>VFQN01000637.1_pt1 | contig 63784 bp, 68 predicted proteins | sample 3512371 | NCBI WGS metagenome assembly VFQN01 (sample SAMN10412370, study PRJNA504923) | tailings metagenome | isolation source: Replicate 2 from Balatoc abandoned mine | place: Philippines: Itogon, Benguet | collected 2017-08-28 | reverse complement strand
CTTCCTCAAGGCCAGACTCTAATCGCTCGTGGAGGAAAATCAGGGGGTCACGTCAGTCGTTCTCCGATCGAGATGTTGAACCTCGTCAATGATGAGGACCTCAACTTCGAGTTCTCTCACCCATTTCGCGATACGCTTTTCCAGTACCTTCGCAGATACGTTATCGTTCCAATGTTCGTCACCTAGTGCCTGAAGAACTTCCTGATAGACCGCCTTCAGAGTCGTCTGGCTGTCCAACTCTATAATGACCACTTGAAATTCATTTGGCTCCAGCCCGGCGGAAGCTCGGGCTTCTGCTCGCACTGCTTTCAATCGGGCCATGGTTGAGCTCTTGCCTGACTGACTGTTTTCGCCAAGACGGCAGCCGTTTAGTGGTTTATCTCCATATCCTTCGCATTCCCGGATATATCGTTGAAGTTCTTGGATGATGGTCTCCTGTGGAGGATGTGACACCCATATTGATTTGAAATCTCTTGCTGCGTTTACAGCGCGATTCTCCGCATCTCGGTCGCCGAGAGGGATGAATGCCTGGCCGCTACATCGTTTGGGACTTTTTTTCTCACCAGCATGAGCCATTCAATTCACCCTTCATCATCTTCCTGGCCTTCTGCCTCTTCATCGTCCGCCCATCTGATTGCGCCGTAGTTGGGGTCAGGATCGTCGACCGTGCCCCCGCGCCTGTTTCGACCCGTTCCATTCTCATCGTCACGTTGCTGGTAATCGTCATCAGAAGGCGCCCTGCCGGCGCCATCTGATTTCCCAGATGGCTGCGGTGGCGCTTTGCGCTGATCTTCTCGCTGTATGTCGGCAATGTCCGTTGGGATCGCCCCAGCCACATCTTCAATGAAAGTCCGAGAGGCCCCGAATTCTCCCGATTTTTGGCGGAATTCGTCCCGTTCAAGCAAGGCTGCAGCTTTTGACCTGCGCTGGAAGGACAGCTCAGGAAACGTTTTACGCATTTCGCGCAGGAATTGGTTTCGTTGACGAAGGCTATCCTTCAGCGTTTGGCTTTCGTTGAAGCCCTTCGTCATCATTCTTCGGTATTCGCGATGTTCTGTGCGCGTTAGGGCCATGGCGTAATCGCGATCGACAGCTTCAAGTCTGCAATGACGCGCCCCTTTGGTATCGATTAGATCAATGTATCCAAGGTCGTGATCGTAAACGACAGCTGTCACCGTGATCTTCACGGTTGCATCAATTCGGTCTGCATGCGGTGTAGCCGAATGATATTGATCCAGAATTGCCTGAAGCCCTTTGGCGTTTCCGCGGTAACGAATATGTTCATAGACGGCGCCATCAGGGGTGACGGTTAATTCAACCGTGCGGCCCAGCTCCATTTCAACATCGGCTGGCGGTATGAAGCGAGTGGGCGAAACCTTCATCGCGGCCCGTAGCGCTTGAATGGGTGAACGATTGCCAAGAGAAGCTTTGGGTTCGTTGTTCCACGCCCTCCGCGCTAGCTCGACGGCATAGGCAAATTTTGCTCGGGAGATTTCTGCTTCCGAGACTGGATCATACCGTGGATCACGACCGGGATGATTGGGGATCACAGTTCCAGGGAGAACGCTCAAGCGGCGGTGAAGGAATGAATGGAACAGTTCGTGGGTGGCTTTTGCATCTGAATGATAGGGCTTGGGGAGCTCGACTGTGGATACGAGATTGACCAAGCCTGGAATTGAACCTGGCGGAATCAGCGCTTTGTCATTGTCTGGATGCAACGTTTCCGGGATCGCCGCGCAGTCTGATCCAGCCCTGTCCGTTGGATCATCATCCAATGGTTCCATGGGGCACATGATGCCCATCAGGGCACCTCGCGCCATTTCAGGGCAGAATGGGCCGGAGAATGTTGTCCCCGGGAAGGCATATGTAGTCGCCGCGTCCATGCCAAAGACGCTTTTCATGCGGGCTGAAGCTTCGTCCCACGCATCGGAAAAGACGGTGATCTGCCGATGAACAACGCCATCTAGAGTCACCCGTTCGAATGGGCGCAGGACTTCAACGGGCTCGCCGTTTGCGCCGGAAAAGCGGTCAGCCTGCTTCCGGTTGTTTCGTGTTTCTATTGTGAGCGGGGTTTCCAGCTTGGAAATCCGTTTGCGCATCGCCTCATAGGTAGGGCAACTGATGTGCTCAGGGATCTTGCCAGCGTCTTGCAATTCTTCGAACGTTCCAAGCATGCTGGCGGCTGCATCAAATAGGGTTGGATGCTCGCCGACCCAGTAGCATGCAGCCTCTTGATGAACGATTGCGTTGACCAAGGGATGGAGTTGAGACTGCCCTTCGAGCCGTCCGGAACATGATACCAGCATGCCGATCCGTCGCCGTGGATCTTCTTCAAGCTGACTCATCCAGTTGATTAGGGACCGCTCGCTAACCGGAATAGCTGGAAGACTCGATTTATTTCGTTCAATGAAGCTCTTAACTCGCCCCCTACTGCGGAGGAGGCCTGCATTCAGGGCAGCGTTGGCCCATAGGAATCGCCGCTCAGCTCGCTTATCCGCAGAGATAGATACAGCATATGGAACCTTGAGGTTGACCCCCCGCCTACCTCCAATGCTCTTGAGTGGCTGATCAGCATCGACCAGTCTGCCGGTGATTGCTTCGTCAAGCAGCCAATCAATATCTGGGTGTACGCTGTTGCGCCCAGCTCCGTCGGCGATGAGGAATTGCTTTCCATCTTCGTAGCGTAGATCGAGAAGCCACTGACCAAGGTATCCATGATGGATGAGTGGCTCTCCTTGATGCAGGAGCCGCATGCCGGAATGGAGTCCCAATGGGTGACGCCTTCCCATAACTTCAACGCCCATCCGCCCACCTGGCAAGAAAGCGGCGAAGGCGGCCCGGCGTTGCCGCGGGCGGAACAGACACCAGAGCCTCCGGCACAAGCCCCTTGTCGAGATGAATTCGTATCGCCCGCCTCATCATTAGGGCTGATGCCATCCCAAAGGCGATGTCCGTTCTTGAGTGAATTGCCTCAATAAATTGAACTAGACTGGTTTGGCCTTTGTGTTTATCAATAATTTCATAAGATTTATCGATGTCTTCTTGTAGAAGTTTCGTGCGTCGAACAGCCCATAGTTCTCTGATGGCCGCATCCTCTACGTTATGCTGGAGTTGGAGACCGCTTCGGGTTCTCACCTTTATGTCATAATTTCGCAGGAACGCTCTGGCGGCCTCTATCTTGGCCTTGACCAACGGCTTTGAAAAATCAGAGGCGGTGGCCTTGAACTCATCGAATGCGAGCGATCCATCTTGCATCTCGAAGGCCGCATCGAAGGTATAACCCCGCCATTTGCCATTCGGCTGCAGCCATTCAATGCGAGCGGGCTGGAACTGAAAATCGAGGTATTCGGTTTTCATCTCAGCCTCACGCAGTGCGGCCATCTCAGTTGCGCTTTCGCAGTACTGCTGGCGTCGGGCCTTCCCGCTAAATGTGGCAAAGGTCGATGATTGACTTCGGTAGGTGAAGACCGAACGCATTGGTCCACCATCGGACGCGGTTATGATCCGAGCTGGCCCGGTACAAATGAAGGGCGCAGCCTCTTTCAGTTTCGAACGCACACTGAAATGCGGCCGAAACCACGGCTCCTGCGATTTTCGTGGCCGCCTCATTGCATGAGCGGGTACTCCCTCCATGGATCGAAAGCCGGTCATGATCGACCGCCAGACCGACTGATTGGGGCTGTCAGTTTGAGGCGCCAAAGGTGCTGACGAGCAAATGGAGCACAAGAGAGCACACCTGCTGGGCGCAATCGGATTTCCGTTGGTGGCATTGGGCTCGCTGAATCTCGCATTTCACCACCTCCATTCTTGTCCCAGCCTTCATTCAGGCGGAAGCAGATTACGTCTTTGGTGCGTTTGTATATAAATGATGCGCTTTATGTCAATCGCTAAATGCGTTGCTATCTAGAATTCTCTCGGCTACCTTTATCGGATGCCGATCTCGAAGGCGCTTAATGCATTCTTTTTATCGGATATTTCAGCGTGACGCCTCCAGCAAAAAGCCTTGCAGCCTTTATCGGAGGCCTTTCCGGAGAGGATCGGGCTCAATGGTCATCACTGACGCCGAGTCGTCGCAGAGAAGCCGAGAACCGATTTGATGTGTTTGAGGCGTGGCATGCCGGCACCATCAACGCTCAAGAGGCCATCCGCCGTGCCGGGATAAGTCCAAGCCGCTTCTATCGGCTGGCAGCAGCATGGAGGCACCGGCCTAGCCTCGATGCCTTGGGAGTTGGTATTCGTGCTCCTCGAAAGCGTGAAAAGCTTGACCCTAAAGTCGTCAATGACCTGCAGGCCAAGGTGGGCGAGATCGTTCGACTGAATGCAGATCTGAGCGTGTCGCGTCAGGCCGCCCTACTTCTCGAGGCGACTGGATATGTGAAGAAGCCCGTCGGGCTGACCACTTTGCGAAAGATCGTAGAGGACGAGCGGCGACGCATGGAGGCGACCGGCCGCCTAGGTCATCAGATTGGGTTGGATTGCTCGGCGATCAATCTGCCGCAACCCGATAGACGCCCCTACATCCTGTATCTCATCGTCGATTCCGGAACAGGGATCGCTCTTGGGCATGCATTTACCCGCGAGGTCGATATCGTGGCTGGCTATGCTGAAGCGGCAGCATCTGCCTTGAGATGGGTTGAGACCCACGGAACTAACCTGCCATGGGCTCCACGGCTTATTCAGACGATCGTTGTCTCGGGCAAGGATGACACCATCTCACAAAAGCTGGTCGAAGAGTTGCAATCGGCCAGCTTGGGCGGGAACATACTGAGATCGATGAGTCGACGAAGGTTCGGAAGTCAGTTTCGAAGAGCGTATGGCGACCGCCTTGGTCGCATCCAGATTACTCCTGCTCGAACACTTTCCGGCGATGCGCTTCCTGACAATGGCAACATGACGCCATGGTCCGAAGCCGAAGTGCGCACGGAATTGGCGCGTACATTTGCTGAACATAACAGTTCCGTGATCGATCGGCTCTTGTCGGAAATGGGTTCGTCAGCGCCCCAGTCCTTGCTGGAACTGTTGCATGCGCTGGCTGCGCAACAATCCAGATAAAGTCAGCCTGAGGAGGCGTGTAAGGCGGAGCGCACATTCACCCCTTTCGCAATATGTCTCCTATCGGTTGCCCCGAAGATTGAATGGCATGACTGGGTCGCGCATGGCGTTGCTCGATTCGATCGCCGCTTCGATTACCGCGACCGCAGCACCAACCGTTAGCGGCTTGTCATGTCTTCCCATCGTGTATGGTGGTTTCGCCAGTGCGCCGCTGGAGTGATAAACAGGCTTGAGTTCACCCATCCTGTCGCCGAAGGCCCGGGCGAGCAGCCTCTGTGGGGACAACCTGCTAGGTTTCGGCGCCAAGTAGCCCAGCTCGGAGAATACGGGACCGGCAATCTTCGCATCCAATCGGTCCATGACAATGTCCCGGAGCGCCCCTCCATTTGATGCGCGGTCTATCAGTGTTCGGCTGACTTCCTGGACAGAAGGTGGCTTATCGCGTTGGGCAGAAATCGCATGAGCAAGAACGACACGTTCGGGGAGTGACACTGCAAGCAGAGCACAGGGCATTTCATTCAGCCCCTTGTCCTGCATCGGAAGCTGAAACCACATCCGCCCAATCAGAACGCAGGCGTCTTGATTGAACTTGAGTGCTCCGCCGCTGCGTTCAGCGAGGATGTAGTTATAGATTGTCGGCCGGGAGGGAGGCGTGAGGCCGGCATTGCGGCAAGCCTCCTCGACGACCGGAGCGACATTGCTGATTTCTGCTTCCATCCCTTTGTCGTGGATGATCCTGAGAGCGATCTCTTTCGCTTGTTCGGCTATTCCATAGTCCCGGCGTGAAGGTCCGTTTTGTGACCTCACCAACAATGCCGGATCACGATGATTCCGCCAGGACTTGGCCAGCCGTGTAAATGCCCAACGGCTGATGCCCAACTTTTCCGCTGCCGCCACCGTGTCATTCCCCGTGGGAAGCTCGATCGCAAGATAGGCCTCGATCACTTTGATGCGCCGTAGCGCCTCTTCCAGACGTGTCGGCATCACGCCGGAGAAATCCGGTTCATTCATTCACTTCACCTTTTCGTTCTTGGGGGAGCACAACAGCTGGACTGCCGGCTTAGGAGCTGGCGGCGACCGCTGTGCATTGGACATGGGTAAGATGACCCGGGCTGGGTGAGCCGAGTGGGATGTTGCAAGGCATGGTAAATCGATCCCCGCCTGCCTTTTGATAAAGACAAGCCGATCAATCCACTAAGTTATTGGTATTTTCCATGCCAATCAGGAGCTGATAAGGGTCCTACACATGACTTTAAGCCGCCGAATTTTCAGGATTACGACATCATTTAGAATCGCATCATCAAAATTTGATCCTGAAAGGAGCGGAATTCGAACATTTCCGCATCTGCAACTATGGCTGATTTCAGCCATTTTTTCCTTATTACCTACAAAATCAGTTACGAATTTTTCATAAATCGCATTATTTTTTCATTTACCTGACTTGGCGAAATTTTCAGGAAATCCTAAAAACCCCTCGACCCCTGAAGAAAAGTTCTTGAGGGATCGCAGTGAAGCAAAGGTTGGGGACGAATATTCTCGCCTAGAAAAGGGAAATGACACATGACTACCATTATTCTTACCATCATCGGTATTCTTCTGGCAGCTGCTGCCGCTCTGATGGTGATCTTCTACGGCGGTGACGCCTTCAACTCGGGTACTGTTGGTGCCCAGGCTAACCAGATCCAGAACGCTGGCACCAACGTGGTTTCGGCCGCTCAGATGTATCGCGCCGAACGCGCTGTGCGTCCGACAAGCCTCGCTCAGCTTCAGGATGGCTCGGGCCCGGCTGGTGCTTTCCTTGATGAACTGCCCGCTCTGCCGGCCGGCGCTAATGGCGTTGCCCTCACGCAGGCCCTGACTTCGACATCCTACACCATCACTGGCGTTCCTGCCGCCGTGTGTGATCGCGTCAACGCCAACCTCGGTGTGGAAGTAGATCCTGACAACGCTGGGCAGTTCCTCGGCAACCCGAAGATGAGCTGTGCAGCCGGCGTTTTCACCGCCCGCATCTAATGTGGGTGGATCTGGGGGGCTGATCTCTCCCCAGATCGCTTGATAGGGCGGGATGCGATGTTGTCCGGGAACGACAGACGCATCCCGCTCCTTGAGATCCGAACGAGTTTGCCGGCTGTATGTCCGTCAGAATGCATGCAGTCGGCCTTGCTCCTCTTTAGGTCACTTTCGGGGAGCTGCGCGCAGCCAGAGGTCGCGTAAAAAATAACGCTGGCAGGTTGGGCCATGCTTCCTTTTGGTGACCAATCCCAACGTCGGGTCGACGTGACAGCCGGAGAGACGGCACCTTTCCTTATCATCTAGGCCGCAACCATCCAATCCGGCCTAGGCTCATCCAGTTTCTTACGGACAATCAGGCAGTTTACGAATTTTGAACCCGTCCATGGGCATATTAGTAAGATGAATAAGATCTATCTCATGGCAGCGGCATTGACCATGTCGGGTCAGGCCTTCGCCCAATCAACCACGTGTATGAACCTTGGCGGCGGATTGATCACTTGCGATACGGTTCAGCCGGGCGGAAATGTCCGCACGGACTGTATGCAGCACGGAGCGATCACTAGCTGTAACTCCACCGGAGCTGGCAACCAAGGTGCGGCCGCAGGTGGGAGTGTCATTTCCTTCATTGAGGGCATCAATGAGCGGAAGTTCAACAAGCGTGTTGGTGAGATTCTGGCTGCTGGAGATTGCATTGGTGCAGCGAACTATGCCTTCGAGAAAGGCCGGCTGGAGGTCGGTCAGGCAATCGCAGCTCGTTGTCGCCCCAATAAAGCGGTGACGCAATCGTCCCGGCCAACGAACCTTTCTTACAGCGAGTTGGTGCCGATGATCGCGAGAGCAGCGAGCTCCTACCCTCCCGGCTTTGTCATTGGCGAAAGCCTCGTCGTAAATTCATTTCGCGCTGATGGCGGAACACTCAGGTTGTCGACCAACCTTGATCCAGCTTCAAACCGGGCAGCCGCAATCCAGCTGGTATGTCAAAATCCCGGCATGCAAGCTGTGTTGGTTCATGGCGGTTCGATTTCGATCGACCTGAAGGGAGGGTCAATCGACATTTCACGTGGCGACTGCAATTTGTAGCCGATCAGCCGCTAACGCTTTTCTCAGGCATCATCGGGCTTGAAGAAGAGCGGCACACCGAAGTGCTTCACGTTGAAGGTCCGGCCAGTGCCTTGATGCGGGTGTGCCGAATTGAACAGGAGTTCATGAACATCATGGATAGATCCGGTGAGCTTGGCTCGGCGTGACAGTGCGCTTTTCCACTTTCTCATAAGGCCGCCTGCCCCTTCCTGGCGAAAGTAGATGATGATGGCACCGTGGTCCTGCCCCGGCATCCCCGTCGCATACCTCGTCAAGAGCTGTCGGAAACCCTTGAATATCCATGTCTGACCTTTCCAGTGTTTCGCTTCAGCGATCCAGAGGAAGTCGTCGCGCAATGCCACGGAGATATCCGTATGCCCCCCGATTTTCACGTCATGCTGGGCAGGGATGCCATTCATGCTCAACATAGAAACCAGATCGGTATTGAGAGCGTCCTCACATGAATCTTGTTTGTATTTCCGGTTCTTAACCAGAAGGCCTATGGCCAGCTTTAGGGCGCGCTCAAGCTGCTCGAGGATCTGGGCGTGCGTTTCGGCGCTCTGAATCCGAAGCTGGATCTCGTGAGCGGGATTGCTGTGCGCCCGATGCAACATGTCATGGAGAGTAAGTTCAGCCTTCATCGCCCCTCGCGATGGCATCGGCGAACTCACGGGTTGCCTTGTAAACTGGCTTGAGCTGGCGGGCGAAATCTGGAACCTCTTCACCCGTGCGGGGATGAACGAAGATGTCTTCATCGACTGCCTGCATCACGTCTGAGGCAGGTATCGCGATCTCGCGATCGTCTTCTGCATCATAGAACACGAAATACAGCTGCAATGGGCTGTGCTTCATGGTGGTCAATGCGGTGAGAGCCGAATGCAGCTCGTCAGCGTCGGGGCTTGTTTCGGCGAAATCGGCCAGGATCGTGAAGGTGAGCCGCTGGAGCTGATCTGCGCTTATGGCCGCAAGTCGGTCAACGAGCCGCAGGCACACCTGCCTAATGGGATCGCGGGTATCCCGGCCAATCGTTTCTTGGATGTCCCGCAAAGCCATGGGTCAATACATCACGCTGCAGCTGGTGGCTGGAGGTGATGTAGCATGCGGCCCAGAACGTGGCTGTAGTCAAGAATACCAGCACAGTTCCTGATCACCATCTCGCCCAGAAAAGGATCCTGCTCGGCGGTGTGTGACGATGTCCCTCGGATCGACACTTCGGGGGCGGACATTGCATCCTCACCAAGATCGACGCGCCATAGGACGCTTGTCCGGTATGGCTGTATAGGCGCTTCAAGAACGCCGATTCCGCCAAGGTGATAAGCCTCTTCGCGGCAGCATTGCTCTCCGCGACGGGTTCGTTCGAGCTTCTGGGCAGATCCCGTTACCATGAAACCGAGTTCGACCATCGAACCGTCGCCTTGTGCATCATACAACGAGCGAATGGCCGGGAAGATGTTGACTTGATTTGCGAATGGGCCGGCACCGAGAAGGCCCTCAAAGCAGCCCCTCGCCTGCACAAGGGCGAGCTGCGCTTTGCTCTGTTGTGTGCCGAAGGGATAATCGGCCCGTATTTCAATATGCTCGCCATCAGCTGGGATCCAAAGGACATCGCACGCTTGGTGGCGAATGTGCCTTACACCGATCAGCTCATTGAACCCGGCCAAGCCAGCGGCGATATCATCTGCCAGTTCGGCCACCACCACGGTTTCCCGTGCTGTCAGATAGCGAACGGACGAAATTACAACCGCCACGCCATCCTCATACGCGGTCACCGCAGTCAGCACCGGTAGATGCCATCCCTGTGCCGTCAGCTGATCCTCATTGAGAAGGATCGGGTATGAAGCCGAATAAGCGTTTTCGGGGATATCCAGCGCCAAGGCAGCCTGCCGAAGCTGCTCCACATCATCGGGGGCCAGCCTGAACATCTGCACGATCTTCTCGCCGCAGACGATATGTTCACCGAGCGCCTCGGTCAGATGGTCTTCTTTTGCCTCATACTGATCATCGCCATCGGACACTCGCGCTATTGTGCGATCCCAGCCTTGTGACCGGGAAAGTCTTTCGGAGCGGAATAGCCTGCTGGCGACAGCCCATGGCATCCTCGCACGCAAACTACGAACGGCGTCAATCGCGGCCAAGTGCAACCCTTTCAGATGGTTGGCACCTTATTGCGCCATTCCCCTGATCTGACAAGGAGCCCACGCATACCATCAACTCAAAGCCCTCTCCCTATTGGCGTAGGTTCAGGAGCACCTCCTGTGTCCCGAGCTTGCTATCCCAAATCGATGGCGTCTAGATCGAGCTTCTCACCCGTCTTGAGGATATCGTAGACGATGTCGGTAAGGATACTCATCGCTTGGCGATCCTCCTTGAGAAGCAGGCTGGCCAACGTCTTGTTGGAGGCAAGGGCTCTCACCACCGCGCTCTGAACCGAACCGGGCAAGTTCCCCTTCATGGCAAGCTGCTTGTCGCTTTGCCCAACCTGGGCCATCACGATCTCGTTTTCACGAGCAATTGATGCGATCTGGTTTACGAAATGGGCCTGATCGCGCAATGGGGCTGCTTCGCCGAAGAGGCTGTTCAGGCGCTTGATGATCTCCTGAAGGTAGACCGGCTTGCCGGTGGGCATAGGTGATCCACCAGGACCGATCGGTTTTAGGACTGGAGTTTCTGCCGGGACCGTCGAGCCGGGATCATCATTGTTCCGGCCCTTGATCTCGAAACCGGTGAGCGTGATGCCACGAAGATCGACTGCCTCGGGGGCAATCCCATCCAGCCGCTTTGCTAGCAGCTTGGCGAATGTAGCGAAGTTCTCCAAGTCGGGGTCACCGAGTTCGACCAACTGGGCGATATAGGCGTAGGTGCGGGCAAATCGGCTAAGGCCTGCCTTGAATTCGGTCAGTTTGGCTATCTGGCTTGCCGCGAGGTCTCGGCGATGGTCGGCAGCCTTCTGCCCGTCTTCATCACCATTTTCCTTCGCCCTTTGATACTCAGCCTCGGCTGCTTGAACCTCCTTTCGGTTCTCCTTGAGCATCCCGTTATAGCTGTCCGTAGGCTCCTGCGTTGCAGCATAGAGAGCCTTGTGCTGAGCTTCTTGGTTGGCAGTCAAAGCTAGCGCGGTCTGGAACCGGGCCTCCTTGAAGGCGGCGAGGTTGTGGTCGCTGTATATCCGCTGCTCGTCGAGTTGGTCGCGAAGTTCATACACCACGTTCAGGTCTTGAACTTCCTCGATCACGGCGCCGTCATCATATTTGGCGAAGGCAGCGCGCACCGTCACCGGGTCATTGACAAAGTCGATGATGAACGTCCGATCCTTGCCTGGGAACGTGCGGTTCAGACGGGAGAAGGTCTGAACAATCTCGACGTCATTGGCGATCTTCTTGTCGATATACATTGCGACCAACTTCGGCTGGTCGAAGCCGGTCTGGAACTTGTTGGCCACGAGCATGACCCGGTATTCCGGACGGTCGAAGGCGAGACGAAGGTCTTGCCCCTTCACCGTGGGGTTCATGCTATCTTCGGTGAAGACCTCTTCTTCCTCAACGCTGAATGCCTCACCCGCCAGCTTCTCGTCGTCGGAATGAATGACCTCCTTGCCCGTCAATTGCCCGGAGAAAGCCACAAGCGCGCGTATCCCGTCATATTGCGGGTGTTGCTGGATGAAGGCATCGAACGCCTTCTTATAGCGGACGGCCGCGGACCTCGAGCTGGTCACGACCATCGCCTTGGCCTTTCCTTCCAGCAGATGAGCCACGTTCTTCCTGAAGTGCTCCATGATGAACTGGACCTTCTGGGTCACGTTCGTCGGATGGAGCGACATCCATTTGGCCAAGGCACGCTTGGCCGCTTTTCCATCAACCCGCTTATCGTCAACCATCTCCTTCCCGATGTTGAAGGCGGTTTTGTAGGGAATATAGCCATCCAGCACGTCGCGGATGAAGCCTTCCTCGATCGCCTGACGCATCGGATATTTGTGGAACGAGGCCGGCTGGTTATCGTCCGATACCGGTTTGGCCGGATCCGCTGGTCGGCCGAACAGCATCATTGTCGAATGCTTGGGCGTGGCCGTGAACGCGAACTGCGATATGTTCTTCGGCCGGGTCCTGGAATTTTGGATTTCAGTCAGCAGCTCTTCAACAGTCATCTGTTCCATGGCCTGCTTCGAACTCAAGGCAAGCGTCGCTTGAAGCTTCGATGCAGTGGAACCTGTCTGCGAGGCATGGGCTTCATCGATGATGACGGCGAAATTCTTATCCTTGAGCGACTGTTCCGTGAGGATTGCCTCCATAGCGTATGGGAAGGTCTGAATCGTCACGACGATGATCGGAACACCCTTCAGCAGGGCTTCCGTCAGCTGCTGGCTTTTGGATTTCGAGTTCTTGTCCCGGTCGATCGCTGCGATGAGTCCGGTCTGGTGGTCGATCTGCTGGACGGCATCCTGGAGCTGACCATCAAGAACGGTGCGGTCGGTTACGATGATCGCGGCATTGAATAGCGGTGCCCCGTCATCATGACGAAGTTTGATGAGGTCGTGTGCAGTCCATGCGATGGTTGAAGTCTTTCCTGACCCGGCGCTATGCTCGCACAGGTAAGCCTGTCCAGGCCCGTTGGCCTTCGCATCGGCGATCATCCTGTTCACCGCATCCCACTGATGGAAGCGGGGGAAAATGAGAGTCTCTTTGGTCGACCAATTGCCCTTCAGGTCAACGACTTCCTTCTTCTCCACGTAGACGAAGCTATGGAAAATCCGGAGCCAGGCATCGCGCTGAAGCACTTGCTCCCAGAAGTAGGCCACCGGATACTCACCGTCGGTGCGGGCAGGATTTCCAGCCCGTCCATCGCGCCCAAGGTTGAATGGCAGGAAGAAGGTGTTCTCGCCGGCCAGCTTCGTCGTCATCCAGATTTCGCTGTCCGACATGGCGAAATGGACAACGGCCCCGCGCTTGAAGGTGAGGAGCGGTTCCTTGCGCTTGGTCCGGGGATCAACGGGGAGGCGATCTTCGCGATACTGCTGCTTGGCCGCATCGACGGACTGGACGAAATCGGTCTTCAATTCCAAGGTTGCGACGGGAATACCATTGATGAAGAAGACGAGATCGATCTCGTAATCCGCGCTGTGGTGATAACGCAGCTGCGGAACAACCCGGAGCCGGTTTGCAGCATATCGGGCCAGAACATCTTGGTTGCGCTGATCCTCTGGGGCAGCCTCGCTTACATCGATGTGACCGCAACCGGCGATGTCGAAACCGCGACGGAGAACCTGGACGGTGCCGTGTTTTTCCAGCGCCTGGTCAAACCGGTTCTTCAGGACCTTGAGGGCATTGTCGCCGTTCAGCGCGACCAGCTTATCCCACTTCGCTGGCTGAGTCTCCTTTATCCATCCCACAAGGTCATCGGTGAAGATCGCGAAGTCTTTGTCGTAGCTTGATGAAACGCCGACCAGCCAGCCCTGCGCCTCCAGCTTTTGGACGATGTAGGCCTCGAGGTGCTTCTCATGGTGTAAGTCGCTCATGCTGCCTTCCTGACGTCGATCTTGCCGGTCACGGCAGCGGTGATGAGAGCGGTGCGTTTTTCCTGTAGATACATGATGCTCATCCGCGTGCGAGCTATGAGTCCTTCAAGACGGGAAAGGCGCGTGTCGAGTTCTTCAACGATCCGTTTCTGTTCGGACAGCGATGGAAGCGAAACCAAGACGCGCCGCAGGTGCGGCCATTTGATCTGTCGCTGAATGTCGCCAACGCTCATCGATGCGAGCATGAATTGATCGACGTAGGGACGGCTGCGGAAAGCGTAGTTGGCGAAGGCCGGGTCAATCTGCTCGCGATCGAGCTCAAATACGAGATAGGCCGGACTGACGATGCCACGATGATTTGAAACGCCTAGCGAGCCACGCCACGCCTGTTGATTGTTCATCACAAGATCGCCGGGCTCTACGAGTTGATACTTTTCGAGACTCTCAGCCGGTTTGTGAACGAGGCCGCCGCCTTCGGAATAGGGAATGACGCCGCGATCGAGGTAGACCGATAGGAGGCCCTCGTCTGTAAGATCCGAGATACTCTTGCTTCGTGCGATGGTCCAGAAAGGCCTGTTGTCCCAATTGGCTCGAGGGCTCGTCCTCTCGACAACGCTAGACTTCATTCGCTCCGAAAGAAGGTCAATAAACCGAGACTTTCGTTCGATTAGACGACCGATCCGCTGAGTTTCCCGATCAATATAGTCGGCAATTATGGTCTGCTCCTCAAGCGGCGGCAGCACCCAATGACAATTGCCAATATCCTGAAATCCTATCGTCTGGCGGATACCTGCACCCAAGGTTTTCATATGGCGTATGTCGAAAATGTGGAGCAGGTAATTTCCATAACGAGGATCTAACTTGGCCTCATCAGCGCGCAGCACAATGTATGCGGGACTGACAACCACATCGATGTCAGACAAAGCCGTGCGAAGGCTCACTAGGTCATAATTAAGATTGATCGGATTGATTAGAAACTCACCGGCGCGAACTTCTTGATACGAGGCAAGCGTTTCCGGTAGGATTTTTTCGCCATCTTTCATGACCACCCGGCCATAGCTAATCGCTCCAGCTGGCAACCCACTAGCGATCACCTTGCCCTTCTCGGACAAGCTGAACTTGATCTTCTCGACCCCCCAATGCGCTGGGATCTGTCCGATCCAACCCGCGGGAGCAGGTTGATAGTCGGCATAAGGAGCGAGCGTCATTCCGTCACCTCGTCCAGCAGCGCTGCGATATCTGCCTCCACGGCCTTCAGATCAGCATCGATCTCTTCAAGACCCCGCGGCGGCTGATACCGATAGAAATATCGGTTGAAGTTAATCTCATATCCGACGATCCCGACACCTTTGTCCTGGTCATCGCAGTAGCTCTGATCGACATAGGCATCGCCTGCCCAAGGCAGCACCTCGCTCGCCATGTAATTGTCGATGGAGGTGCCGAGAGGCACATTCTCGAAATCGGTCAGATCGTCATCGGGAACGATGTTGCCCTTCCCGTCTTTTACGGGTTCAGCATCGGGATCGCGCACACCGAAGGCGCCGATGAACGCTTTGATCAGTGCCTTGTCCGCTTTGCCGAGCGCTGCATTTTTCTTGCTGGCAGCTTTGGCGAAGGGCTCAAGCCAGTCGTATTCATGTTCGCGCCCAACGTGCGCGACGAGTGTGGATGTCCAAGCTTCCTTCTGAGCGTCGGACAGTTTGTTCCACGCCTTGTCGTCATCAAGGGAGACAAATCCTTCCTCGCTGATCACGATCTTCATTCGCAGAGGTCTGAGGACCTTCACCCGCCGATATCCGAACTCTTCGTGATGGAAGATCTTGCTAGTGTCGGTCTCCTCGAAGGCAGAGTATGCGTCGACGATCTGGCGGGTCTGATCGCCGCTGATCATGCGCTTCTTGTTACCCTCGCTCTTCCGCATCGGAGTGTAGAGAGCGGTTGCATCAATGAGCTGCACTTTCCCCTGCCGTGTCGTCGGCTTCTTGTTCGACAAGATCCAGATGTAAGTGCCGATGCCGGTGCGGAAGAAGATCTCAGTCGGCAGAGCTATGATCGCTTCGACGTAGTCATTCTCAAGGAGGAAGCGCCGGATCTCGGATTCACCTTGCCCAGCGTTGCCGTTGAACAAGGGCGATCCGGAAAGGACGATAGCAGCACGCCCTCCGCCACGCTCTGGGGTTTCGAGCTTGCTGATGAGGTGCAGCAGGAAAAGCATTGAGCCATCGCTGACTCGCGGAAGCTTGGGGCCGAACCTGCCTTCGAACTTCTTCTCCTGATGCTCGCGGACAACGGCGGCTTGGTCCTTCTCCCACTTCTTGCCGAAGGGCGGGTTGGAAATGCAGTAGTGGAAGCGCTCATTGGCATACTGATCATTCGACAGGGTGCTGCCGAGCTTGATGTTCTGCGACAAGTCGCGGCCGGGATCTGATTCCAAGGTCTTGAGGAGCATGCCAGCAAGGCAGACCGCATGGGTCTCAGGTTCGAGTTCCTGCCCATGCGGAACGACAACCGGCGCAATGCTATATCGGTCGCGCAGGCTCTGGATGTGCTCCATCCCATCCGCAAGGAAGCCGCCCGTCCCGCAGGTGGGATCGTAGAGCGTGCGGATCAGGCCGGGGTTATTGATGAAGAGTTCATCGTCGGGGTCAAGCAGCAGCTCGATCGCGAGATGCACCACGTCGCGGGGCGTCATGAAGTCTTCGGCCGCTTCGTTCACCTCTGCACCGAACCGGCGGATGAGGTGCTCGTAGATGTTGCTCATCACTCGCTCGGGAACCGTATCCGGATGCAGATCGGTATCGGCGAAGTTCTGGCAGATCCGGTAGAGCACCCCCTGCTTGTCCATGCGGGCGATGGTGTTGGCGAAATCGAACTGTTCGAAGATGATGCGGGCGTTGTCGCTAAACTTCGAAATGTAGTCCTCGAGGTTCTGCCGCGTCCGGGTCGCACCCAGCGTCGCAAGCGAGTAATTAGAGGTGTTGTAGAACGGGTAGCCGGTGATCTGGCGAAGGACCACACCCAGATCGATGTCGTCACCGCCAAGATCCTTAATGGTCTCGATCACCTGCTTGCGGGACGCTTCCAGCACGCATTCAAGGCGTCGCAGGAGGGTGAAGGGGAGAATGATTTTGCCGAACTCGACGTGCTTGAAGTCACCCCACAGATCATCGGCATTCTTCCAGATGAACGAAGCGAGCGTGCTGCTCTGTGCGGTGGTTTCATTCGACATGTACGTATCCCTCTCAGCCCGAACCATCGGGGGTTGAATGTGGTTGTAGGTAGAAAATCTCGGCTTTCCAAATGTGTGTTGAAGCTTGGTCACGAGTTCCGTGTCCTTCGCTTACTGAAAGGAGCGGAGGCTCAGTTTGACAGCGTTGCGAAGCTCTCCAGCGGCTCACAAGGAGCCTGATAGGCTCAATGAGGCCCAGCATTAGCCGGCGACAGCTTGCCCAAGGAATTCGATCAGGTCGCCCATCGCATCCCGAGATGCCCGGTAGGTGACCGTCCTTCCCACCTTCGTTGCCGTCACCAAGCCGGCGTTCCGGAGGATTGAGAGATGGACCGATGTGTTCGTTGGCATCGCTCCCGCAACCTCCGCCACTCGGGTGGAGGTCAGCCCCTCCTTATTCGCTGCAATTGCGAGATAAATCTCCAGCCGGACCGGTTGAGCAAGGGCGCTGAGTTTTGCGACGACATCTGTTTTTTCCATACGAAACAGGATAGCCCTTAACCCTTCATGAGGCAAGGAAAATTCAATACCTCAATACCTATTGAATGATTGAAGTGTTTTCTGTATACCGCTCCCTCGATGACGCCGAAACCCTTGGCGTCCATCTGGAGGAGGTGGTGCCATGAGTGACCTCGGCACGCGTCATAGATGGGAAAAATCCAGAGCCAGAATGGTGGCTCCGGGATGGGCACTTGATCCGCTCGGCGACCAATCCGGCAAGGCCTTAACGGTTGATCAGATTGCGATTGTCAGGATCGCCTGTGTTGCAGCTGAAACCGGCGCCAGAATGCAGCGGGATGGGCTTGCGGTCGATCCACTCGAATGGATGATCACGCCACTTTCGATGTTCAGCGGTCGGCCTGCCATTGAGGCCGTCATGGACAAGGAGGCATGTGCGCGGGTCTTTCTCCTGCATGGTCTTGGCCTCGATCTCGATGCTGACCCTTCGCTTTTGGAACAGCTGATCCTCCAGGCCGAAGACGATCTGGAGGGTGAATCCTGTGATTGACTCTCACAAACCCGATTTCCGCCAGCTCCGCCGCATCGATCTGAAGGTTGGCGAGACCGGGCTTGGCGATTCCTATGGCCCCCTGTGCACTGCCGCAGTCGTCGATGTGGAAACGACCGGGCTGGATCCGGAGAACGACCACATCATTGAACTGGCGGTTCGCCGCTTCAAGTATGCACCAACCGGTCACATCGTGGAGATCGGAAAATCATGGTCATGGCGAGAGGATCCCGGCGTCCCCTTATCGGAGGATATTATCCGGCTGACCGGCATCACCAATCAGGATCTGATCGGTCGGCGGATTGATGATCGCCTCGCGACCGACATCCTTTCATCCGCTTCCCTGATCATTGCGCACAATGCGGCATTTGATCGGCCCCTCGTAGAGCGACGCTTGCCCAATCTCCCGCAAGCGCGATGGGCGTGCTCCTGCAAGGAGATCGACTGGCGAGGAGCAGGGTTTGAAGGCCGCACCCTTGGCTGGTTGTGCACTCAGGCGGGCTGGTTCTTCGATGCTCATCGGGCGGAAGGCGATGTGGACGCCGTCATCACGATGCTTTGCCATGAATGCACGGACGGTCAAACCTTCATGTGGGAGCTCGACGCCAGCTCGTCATCCGATTCCTGGCTCATAGAGGCGGCCGGATCCGCGATCTCCACCAAAGATGCCCTGCGCACGCGTGGGTATCACTGGAACCCCAAAGAGAAGGTTTGGTGGCGGGAAGTCTTCGACCGGGACCTCATCGCTGAGCAGGCCTGGCTCGCTCATGAAATCTATCGCCCCGACAAACTCGCCAAAGCCATGGGTCCCCGGCTCACCCGCCTCACAGCTTACGATCGCTACCGGCGACAGATCTAGACCGGAGCTGGAATCAATCCGTGCCGGACAACGCAAGGAGACCAATGATGGCAAAGCGACCACCAAAAACGGGCGCAATCACAAGGGCCGAACCTTCTGGATTGCCCGAAGGCCTGATCAACGAGGTGCCCCTTGCCTACCCGGTGGCCGGCACGAGCATCACGGCCCTGCAGATCTACCACAATCCGGACCGAAAGCCTGATGAGGATGGTCCTTGGAACCGTGAAGCGGACAAGGTGGCGTGGATCGATGAGGAAACCGGGCTGGCCTGCATCATGCTGCGCCAGGAGGATGGGACGATATCGGGCTACACAGGGGTCGGCCCCGATCATCCCCTGTTCGGCTATAATGCTGATGCAGTTCCGACTCCGATTTCGCAGGTCGTTCACGGGGGACTGACGTACGGCAAGACATGCGAGGTCAATCGGTTTGATGACGTTCCATGGGGTGAGCCGCGGGAAGAGCGTTACACGATCTGCCACGTGACAAGGGTCAGGATCGTGCAGGATTACCGCAGGGTCCAGACCACCGAGAATGAATTTGACCACGAGCATTTGTGGTGGCTCGGTTTCGACACAAACCACCCGGGAGACCTGATCCCTAGCAAAACAGGGGATCGCCGGAGGGGTGAAGTCTATCGCGATCAGGCCTTCGTCTACGAAAACTGCGTCAAGTTGGCGCGAACGCTGAAGTCGCTGATGGAGCCCGCACCGGACCAGCAGGACGCAGATCTTCCACACCGCCGCCTTCCCCCTCCTACCGGCGCAGACGGAGGTGAGTGATGGCCCTTGGGTTCAACAAATTCGGAGAAGACAGAAGCACCCGCTACGGAAATGACCGGCACCCCGATTTGCCATGGGGGTATTGGCTCGTCAGTCGAGGCAAGGTTCCCGGCGACCCTCCGCTTGTCGATGAGGACGGCAAGGTCTGGATCTCCGTCCGCCATGCTTTCTGGACTGGCCGCCTTGGCCTCAAGTGGTCTCTCAGCGATCCTACGCTGGAATTCATAGGGAGCTATCTGGCCATTCTGGATCGCCGCTTTGTCGACGAAGAAGAGCGCGTACAGGACATCTTCCAGGCCGATCGACATGTAGCCGAATTTTTTGATGCCTTCCTCACCTCAGCCGGATTGATCACCAATCAGCATGACCGTGTCACGCCCGAAGGCCGGGCCGTTCTGGCGATGCTGATTTCCACCCGGGAGATGGAAGATGCCCAGAACTCTGTCGGCATGGACTGGATCCTCGCCAATCGGTCGGTTGCCAGCCGGGAAGATCGGGCAAACGCTGCCGAACGGGTAAAGAGAGCTGAAGAGGTTGCCGAGCGCATGCTTTACCGCTTCACGACCCGCATAATCGGCAATTTCGCATGCGTGTCGCTGATTGGCCTCCACATCACCGATGAGATCCCACTGCGGAGCACCTTGTGGTCCATGTACTGGCCGGTAGCGGACACCTATGCACGGGATCAGTTCTACCTCTGGCTCGTGGAGCGGATCGACCGGTGGGACTACTGGAGCGAAATGGTCTCACAAAAGGGCGCACGCGCTCTGACCGAGCATTTCATGAAGCTCGCTTTCTGTGACCGGGAGATCAATGCACGCGCAGCGATGCCGGAACAAGATTAGCGACCGGGCGTGACGGTGCTCGAGATCGGGCTCCCGCGACCAGCCATCACGTCATTCCAACTGGAAGTTGATCACATGAGCCATTTTGGCCTCAGTCATCCGGATATTCTGTCCTCGCTTGTTTTTGTTCGTACAGGCCCGGAGCTCGAGAGAGGATCGCTGATCTCCAGCATCGCGCTGTTCACCGTCACCCGCATCGGGGAAAGCGAAGCAAGCTTTGACCTGATCCACACCCGCTTCGATCCGATCCAGAAGCGCAAAGCCATTATCGCCGATATCTGCCGCATGATCCCCGATCGGGCTCATCTGCTGGTTCGGCAGCCCTGGTCAGAATATCTGCCTTGTATCGGCATTCCGGGCGCTGACTTGCCACTACTCGACAATGGAAGGCTGGCCCGGGCATTGCCTGACGCGACCCTGCTCCCACTATGTTGCAGTGATGATCAGATAACCGCCAGTGGCGAACTGCTTGGCCTTGATATGCCGGGCCCAGAGTCGACGCCGTGGAAACGTCATCGTCGGGCGCCTCTCGAAGCCGTGGCTCTTTGGGCGATATACCTCCGTCATTTCTCGAAGGAGAAGGAGGTGCGCGAGCTTACGGCCGCATTCCAAGCATGGCACATTCTCGAGAGGGTGAAGCCTTTTCCGCGCCAATGATCTCCCAACTAGGGAAATGATGTAGCACATCATCGCTATCAGCAACGAAGCGGGTTATTTGCCCCTGGCCTGAGCTAAAAATCTTTTCAATATCAATGCGGTGCAAGTGCAAGGTTTGAAAAGTGCAAGTGCAAGGTTGTAAGGATGCTAAAGCCTCGGCAGCGTCACCCCGCGCTGGCCCATGTATTTTCCGGCGCGGTCCTTGTAGCTGGTCTCGCAGCGCTCGTTGCCTCGCAGGAACAGGAACTGGCACGCGCCCTCGTTGGCGTAGATCTTGGCCGGCAGCGGCGTGGTGTTGCTGAATTCCAGCGTCACGTGCCCTTCCCAGCCCGGCTCCAGCGGGGTGACGTTCACGATGATCCCGCAGCGCGCATAGGTGCTCTTGCCGAGGCAGATCACCAGCACGTCCTCCGGCACGCGGAAGTATTCGACCGTGCGGGCGAGCGCGAAGCTGTTGGGCGGGATGATGCAGACATCGGTCTCGCGGTCGACGAAGCTCTTCGGGTCGAACTGCTTGGGATCGACCACCGAGGAATCGACATTGGTGAAGATCTTGAACTCGGGCGCGACCCGCGCGTCGTAGCCGTAGGACGAGAGGCCGTAGGAGATCACCCCGTCCCGCCGCTGTGCCTCGACGAAAGGCTCGATCATGCCGTGTTCGAGCGCCTGGGCGCGGATCCATTTGTCGGAGAGAATCGCCATGGGGAAAGGGATTCCCGATGGCGCGCGCAGGGGCAAGGGTGGCGGCCAGACATATCCCCCTTCCCGAAAATGCGCACGCAGCGCCGCCTAACAGCATTTGTCACGAGCCTGTCCGCAGGGACATGCTATCAAGGCCTTGCGACCCGAGGGGCCCTCCGGCCCCTTACTTCAAGCCCCCGCCCTCACCGGCGGGGGCCTTTTTTGCGGACCCCGCTCAGGCCGGGGCGAAGCGCGCCCAGACGGGCAGGTGGTCCGAGGCGGCGGCGGCAAGCGCGCTGCGGTGCACCCCGCAGTCCTCCACCCGCAGGCGCTCGCAATGCAGGATCCGGTCGAGCCTGCCGAGCGGACGGAGACTGGGGAAGCTCGGTCCGGGATCGAGCAAGGCGAAATGCCGCCCGAACTCGCGAAAGCACCCGGCGGCCGCGCGCCATTCGTTGAGATCGCCCATCAGCACCGTGGGCCGCGCGCTGCGGGCCGCATCGGCGAGCGTCGCGATCGCGCGGGCCTGGCGCACGCGCCACAGGCCCGACAGGTCGAGATGCATCCCGAACACCGTCAGTCCGGCATCGCCGAGGCCGAGCGTCGCCGTCACCACCCCGCGCGGCTCGAGGCAGGGGATGTGGATGATGTCGTGGTGCTCCACCGCGATGCCCTGCCGCACGAGGATCGCGTTGCCGTGCCAGCCCATCGAGTCGTGCTGCACGTCGAGCGGCACGGGGACGTAATCGGTGTGGCTCTCGATCAGAAAGCGCGGCAGCACCGAGGCGCGGGTGCCGAACCTGAGGTCGGCTTCCTGCAGGCACACCACGTCCGCGCCCACCTCGTTCAGCACGTTGAGGATGCGCCCCGGATCGCGCCTGCGGTCGGTGCCGACACCCTTGTGGATGTTGTAGCTGGCGACCGTGAAGGTGCGGCGCGTCGGAGCGGCTTCGGGCATCGGCGGCAGGATAGGCCCGGCGAGTCCATTTCGATAGAGCCAAGCGCGCGCTTCGGCGCAAGCTTGCGGCATGACGTATGGCGCGCGGGTTCTTTATGCCTTCGACGGCGGTGCCGGGGGCGACTGGGCGGTGACCGGCATGACGACGCTGGCAGGGGAGAGCCTCCCCGCTGCCCGGGGCCTGTCGGTCCGGCCGGGGGAGCGCGCGCCTGCGGCGGGAACCGTGTGGACGCTTTCGGGCGTCGCCAGCCACCTGCGCTACACCCTGCGCGAGGAATTTGCCGCGCTGTCGGCGCGCGGCAGTCCGCTCGGGCGCGGCGAGGCGCGGCGGGCGGCGCTGATTCCCATCAGCAAGTCCGAGGCATGGTGGGCGCTGGCGCAGGACGAACGCCGCCGGATCTACGAGGAGCAGTCGCGCCACACCTCGATCGGGATGGAATACCTGCCGGAAGTCGCCCGCCGGTTGCACCACGGCCGCGACCTGGGCGAGCCCTTCGACTTCCTCACCTGGTTCGAATTCGCCCCAGAGCACGAAGGGATGTTCGACGAGCTCCTCGCCCGCCTGCGCGCGAGCGAGGAGTGGCGTTACGTGAGCCGCGAGATCGACATCCGGTTGACGCGGGCGGCTTAGGCCCCACCCCCGCCCCCCTCCCCCTAGGGGGCGGGGGCTTTGGCTAACCCGCCGCCAGCAGGCTGGCGTTGCCGCCGGCCGCGGTGGTGTCGATGCAGGTCACGCGTTCGGTGGCGAAGCGGGCGAGGTAGTGCGGGCCGCCGGCCTTGGGCCCTGTGCCGGAAAGGCCCTCGCCGCCGAAGGGCTGGCTCTCCACCACCGCACCGATCTGGTTACGGTTGACGTAGAAATTGCCCACCTTGGCACGCGCCTGCACGAAGCGCCGGGTCTCGGCGATGCGGCTGTGGAGGCCGAGGGTGAGGCCGAAGCCGGTGGCGTTGATGTCCTCGACCACGCGGCCGAGTTCCCCCGCGCGAAAGCGCACGACGTGCAGCACCGGGCCGAAATGCTCGCGGTTCAATTCGCCGATGCCGCCCAGTTCGATGATCGTCGGCGCGACGAAGCAGCCCTTGCCCGTGCCCGGCGGCAGGGGCAGGCGCTCGACTTTGCGCCCGCTCGCCTCGCTGCGGGCGACGTGGCGTTCGAGCGCGGCGCGCGCGTCCTCGTCGATCACCGGGCCGACATCGGTGGCAAGCTCCGCCGGGTCGCCCACGGTGAGCGCCGCGAAGCCGCCGCGGATCATCGCCAGCATGGGTTCGGCGATGTCCTCCTGGAGGTAGAGCACCCGGAGCGCCGAGCACCGCTGGCCGGCGCTCTGGAAGCTGCTCGCCAGCACGTCGCGCACCACCTGTTCGGGGAGCGCCGAGCTGTCGACGATCATCGCGTTCTGCCCGCCGGTCTCGGCGATCAGCGTGGCGATCGGCCCGTCGCGGTTGGCGAGGGCGCGGTTGATGGCTCGCGCCGTGTCGGTCGATCCGGTGAAGGCGACCCCGGCAAGGCGCGGGTCGGCGGTGATCATCTGCCCCACAGGACCGGCGCCCGGGAGCAGCTGGAAGGCCTCGGGCGGGATCCCCGCCTCGTGGCAGAGCTTCACCGCGAGGGCCGCGATCAGCGGGGTCTGCTCGGCGGGTTTGGCAATCACGGCATTGCCCGCCGCGAGCGCCGCGCTCGCCATGCCGATGAAGATCGCGAGCGGGAAGTTCCACGGGCTGATCGTGGCGAACACCCCGCGTCCGTGGAGCGAGAGGCTGTTCTCCTCGCCGGTCGGCCCCGGGAGGATCACCGGCGCGGCGAAATGGCGACGCGCCTCGGCGGCGTAGTAGCGCAGGAAGTCGACCGCCTCGCGCAGCTCCAGCACGGAATCGAGCAGGGTCTTGCCCGCCTCGCGCTGGCACAGGCTGAGGAATTCGGCGGTGTGCGCCTCGAACAGGTCGGCGGCCTCCTCCAGCAGCAGCGCGCGGGCCTCGCCGCCGAGTGCGTCCCAGCCGGGCTGGATCGCGGCGGCGCGGGCGAAGGCGGCGTCGACCTCTTGCGGAGTGGCGTCGCGGCGGGTGCCGACCACCTGTGCCAGATCGTGCGGGCTGGTGATCGGCGCGATCTCGCCGGGGCTTGCGGCGGGAAAGGTCGGCTCGGCACGCCAGTGGACGCCGTCGAGCAGCTTCAGGCGCTCCAGCAGGGGCCCGCGCACCAGCGGGTCGGAGAGGTCGATCCCGGCGCTGTTGCGGCGCGCGCCGAAGATGTGGGCGGGCAGCGGGATCGCAGGGTTGCGGCGCGGGCGCATCGCCGCGAGTTCCGCCACCGGATCGCCGACCAGCTCCTCCGCCGGAATGTCGGCATCGCCCATCCGGTTCACGAAGCTGGTGTTGGCCCCGTTCTCGAGCAGACGCCGCACCAGATAGGCGAGCAGCTCCTTGTGCCCGCCGACCGGCGCGTAGATGCGCACCGGGGTGCGCTGGTTGCCCTCGAGCGCATGGAGCGCGTCATAGACTTCCTCGCCCATGCCGTGCAGGCGCTGGAACTCGAACGGCTTGCCCTCGCTGAGATGCTTGATCGCGCCGATGGTGTAGGCGTTGTGCGTGGCGAAGGCCGGGCGGATCACGTCCGAGTGCTCGAACAGCCGCGCCGCGCAGGCGAGGTAGCTCACATCGGTCGCGACCTTGCGGGTGAACACCGGATAATCGCTGTAGCCGCCCACCTGCGAGAGCTTCACCTCGCTGTCCCAGTAGGCACCCTTGACCAGCCGCACGAACAGCCTGCGCCCGTGCCGCCGCGCGAGCTTGCCCGCCCAGTCGCATACCCAAAGGCCGCGCTTCTGGTAGGCCTGGATGGCGAGACCGAAGCCCTCCCAGCGGCTGCCGTCGGGGCGGCGGAACAGGTCGTCGTCGGCGACCAGTTCCTCGATGATGTCGAGGCTGAGTTCGAGCCGCTCGGCCTCCTCGGCGTCGATGGTGAAGTGGATGTCGGCATCGCGCGCGCGCACCGCGAGATCGCGGATCACCGGCACCATCGCCGCCTTCGCCTCGTCCGCATGGAAGAAATTGTACTTGGGGTGCAGCGCCGAGAGCTTGACCGAGATCCCCGGCGAGCCTGCGACACCCGCCCCTGCCTCGCGCGCCAGCCGCGTCAGGGCGGCTTCGTAGGCCTGCCGGTATTTCTCGGCGTCCTCGAAGGTCATCGCCGCCTCGCCGAGCATGTCGAAGGAGTGCGTGATCCCCCGCGCGCGTTCGGGCGCGGCGCGCTTCAGCGCCTCGTCGATGGTGCGGCCGAAGACGAACTGGCCGCCGAGGATCTTCATCGCCTGCGCGGTGGCGGTGCGGATCACCGGCTCGCCCAGCCGGTTCATCGCCCGCTTGAAGGCGCTGCCCAGCCCCTTCTGCCGCGCATCGGGCGGATCGAGCACTTCGCCCGTCAGCATCAGCGAGAAGGTCGCGGCGTTGACGAAGGTCGAGGAGCTTTCGCCGAGATGCTCGCCCCAGTCGATCTGGCCGATCTTGTCCTTGATGAGCGCGTCCGCCGTCGCCGCATCGGGCACGCGCAGCAGCGCCTCGGCTAGGCACATCAGGGCAATGCCTTCCTCGGTATCGAGGCCGTATTGCTGGAGGAAGGCGTCGATCCCGCTCGCCTTCTTGGCCCGCGCGCCCTCGATCAGGTCGATCGCCAGCCGCGCCGCGCCCGCGTGCACCCGCGCCGCGGGGGCGGCCTGTTCGAGCCGCTCGGCGATGCAGGCCTCCTCCTCCTGGCGATAGGCACGGCGCAGGTCGGTGCGGTCGATTGCGGGGGCGGGCGAGTAGTCGGCCATCTGGTTTCACCTGAAACGATTCGCGGGGCAATGCCCGGCCCTCTGGACCTGCGAAGGCTGCGCTTCAAGCGCCGGTTTTGCAACGGCCCGCTTGCCCGCCGCGCCGGGCCCGTTTAGCTTCGCGCTGCGATCAACAGGGGCCCCACACGATCATGCGGATGTTCTGCTTCCACTGCCGCGACGGCGAAGACGGCGGCCGGCTGCGCGCGATCCACCGGCCCGCGCATCTCGAGTTCATCCACGCCAATGCCGATCATTTCGTGATCGTCGGGCCGCTCAAGCGCGCCGATGGCCTCATCATCGGATCGCTGCTGATCGTGAAGGCCGAGGACGAGGCCGCCGCCCGCGCGATCCTTGCCGACGATCCCTACCTCACCGGCGGGGTGTGGCAGCTGATCCGGGTCGACGAGTTCTCGCCCCTGCTGGGCGACTGGGCCTAGGCTCTCAGGCCAGCGCGTCCTCGGGCTGGGCGCCGCCGTTGGCGCGGTTCCACCTGACCGAGGACCAGAAGGCGAGGCCGATCAGCACCGCGCCGATCACCCCGGTGATGACCTCGGGGATGTGCACGAAGGTGTTGAGGTACATGATCACCGCCAGCGCGATGATCGCATAGAAGGCGCCGTGCTCGAGATAGCGGTATTCGCTCATCGTCCCCTTGTTGACGAGGAAGATCGTCATCGAACGCACGAACATCGCGCCGATGCCGAGGCCGATGGCGATGATGATGAGGTTGTTGGTGAGCGCGAAGGCGCCGATCACCCCGTCGAAGCTGAAGCTCGCATCGAGCACTTCGAGATAGAGGAACGCTCCGAAGCCCGCCTTGGCGACATCGCCCGTGGTGGGCGTCGGCGGTTCGAGCAGGTGGTTGACGATCTCGACCGCGAGATAGGTCAGCAGGCCGGCGATGGCCGCGATCAGGAAGGTCAGCGCCTCCTCCTCGGGCAGCACGCTTGCCACCGCCCAGGTCCCGGCCAGCACCACGCCGATGGCGATCGCCTCGATATTGGCGACCTTGGCGAGCGGGCGCTCGATCGCCTCGATCCAGTTCACTTCCTTCTCGGCATCGAAGAAGTACTTGAGGCCGACCATCCCGAGGAACGCGCCGCCGAAGCCCATCAGCCCGACGTGCGCTTCGCTGACGATGCGCTGGTATTCGGCCGGTTCGTTGAGCGCGAGCTTCATCGCCTCGACAGGGCCGAGCGCGGCGGCGACCATCACGATCACCAGCGGGAAGACAATCCGCATCCCGAACACCGCGATGGCGATCCCCCAGGTCAGGAAGCGACGCTGCCAAACCGGGTCCATGTCCTTGAGGATCGAGGCGTTGACCGCGGCATTGTCGAAGGACAGCGAGACTTCGAGCACCGCCAGCACCGCGCAGATCCACACGATGCCGAGCATCCCGTCGATCGTGCCGGTCAGCTCCCAGCCATACCAGCCGCCCAGCACGAGGCCGGCGAGAGTGAACAGCAGCGAACCACCGAAATGCTTGAACATGGAATTTCCTGTCAGAATGCTCACGCGCTCTTAGTGCGCGGTGCGGGAGCGATCTAGATGCCGAAGCTGCCCTTCAGCCCGTCGATGACATATTGTGCCGCAAGCGCGGCAAGCAGAACGCCGAGCAGGCGGGTGATGACCGCCTCGACCTTGTCGCCGAGCAGCCGGATCAGCGGTCCGGCGGCGACCAGCGCGGCGGCGGTGATGGCGAGCACCGCGGCGAGCGCGGCAAGCACCTCGATCATCTCGGGCCAGCCCTCGGCCTCGTTCATCAGCAGCATCACCGCCGCGATCGCGCCCGGGCCGGCGAGCATCGGCATCGCCATGGGAAAGACCGAGACATCCTCGATCTCGGGGGTGGCGGCGATCTTCTCGGCGCGTTCCTCGCGGCGCTGGGTGCGCTTCTCGAACACCATGTCGAAGGCGATGAAGAACAGCATCAGCCCGCCCGCGATGCGGAAGGAGTTGAGCTCGATATGCAGCGCGCCGAGCAATTGCTGGCCGAACAGCGCGAAGACCAGCAGGATGATCGCCGCAATCCACGTCGCCCGCAGCGCCATGCTGCGCGCCTGCGCGGGCGATGCGCCCTTGGTCAGCCCGGCATAGATCGGCGCGCACCCCGGCGGGTCGATCACCACGAACAGGGTGACGAAGGCGGAAAGGAAGAGTTCGGTCAGGACCATCTGGGCAGGCTCGCGCGCCCCCTCACATCAATCGGCGGTCGGCACAAGGCTTTGTTCGATGGCGGTCACCCAGCGGCCCTGGTGGAAATAGTCGGCGGCGGCGTAGCGGGTGCCGTCGGCGCGGTGCTCCCAGCGCCAGCGCAGCGTGCCGTCGCGCGAGAGGCGGGCGTCGGCCTTGCCTTCCTCGCCCACGGGGATCGCGGGCGGCGGCGGGGTTCCGGCGCCCCCGCGCGGGCAGGTGGCAACAAGGCCCTGCACCGCGTCGATCTCGGTCACGACGATATCGCCCGGCCGCGCCTCGGTTGCCTTGCGCGGCGCAGGCTGAGGCACATCGTCGCCGCCGGCGTCAAAGACATAGCGGTAGTCGCCGGAGGGCTGGCGTTCCCAGACCGTGACGAAATTGCCGACCTTGCCATCGGGATCGCGGTAGCGGCCCTGGCTGACCGCGAGCGCCCCGTCGCAACTCATCACCACGATGCGCGGCTGCCACTGGACGGCCTCGGGAGGATCGGTCTGGGTGGCGAGCCAGGGTTCGATGAGGAAGGGGCCGTTCCCCCCATGAAGCAGCGCGCCGGGGGCGGCGAACAGGCGGAAGGCGGTCCACTGCCCGCGCTCCCTCGCCGCCCGCGAGAAGGCGAGTTCGGCGGCGACGATGTTGCTCGGCTGGGCCGCGCCCGGCGCGACCGCGAGCGCGCGGTCGATCATCGCCATCTGGCGCTTGTTCGGCTTGGGCTGGCCTCCGCCGCCAGCACAGGCGGTGAGGGAGAGCGTGAGAAGAAGGCTCAAAGCTACGACCCGCATCCCTACCTCCGTTCGCCCTGAGCTTGTCGAAGGGCCGTACTTCCTGTTTCTCGAACTTTGAAGAAAAGACGGTCCTTCGACAAGCTCAGGACGAACGGGTTAGATCCCGGAAGGAGCGTCCATCCCCGCGTGCCTGTGCGCCGCGACCAGCGTGTTCCGCAGCAGCACCGCGATGGTCATCGGCCCGACCCCGCCCGGCACCGGGGTGATCGCGCCTGCGACTTCCAGCGCCTCGGCATAGGCCACGTCGCCCACCAGTCGGCCCTTCGCCTTGCCCTCTTCCGGGGGCAGGCGGTTGATGCCGACGTCGATCACGGTCGCGCCCTGCTTGATCCAGTCCCCGCGCACCATCTCCGGCCGGCCGACCGCGGCGACCACGATATCGGCGCGGCGCACCACCTCGGGGAGGTCCCGCGTGCGGCTGTGCGCGATGGTGACGGTGGCGTTGGCGTCGGTCAGCAGCTGGGCCATCGGCTTGCCGACGATGTTCGACCGGCCGATGACCACGGCCTCCAGCCCGCTGAGGTCGCCGAGGTGATCCTGCAGCAGCATCAGGCACCCGAGCGGCGTGCAGGGCACGAAGCCCTCCTGCCCCACAGCGAGCCGCCCGGCGTTGATGACATGGAACCCGTCCACGTCCTTGTCGGGATCGATCGCGGCGATCACCGCCTGTTCGTCGAGCCCCTCGGGAAGCGGCAGCTGGACGAGAATGCCGTCGACCTCCGGATCGCGGTTCAGCCGCTCGATCAGCACCAGCAGCTCGGCCGCGCCGGTGGTGGCGGGCAGGCGGTGCTCGAAGCTTGCGATCCCGGCCTCGATGCAGGCGCGGCCCTTGGCGCCGACATAGACTTGGCTCGCCGCGTCCTCGCCCACCAGCACCACCGCAAGCCCCGGGCGCCGGCCCGCGTGCAGGGCGAAGGCCTCCGCCGCCGCGGCGATGCGCGCACGAAGCCCGTCCGCGAAGCCCTTGCCGTCGATCCGCACCGCCTCCGGCATCAGGCGAGCGCGCCCTGGAGGATGTAGCCGACCGCGTTGAGCAGCATCAGGAACACCATCGGCGAGAAGTCGATCGCGCCGGTATCGGGCATGACCTTGCGGATCGGCCGCAGCGCCGGCTCGAACAGGCGGGACAGCGCATCGTGCACGGCATAGGCGAACTGGTTGCTCGGGCTGACGACGTTGAAGGCGAAAAGCAGGCCGATGATGAACCAGATGATCAGCAGCATGTTGGCGGTGTTCACCACCATAATGAAGATCTGGAGAAGTGCGTCAGTCATGGCGATCCGTGTTCCGTTGCGAAGGGCGCTCGGCTCGCATCTGGCGAGCCGCCGCGCGCGGTCAAGTCCCGTGAGGGCGTATTAGCCGCTTAATACGCCTCGCGCCATAGGCCTGTTCGGGCTCAGGCCCGCACCAGCGTGCCGGCGCCGCGGGCGGTGAAGAATTCGAGCAGCATCGCGTGGCCCACCCGGCCATCGAGCACCACCGCCGCCTCGCAGCCGGATTGCACCGCCGCGACGCAGGTTTCGAGCTTGGGCACCATGCCGCCGCGGATCACCCCGTCCTCGCGCAGCCGCGCGATGTCGGCGGGGGTGAGGTCGGTGAGCAGCTCGCCCCCGGCGCCGAGCACGCCCGGCACGTCTGTCAGCAGGAACAGCCGCGCCGCGCCCAGCGCCGCCGCGATCGCGCCGGCCATGGTGTCGGCGTTGATGTTGTAGGTGGCCCCGTCCTCGCCGGGCGCGATCGGGGCGATCACCGGGATCATGCCGGCGGCCACCATCGTGTCGATCACGGTGGTGTCGACGCTCGCCGGCTCGCCGACGAAGCCGAGGTCGACCGCCTGTTCGATGTTGCTGTCGGGGTCGCGGGTGGTGCGCGAGACCTTGCGCGCGGTCACCAGCCCGCCGTCCTTGCCCGAGATGCCGATGGCCTTGCCGCCCGCACCGGCGATCCAGCCGACCAGCTCCTTGTTGATCGCGCCCGAGAGGACCATCTCGGCGACCTGCGCCGTCGCCGCATCGGTCACGCGCAGGCCATCGACGAAGGTGCTCTCCACCCCCAGCCGCTTCAGCATCTGGCCGATCTGCGGGCCGCCGCCGTGGACCACCACCGGGTTGATGCCGACCGCCTTCAGGAGCACGATATCCTCGGCGAAGTCGCGCGCCGCCTCAGGGTCGCCCATCGCGTGGCCGCCGTATTTCACCACGAAGGTCCGCCCGGCATAGCGCTGGAAATAGGGCAGCGCCTCGATCAGCACTTCGGCCTTGAAGAGTTCGGGCGTGTCCGCGCCCGAGCGGGGCGGCGTGTGGTTGAGTTTTTCGGTCACCGGCGTTCATTCCCCGCGCGCACCTCGCGCTTTCGGGCCGCGCCCTAGCGGCTCGCGCGCGCGGGGCCAAGCGGCTTGGTGGCTTCGGTAACCCCTGATTAGGCATTTCAGCCGCTTGGTGCTATCATCGCGCCTCGAGAGAGGTGAACATGGCCGACAAGGACAGTGCGACACCACCGGCCGGCGCTTCGGCTGCCGATCCCGAAGGCGGGGGCCGCAGGCAGGGCGACCGGCGCAAGGCCCAGCTCCCAATCGAGGGCGAGGACCGCCGCAAGGGCGAGCGCCGCTCGGGCACCGACCGGCGAAGCTCGGCGCGCGGCGAGGCGCTGGACTAGCGTCCCCTGGCGGGTTGCGGGGGGAGCATCGCCTCATGCCCCCGCCCGCATGGGACCGGTGATCCCTCCCGGATCGCTATTCGGCCGGTGCCTGCTCCAGCATCGCGGCGATATCGTCGAGCAGGCGCAGGCGTTCGCGCTTCAGTTCTTCCAGACGCTCGTCGCTCGCCGCCTCGGCCTCGCATTCGATGCGGTGGATCGTGCGGTTCACTTCGTGATGCCGCTCGGCGAGGCGCGCGAAGTGGGCATCGGTGAGCTTCAGGCGGTGGAGTGCGGCGGCATCCTCGGGAAAGGTGTCGGCCAGTTCGTTGGGCGTGTGTGCGGACATGTCGTGTCTCCCCTTGTGGTGCCCCACGCCTAGCCGCTTCGCCCCCCTAGGCGTTTGACCGGGGTCAAATTCACTGGAACGAAACCGCAGGGCCGCTATTCTCCGCCGCGGGATAGCAGCATGACACGACCGGCCCCCTTCCGCCGCCGCTGGCTGGCGCTTGCCGCCGCACCTCTTGCCGCCCTTGGCGCGCTGGCGCTCTGGCCGGAGACCGGCGAGGCGCAGGACAGCGAGGGCCGGGGCGAGCCGCACCGCGCGCTCTTTCCGGTGTGCTCGGGGCCAGTGCGCGTCACCTGCGTCGTCGACGGGGACACGATCTGGTACCGCGGCACCAAGATCCGCATCGCCGACATCGACACCCCCGAGATCGCCCGCCCCGGCTGCCCGCAGGAGCGCGCCCTCGGCGTGGCGGCGACCGAGCGGCTGCGCCAGCTCCTCAACGCGGGCGGCTTCGCGCTCGAGACGCCCCCCGGCGGCCGCACCCGCGACCGCTATGGCCGCGAGCTGAGGATCGTCACCCGCGGCGGCCAGAGCATCGGCGCGGTGCTGGTCCGCGAGGGCCTCGCCGAACGTTGGGGCGGCCCGCGGCGGAGCTGGTGCGGGGCGTAAAGCGGACAAAGCGGACACCCTGTCCGCTTGGCGACGCGCCGTTATTTCCCGCTTTTTCCGCTGGATAGCGCGGCTGCGCCGCACCGGACGGACAGGGGAAGGGGGCTTTGTTCACCCGATCATGCGGCGACTGCCGCCTGTGCGACGATTCCGAAAGAGCCGGGGGCGGGGCGCCCGTGGCGCACCATAGGCAGCGAGGGGCGGTGTAGGAAAGCAGGCGTACTGGTGAGTGCGGTAGCGCGCAGGCCCACCCCTGACCCCTCCCGCAAGCGGGAGGGGGACAAGAGCGCTGATACTCCCCTCCCGCTTGCGGGAGGGGCCGGGGGTGGGAAAAAGCCAAGGGATCGGGCCGCGCCGATCCCCCTTCCCGCCTGCGGGAAGGGAGCGAGACTTGGCGGCTTTGCCGCCTTAGTCGCAGCGGGTTGGGCATGCGCTGAGATAACGAAAAAGGGCCCCACCTAGCAGGCGGAGCCCTTCCTTTCGTTGAGCGAAAAAGCCCCCGCAGATACTGCGGGGGCCTCATTATACTTCGTAAGGGGTGCAATTGTTTGCAGAAGTTCGCTAGGGCAAGCTCATAGCAACCTACTCCGCAGCCTCAGCCCCAAACAGCCCGGCCTCGGCCTCTTCCGCAGTGCCCTCGTTCGCCGCCTTCGCCTTCTGGCGCTTGTCGAAGCTCGACCACACGTCGTTCCAGTTGCCGCGGGTCGCGCCCTTTGAATATTCGGTCGCGCGGGTTTCGAAGAAGTTGGCGTGTTCCACCCCGTTCAGCAGCGGCGCGAGCCACGGCAGGGGGTGTTCCTCGATCATGTAGATCTCCTGGAGGCCCAGCTGCTTCAGGCGCCAGTCGGCGATGTAGCGGATGTAGCGCTTGATCTCCTTGGCGCTCATGCCGTCAACCGGGCCCATTTCGAAGGCGAGGTCGATGAAGGCGTCCTCGAGGCGGACGGTCTTCTGGCAGATGTCGATCAGGTCCTCCTTCACCGCCTTGGTGAGGCACTGGCGTTCCTCGCAGAAGGTGTGGAACAGCTTGATGATGCCCTCGCAGTGGAGGCTCTCGTCGCGGACCGACCAGCTGACGATCTGGCCCATGCCCTTCATCTTGTTGTGGCGCGGGAAGTTCATCAGCATGGCGAAGGAGGCGAACAGCTGGAGCCCCTCGGTGAAGCCGCCGAAGGCCGCAAGGGTGCGGGCGATGTCTTCGTCGGTGTCGACGCCGAACTGGCCGAGGAAGTCGTGCTTGTCCTTCATCTCCTCGTATTCGAGGAAGGCGCTGTATTCCGCTTCCGGCATCCCGATGGTGTCGAGCAGGTGCGAGTACGCCGCGATGTGCACCGTCTCCATGTTGGAGAAGGCGGCGAGCATCATCTTGACCTCGGTCGGCTTGAACACCCGGCCGTAGTTCTCGTGGTAGCAGTTCTGCACCTCGACATCGGCCTGGGTGAAGAAGCGGAAGATCTGGGTGAGCAGGTTGCGCTCGTGATCGGTGATCTTCTGCGCCCAGTCGCGGCAATCCTCGCCCAGCGGCACTTCCTCGGGCATCCAGTGGATCTGCTGCTGGCGCTTCCAGAAGTCGTAGGCCCAGGGATACTGGAAGGGCTTGTAGGTCGGGCGGGCTTCGAGAAGCGACATGGGCTTAGTCTCCGGTCAGGCGATCAGTATAGCATATACGGGGGTGACCCCCGCGCGGATTCAGGCGGGCCAGTAATAGGCCATGACGATCAGGCAGAAGGGCACGAGCATGCTCACCATCGCGATGTGGATCATCGCGGCGTTGCGCAGGTGGCCGGGCTGGTTGCGCTTCAACTCGCGCACCGACTGGACCGCGAACCACGCGCTGACCGCAAGGCCGATCAGTGCGACGACGAATGGCACGTTCATATCGCTTCCTCCCCCGTGATCGCAGGGCAGGCGGGTGGCCGGCCGGGCCCCCGCCCGCGCGCTGCGGCTGCGATTACTGGCAGCTCAGGCATTCCTCGTAATCGGTCTGCTCGCCATTGGCGGCAAGCTCGATCCGGGGCGCCACGGAGGTGTTGTCGGCCTCGACCCCGCCCGCGAACCCGGCGCGCTGCACCGACTTCGAGCGCAGGTAGTAGAGCGACTTGATGCCGCGTTCCCACGCCTGGTAGTGCAGCATCATCAGGTCCCACTTGTCGACGTCGGCCGGGATGAACAGGTTCAGCGACTGGGCCTGGTCGATATAGGGCGTGCGGTCGGCGGCGAATTCGAGCAGCCAGCGCTGGTCGATCTCGAAGCTGGTCTTGTAGACCGCCTTCTCCTCCGGCGTCAGGAAGTCGAGATGCTGGACCGAGCCGCCCCGCTCGAGGATCGAGTTCCAGACGTTGGTCGAGTTCTTGGCCTTCTTCTCGAGCAGCTTTTCGAGGTACGGATTGCGCACGATGAAGCTGCCCGAAAGGGTCTTGTGGGTGTAGATGTTGGCCGGGATCGGCTCGATGCAGGCCGAGGTCCCGCCGCAGATGATCGAGATCGACGCGGTCGGCGCGATCGCCATCTTGCAGCTGAACCGCTCCATCGCGCCCATGTCGGCGGCATCGGGGCACGGCCCGCGCTCCTGCGCCAGCAGCATCGAGGCTTCCGAGGCCTTGGCGTGAATGTGCTTGAACATCTGGAGGTTCAGCGCCTTGGCCATCGCGCTTTCGAAGGCGACGCCCTTCTGCTGGAGATAGGAGTGGAAGCCCATCACCCCGAGGCCGACGCTGCGTTCGCGGCTGGCGGAATACTTGGCGCGGGCCATCTCGTCGGGCGCGCGGTCGATGTAATCCTGCAGGACGTTGTCGAGGAAGCGCATCACGTCCTCGATGAACTGCTTGTCGCCCTTCCACTCTTCCCAGGTCTCGAGGTTGAGCGAGCTGAGGCAGCACACCGCCGTGCGGTCATTGCCGAGGTGGTCGATCCCGGTCGGCAGGGTGATTTCCGAGCACAGGTTCGAGGTCGAGACCTTGAGGCCGAGATCGCGGTGATGCTTGGGCATCATGCGGTTCACGGTGTCGGAGAAGACGATGTAGGGCTCGCCGGTCGCCAGCCGGGTCTCGACCAGCTTCTGGAACAGCGAGCGCGCATCGACCTTGCCGCGCTCCGACCCGTCGCGGGGGCTGCGCAGGGTGAATTCGGCGCCTTCGCGCACCGCCTGCATGAACTCGTCGGTGACGAGCACGCCGTGGTGGAGGTTCAGCGCCTTGCGGTTGAAGTCGCCGCTCGGCTTGCGGATCTCGAGGAACTCCTCGATCTCGGGGTGCGAGATGTCGAGATAGCAGGCGGCCGAGCCGCGCCGCAGCGAGCCCTGCGAGATCGCCAGCGTCAGCGAATCCATCACCCGCACGAAGGGAATGATGCCGCTGGTCTTGCCGTTCAGGCCCACCGGCTCCCCGATGCCGCGGACATTGCCCCAATAGGTGCCGATCCCGCCGCCCTTCGAAGCGAGCCACACGTTCTCGTTCCAGGTGCCGACGATCCCTTCGAGGCTGTCCTCGACCGAGTTCAGGTAGCACGAGATCGGCAGACCGCGATTGGTGCCGCCGTTCGAGAGAACGGGCGTGGCGGGCATGAACCACAGGTTCGAAATGTAGTCGTAGAGCCGCTGGGCGTGGTCCTGATCGTCCGCATAGGCATCGGCCACGCGGGCAAAGAGATCCTGATAGGTCTCTCCGGGCAGCAGGTAGCGGTCGGTCAGGGTTTCCTTGCCGAAATCGGTGAGGCGCGCGTCGCGGCTCGCATCGGTGACGATCGCGAAGCGGCGGTCGTTGACCTTCTTGCTGTCGGTCTTGCCCGCATCCTTCATGGCCGTGGCCATCGCGCCCACCAGCGCCTCGCCCGCCTTGGCGGCGATCAGGGCGTCGGAGCCGGTATCCATCGTCTTCATCGTCACAGCCTTTTCATCCCCCGCACCCGCGCCGGTTTCGCTTTCATTGGTCACTTCGGTGTTCACCGCGTCATCGGGCACGTTGTCGCTCGCCTTGAAATCCATTGTCAGCCCCACTTCTCCCCCGAATCGGGACTATGGCACAAGAGGCCATGTTCCGATTCTGTTCCATACCGCCGGGTCCACAGACTTGCCAACAGGACTGCGTTGTCGCGGTCGGTAGGGCAGGTCGGTCGATCCCGTTCGTGGCGCGCTGCAGGCCCTGTGTGCCGAAGCGAGTCCTCCCTCCTTCGCTCCGCTGGGGAGCGGCAGGGATTCACCACGGCTTGGGGGTCCGATTTGCGCCGAACCACTAGATGATGAATCACCGGGGAATCCGCGTCAACGGGCGATTAAGCACCTAGTTACCATGACGGCTCCGTTTCAGAGCCGGGTCAGACCCGCGACGCGTGGAGCAAGCTTGAGTCGCGGGACCTGCAAGCCCCAAATTGAATCTGTGAAGAAAAATATGGTGATTGAATCATTCGAATCCACCCGTGAATCTTTTGCACGGGCAGGCGCATGATTGTTGCGTCCCGGACCGTCCCGATGCCGCCCGGCGCTAGGCCAGAGGCAGATCGATCGTGCAGAGGAGACCCCCGGGATCGAAGCGAATCTGCGTGCTTCCGCCGAATTCGTAGGCGAGCTGTTCCTCGATCAGCCGCATGCCGAGCCCGGTGCGGGTCGGCGGGGTCACGGGCGGGCCGTCGCTTTCCTCCCACACCACTTCCAGCACGCTGTCGTCCGGGGGCTCGTGGCGCCAGCTGATCCGCACCCGGCCGCCGGGGATGCTCAGCGATCCATACTTTACCGCATTCGTGGCAAGCTCGTGCAGCGCCATCATCAGCGCGACCGTCACCTTCGGCGAGACGATGAGCTCGGGGCCGGCCAGCGTGAAGCGGTCGGGCCCGAAGGTCCCGGCCACGCTGCCGGCGATCCGGTCGAGCGCGGTCGGCTCCCACGCGTTGCGGGTCAGCACTTCATGCGCCTTGGACAGGGCGGTCAGCCGGTTCTTGAAGCTGGCCAGCGCCGCCGCGTCGCTGCCCTCGAAGGTCTGGCCCGCGATCGCCTGCACCGTTGCAAGGGTGTTCTTCACCCGGTGATCGAGCTCGTTGATCAGCACCCGCTGATTGGCCTGCGCGCGCCTGTATTGCGAGATGTCGCGCACCTCGATGATCGTTCCGATGGTCTGGGACGCCTCGTCGCGGATCGGGCTGGCGCAGAATGCGACGGGATAGAAGTAACCGTCGCGGTGCACGAACATTTCCTCCCCGCGCGTCTGGGCATGTTCGGGGAAGGCCCGGTCGATCGCGCATTCGTGCAGCGGGAAGGGCCGCCCGTCGGGGTGGGTGTGGTGGATGATGTCGTGAAGCGGCCGGTCGAGCGCGAGGACCTCGTCGAGCGTGTAGCCGGTGAGCTCCTCGGCGGCCGCGTTCATGTAGATGCATCGCTGCCGGTCATCCATCAGGAAGATGGCGAAGGACGCGTTGTCGAGCACCGCCTGGAGCCGCAGGTTCGCATTGGCGAGCCCTGCTTCGCGCCGCCGCTCGCGGTCCGTCTCGTGTCCGCTCACGCTGCCACTCTCCTTTCGGAAGCCATTACAGCATCGATCGCTCGCTGGTTCCCCGGCGGCAACGATGCCCCCCGCAGCGGCGTGTCCGGATCGGAGGATGATCGCGCCGTGCCTTCAGGGCACCAGCCTGCCGCCATTTCTCGGGAAAAGCCGTCGTTCCACAGGCGAAGGCTTGCGGGAAATTTGATCCCGGTCAAGGAATGCAGGGCCGATAGGGAGGACAAGACCGGCATGACACATCGCCTCACCCTGCTCGCCCCGGCCCTGCTGCTCGCGCTTGCCGCCTGCCAGACCCCCGGCACCGACAACCCGCCGCCGATGGTGGGCAAGTCCACATCGCCCTCGCGCGACACCCGTGCACCGGCCTTCGTCGAGGCGGCGTGCGGGGGGTGCCATGCGGTCGAGCCGCCGTTCCTCTCGCCCAACCCCGCCTCGCCGAGCTTCGCGGCGATCGCCAACCGGCGGGGGCTGTCGGAAACGTCGCTCGCCAACTGGCTGGGCGAGGCGCACAATTATCCCGAGGACATGGACTTCACCCTGACCCCCGCCCAGACCCGCCAGATCGCCGCCTACATGGTGACGCTGCGCGACGCGGGCTACGTCCCCGACGAGTGAGCTTTCCTACAGACGCGGCGAGGGCTTAGGGTGCGCCCTGCTCTTTCGCATCGTCAGCCCGCCTTGTCCGCCCGGGAACAGGGAAAAACGCCGCGCACAGTGTCAACTTCGCTTTTGCGAAGCAACGCGATGAAATTACGGGACAATTCCTGTAGGATTGCGAAGTTTACAGTGTCAACTTTGTAAACTTCGCAAGGGCCTCAGAGCCACTCGGCCATCAGCGCCTGCATGTCCGCCTCGGGCCGTGGGCCGTAGTGCGAGATCACTTCCGAGGCGCAGATCGCCCCGCGCTTGAGGCAGCGGGTCAGGGGCTCGCCTTTGACGTAGCCCGACAGGAAGCCGGCGGCGAACTGGTCGCCCGCGCCGGTGGTGTCGACGACCTTGATCACCGGCACGGCAGCCACTTCCGCGCGCTCGCCGTGGGCGATGGCGACCGCGCCCTTCTCGCTGCGGGTGGCTACCAGCACCGGCACCTTGCCCGCCACCGCCGCGAGGCCCGCCTCGAAATCGTCCTCGCCGGTCAGCGTCGCCAGCTCGGTCTCGTTGACGAACAGGATGTCGATGACGCCTTCGTCGATCATGCTGCGGAAATCGTCGCCGTGGCGGTCGATCACGAAGCTTTCCGACGCGGTGAAGGCGATCTTGCGGCCGGCGTCGCGCGCGACCTCGATCGCGCGGCGCATGGCGCGGCGGGGCTCCTCGGGATCCCACAGATAGCCTTCGAGATAGAGGATCGCGCCGCTCGCGATCAGGTCCTCGTCGAGCGCGGCGGCAGGGAGGAACTGGCCGGCGCCGAGGAAGGTGTTCATCGTCCGCTCGCCATCGGGGGTGACGAAGATCAGCACGCGGCCCGTGGCCGGCTCGCCTTCCCGCGCGGGGGTGTCGAAATCGATGCCGGTCGCGCGCATGTCGTGGCGGAAGACCTTGCCGAGCTGGTCCTCGGCGACCTGCCCGATGAAGGCGCACTGGAGGCCGAGCGTGGCGAGCCCCGCCAGGGTGTTCGCCGCCGAGCCGCCCGAGACCTCGCGGGCCGGGGGCATGGCCTCGTAGAGTTCCTCGGCGCGCGCCTCGTCGATCAGGGTCATGCCGCCGCGGTTCAGCTGGAGCTCCTCGATCAGCTCCTCCTCGCAGGAGGCGATCACGTCGACCACGGCGTTGCCGATGGCGATCACGTCGTAGCGGGGCGGGGTCGGTTCGGGCACGGGCGGGTTCCTTGTCTGAGCTTGCGGGCGCCGCCTAGCGGGGTTCGGTCCCTGCGCCAAGCGATCTGTGTGCGGCGCAGCACGAGCGCGTTGACTTCGCGCGGCGGCCACCGCATCGACCCGGCGTGATGTCCGCCGTCCCTGCCGCGCTGTTGAAGGCCCTCGGCCAGCTTGGCGACCGCGCCGTGATGGCGGTGCTGGTCAAGAGCGTGGCCGTGACGCTGGCGGTGTTCGCGCTGGCCGGCTGGGGGCTCTACGAGGGCCTCGCGGTGGTGCTGCGCGAGGAGCGGATCGCCGCGCTCCTGCCCGAAGGCTTCGCCCCCGCCGCGCAGGCGCTCGCCGCGCTGGTGATCGGGCTGGCCGCCTTCTGGTTCCTGTTCCGCGTGGTCGCGCTGGCGGTGCTCCAGTTCTTCGCCGACGAGGTCGTGGCAGCGGTCGAGGCGCGGCACTATCCGGCGCTGGCGGGGCAGGCGCGGCCGCTGCCGCTCGCGCGCGAGGTGGCGGTCGCGGTGCGAGGGCTGCTGCGGGTGGTCGGCTACAACCTGCTGGCCCTGCCGGTGGCGGCGGTGCTGGCCGTCACCGCGATCGGTCCGGCGGTGGTGTTTCTGGCGGTCAACGCCCTGCTGCTCGGGCGCGAGTGCACCGACATGGCGTGGCTGCGGCACTGCGCGGGCGACGAGCGCGGCAACCCGGTGGGCGCGGGCGAGCGGTTCCTGCTCGGCGCGGCGGTGGCGGGGCTGATGCTGGTGCCGCTCGCCAATCTCCTCGCGCCGGTGGTGGGCGCGGCGGCCGGGACGCATCTCGTGCTGCGGCGGCTGGAGGGGAGCGCGCGGCGATGATCGGGCGGGGGGTACTTCTGGCCGGCCTCGCGGCGAGCATGCTCGCAGGCTGCGCGGGCGGCGGCGGCGGATCGCCCCGCCGCCCTGCCCCTGCGCCGGGCGCGCCCCGCGGCAGCATCGTGATGGTGCCCCAGGTGATGGCGCCCGCCGGCCTCGAGGGCGTGATCGGCTCGCCCGCCGCGGCGCTCACCCGGCGCTTCGGCAGCCCGCGCATCGACCTTGCCGAGGGCGACGCCCGCAAGCTCCAGTTCGGCGGGCCGTCCTGCGTGCTCGACATCTACCTCTACCCCCTCGCCGCCGGGGCCGAACCGACCGCGACCCATGTCGCGGCGCGCATCCGCCAGGGCGGTGCGCCGGCCGATCCGGGCGCCTGCATCCGCGAGGTCGAGCGGGTGAAAGAGGCGCGGTAACGCGGTCTTAAGCCTGATCGTGCCATCACCTAGCCCGGAACCCCAGGGGAAGACCGGCATGACCACGCAATTCATCGACATCGCCCGGCGGGCGGCGGCCGACGGCCAGATCACCGCCGAGGGCCTGCTCGCCCTGCGCCGCGAGGGCTGGGGCGACGGGATCATCACCCGCGCCGAGGCCGAGGCGCTGTTCGCGGTGAACAACGCGCTCGTCGAGCGCAGCCCCGAATGGTGCGACTTCTTCGTCGAGGCGATCGGCGAGTTCGTGCTGAACGGCACCCCGCCCCGCCTGCAATGCTCGCTCGAGGAGGCCGAGTGGCTGATCGGCCAGATCGACCATGACGGCGTCGTCGACAGCATGGTCGAGCTCGAGACGATGGTGCGGATCATCGAGCGCGCGGAGAACGTGCCCGACCGGCTCAAGAACTACGTGCTCGACCAGATCGAGCGCGAGGTGCTGACCGGCACCGGCCCGACCCGCTGCGGCGGCGAGCTCGCCGCGACCCGCATCACCGCCGCCGAGTGCCGGATCATCCGCCGGGTGATCTTCGCCAGCGGCGGCTGCGCCCCGGCGGCGGTCTCGCGCTTCGAGGCCGAGATGCTGTTCCGCCTCAAGGACGCCACCCTCGCCGAGGAGAACGCGGCCGAGTGGGACGACCTGTTCATCGACGGCGTGGCGAACTTCCTCAAGGGCTTCACCCACCAGAACGCCCAGCTCAGCCACGAACGCAAGCGCGAGCTCGAAGCCTTCATCGCCTCCGGGCACAAGGCCAATGTCGGGCGCTTCATCGGCCGGGTGATCCGCGAGGTGCCCAACGTCGGGAACCACTTCGGCCTGGTGTTCGGCAAAAAGCAGCCGTCCGGCCCCGACTATGCCGCCATCGCCGCCGAGGGCGAGAAGGTCACCGACTTCGAGAGCGAATGGCTCGAGAGCATGGTCGATGCCGATGGCGAGGTCGACGAACTCGAAAGCCGCCTGATCGCGCGCCTCGCAGCCGGGGATTGAGCGCCTAGTTATCGAACTCGAGCGGGGCGGCCGCGCCGCCCTGACGGGGCTGCGGACCTTCAGGCGGGACGGCGGGGACGGGCAGGCCCGCTTCGGGGGGCCTGCGGCGACGGCTCGTGCCGGGCCCACGACGCAGCCGGTCGAGAGCCTGCGTGAAGTGCACGATTTCGGCCTTGAGCATGATCCGTTCGTTCTGATCGCCGCTCGCGGCAAGCTGCGCCTCGAGCTTGGCAAGCTCACCGGTCAGCCGGTCGACAATCGCCTGCAACTCGCGCGCGCGCTGCGCCTTCGCTTCCTCGATCCGCTCGGGCGGAAGGTTCTTGCTGCGCTTCGCCATAGTGGTGCCTTAGCACACCAACACAGTGGCTGCGAGTCGTGCGACGCTCGCGCTGCTAGGCCGCCTCTTCGAGCGCCGCGAAGCCGGTTCGCGACAGCGCGCGCCAGCGGCGCTGGCGGTGGGCGTAGAACACCCGCGCGAAGGCGACGATCAGCGGGGTCAACAGACCCGCATCGATGTCCACGCGGTCGACGTAATGCGTCGTGCCGTCATCGAGCGGCGTGATCGCGATCCAGTGGTCCCAGCGCCTGATCAGCGGTCCGTAGCCGTTGTCGCGGACGAAGCGCGTCGCGCCTTCGGGCGGCGGCTCGCTGATCACTATCGCCTGCCAGCCGATGGGGATCAGGCCGAACAGCCACATCCGGGCGCGGTATTCGCCCGGCTGCCAGATCGCGGGGAAGGCCGCGCGGCCCTTGGGCGTGAAGCGGATCAGCGGCGCGGCGACATGCATCAGCAGCGCCGAGGTGTGGACCCGCTCCCACGCTTCGTCAGCCGTGCAGGCGAGTGTCGTCGACAGGGTGACGGTGACGACCACCGCTCACACCATGAAGCTCTCGCCGCAGCCACAGGCGCCCTTGGCATTGGGGTTCTCGAACACGAAGCCGGCGGTGAAATCGTCCTCGCGCCAGTCCATCACGCTGCCCACGAGGTAGAGCACCGAGGCGCCGTCGATGTAGAATACCCCGCCGGGGGTGACGATCTTCTCGTCGAACTTCGCCTCGGTGGTGACGTAGTCGACCGAATAGGCGAGGCCGGAGCAGCCGCGGCGCGGGGTCGAGAGCTTGACGCCGATCGCGCCTTCGGGGGCCTTGGCCATCAGCTCGGCGATGCGCGCCTCGGCAGAGGGCGTCAGGGTGACGGCGGCCTTGGGGGCGGGACGGGCTTGGGTGGTGGTGTCGGTCATGTCAGCCTCTTCTGCCAGAACAGCGCGTGCCCGGTAGCGGGATCGAGCTGGTAGTCGCCGAACCCGCAGGCGTCGTAGAGATGGCGCGCGGGATTGCCGCTCAGCACTTCCAATGTGATCTTGCACGCGCCGCGCTTCAAGGCCTCGGCCTCGACGGCGGCGAGCAACGCCCTGCCGATGCCCTTGCCACGTGCGTCCGGCAGGACGGCAAGATCGTGGATATTGACCAGCGGCGCGGCGGCGAAGGTCGAATAGCCCGTGAAGCAGTTGGCAAGGCCGACCGCCCGCTCTTCCAAACGCGCGATCAACGAGAAGGCCTGCGGGTTGGCGGCCAGATCGCCGGTCAGGCGCGCCTTGACGTCATTTCGCAAAGGCTCGCCCCCGCCCATCGGGTCGCGCGCATAGGCATCGAGCAGCGCCACGACGTCGGCCGCATCGCGGGTGTCGCGGTAATTCGCGAGGGTAATCGACAAGGCGGGTGCCAGCGTCACAGCATCCCCAGTTCGAGCCGCGCCTCGTCGCTCATCTTGTGCGGGCCCCACGGCGGGTCCCAGACGAGGTTCACCTCGGCATCGCGGATTCCCGGTACGCTGGAGACGCGCAGCTCGACCTCGCCGGGCATGGACTCGGCGACCGGGCAGTGCGGGGTGGTGAGCGTCATGGTGACGGTGGCATCGGCGTTGTCGTCGACCTCGACCCCGTAGATCAGGCCGAGATCGTAGATGTTGACGGGGATTTCCGGGTCATAGATCTCGCGCAGCGCCTCGATCACCGCGGCCTGCAGGTCGCTGCCGGCCCCGCCCACGGCATCGGCGGGCGGCTTGGCGGCGAGGAAGCCGTCGAGATAGTCGCGCTGGCGTGGGGCCGCGTCGTCCGTGTCGATCGCGTCCTGAACCCGGGCGCGGGGGGGCTTTTCGGTCGAGCTGTCCATCGCTCTCATCCTTTTCCAAAAATCCGTCGGGTGCGGGCGATCCCGGCGAGCAGCGCGTCGATGTCGGCCTCGGTCGAGTAGACCCCGAAGCTGGCGCGCGCCGTGGCGGGGACGCCGAGGTAGTCCATCAAGGGCTGGGCGCAGTGGTGCCCGGCCCTGATCGCGACATTGCTCTCGTCGAGGATCGTGCCGAGATCGTGGGGGTGAATGTCGTCGATCGCGAAGCTGACGATGCCGGCGCTGTCGGCAGGGCCGAACAGCGTGACGTCGTTCATCGCCCCGAGCTCGCGCCGCAGGCGGGCGACAAGTGCCTGTTCATGGGCATGAATCCGGTCCGGGCCGATGGCGCTGACATAGTCGGCGGCAGCCGCGAAGGCGATGGCCTCGGTGATGGCAGGCGTGCCCGCCTCGAACCGCTGGGGGCCGCTGGCGTAGGTGGTCTTCGCGAAGGTTACGCGGTCGATCATCGCCCCGCCGCCCTGATAGGGGGGCATGTCGGCGAGCAGCTCTCCTCTCGCCCACAGCGCCCCGATCCCGGTCGGGCCGTAGAGCTTGTGGGCGGAAAAGACGTAGAAATCACATGCCAACGACCTGACATCGACCTGCATATGCGGTGCCGACTGACAGCCGTCGAGCAGCAGCAAAGCGCCCACGCGGTGCGCCAGCGCCGCTGCGCGCGGGGCATCGAGCAGCGCGCCCGTGACGTTCGAGACATGGCCCAGCGCAACCAGCTTGTGCCGCTCCGTCAGCATCGCCTCGGCAGCGTCGAGATCGATCCGGTGGGCGGCGGTCAGCGGGCAGACGTCGATGTGCGCGCCCACCTCCCCGGCTACCATCTGCCAGGGCACGATGTTCGAATGGTGCTCGGCCTGCGAGAGCAGGATGCGGTCGCCTGCCTTGAGGTTCGCCCGGCCCCAGGTCTGGGCGACGAGGTTGATCGCTTCCGTCGCGCCGCGGGTGAAGACCAGCTCGTCCTCGTGCCCACCGATGAAGCGCGCCACGGTCCGGCGCGCCGCCTCGTAGGCGAGCGTCATCTCGGCCGAGCGGGTGTAGACCCCGCGGTGGACGGTCGCATAATCCTCGCCCAGCGCGCGCGCCATGGCGTCGATCACGGCGCGCGGTTTCTGCGCGGTGGCGGCGGTGTCGAGGTAGTGCCAGGGTGTGCCGTCATGGGTAACCATGCCGGGGAAGTCGGCCCGCAGGTCCGCGAGGGGGGCAAGGGTGGCGGCGTCGCTCACAGCTTGGCTCCCTCCAGCGCCGCCAGCGCGGCATCGAGCAGCGTCTCGCGGCTCTCCTCGTCCTCCAGCGCCACGAAGGCATCGCCGATGAAGGCCTGCACCATGAGGCGCTGCGCCGTCGCCGGGTCGACCCCGCGCGCCATCATGTAGAAGCGCGCGGCCTCATCCAGCGCGCCGACCGTCGCGCCGTGGGCGCACTTGACGTCGTCGGCGAAGATCTCGAGCTGCGGCACGGCATTGGCGCTCGCCCCGGCCTCGAGCAGCAGGCCCTTGAAGTCCTGCGCGGCATCGGTCTTCTGCGCGTGGCGCGCGACCTTGATCTCGCCGAGGAAATTGCCCGTCGCCCCGGCCCAGTGGACCGCGCGGATGGTCTGGTTTGAGGTTGCCTCGGGCTCGGCGTGGACGACCTGCGTCACGAATTCGCGGGTCACGCCCGCCCCGCCGATGGTGACGCCGCCGAATTCGAAATGCGCCCCGCGCGCGAGCCGCACTTCCACCTCGACCCGGGTGTAATCGCCGCCCGCATTGGTGACGAAGAAGGCCGCCCGCGCGCCCTCGCCCAGCGTCACGCGGAAGCGGTGCAGTTCGGGTTCGCTCGAACCGACCACGAGGCAGCGCGTCACGCTCTCACCCGCGGGGACGTCAATCGCCTGCCACTGGTCCAGCGCCGCCACGCCAAGCCGCGCCACCGCGTCCATATCGGCATAGCGCCACGCCTCATCGCGGCGCGTGGGGAGAGTGGCTGTCGTCACGCCATCACCGCGTCATAGCCCTCGGCCTCGAGCCTGAGAGCGAGTTCCGGCCCGCCGGTCTCGACGATGCGGCCGCCCGCAAGGATGCTGACCTTGTCGGGCTTCACCACGTCGAGCAGGCGCTGGTAGTGTGTGATCAGCAGCACGCCCTTGTCGGGCGCACGCATGATCGCGTTGATGCCCGCACCCACGATCCTGAGCGCGTCGATATCGAGGCCGGAATCGGTCTCGTCCAGCACCGCGAAGGCGGGGTCGAGGATGCCCATCTGCACCATCTCGGCGCGCTTCTTCTCGCCGCCCGAGAAGCCGACGTTCACCTGCCGCTTGAGCATTTCCATGTCCATCTTGAGCAGGCCCGCCTTGTCCTTGGCGAGCTTCAGGAACTCGCCGCCGCTGAGCGGTTCCTCCCCGCGCGCCTTGCGCTGGGCGTTGAGCGCCTCGCGCAGGAACTGAACGTTGGAGACGCCCGGGATCTCGACCGGATACTGGAAGCCGAGGAACAGTCCCGCCGCCGCGCGCTTGTGCGGTTCCAATGCGAGCAGATCGACCATTCCCCGTTCGTCTCGAGCGAAGTCGAGAGACCCTGCGGCCTGCGTCTCGACTTCGCTCGACGCGAACGGAGGGGGCGCGAAGCGGACAGTCCCCGCGGTCACCTCGTAACCGGGCTTGCCGCCGAGCACGTTGGAGAGGGTCGATTTGCCCGCACCGTTGGGGCCCATGATGGCATGGATCTCGCCCGCGGGGACGGTGAGGGAGAGGCCCTTCAGGATCGGCTTTTCGCCGACGCTGGCGTGGAGATTGTCGATGATCAGCATTACTTGCCGTCCTTGTCCTGTTCCTGCGCCGCAGGGGCGGTGGCATCGGTGCGCGCCTTGACGACGCTTGCATCGCGCAGCTCGATCACCAGCCCCTTGGGCTTGTTCGCTTCATAGGCTTGGCCCGCCGCCTCGGCCCCGGCGAGGCGCATCATGAACTGCTGGTCGAGATCGCGGCCCCGGGCGATGTGGATCGCGCCGATATTGTCGAACAGTTGCGCGACCTCGGCGGGGCTGAGGGTGGTCTTGGCCCCGGCCAGCACTTCGTTGGAATCCGCGACGGCCTTGGCGCGCGCCTCGACGCAGCGCGTCACGTCCCCGGCGTGCTGCTGCTCGAAATCGGCCTTGCCCGCGATCCGCCGGTTGGTGAGCGCGAGACAGCGGCGGTAATCGGCGACATAGGGGCGGATCAGGAAGGGATATTCGACCGTCCAGGTTTCCGGATTGTCGTTCTTGATCGCCACGGCGCTTTCGCCGGTGGCTTGCAGCGCGAGGACGGTGGCAAGGAGGCTGGCGGCGATCACGGCTTGCGGCTCCGGGGCTTGGTGGTGTCGTCACGGGCGGGTCCGCGCGGTTTGGGGCGCGAATAGGTCTGCTTGGGGTTCGCCGCCTTGTGTGCGCGGGCGGCTTCCTTCCTGGCCGCGATCCGCTCGCGCATGGCGAGGGTGAGGCGCTGGAGCACCGCGTCGATATCCTCGAGGATGTCCTTCGCCGCGATCCGCATCACCTTGATGCCGACCGCCTCGAGGCTCTTGTCGCGGCGCCTGGCGAGGGTGTCGTTCTGCCCCTCCTCGTCGATCGCGAGCGCGAGGCCGAGGTTGTGGCAGTTGAAATCGACGATCGCCGAGCCGACCACGGCGTGGCGCTTGAAGGTGTAACGGCCCATGTCGGCGGCGGCGAACTTGGCGGCGAGCGCCTTGTGCGCCTCGGACGAATGGCGCCGCAGCTCGCGCGCCTGTTCGTGCAGCGCGTCGAGCCGCTTCTCCGAAATCTCCCACCCGCGCCCCTTCTTCTTGAGCGCGGGGGCTTCGGCGGTGGCAGCCTCGGGGTTGAGGGCGAGGGTCTTGCGGGTGGTCATATTAACCCTTCGCCTTTGGACAGGATACAAGTTCGGCGGGTACAGCTGCGTCGTCGATGTAACCCGGCCCTTCCGATTCGAGCCACAAGAGCTCTCGCCTTCCCTTGGAAACTCTGGAATTCAGCAACATCTGCTGATCTCTGATGCCGCCCTTGCCGCCCATGATGTATCTGGCCTCAATCGCCTCATCGTAGTGGCTCATGGGGGTGACCGAAGTGAAAAACTGGAGAGCGCCAACTCCATAATTGTCCCGCATCCAGTTGGGGCCGATTTCAATGCGGGTTAAGCTGTCTTCCTTGGCACAGGCCTCGTCGGACCAATCCCATGCACCCCGGAACGCCTCTGGGACGAATTGCGGCATCATGGCTTCATCGGTTGAAAGCTGGGCAAGGAGGAAGAGGGCGAACATCACCCCACGCTCCCCTCAAGCGAAATCGCCAGCAGCTTCTGCGCTTCGACCGCGAACTCCATCGGCAGCTCTTTCAGCACGTCCTTGGCAAAGCCGTTGACGATCAGCGCCACGGCTTCCTCTTCGCCCAAGCCCCGCTGCATCGCGTAGAACAGCTGTTCGTCGCTGATCTTGCTGGTGGTCGCCTCGTGCTCGATCTGCGCGCTGGGGTTCCTCACCTCGATATAGGGCACGGTGTGCGCGCCGCACTGGTCGCCGAGCAGCAGGCTGTCGCACTGAGTGAAGTTGCGCACGCCGCTCGCGGTCGGGCCGACGCGGACGAGGCCGCGGTAGGTGTTGTTCGACTTGCCCGCGCTGATGCCCTTGGAGATGATCGTCGAGCGGCTGTTCTTGCCGTTGTGGATCATCTTGGTGCCGGTATCGGCCTGCTGGTAATTGTTGGTGACCGCGACCGAGTAGAACTCGCCCACCGAGTCCTCGCCGTTGAGGACGCAGGAAGGGTATTTCCACGTCACCGCCGAGCCGGTCTCGACCTGCGTCCACGAGACCTTGCTCCGGTCGCCCTGGCACAGCGCGCGCTTGGTGACGAAGTTGTAGATCCCGCCCTTGCCCTCGGCATTGCCGGGGTACCAGTTCTGCACGGTCGAATACTTGATCTCGGCATCGTCGAGCGCGACCAGTTCCACCACCGCGGCGTGGAGCTGGTTCTCGTCGCGCATCGGCGCGGTGCAGCCTTCGAGGTAGCTGACATAGGCGCCCTTGTCGGCGATGATCAGCGTGCGCTCGAACTGGCCGGTGTTCTCGGCGTTGATGCGGAAATAGGTCGAAAGCTCCATCGGGCAGCGCACGCCTTCGGGCACGTAGACGAAGGTGCCGTCGGAGAAGACCGCGCAATTCAAGGCCGCGAAGTAGTTGTCGCGCACCGGCACGACGCGGCCCAGCCACTTCTGGACCAGATCGGGATATTCGCGGATCGCCTCGGAGATCGAGAGGAAGATCACGCCCGCGCGCTTCAGCTCCTCGCGGAAGGTGGTGGCGACGCTGACGCTGTCGAACACCGCGTCCACCGCGACCTTGCGCGCGCCCTCGACGCCCGCGAGCACTTCCTGCTCCGCCACGGGGATGCCGAGCTTGTCGTAGACCGCCTTGATCTCGGGATCGAGCTCGTCGAGCGAGGCGATGGTCGCCTTCTTCTTGGGCGCGGCGTAGTAATAGGCGTCCTGGTAGTCGATCGGCGGGTAGCCGATCTTCGCCCAGTCGGGCTCCTCCATGGTCTGCCACAGGCGGAAGGCCTTGAGGCGCCATTCGAGCATCCATTCGGGCTCGTTCTTCTTGGCGCTGATGAAACGGACGGTGTCCTCGTTCAGGCCCTTGGGCGCGAACTCGGTGTCGATCTCGGCCGACCAGCCATGCTCGTAATCGGCGACCTTGGCGGCGGCCTCGCGCGCTTCCCTGTCCTGAATGTCGATGTCTTCGCTCATGCCAGATGGTCCTCGGGGGTCGTCGCAGATGCGACAGGGCCGCGCAGCTGGGCCAGCGTGATCCCCGCCAGCGCCCCGCGCAGCGCGTTGTTGATGATCGGCCAATGCGGCTTCATGTTGCACCCGCTCTCGAAATCGCACGGCGCGTGGTCGATGCAGGCGGTGAGCGCGATGCGCCCCTCGATCGCCTCGACGATGTCGGCCACCGTGATCGCCGCCGCCGGACGCCCGAGCTGGAGGCCCCCGTGGGCGCCGCGCACGGAGCGCAGCAGGCCCGCGGCGGTCAGCTTGGAGACCAGCTTCTGCACCGTCGGCACCGGCAGGCCGGTCTCGGTCGCAAGCTCCGCCGCGCTCACCCGGCCGTTGCCGCAATGGAGCGCGGCCTGGCACATCGTGATGACGGCATAATCGGCAAGGTTCGACAGGCGCATTGCGAGCGGTTCTCAATTCGGACGGAATCAGTCCGAATTGCAATTAGGAGCAATCCGCTCGCATTACAACCGCCAAACCGGATGCGGCGCGCGGCCTAGCCGGTCGGCGGGGTCAGCACGGCACCCGCGGCCCCGTGGCCTGCCGGCTGAAGCAGGCCGGTCATCAGGCTGCGCTGGCGCAGCTGGGTGGGCGTGCGTCCGGTGTAGCGCCGGATGTCGTGGATGAGGTGCGCCTGATCGAAATAGGTCGCCATCAACTCGTCGTGCAGCTCCTGGCTGAGGCCCGGCTGCGAGAGCACCATCGCCGCCCGGAGCGCACGGAACCGTTTGAGCACCTGTGCGGGCGGCACGCCGAAGAAGCGCCGGCAGATGCGCTGCACCTGCCGCTCCGAGACATCGACGCTCGCATAGAGATCGGCGAGCGCGGGATCGAAGCCGCTCGCCAGCCAGCGCTGGATCGCGCCCACCACGGCGGCGTGGTCCTCGCTGAGGGCGAAGGGGGCTGCGGCGATCACGTCACCCATGGCGGTGCAGACATCCTCGGGGGTGATGCGCCCCGCCCGGCACGCCTCGGCGGCGGCCTCGAGCCGCCCGAGCTGCTCCGGCGAAAGGATCGCGGCGGCGGGGATCAGCCGGTCGTGCACCGTGTCGGCGGGGAGGTTCGCCAGCCTCTGCCACGCGGCATGGGTGAGCGAGGCGCCGATCTCCAGCACCGGCCCCTCCAGCACGCATTGCGCGGCCCTGAGTTGCGGCGCCTTGATGAAGACGCCGGAGGCGGGCGCACTGTGCCCGTCGGCGAAGGTGAAGGTCAGCTGCCCGCGCACCATGACGATCAGCTGCGCCGAATAGGCCGGGATCGATTCGGTGACCGGTTCGCTCCCGGTTTCGATGATGTAGTAGGTGTGGACGAACTCGGCGCGGTCGGCCGAGGGTAGCATCATCCTCGCATCGAACTGCAACAAACCTCTCCCCGGGTCTTCGGGGCCCCCTGTTCTGGTTTGGTGCGACCCACAGCGCGAAACCGCACCGTTTCGGTCTCAATGCGCAACTTGTCCGCGTTTGTCGAGGGGGGTGTGATGCGTGTCCGCAGCGGGGCAGACGCAAAAAAGGGCGGCGGCCCTTGGGGACGCCGCCCATTAAGTTGAGGAACTCTTTGCAATGCTGCTCCGAGCCCTTCGGGTCGCAAGAGGGGCAATAGCCTTGGATTCGCAGGCAGGATTGTATGCAAGCGACAACTCCGCAGGGGCCCGGCGCGGCGCCGGCGCTCGACACGGAGGGCGCTCTCGCATAGGCGCAGGAACGATGCTGTTCCGCTTGATCAGACCCGCGATTTTCGCGCTCGATTCCGAAATCGGACACCGGCTGGCGATCCGCGCGCTGGCCGCGCTGCCGCAGCGCGCGCCGGCCTCGGCCGGGCCGCTGGCAGTCGACGTGGCCGGCCTCGCCTTCCCCAATCCGGTCGGTGTTGCCGCCGGGTTCGACAAGGACGCCGAAGTGCCCGACGCGCTGCTGGGGCTCGGCTTCGGCTTTGCCGAAGTGGGCTCGATCACGCCGCTCCCGCAGGCAGGCAATCCGAAACCGCGCCTGTTCCGGCTGGTCGAGGATGATGCCGTCATCAACCGCATGGGGTTCAACAACGGCGGGGCCGAGGCGGCGCTCGCCCGGCTGAGGGCACGAGCTGGACGCCCCGGCATCGTCGGGGTGAATATCGGCGCGAACAAGGATTCGGCCGATCGCATCGCCGACTATGCGGTGATGGCCAGCCGCATGACCCCCGTCGCCAGCTACTTGTGCGTCAATATCTCCAGCCCCAACACCCCGGGCCTGCGCGCGCTGCAGGACGAGGGTGCCTTGACCGGCCTGCTCGATGCGGTGATCGCCGCACGCGACGCGGCGGGCGGCACGCCGCCGATCTTCCTCAAGGTCGCGCCGGATCTCGAATCGGCAGACATCGACGCCATCGCCCGCATCGCCATCGAGAAGCGATTGGGCGCGCTGGTCGTGTCGAACACCACGATCTCGCGCCCCGCGCTGCGTTCGGCCCATGCGGGGGAGACCGGCGGCCTGTCTGGCGCGCCGCTGCGCGCGCTTGCCACCCAGCGGTTGCGCGATTTCCGCAAGGCGACGGGCGGCGCGATACCGCTGGTCGGCGTCGGCGGCATCGCCACCGCCGAGCACGCCTGGGAGCGCATCCGCGCCGGGGCGAGCCTCGTGCAGCTCTATTCGGCGATGGTCTACGAGGGGCCGGGTCTCGGCGCACGGATCGCGCGGGGGCTGGAGGGCCTGATGCGGCGCGACGGCTTTGCGAGCATTGCCGAAGCGGTGGGAAGCGAATAGCGAGGAGCCATGCGCTTCTTCCACGCTCTGATCGCCCCGCTGGCCCTTGCCCTTTCGGGCTGCGCCGCGACCCAGACCGCCACGCCAGCGACGGCTGCGGCCCCTGCCCGGACCGGCGCCGTCAGCAGCGCCGATCCGCGCGCCACCGCGGCAGGCGAGGCGATCCTCGCCGAGGGCGGCTCGGCAGTCGATGCCGCGATCGCGGTGATGCTGGCGCTGACCGTGGTCGAACCGCAGAGCTCCGGCATCGGCGGTGGCGGCTTCCTCGTGCGCGCCGATGCGCAGACGGGGGCGCTCGTCACCTATGACGGCCGCGAGACGGCCCCTGCCGCCGCTACACCCACCCGCTTCCTCGACGAGACCGGAAAGGTGCTCGGCCGCGACCAGCGGGTGTTCTCGGGCCTCAGCGTCGGGGTGCCGGGCAATGTCGCGCTCGCGGCGAAGGCCCACGCCGCACACGGCAAGCTGCCCTGGGCGAAGCTGTTCGCCCCCGCCATCGCGCTCGCCGAGAAGGGGTTCGTGATGAACCCGCGGCTCCACGAATCGCTCAAGGGCAACAAGGGCCGTGCCGACAAGTCCGACGAGGCGCGCGCCGTGTTCTTCGGCCCCGACGGGGAGCCGCTCCCGGTGGGGGCGACCGTCAAGGTGCCGCTGCTGGCCGAGACCTTCCGCGCCCTCGCCGCGAAGGGGCCCGAGGCGCTCTACGGCCCCGCGCCGGCCGCAGCGCTCGCCGCCCATGTCGCCGCCGCCACCCCGCAGGACGGGCGGATGACCGCCGCCGACGTCACCGGCTATGCCGCGAAGGAACGTCCGCCGGTCTGCGCCCGTTACCGCGTCTACCGGGTGTGCGGGATGGGGCCGCCGTCCTCGGGCGGGATCGCGGTCGCGCAGATGCTCGGCCAGCTCGAACGCTTCGACCTTGCCGCGCTGGGACCGGACAGCCCCCGGTTCTGGCACCTCTTCATCGAGAGCCAGCGCCTCGCCTATGCCGACCGCGAGCTCTATTCGGGCGATGCCGATTTCGTCGAGGTGCCTGTCGCCGGGCTGGTCGATCCGGGCTACCTCGCCACCCGCTCGGCGCTGATCGATCCGGCGGCGCGGCGCGCGAAGGTCGAGGCCGGCGTGCCCCCCGGCGCCCCGCTCGCCCGCGGCGACGGGCCGGAGGAGCCGGAGAACGGCACCACCCACTTCTCGGTCGTCGACGCGGCGGGCAATGCGGTCAGCTACACCTCGACCATCGAAGGCGCCTTCGGGTCGGGGCTGCACTGGCGCGGCTTCTATCTCAACAACGAGCTGACCGACTTCACCCTGACGCCGGTCGCGGACGGCAAGCCGGTTGCCAACCGGGTCGAGGGCGGCAAGCGCCCGCGCTCCTCGATGGCGCCGACCATCGTCTACGATGCGCAAGGGCGGGTCGTGCTGGTGATCGGCGCGGCAGGCGGCCCGACGATCCCCGTGTCCGTCGCGCGCGGCATCATCGGTGTGCTCGATTTCGGACTGGGCGCGCAGGAGGCGCTGGCCCTGCCCTTCGCCATGTCCTTCGGCGACATGCTGCTGATCGAGGAAGGCAGCGCGCTCGAGGCGATGAAGGGCGACCTCGAGGCGCTCGGCCACAAGGGGATCCGGATGGGCCCCGCGCCGATCAAGGCCAACGCCCTCGGGCGACGGGCCGACGGCACCTGGGAGGTGGCGACCGAGCCGCGCCTCGTGAGCGTGGTGACGCCCTGATTCCCGGTGCGGTGGGCAGCCGCATCGCCGGTGCTTGCCGCTACGGATTTGACCTTCTAATCTGCGCGCCACACGCGGGTCGCACCTGAACCTGCGAAGGATAAATTCGAAGGGATCAGGAGCCTTTGCCAGTGCATTCCCCCACCGTGCCCCACGCCGCCCGCAGGATCGCCAACCCCGCGGATCACCCGATGTTGCAGGACATCGACAACGCCCAGAACCTCGTCGAGCTGTTCCTCAAGCGCGCCGATGAAAAGGGCGATGCGCCCTTCCTCGGCCACAAGGCGGGCGGGCAATGGGTGACCCAGTCCTGGCGCTCGGCCGCAGAGCAGGTCTGCCTGCTCGCGGAAAGCCTGCGCCGCATGGGGCTGGAGGACGGCGACCGCGTGGCGCTGGTCAGCGAGAACCGGCCCGAGTGGTGCATCGCGGACCTCGCGATCATGGCGGCGGGGTGCATCACCGTGCCGACCTACACCACCAACACCCGCCGCGACCACGCCCACATCCTCGACAATTCGGGCGCGCGGGCGGTGTTCGTCTCCAACGAGAAGCTGCTCGCCCCGCTGGTCGGCGCGATCGGCCAGACCGGCCTCGTCGAGCACGTCATCGGCATCGAGAACCTCAAGCGCCAGCAATCGGGCAGCTTCGAATATCACGCCTGGGACGCCCTCATGACCGGCGATGCCGCCGCCGCCCGCGCCGCGGTGGACGAGCGCATTGCCCGCATCGAACGCTCCGAGACCGCCTGTCTCATCTACACCAGCGGCACCGGCGGCGCGCCCCGCGGCGTGATGCAGCACCACGGCGCGATCCTGTGCAACGTCTCGGGCGCGGCCGAGGTGCTGATTGAGGATTTCGGCATCCGCGACGAACGCTTCCTCTCCTTCCTGCCGCTCAGCCACGCCTACGAGCATTCGGGCGGGCAATACCTGCCCATCGGCGTCGGGGCGGAGATCTTCTATTCCGAAGGCCTCGAAAAGCTCGCCAGCAACATCGAGGAGACCCGCCCGACCATCATGGTCGTCGTCCCGCGCCTGTTCGAGGTGCTGCGCACACGGATCATGAAGCAGGTCGAGAAGCAGGGCAAAGTCGCCAATTTCATGATGGATAGCGCGCTGAAGATCGCCGAGCATTCCAAGGAGGGCAAGAAGCGCCTGCGCGACCGGCCGCTCGATTTCCTCGTCGAGAAGACCCTGCGGCCCAAGATCCGGCAGAAGTTCGGCGGGCGGATCAAGGCGATGGTGTCGGGCGGGGCGCCGCTCAATCCCGAGGTCGGCAACTTCTTCGACGCGATGGGGCTGACCATGCTCCAGGGCTACGGCCAGACCGAGGCCGGGCCGGTGATCAGCTGCAACCGCCCCAAGGTCGGGCTCAAGATGGACACGGTCGGCCCGCCGCTCCGGGGCGTCGACGTGAAGATCGCCGAGGACGGCGAGATCCTCGTGCGCGGCGAGCTCGTCATGCACGGCTACTGGCGCAACGAGGCCGAGACCGCGCGCACGCTGAAGGCCGATCCGGCCGACCCGACGGGCCTGCCGTGGCTCCACACCGGCGATATCGGGCACCTCGACGCCAAGGGCCGGATCGTCATCACCGACCGCAAGAAGGACATGATCGTCAACGACAAGGGCGACAACATCGCCCCCCAGAAGGTCGAGGGGATGCTGACGCTCCAGCCCGAGATCGCGCAGGCGATGGTGAGCGGCGACAAGCGCCCCTATGTGGTCGGGCTGATCGTGCCTGATGCCGAATGGGCGCTCGAATGGGCGCGGGCCAACGGCGAGAAGTTCGACATGAAGGCGCTGCAGGACCTGCCCGCCTTCAGGAACGCGGTGCGCGCGGCGGTCGACCGGACCAATGCCGATCTCTCGGTGATCGAGAAGGTCCGCCAGTTCGCCTTTGCCGACGAGGCCTTCACCATCGAGAACGAGGAAATGACCCCCTCGATGAAGATCCGCCGACACAAGATCCGCGAGCGGTATCAGGAGCGGATCGACGCGCTTTATCGGGGGTGAAGCACGGGGAGCGAAGTTTACAAAGTTGACACTGTAAACTTCGCAATCCTACAGGATTTCCTCTGCCATTTCATAGCTTTGATCGCAAAATGCGAAATTGACACTGTGCGCGGCGTTTTCTGGCCGCGTGGCCGTGTGCGCATGGCAGAGCGGGGGATCACGATGCGAAAGAACCGCGCCCGGTCTACCCCTTCGCTGCCGGTGTAGGAAAACGCGAAATTGCGCTATGCTCCCCGGGCGTAAGGCAGGGGGGCAAGGCCATGACGTGGGCAATCCGGTGGGCGGCAGCGGCGCTGTTTGTGGCGGCAAGCCCCTTCGCTGTGCAGGCACAGGTCTCAGGCTCCGCCCCCACCCCCGCCCCGTGGATCGCGCACGACTTCACCGTTCCGACTCTGGTCGAAGGGCCGGGCTTCAAGCTGGTCCCGCTCGGCCCCGCGCTGACCGCAATCGACTACCGCGCCTACATGGCCTCGATCGACCACCTCCAGCGCACCTTCACCCGCTCCACCGCCTGGCCGCACGCCGGCCTGACGATTAAGGACGCGGTGATCGACATGGAGACCGAGGCCCGCCGCTTCGCTGCCCGCGAATCCTTCGCCTATGCCGTGCTGACCCCCGACGGCTCGCGCGAGCGGGGCTGCGTCTATGTCTATCCGAGCAAGGTCGCCGGACACGACGCGCAGATGCAGCTGTGGGTGACAGCGGCGGAATACGAGGCAGGCTTCGATGCCGAACTCTACGCCTGGACACGCGAGTGGATCGCGCGCGCGTGGCCCTTCCGGAACGTCGCCTGGCCGGGCCGCAACATCGCGTGGGACGAATGGGACGCGGCTGTGGCGAAAGGGAAGGGCTGAGAAGCGCCGCCCTTCGTCACTCCGGAAGTCATCCGGGACAATGAAGCCGGTGAGAGGGTTCCGGCGTGTTCGCGAAATCTCCCCAATTCAAGCGCAAGAGCTTTCTTGATCCCTTCGGCAAGTCCTTCCGTTTGATCAATTTGCTCGAAATTTCGAAATTCTCGTCGATTTTTACGATCAGGACCGCACTGAAATTCCGGTCCATGTTCAATGTGACGATATCGTTGCTCTTGAATGGCGTAAGCGTTTTAATCTCTACGAATTCATCGCCGATCTTGCCATCGGATCCTTGAGCATAGTTGCGGTGGAGCTTTACTCCATGGACGATCGCTCCATAGAGTTCGCCTAAATCGCCATAGACCTGTAGATGACGCCCCGTCAGATGGAAGTAATTTTGCGCAGCTTCCAACAGTTGGCGGAAGATTGGGACGAGATCGACATCGAGATGCGGAAAAGCAGCTTCAAACTCCAGTCGCGCAAGATGGGAATCGATTTCTGACCACGTGATCCAATCTCCATCGTCATAAATCGCGTTGTCTTCGTTCCACATCTCGGCCTCTGTCGCTCACACAAGACGAAGCTAAGGCCAAGCCCTTAAGCCTTCGTCACTTTCCGCCGCCGCGGGTGGCCCGCTCCCCTTCATTGCGCGCCGGGTTAACATGGGTTAGTCTCCCGCCCCGGGGGACAGCGATGGCGGCAGGGGACGAGGAACGGGCGGCCATCGGCGCTTCGGCGATGCGCAAAGCCTTGTGGCGGATCATCCCGCTGATCCTCGTCGCCTACCTCTTTGCCTATCTCGACCGGGTCAACGTCAGCTTCGCGGCGACCGACATGAACGCCGATCTCGGCTTCAGCGCGACGGTCTATGGCCTCGGCGGCGGGCTGTTCTTCCTCGGCTATGCACTGTTCGAGATCCCCTCGAACCTCCTGCTGGTGCGCTTCGGGGCGCGCCAGTGGATCGCGCGGATCATGGTGACATGGGGGCTGCTGTCGGCGGGCATGATGTTCGTCGAGACCCCCTCGCAGTTCTACATCCTGCGCTTCCTGCTGGGGGTGGCCGAGGCGGGGTTCTACCCCGGGGTCATCTATTATTTCTCGAGCTGGTTTCCCCCCTGCCACCGCAGCCGCGCGGTCAGCCGCTTCTATATCGCCGTGCCGCTCGCCTCGCTGCTGATGGGCGCGGTGTCGGGTTGGCTGCTGTCGCTCGACGGGATGGCGGGGCTGGCGGGCTGGCAATGGCTGTTCCTCGCGCAGGGGCTGCCAACGGTGCTGGTGGGGATCGCGGTGTTCGTCTGGCTGCCCGACCGCCCCGCCAGCGTGACCTGGCTGACCCCGGACGAGCGCGACTGGATCGAGGAGGAGCTCGCCCGCGAACAACGGCTGATCGGGGCGCCCGCCCGGCACAGCATCCTTGCCGTCCTGCGCCATCCCCGCGTGCTGATGAACGGCACCATCGGCTTTCTGGTGATCGGGGCGAACATCACCTTCACCCTCTCGGTGCCGATGATCCTCGCCGAGGCGGCGGGGATGGGGCAGGCGACGGCGGGGTGGATGGTGAGCGCGGGCGGGGTGCTGGGGGTGATCCTGATGCTCGCGCTCGGCCAGGTCGCGGACCGCCGGAGCGACCGGTTCTTCTTCGCCTTCTGGTGCGCGGCGATCATCGCCGCCGCCTTCTTCGTGATCGCCCTGTCGGGATCGCCGCCGGTGGTGGCGCTGGCCTTCCTCGCCTTCGCCGCCACCGCGCCGAGCGTGCCGATGCTGCTGTCCTCGGCCTGGCCCGAGACGCTTTCCCAGAGCGAGCTGGCAGTGGGGGCCGCGGCGATCAACACCATGGCCCAGATCGGCGCCTTCGTCTCGCCCTTCGCCTGGGGGGCGCTGGCGGATTCGACCGGGAGCTTCGATGCCGGGCTGATCGGGATCGGGACGATGGTGACGGCCTGCGCCGGGCTGATCTGGGTGCTGCGCGCACAGGTGCGCGCGCGGATGATGCAGCCTGCGGCGGTCTGATCGCGGCCGTCAGTAGGGCGGCTTCGCCCGCTCGCGCTGCGCCTTCGCCGCGGCGGTCCACCACGCGAGATCGTCGGCGAAGCGAGGGAACTGCCGTTCCAGCGCCTTGCCGCCCTCGCCCACCGGCTCCCCGTTCCCGTCCAGCGTGTCCTTCATCGGGCCGACCGCGATGGTGCTCGAGACCACCACCATCCCCATCTCGCCGAGGATGTCCCGCCACGCCAGCGCCGCCCGCACCCCGCCAAAGCGACCGGCGGAATAGGACGCGATCGCGGCGGGACGCCAGAACCACTCCTCGAGGAAGTGGTCGGTGAGGTTCTTGAGGCCCGGCTGCACGCTCCAGTTGTATTCGCCGACCACGAACAGGAAGGCGTCCGCCGCGCGGATCTTGCCCGCGAGCGTCTCCAGCGCCTCCGGGGCCTCGCCCTTGGGATATTCCTTGTACATCCGGTCGAGCATCGGCAGGCCCACCGCCTGCGCGTCGATCAGCTCGACATCGGCCCCGCGCGCCTTGAGCTGGCGCACGCAATAATCGGCCAGCCGGATGCCCTGCCGGTCGCTGCGGTAGGACCCGTAGAACACGAGGATGCGGTCGGCCATGCGGAGTCTCCTTCGCCCGCCAGCCTAGCGGGGGCGGATGACATTGGCTTGTCGATTCTGCCGCAGCCCGCCGCCTGTGCCCCCGAAAAATTCGGGGTGGCCCGCCCCGGCGCCCCGCCCTAGACCCGCGCCATGACCACCGGCATCGACGCCCTGACCGACAAGGAGAAGCAGACCCTGCGCCTGCTTCTGGGCGGGCACGACGCCAAGTCCTCGGCGCGCGCGCTCGGCCTGTCGGTCCACACCGTCAACGAACGCCTGCGCGAGGCGCGGCGCAAGCTCGGCACCACCAGCAGCCGCGAGGCCGCGAGGCTGCTGCTGGCACAGGAGGGCGAACAGCCCCCCGAAATCCTCGGGGACAAGGCTTTGGGGGATGCTCCGGGCAGGGTCGCGGCCCCAGACACGACGGCAGCCGCCCCCCGGCGGCGGGCAGGTTTTCGCCTACGGCGAGGCCCTGCTCTCACACTTGCCGGAGTAACCGCCATGTCGCTGATCCTTGCCGCCCTGTTCCTGCCCACCTCCCCGCTCTCGGTGCTGGCCCCTGCCCCCGCGGTGACCACCGCCGCGGCCACCCTCGCCGCCGAGGACGAGGCCGCCGGCGCCGCCCGCGCCGCCGAGGCGTTCCTCGCGCTCCTCGACGAGAGCCGCTGGGCCGAGAGCTATGCCGCCACGGGCGCGGAGTTCCGCCGGCTCAACACGCTCGAGGTGTGGAGCGAAGTCTCCGAACGCGCCCGCCCGCCGCTCGGCCAGGTGCTGACCCGCGACCTTGTCGGCAACGAATGGGTCCCCGCCCCGCCCTCGGGCTACCGGCTCGTCAAGTTCCGCTCGACCTACGCCAACGGCACGAGCCAGACCGAGAGCCTCTCGCTCGCGCGGGAGGACGGCGCGTGGAAAGTCGCGGGGATCACCTTCGACTGAGCGCCGATGACGGCTTTCGGGGCAGGACTGGACGGCGCCGAAGTCGGGAAGCGGGTGGGAAGCCTTCAGACCCTCCCGCTAGTCGAGCCGCACGCGCCGAATGCGCACCGGATCGGGAAAGCCCTTGAGTTCGTCCTCGCCAAGGTCGTCGAAGCGCATGCCCTTGCCGATGCACAAGTCGGCGAGCACCGCCGAAACCAGCACCTCGCCGGGCGCCGCGCGGGCACACAGGCGGGCAGCAAGCTGGACGGTCGATCCGAACAGGTCCTGATTCCGCTCGACCGGCTCGCCGGCCGCCGCACCGATCCGCACCGAGAGCGGATCGTCAGGCAGCTCTTCGGCCCGTGCAACAAGCGCGCGCTGGATCTCGCGCCCGCAGCGCACCGCCGAAGCGGGTGATATGAAAGAGGCCATGATGCCGTCGCCTGTATGCTTGACCTCGCGCCCGCCCCATGTGGCAAGGCAACCGCGGACGATAGCATCGTGCGCCTCCACCAGTTCGAGCGCAGCATCGTCGCCGATTTCCTGATTGAGCGCGGTCGAGCCGACGATGTCGGTGAACAGCACCCCGCGCACCCCGGTGTCGTAGACATCGCCGCCGCGCACCGTCACCGCACCCGCATTGTTGACTGCACCGCCCCCGAGGAACCCTTCGGCGAGCACCGGATCGACCTCGATGATTTGCTCGGCAAGCAGCCCATGTGCCTCACGGTGAACGGCGTTGGCGGCTTCGGCGGAGGGCGCCTCAAACAGGCAGAAGAGTTTGCCTGCCCCCTCGTTCCACCAATATTTGAGGCAAGTCACGTCGTGCTTGTGCTGCACGCTCTCGTCCGCCTCGTGGGCGGCGGCGAGGGCGTCGGCAGTCGCCCCGTCGACATTGTGGATATCCATGTACATCGGCATGGGCGACGCTCCTGTGCAGGCGGTCAGTTGTTGGCGGTAGTGGGATCGATGACCTGCGCGATTTCGGTGACCGCGTTGACCGGGAAGCCGGACAGCTCGGCGTGCTCGCGGATCACCTCCTCGCTCTCGGCGAGGTAGATGCAGAAGGTCTTGTCGCCCGCGACATAGCTGTGCTGCCACTGGATGCCAGCGCCGATCCGGGCGATCGCCGAATTGGACGCCCTCGCCGCGCCGCACAGTTCGACGATCGACATTCCGCCGATGCCGGGAATCTCGCGCTCGATCAGAAATCGCTTCAGGCCCATGGCCCCGTTCTCCCCCTTGTTCCGGTGCCGCCAAGGTCGCGCCAAATGCGGCGCGCGACAAACCAAATCTTCTGGCGCTGGCTAAAGGTCATGCTTAGTCTGAGGTCATGGCCGCGCCTTTTCATCTGCGATCGCTGCAAGCGCTGGAAATGGCGGTGCGCTGTGGGTCCTTCGTGAAGGCCGCCGAGGAACTGGGGATCACCCCCGCGGCGGTCGGCCAAAGGGTCAAGGCCCTTGAGGATTACCTGGGGGTTCCGATGCTGCTGCGGACGCGCGGCGGGATCTGCCCCACGCCCGCACTCGATCAGGCGATGCCGGCACTGTCACACGCCTTCGCCGATCTCGAGCAGGCAATGGAGGCGCTGGAGGCACAGCGCGGGCAGGACATCCATATCGCTGCGCCTTCGGACGTGGTCGAGCTGTGGCTGATGCCGCGCCTCGCCTCCTTCCGGGCCGCGCATCGCAACATCCGCTTCTGCATCAACGGGGAGGGCGACGCGCCGCTGCGGCTCGGACGGGTCGATGTCGAGCTGGGCTTCGGGCTTGCCGAAGGCCCCGATGTCGCCCCGCTGTTCCGCGATCTGGTCGTGCCGCTCGCCTCGCCTCTCAACATCGCGAGGCTGGCGGATTGCGAGCCTGCGAGCCGGCTCGAGGGCTTCCCGCTGCTGCATTGCGATCTCTACCGCAACGATCCGGCGGGGCTCTCCTGGCCGGACTGGGTGCGCCGGCATGGCATCCACCGCTCGGCACCGGAACGCGGGATGCGGTTTCAGCGGGCGGTAGCGGCGCTCGACGCGGTGGCGGCGGATGCCGGGCTCACGCTCTGCGGCGTCGCGCTGGCAGCCCCGGCACTGGAAAAAGGGAGCGTGGCGCTCGCCTGGCCTGCATCCATGGGCCTCGTAAGTGGCACTCCGCTCAGCGTCAGATGCAGCAGCGGCGCCGCCCCGCACGTGAAGCGCTTCCGCGCTTGGCTCGTCGAGGAGGGCGCGAAAACCGAGGACTGGATAGCTGCGCAGGCGTAATCTGAGCTACCGATGTTTGAGATTGCGGTTTCCGTAGGCCGACCGCAACTGATGTCGTGGACGGCTCTCCACCCCGCGGGGTAATTTCTGCGGATCAGT
>VFQN01000636.1_pt1 | contig 63907 bp, 46 predicted proteins | sample 3512371 | NCBI WGS metagenome assembly VFQN01 (sample SAMN10412370, study PRJNA504923) | tailings metagenome | isolation source: Replicate 2 from Balatoc abandoned mine | place: Philippines: Itogon, Benguet | collected 2017-08-28 | reverse complement strand
TACCACATCCGTATCCTCTATTAAAAACACTTTGCGCTTATTCTACCTAATCCTAAAAATTTAATTTTTTTGCAGATTTTGAGTTTTTTGAAATATGCCAATTAAAACATGAATCGATTTTTAAATTGTGTTTTCCGTCACCCCTAAAATACATGTTTATGAAAGCTAACACAGCTACTCTAGTTTGGGCTTCTATTCCAAATAAATTATTAGATGCAAACCTTCTAGCCTGGATTTCGGGAATACTTTCTTTCACTTTATTGAATGCACTTACCAAGAATCCACCAGTACCAACAGAACAATCATATACGTAATCTGATTGAGATATTTCTAAAGCTTCGCTGGCAAGCCAGCATATGTGTCTTGGAGTTAATACAATTCCTAAATCCTTACTTGTGTTTCCATATCGAAGAAAGTTTTCAAAGAATATTCCAAGAATATCACTTTGTGTCGCAGCATTTACAAGGTCAGCCTCTTTTAATAAATTGATAATTTTATTAAGCGCATCTGCTTGGCGATCCAAATATTCACTAGTTGTTGAAATCTTTATCTCTTCAGCTAATATTTCTTTGCCAGCTTGTTTGAATATTTGTAATGATCTAGAATTAATATCATTAATAAATACTGCCGCATTTCCTTTATGACTTAATGTAGGATCCTCATTTAGAGAAAGCAAAAGTGCTGCTACATATAATGCGCGTTTCTCTTTTTCAACTTTCGCTATGTGAAGTATATCATTGATTTGCTTTGATAATTGAACAATTTCTGAAACTGAAAGTTCCGGTCTTGACAAATTAGAAGTGCCTTTTGAAAAAAGCCTCAAAATTTCATTTTTCGATAAAAATCTTGACAGGACTTTGTTGGAAAGTTTTATTTCTTTCCATTGTCCGTTAATGTTGATAAAGTTTCGAACTTCAAAACCATCATCTTCATTACCACTAATTCCTGTGGCAAATGAGCAGGTGATTAATGAACTTTTATTATTTATCTTATCTGCGTATTGTTGTGCCTCTTTGATTGCTATTTGTAATTTGCTTTTTCCTTCTTTGGCCTCAATGACCCAAAATAGTGACGGGTTAACTTTTACAATGTTTTCAGGTCTCAATGATCCTAAACATTTTTTTATTTCTGGATTTTCTAAGCACTCTTGTTGAGTCCATACTTCACCTTTGTCCACTTTGTTTGGGTTCGAGGTATTCCAGTCTTTTAATTTCAACTTATTGGTTATATACGAATATGCTCGGAATTCAGAAATTTTTGTCTTGGCCATCTATAATTAAGTTGATTTGAATTATCTAAGAAGTTATTAAGGCTAAAATATGAATTTGAAATCAAACAATTAATGTCCCCTCTACTGTCCCCCCCCCCAAAAAAATAAACCCTTGAAAGCTAGTGCTATCAAGGGTTTCCCTTTTTAACTCGTGCCCAGAACAGGAATCGAACCTGCACTCCCTTGCGAGAACCAGATTTTGAGTCTAGCGCGTCTACCAATTCCGCCATCTGGGCTATTTCCGGTCTGAACCGGGTTGCAATATTACGGTCTGCTCCAGTTTCAGCCAAAATTTATTTACAACAGGATTTCCGGGGTATAAGCAGCCTTGCCAGGAACCCCAATATTTTTTTCAGGATCATCCCGCAAAGGTACTGATTCTACCTCACCAGTTTCCCAATGCGACCATTACCCCCAGCCAGGTAAACAGCCCTGCCGTCCTTTGCTTTTTGAACCACATGATAGCCAACGGAGGATATCAATGTCCAGTTGCGGCCTCCATCCCGCGACCAATCCACACCCGATGTACCACAAGCTATCAATTGGTTGCCTCGCACATAACTTATGCCGGAACGATAGCCTAGTGGTGGCGTTGCTGCCTGTTGCCAACTGGCACCCCCATCCCGTGTGAAACAAAAATTACCGGTCCTTTCTTTGTCTTTTGCAAAATCACCACCTACTACTACCCAATGCCGTCCACCCCGTTTGCGGTTGGGATGTTTCAGGGCGATGGCATTCGCACCCGTACTGGTTTCCCCCTGTTTTAACGGCAGCTCGAATGCCTGGCCTGCATAAAAGACCCGCGATTGTTTACCGCCACTCACAAATAGAGTCTCGGCTTTTTTTAAGGTCACGATATTTCCTCCGCTGGCTGCGAAAAACGCTTCGCCTTCTATCGGTGCAGGATACGTATTAGGATAGGGTTGCCAGCTTCTGCCCCCATCTGATGTGCGCAAGAGTAAAATCTTTCCATCTATGGGATCACCAACTGCCATGCCTTCGTCTTTATTGCGAAAATGTAGGGCATCCAGAAAAATTCCGGATCGATTATCCCGATACACTTCCTGCCAGCTTTCTCCTCCGTCAAAGGTTCTCAAGATCAATCCGGGTGAGTCCACTGCTAATATCACGGCGGTTACTGCATCAAATGCTTCAATATCTCTGAAATCTCTTTTCTCATGCCCCTTTACAGTCATCCACTGAAAACTCTTACCGCCATCCGTACTTCTGCCCACTGTTCCTTTATTTCCACTCACCCAAAGCAGCCGGTCATTCACTACGCTTAAGCCGCGAAAACTAACGCCTTCCCTGCCGGGTAAGTCCTGGATTTTCTGTGCTACCACATCCTGTAGCAACAGCACCAATGAAAGCATGCATATCAATTGAAAAGCAATTTTTCTCATCTCCCAAAGTTGGGAAATTTATCCTATCAACGGGTAACCTTTCAATACCTGTACATATAGTAATACGAGAAATAGCAGCCAGCTGGCTGCTATCACCTGCATGGATCGTTTGCTGTGAATCATATAAAATCCAAGCAGGGGAAAGAGTTGCAAGGAATGCATTCCAAAGAAATGAATCACCCGCAGATCACCGTGCACCTTGCTCCAGTTCAATATCGGATAGCCTTCACCGCCATCCAATCCGCCTACACTATGCTGATTGATGATGGACATATGCGCTCCCTGAAAGGCAGAAATTACAAAAAACAATATGCCCAGTCGGATACCCCAGATATAACCCTGGTTCATCCAGAGGGGAAACTCTTTTTGTTTGAAAAACAAATACCCGATATAGGCCGTCCACAAGGTGAAAATAGTGATTGCCAATCCCATTACCTGGTATAAAATTGCATTGGTCCAGCTGCTGATATTGAAATGAGAAGCCTGTCCAACTGCTGCCTGGAAGGTGATGATTCCAAGCTCCACGATCATCGTGTAAACAACCACCCAACTGTAACGCCTAACCGCTTTTTGATTTTTCAGATAAACCATCAGCCAGGCCATAGTAAACATGGCTATTGCAAGCGACAGGTAAAACTTCATCGGTTTGATCCAGGCTCTAACGCCACCTACTTCAAGCGGACTCACCACTGCCAGCAACCCGCAAATCAGGGCACCGGTCAAACTCACTGCACCCACATAATACAGTACCTTGTTCCGGCTTTTCAGTTTTAGTATAAATTCATTCAACATCGATCCAATAGTTTTTGGTACGTGTCCAACGGATCAGGAGATACAGCAATAAGCCAACCGGTCCCAGCATGAAAGTAAAAAACAGGCAGGGCAGGAGCAACGCTATCCCGATACCATTTTTACGCGCATTGTTGACAATAAAAATGCCGGTCAGCAGATCAAATGCCAGGTAATGTACCCAACCCGCCAGCAACGCTTCCCGATTGACAAAGAGCGCCGCCACACCATCAAGAGATCCAAAACTATCGGGCTGCATACCTCCGAAATTTTTGGCGATCAACCAGGCATAAAGCAGGGACATTATAATAATAATGGTTCCGATTAAGGCCCTGGATATCCAAAGTGTTTTGTGAAAGATGGCGAGCAGGATCCAGCCTATCAGGGCCAGGGTACTGCTGATTTGAAACAACTGATCGGCATGCATAAGATTTGTTTTTTCGAATGTACTATTTGTAACTCTAGAATTGTACCCGGTACAATAAATCAGGAAAGAAGCCCAACTGGTAAACATTACCGATTCCACCTCTTTGGGCATTGTACCTGCGCAGGAAAATATTTTCCCGGTTGGTCACATTTTGCAAATCAAGATAAAAGGTCTGGCTTAGCTTACGCTTTTTACTGTTGAGTCGATAGCCAAACTTCAGATCGAGTCGCAGGTAGGCATCCAGCCGCTCGCTATTGTAACGGCGCTCATCCAAGATTTCCCGGCCGGCCAATTGGGAAGCGGCCAGGTCTACAGGTGTGGCATATCGCCCGCCAACGGTGCTGAAGCGGCCATCAACCGTGAAAGCATTTCGCTTGTCTTTTCCAAGTTTCCATTCTTTTCCTCCCAATACATTCCATACATAGCCATAATTGAAACTGGTATTTCGTTCTATATTATCACTTCCCTTATATTTGGAATCAAACAGCGAAACTGTATTCAGTACATACCAGCCTTTCTGCAGAAATTTTTCCAGGGTTATTTCCAATCCGTAATTCCTGCCGGTTCCCTCATTCACCAGTCCGGCTTTTCTTGGAAACGCAAAGTCGGTACCACTGTTCAGAATAGAAAAGCCGGAAGCTAAAGTTTCTACAGGTACATCAAACAGGTGTTGATAATAGACTTCCGCCTTGGCTCTCCAGTTATTTCCAAATCGTTTTTCCAATCCGGCAACAAAATGATGTGCTTTCGTGAAATCAAGCTGTGCATTTCCGTTATTGTACTTTCCCGTGGCTTCATCGTATTCCTGGTAGAGATAAACCGGGAAGGGCTGGGTTTGCGCGTGTAAACCGTAAGACATATAAAGATTCCATCCACCTTTGGGTAACCAACTCACCGAGGCTCTTGGTTCCAGTATGAAACTTTCATTAAAACTAAAATATTGTCCGTGTACTCCTGCTGTAATCAGCCATTGCTCTGCTGGCTTATACCTGGTTTGCGCATAAACCTGCCACAAGCTATAACGCTGGTTGTATTGATTGAGTAATTGGAAGGGTGCATTCGCATCCTGTCCTTCGCGATCTTGTAGGAAGGAGTTCAGCCGACTCATTTCTCCCGTTAAACCCGCTCTCCACGAAAGTTTGGCATTCAGTTTCTGATTGATATAACTGCTAAGGTTAACCGAATTTAAGGTGTTCTTTCGCTCTGTAATCTGCCATCTGCCCTGATAGGGCGGAACCGGAGCAGGGTATTGATAATTGTCAAACTGATCCCTCTGGTATACATAGGCAACAGATGTTTTCCAGTAGGTGCGCTCATTCAGGTCCAGCTGGTGTTTGATACCAGCCGTATTCATACTGTTACGTACATATCCATCCTGGTCCTGCCTTGCATAAAAATCACTGGTGTCGATATTCTTTCCGATAAAATCAATAGCACTTACACCCCCCATGCCATAAAGCGATACTTGTCCCCATTTGCCTTTGGCCGATTGAAAATTAAATACCCAGTCCTGGTACTTGGGTACCGCATCTGTTCCTACGTTCAATCCAATGGATTGTGCTAACTGCACAAAGGAGTAGCGATAGCCGATCATATAAGAGGCACCTTTCCGCTGTTTGCCAAGTGGTCCTTCTGCCATCAGCTCGAGGCCACTAAACAGATTAAGTTGTGTTGTAAACTCATGTGTATATGCATTGCCTGCTCTGAGTTGCAGATCAAATACTGCCGCGGTTGCATTCCCATATTCTGCCGGGAAAGCACCTGTATAAAAATCTGCCGACTTCAGGGCATTGGTATTGAGTATGGTTACCGGTCCGCCGGTTGTACCCAGGTTGGCGAAATGATTGGGGTTCGCTGCGGGTACACCTTCCAGTCGCCATAATACGCCGGTAGGTGAATTGCCTCTCACCACAATATCATTTCGATTATCATTATTCGAAATCACCCCTGCAAAATTGCTTACCATTTTGGATGGGTCGTTCCGGCCTCCGCTGAACCGGGTTACTTCTTCCATGTTAATGGAGCGGTTGCTGCCGATGGCATATTCGTTAGAAGCAATTCCTTTTTTCAATTTTGGAGCCTTTACGGTTACTTCCGCCAGGGTATTGACCTGCTGCTCCAGCCGGATATCCAATTGTACTTCCTTGCCGGTAGTAAGCAGGATTTCATTTAACAGGGCGGAACTGTAGCCAATATAATCCACCCTTAGTTGAATACGGCCAACCGGAACACCGGTGATGACAAACCGGCCATCTTTGTCAGAGAGTGTTTGAATGGAACTGCCATTGATCTGAATAGTTGCTCCCTGTAGTGCCTGCTCCGAGATACGGTCAGTGATCCGGCCACGAATGGTCTGGGTCGGAGTTTGTGAAAAGCTAGTGATGGATAGGCTCATGAATACCCATAGGAAAAGTCTTGCTAACATGTTGCTGGTTTTGAAAGCAAGTTATTTCCAGGCAGTACCCTTTTCCATTAACATATATCAAGAAGCCAGATCGAAGGATCGATCTTGATATTTATCAACCAGATAACTATCGAACCATTTTTTTACGAATACGGCTGAGGTGCTCCGGACTGATCCCAATAAAGGAAGCCAGCATGTATTGGGGAACACGCTGGATGAGATGATATTGATTGTCTATGATATACTGATACCGGTCTTCCGGGCTCAGTGTGAGTAAACGCGTATTGTAACGGGAAATCAGAATGAACAATCCCTCCGCTATTTTTCTTCCGGCCTGGTTAAAAATGGGATAGTTCCGGTAGAGATCCTGCATCTTTTCATAAGGCAGGTTGATGGCAATAGTATCCTCCAGTACATCCATGGATTGAGAGGCTGGCGACTGGGTCAAAAAACTATCATATTCACTTAGGTATTCCCCTTCTTTAGCAAATCCCGTACAGATTTCCCGTCCATCTACCGTATAGTACAAACGGGCTAATCCTTTATGGATATAATAAACGCCTTTACAGTTTTCTCCTTCCCTGCAAACCAGGGATCCTTTGGGATACGATTCAATCACCAAACGCTTTTCCAACTCCAGCCATTCTTCATCAGAAAGTTTCGGAATAAGATCCTGGTAATATTGACGGATACCATCAAACATCTTGCTTACAACAAATGCTCCAGTGATTTTTCAATTGCAGCCTGTGTCTCTTCGGTTGTCCAGGCTTGTGGAATAAAGGTTTCGCCGATCACCTGTTCATACAATTGAATGTACCGCTTGCTGATGGTGTCAATCCATTCTGGTGTCATTTCAGGAACCGTTTGCCCTTCCTTACCCATGAAATTATTGGCGATCAGCCATTCCCGCACGAACTCTTTGCTGAGCTGTTGCTGTTTTTCTCCCTTTGCCTGGCGGTCTTCAAATCCATCGGCAAAAAAATAGCGGGAGGAGTCGGGGGTATGAATCTCATCCATCAGGTAGATAGTATCCCCAATTTTCCCAAATTCATATTTGGTATCAACGAGTATCAATCCGCGTTTGGCAGCGATCTGTTTACCTCTTTCAAAAAGGGCGAGGGTATATTTTTCAAGTAGGATCCAGTCTTCGGCGCTTGCCAATCCTTTCGCAATGATATCTTCCTTGCTGATATCTTCATCATGCCCTTCGGATGCTTTGGTGGAGGGTGTAATAATAGGAGTGGGGAAGTAATCGTTTTCCCTTAGTCCTTCCGGTAATGCAACGCCGCAAAGTGACCTTTTTCCGCTGTTATATGTTCTCCATGCATGACCGGTAAGATTGCCTCGAACTACCATTTCAATTTTGAAGGGAACACATTTTTTTCCTATCGAAACATGGGGAGCCGGTGTTTCCAGTAACCAGTTGGGGCAAATGTCGGCAGTAGCTTTCAACATGTATGCAGCTATCTGGTTTAATACTTGTCCTTTATAAGGGATGGGTTCTGGTAAGATCACATCAAAAGCGGAAATCCTGTCGGATGCGATCATTACCAATAAGCGGTCCTGGATGGTGTAAACGTCCCGCACTTTTCCTTTGTAAAAGGCGGTTTGTGAGGGGAATTGAAATGGTGCCATTTCACGAAGTTATAATCCGTTTGGAAAAAACGGTACGGAATTAATAAATCCTTATTTTGCTCACGATTAACACATAAAAACCTACATGGTATGAGAAAAAGCAACAGCTATCTTGCCATGATGCTGTTGGCTCTGTTCACTTCGATTGCTGCATTTGCCCAAACCGTTACCGTAACAGGAAACGTAAAAAACAGCTCGAACGCTGACGTGGTGCCAGCCGTATCAGTTACGATCAAAGGAACCTCCATTGGTACCTTTACAGATGACAAAGGAAATTTTAGTCTGACAACTTCCCAAAAACCACCATTTACCTTAGTGTTCACGTCTATTGGGTTTGATCCGCTCGAAGTAGTGTTGAACAATGCCAGTGATGCCGTGAATGTAAACCTGGCTCCCTCAAGTTCCCTGGGTACTGAAGTGGTAGTATCCGCCAGCCGGGTTCCGGAAAAAATCCTGGAATCCCCCGTATCTATTGAAAGAGTAAGTTCTGCTGCAATCAGAGTTTCTCCTGCTGCCAGTTATTACGATATCGTAGGCAGTTTGAAAGGGGTGGACCTCGTTACTTCTTCACTTACTTTCAAAACACCTACTACCCGTGGTTTTGCCGGTAGTGGTAACACCCGTTTCAACCAGTTGGTGGATGGAATGGATAACCAGGCGCCAGGCTTGAACTTCTCCGTGGGTGCCATCATTGGTTTATCAGAACTGGATGTTGATAACATGGAATTGTTGCCAGGTGCGTCTTCTGCTTTGTATGGTCCTGGTGGTATGAACGGAACTCTGCTGGTTTCAAGTAAGAATCCGTTTAAGTACACCGGTCTGTCCTTCCAGGCCAAAGCTGGTATTATGAATACCGATAGTCGTTACCGGGGCGCATCCGGTTATCATAACTGGGCAGTGCGCTGGGCAGAGAACATCAAGGATAAATTCGCATACAAGATCAATGCGGAGTTTATCCATGCAAAAGACTGGCTGGCTGCTGATCAGCGGAATTTCGTGGGTCGCCAGAGTGGTCGTGGATTACCTGGTCCTGGTACCCGTACCACAGACCCCAACTATGATGGGATTAATATCTATGGTGATGAAACCACGATTGATATCCGGTCAGCTGTATTTCCTGCAATAGCCCAGGCTGCACCTTTTCTCGCACCCTATATTCAATCCCTGGGTACCAACCCGATCAATGTAAGCCGTACCGGTTACAATGAATCTGATATCATTGACCCCAATACCCTGAATTTCAAATTGGGTGGTGCGCTTCATTATAAAATAACTCCCAAACTGGAAGCTGTGCTGGCTGGTAGCTGGGGGACAGGTAACTCCGTGTACACCGGATCTGACCGGTATTCTTTCCGGGATTTCAAAATGGGGCAATACAAACTGGAATTGAATGCGAAGAACTGGTTTGTACGGACTTACACCACGCAGGAAAATGCCGGACAATCCTACAATGCTACCGTTACAGCACGTCTGCTGAATGAAGCATGGAAGCCTTCCACAACCTGGTATCCGGAGTATAGCCAGACGTACCTGGCGAATCTCTTAGCCGGACAGGACAACCAGACTGCACAAAATAACGCCCGTGCTTTTGCGGATCGCAATCGCCCTGCACCAGGTTCTGACCAGTTCAAGCAATTGTTCGACCGGGTTCGTTCCATTCCGATTTCCAGCGGTGGTGGTTTGTTCATCGAGAAATCTGACCTGTATTTTACAGAAGCTCAATACAACCTCTCTGACTGGACCGGCAAATTTGCTGATATCCTGATTGGGGGTAACTGGCGTCAGTACGTACTGAATTCAGAAGGTACCCTGTTTACGGATTCTGCTGCTCCGATCAAGATCAACGAAGTGGGTGCTTATATCCAGGCCACCCGCCGTTTGTTCAATGATGTGTTGAAGCTGACCTTCTCTGGTCGCTATGATAAGAATGAAAACTTCGAAGGTCGTTTTACACCAAGGGCTACTGCGGTTGTAACGGTTGCTAAGAACAACAATATCCGTTTGTCTTACCAGTCAGCGTATCGTTTCCCTTCTACGCAGCAGCAATTCATTAACCTGAACGTGGGTGGTGGGGTGCAGTTGATTGGTGGCGACAAGAGTTTCCAGAACTTCTACCAGTTCGACCGGAATCGCCCTTACACCCTGTCGAATCCGTCCCAGCTGCATGATTTTAAAACCTTCAAACCGGAGTCTGTAACCTCTTATGAACTTGGTTATAAAGGTCTGCTGGCAAATGGAAAAATCCTGGTGGATGCCTATGGCTATTTTGGCCGATATCAGAATTTTATTGCGCGTACACTCATCGGACAAACAGCAACTGTTGGAGGAACACCAAACCCTGCAACCGATCGTAAGTTCTCTGTTCCCGTGAATATTGAAGACGATGTTACGACCTATGGATTTGGAATTGGAATTGACTATCGTTTCGTACGTGCCTGGACGCTCAGCATGAACCTCTCATCCGACCGTTTACAGGATGTGCCTGCAGGGTATATCGCATTCTTCAATGCGCCTAAATACCGCTTCAATGCAACCCTGTCTAATTCAGGTTTTGGTACAGACAAGCGTATCGGCTTTAATGTTAGCTACCGCTGGCAGGATGCTTTCTTCTATGAAGGTGATTTCGCAAACGGTGATATAGCAGCCATCCATACAGTAGATGCACAGGTGTCTTACAAACTGCCAAAAGTGAAAAGCGTGGTTAAACTGGGTGGAAACAATATCCTGAACCAGTACTACTTCAATGCGCTTGGTAACAGTTTTGTAGGTGGACTGTACTATGTATCCTTCGGTTACAACATTTATTAATGGAAAAATTATTCTATGCTTACGTCATTTAAAAAATATACAGGTATCGGGCTGATGTCCCTGTTGCTGCTTGGACAGATCACAGCCTGTAACAAGATTCCGGAAGTGGAAGAGATTGTACCGGGGTCGAATCCAGGTCAAACCATATTTGAGATCGTTAATACCGATCCTCAATACTCTATTCTGAAAGCAGCTGTAACGAAGGCGGGAGTGGGGCCGTTGCTGAACAAACGGGATAACAAGCTCACGTTGTTTGCACCCAATAATGATGCCATGACCCGCTCTGGTATTTCTGAAGCCGTAATTGGTGCATTGCCTGCTGCACAGCTGGCTGCTATTCTGAGTTATCATGTGATTCCACAGGAGATTGCATCTGCTGCGATTCCTGGATTGCCGTTACCGAATATCCAGATGCCCAGTTTACTGCAACCGCTGGCAAGCCAGCCCTTGTTTAAAATGCCCATTTTCCCATCGAAAAGGCCAACTGGAGCATTCGTGAATAATATTCCTATCACAGCAGTGGATAAACGTGCTGCGAATGGTTACATCCATGATGTGTTTGCATTGGTAGCACCTCCTGACAGGACGATGAAAACGCTGATCGCTGGTCAGGCAGACCTGAGCTTTTTACGTGCGGCGATTGCCCGCGCTGATGAAGGTCAGACTGGTTTGAACCGGATTGATTCTCTGCTGAACTATCCCTTCCCGAATATTACGCTGTTTGCACCCAATGATGATGCCTTTAAAGCAGCATTGACCTTGTTGGGAGCTCCTCCGGTAGTGGAAGCTTTTGCTGCGCTGCCACCTGAAACCGTTCGTGGTATTCTGGCTTATCATGTACTGGCGGTAAATGGTACACCTGCTTTCCGTGTATTTAGTCCCAACCTGGTTAGTGGTACAGTTGAGACCCTGATTGGTCCATCACCCATGCCTCAATTAACCATTGATGCCACCAATCCGATGGCACCAACCGTAAAAGGTCGGATTAACCCTACACCTGCCAATGTGGTAGCAGCTGATTTGAATGCGGTTAATGGCGTATTACATAAGATTGATCAGGTATTGATACCGCAGATGTAAGGAAGAAGTGAAAAGTGAGACGTGAGAAGTGAAAAGGGTGAAAGGTGAAAAGTGAAAGGTGAAAAACTACTTCATAATTCACACTTCATAATTGAAAAGGCCCTCCTTGCGGAGGGCCTTCGTCATGGGGAACGTTATTTTCTATTGGGTCGTTTCAACAAAGATGCATCAGTAGATGCTATGCGTTTATTGGTTTCAGTTATAATAAAGAATGTTCAAATTTAGGGGTTTTCCGTTTCACTTCTCACGTCTCACATTTCACCTCTGATTTAATGTCGTTAGACGTTAAATCGGAAATGCATCACATCTCCATCCTTCACCAGGTATTCTTTCCCTTCGATTCTGAGTTTGCCGGCATCGCGACAGGCGGCTTCTGAACCGTAGTGAATGAAATCTTCATAAGCAATTACTTCGGCCTTAATAAATCCTTTTTCAAAATCAGTGTGGATTACGCTGGCGGCTTGTGGTGCTTTCCAGCCTTCCAATATGGTCCATGCACGCACTTCCTGCACTCCGGCTGTGAAATAGGTCTGTAATTTCAGGAGTTTATAAGTGGCGCGGATGAGTTTGTTCAATGCGGGCTCTTTCATCTTGTATTCTTCCATGAACAGGGCGCGGTCATCAGGATCTTCCATTTCTGCAATCTGCTGTTCAATGGAGTTGTTCATTACAATTACTTCTGCACCTTCTTTGGCTACTGCTGCTTTCAGGGCTTCTGAAAATTTATTGCCGGTATGCATGGATGGTTCATCCACATTGGCAACATAGAGTACAGGCTTCTCAGTCAGCAGGAAGAGATCTGCAATCGCTGTCCGATCCTCTTTGCTTAAGCCTAACTCGCGGATATTTTTTCCTTGTTCCAGGTGAGCGTGACAGCGTTTCAGTATTTCAAGTTCAGCTTTTGTTTTGGCATCGCCGGTCTTGGCCATTTTTTCAGCCCGCTGTAATTTTTTCTCCACACTATCCAGGTCTTTCAGCTGTAATTCCGTATCGATGATGTCTTTATCACCAACGGGATTAATGGGGCCCTCATCACGCAGGATATTTTCATCCTCAAAACAACGAATCACATGTACGATGGCATCCACTTCACGGATATTGGCCAGGAATTTATTACCAAGTCCTTCTCCCTTGCTGGCTCCTTTTACAAGTCCGGCAATGTCCACAATTTCAATCTGGGTGGGAACTGTGCGATTGGGCTTTACCAGTTCGGCCAGTTTGTCAATTCGTTCATCGGGCACATTTACCAACCCTACGTTCGGCTCAATCGTACAAAAGCGATAGTTGCTCGCCTGCGCTTTTGCACTGCTGCTCACTGCATTAAAAAGGGTGGACTTGCCCACATTCGGTAATCCTACTATTCCTGCTTGTAATCCCATGCTTCCAGTATTTACGTTTTTCGCGCCGCGAAGATAAGGAAATCCCGGGTCATCTGCCGAGGCGGATGCTACAGGTCGGTGGCACCAGTAGGGTGGCATCCGTCCAGGCGGATGAATAAAATTCCTATCTTCCCAATTCATAATTCATAATTCAGAATTCATACTTCATCGGATGGCTTTAAATATTGTCTGGATCGCATTTTTTGTCATAGCTTTTGTAGTTGCCCTGATTAAATTGATTTTTGAAGGGGATGTTGAGATTTTCAAACGCCTGGCAGATGGGGTATTCGACTCAGCGAAATCTTCGGTACTGGATGTAGCTTTCCCCCTGGCCGGAACCATGGTTTTTTTCCTGGGATTGCTCAACATTGCAGAAAAAGCAGGCGCAGTGCATTTCCTGGCCCGGTTTCTGAACCCGCTGATGAAGCGGATCTTTCCAGAAGTGCCAAGCGGTCACCCGGCACAGGGACAAATGGTTATGAATTTCTCTGCCAACCTGCTGGGGCTCGATAATGCGGCCACCCCATTCGGACTTAAGGCCATGGAAAGCCTGCAACAGCTCAATCCACAAAAGGAGAAGGCCACGAATGCCCAGATTATGTTCCTGGTGCTGCACACATCCGGACTTACCCTCATTCCCTTAACAATTATTGCCTATCGCGTTTCTGTTGGAAGCATACAGCCCGCAGCCATCTTCATTCCCTGTGTTCTGGGTACCATGATGACAACCCTGGCTTCAGTAATTGTAGTAAGTGTTTGGCAACGGATCAAATGGGACTGGGTACTCTATGCATGGGTGGCATCGGCAATCGCATTTGTAGGGCTGCTGCTTTACTATGTAGGCGGACTAGATACAGCCGGAAAGGAAACTTTTGGAAAAATCGTGGGCAATGTATTGCTGATGGTGATCATCCTTGGGTTTATCCTTGGAGGCGTTTGGAAAAAAGTAAATGTATTTGATGCATTTATCGAAGGAGCCAAAGGAGGATGGGACGTGGTGCTGAAGATCATACCGTATCTGGTTGGTATGCTTGTCGGTATCCGGGTATTCCGTGATTCAGGTGCGCTTGATTATGTTGTACGCTTTTTCTCCTGGATCATCGGTTCTTTGGGATTTGATACCAAATTCGTGGATGCATTACCGGTAGCAATTATGAAACCCTTCAGTGGGAGTGGAGCAAGAGGTATGATGCTCGATATCTTCAAAAATCCTGAACTGGGTCCGGATTCTTTTGCCGGTTTAACAGCCAGTATCTTCCAGGGGTCTGCAGATACAACTTTCTATATCATTGCGCTTTATTTCGGAAGCGTGGGTATCAAAAATGTCAGGTATTCCATCTGGGCAGGTATGATCGCTGATTTCATCGGGGTGATCGCCGCCATTTTTATCGCCTATATATTCTTCGCCTGATAACAACAGAGCAAAAAAAAGCCACCCTGCGTAAGGGTGGCTGGCACTTGTGTGCTTAGTCTGCCTAGTATGTAAGAAAATTGGTAAGCGTTCTGGCTGTAGCACCGGAACTGGCTCCGTAGGCACCTCTGAAAACGATCGTATAAGAACGTTTTCTGGCAGGAGCAAACGTGTTCATAGTAGCCAGGTTGGTGGTAGTTCCTGTTTCGCGAACATATAAGGTATCTGTCTGAGCTGCTTCATAGGGAATAAAATCCGTCGCGCTGTTCAGGCTGATATTGGAGAAAACATTCGCACCTCTTCTCTTCGAATATACATCAACGTTAGGAATTGCGTTTCGGGAAAAAGGGATATTCACAAAACGAACCCTTGCAGATGTATCTGCAGGCACTTCAACCCTGTCTTCGATGGTTAGCTGTTTTGCCTGGGTAGCGGTATCGTAAGTGAAAATGGTATACCGCTTTCCTGCATCAAAAGTTCCCGCTACCGGAACAACCGGTTGAACGGCTCCGTTAATGGTATCCTTGACATTCAGGTTCAGTTGTCCGGCTGGAATAGCACTGTAAAAACCTCCGGTTGCCGGAAAGAGCCCACCATAACCAACTGCAGCGCCGGTCAGTGGGGTTTCATTCAGGAAGAGGTAATTTCTGGCAGTTCCTACTGCACCATTGTACAAACGAACAAATGCTTTATCGCTCAGTTCAAAATTTTCTTTAACCGGGGGCGCGAATTTCTCGCGCTGGCATCCGATCAGCAGGCTGATGGCCAACACAGACGCACCGGTTGTATAAAGGAGTTTATTAGCTAACATGATTCAGTTTTTTGTTATTCAGTAATTGAAAACCACTGTTCCTTGGTATGATAGTCGAGATCCAGTCCGCCAAGCCGATTCAGCTCATCAACATTGTAGAGATATTCTGAATTATAACGAGGACGTGCTCTCTGTACCGGTTTGCCATTGTTGTTGATAAAGAGATCCAGGCCGGTTGGCAACACAAAATCTGCATATACCTGATTGCCAGTCTGCGGATCCAGATCAACATAATGGAAACGGCGCATATCAGTCCAGGTTTCAATCATACCATACCCAAACAATGCGATATATTTCTGCAGCATGATATGAGAAAGTGTAAGGTCTTGTGGAGCTGGTACCACTGCCGGGTTTGCCAGGTAATCTGCGATCGCCTGATCTGTTATTTGTTTATCTGCAGGTACTGATTCATTATAAGTAGTTCGCAGCATATTCATGCTGAGTTCGATGCCTTCCTGGTAAGCCTGTTGGGCCTGCGGGCGGCTGCCTTTACGCAGCAGTGCTTCGGCTTTCATGAATTTCACTTCACTGGCTGTCAGGATGGGGAACTCTGCACCATTCTTGAAAATATAACGGGCTTCCGCATCTGAAGAAGGGGCTGCTGTCAGTGCAAACCCACGTCCCCAGAAGCCAAAGGGTTGCTTGTTCGCTGGCAATGAACTGGTTCCCCGGTTTGGAAGGATACCGGTAATTTCTCCGGTGGAATCTTCGCGCAATAAATAATGCGCACGGGGGTCATAGGCACCATTAAACATGGTTCCTTTTCCGGTAACCAGGTTGGCAACATAAGCTGTCTGGCGCAGCGTACCTACGTTAGAACGAAAGGGGCCATAAAAGTTGGATGTTCCGGTGATTCCGGTATTGGCGAATTTCGCGGATGCATTCTCTGAATTGGAATTGATACCCAGGTCACAATAATGCACTACACTGTCAGCATTGTAAGCACTCTTATTGGAGAGTTGGTTGAAAGAGCGTGCAATGACGGAATAGGCAAATTTTTTCCATTTGCTTACATCCCCATTATAGAAATAGGCATCGCCTTTTGCCAGGTTCTGCTGACTGATATTTCCATCTGTGCGGTCCAGGTAAGCAATGGCGGTACGCGCAATAGCACGTACCGTGTCATAAATAAATGGCTGTGCATCGTATTTGAAGGTAAGTGCACTTGTGTTGAATGCTTCTTTCACAATCGCTTCTCCATATACATTTGTCAGCGTTAGCATACTCCATGCACGGATTGCAAGGGCTGCGCCAACATAATCCCATTTTTGCTCTTCTGTTCCCCATTCAACAATCCGGTTCAGGTTTTGACCCATACCGTAATAATGCATGGCCCATACGGAACCCAATACATCTGAAGCACCGGTAGCTCCTCCCATCTGATCATATTGATTTCCGGCTGTATTGGTTGCCCAAAACTGAACATATCTGCCAATATATAACCCATCATTTGCTGTTCCATAAGCACTACCTGCCGCAGAGGAACTACCTACCAGGTTTCCGATAATACCTGGCATTATTTCTTCAATAGGCTGACGAACTGCCGCATTGGGATTCGGATAGGCATCGTCAATTAATTTCGAGCAGCCACTGGATACCATGGCAACCAGTGAGCCGGCTAATATTGTATTTCTAATAGTACGTTTCATTGTTGTCTGCTTTTTTAATCATTAAAATCCTACTCTGAATCCGATGTTCACACTAATCGGCGGAGGCAGTGTGCCATAATCAAATCCAAAGCCACCTACACCACGGCTACCAGCTGTGTTCCCACTAACCGAAGGGTCTCCATCGGTATAGTTGGTAATCAGAATCAGGTCGTTTCCTGTGAGGAAGGCGCTCAGGTTTTTCACCGATTTCCATCTTGCATACATTGATTTGGGGAATGTATAGGCAAGTGTCAGGTCGCGCAGGCGTAGCCAGTTTACATCTTTCTGGATGAAAGCTTCTTCCGGCATACTTGTAGAGGTATAATAAGCATCATTGTAAGCAGGGATCACACTGATTGTATTGGGTGTTGGGTTGGCAGTATTTTCTTTTCCATCCAGTAACACACCATCCAGAACGCGGGGCTCAAAACGATCTGCAGTTACATTACTGCGACCGATAGAAGTCAGGTACATTTTCGTTGCATTGAAAATATCACCGCCTACTTTGAGATCAAACATGAAGTTCAGGTTCCAATTGCCATAGGACAATCGGTTACCGATGCCCAGGGTGAAATCAGGATTACGATCTCCCCGAACTTTAAAAACACCTTCTAAAACTGGCAGACCGGTTGTCGGGTTGATCAGGATCTGCCCTGCATCGTTTCTTCTGTAACCATAGGAAGTGATGGAAGTAGTTGGACCGTTTAATACCAGTCCACCTCTTGCGTTACCATATAACCAGGTATCTGCCAGGTAAAACTCAGACAACATGGCTGGCATTTTGATCACCTTGTTGTACATTTTGTTGAAGTTCAGGAGTAGGTTCCAGCTGAACTTATTGTTAGAAACCATATTCGCATCAAGGGTTACTTCAATACCCTGGTTGCGGGTGCTGGCAGCATTCTGTGTATTCAACACAAAACCGGTACCATAACTCAAACGGAAATTCTCTACAATCTGTCCTTTGTTCAGGGTATTGTAATAGGTCGCGTCAAGGGAAACACGGTTGTTGAACAATTTGAACTCGGCTCCAATTTCAAAGGTGCTTTGCTTCTCGGGCGCCAGGTTGGGATTGGCATTCACAAATCCGTAAGAATATCCTCCTCCACTTGCGAAGTTGTTTACAAAAACGGATTGGGTAGAGTAAGGTGAGTTCAATCGGGCCGTACTTGCCACAGAGCCACGCAATTTAAAGTAATTAAGTACATACCCGCCTTTTAGGAATGGAAGGATATCGCTCATAATAAAGCTTGCACTTACTCCCGGATAATTGTAATTCCGGTTTTTCCTTGGTAAGGTAGAAGCTGATTCAAAGCGGTGGGTATAGTTCAGGAATGCCAGGTTCTTATATCCAATCGCCACTTCTCCGAAATAAGCCAACTGACGAACGATGGATCGATTATAACGGCCAAAATTATTCTGCAACAAGCGGGTACGGCTACCCGGAGTAGTTGCATTGGAGTCGGAAGGAAGACCAACCAATTGGTCCATATTGGCATTAGTTACGATGGTGCCGTTTTTATACATGATACCATTTACAATGGAATCAACGAGCCCATTTCCTGCCACCGCATACATTTGGGTTTCATAATCCTGCCACATAGTACCGCCCATTACACGCAGGCTGAAATCACCAATTTGTTTTTTGGCAGTAGCAGTGATGGTATGGTTATAGCCTGCATAACGACGGAAATAGTTATCCTGCTGACCGCGAATGCCCTGTGAGATAAAATAGGAAAGAGGATGATATCGCGTATATCCATCCTGTTTATAGGTGTCGTATCCGAAACGGCCAGCAACACTCAACCAATCCGTTGGGTTGTAATTAATACCCAGGGTAGCAGTTAAACGATCCGTTACATCGCGGCTTGGGTTTTTATATACGTTGAAGAAAGGGTTGTCAATTTCCGTATTACCGGCATTCGCAGCAAGTAAGGGAAGCTTATTTCCGTTTTCATCTTCATACTGCCTAATATCATTTGTTACAGGCCAGGCATATAATCCAAGGAGGTAACCTCCCGCACTTCTTAATACCTTATCGTTTTCAGAACGGGCAAAAGCTAAAGAGGGTATAACTTCAATCTTTTTTCCAATCTTGGTGGTGTTGGAGATCCTCAGGTTATAACGGCGAAAATCATTGTTCGGTACTACTCCTTTTTGATCGAAGAAAGATCCACTGGCCCGGAAAATGGATTTTCCAAATCCAAAATCTGCACCAAGGTTATGGGTCTGGGAAAAGCCGGTACGAAAGAATTCATCAACATTATTATAGGTTGGCGTTCCTGCTGGAATTTCCGGACCGAAATAACGGAAGATGTTGGATGCATTTCCATTGGTACCATTGGAATACTTATCATAGGTATCCTGCAATCTTGCAACTTTACTGGCGCGGAATGAATTGTCATACTGAACGGCCAGTTTGTTTGATTTTGCCTTTTTAGTGGTAATAATAATAGCGCCTGAACTAGCCTGGCTACCATAAAGTGCCGTAGCTTCCGGTCCCTTTAATACTGTTACATTTTCAATATCATTCGGGTTGATATCGGAAATCCGGTTGGCATAGTCGTTGTTGCGATTTGGACGGTCAGATGCCAATCCAACACCCGTACCACCACCACTTGTTTCGTCGAGGGTCGTATTGTCGATGATAACCCCATCAACTACAAAAAGCGGCTGGTTGTTCTGAGAAAGTGAATTAAATCCACGTAAAACAATCTGTGAAGAGGCGCCAGCAATACCAGAGGTCTGATTGATTGTCAGACCGGCAACGCGACCCTGTAAACTGTTCAGGAAATTTTCCCGCTGTGTCTGCTGAATTTCCGCACCCTTTACCTGTTGTGTGGAATATCCCAGCTCCCGGGGTTTTCTTTTCAGATCCATGGCCACCACTACTTCATCCATAGTGTTGTCCTGTTCTGTAAGGCTGATGGTGTAATTGGCATTTTCAGCTACCCGGATTTCCCTACCGGTGTAACCAACATAACTGATCACCAGTACATCACCGTTTTTGGCAGTAATGGTGAAAGATCCATTGTCTCCTGTGAGTACCGACCGGGTTGTTCCTTTAATGGTGACTGTTGCACCAGATAAAGGCCCGCCGGATGCGGATTGTACCTTGCCGGTAATGGACCTCTCCTGGGCCCATACCAGTACCGACATGCATAGGAGAAACAAGGCCATTAAGGCCTGCTTTGCAGTTCTCATGATTGCGCGTTTTGATTAGTATTTAGTATGTAGTGTATCTGTTTATAGTACCTGAACTCCAGCTGCAGCGTAAGGCTGAAGTGCAGGATCGGTTGCGTTTAGTTCAGTTATTAATGTGTTTACTTTAGAAATATCGCAAACATGCAGAGGTTGGGTGGAATTCATTTTTTCAGAAATAGTGAGACAAACAACCCGTTTTGCTGATTCAATCATGGCTCTTTTTACCATCACCACTTCCCAATCATTATCAGTAACTCCATGTTGTATGTCAATGGCATTAATACCTAAAAAACAAATATCTGCACGGATACTTTTTATCTGTTGAATGGCATCTGCACCAACGGTAATCTTGGAGTTTTTAGCTACCTTATCACCAATTACAATTACATCAATATTGGGGTGATTGCTATATTCCATAATTACCGGAATACTTCCTGAAATAAAAGTGGCTTTTAGCCCGGGCGGTAATGCCCTTGCCATTTCCAGAATTGTTGTTCCGCCTGTTGTCAGGATGAACATACCGTCTTCGATCAGGGCTGCTGCTTTGCGGGCAATTTCCTGTTTATTGGCCTGTGAATAGATTTCGACCGGAGTGAAATTAACCTGGCTGAAGGAATGTGAAAGGGCTCCTCCATGCACTTTGATCAGTTTGTTCTGATCGGCTAATTCCTGAAGGTCCCTCCTGATAGTATCTTCTGATACATTGATTTCCTGGCAAAGCTGAGCTGATAAAACCTTATTGTGCAAGTTTACCTGATGCAAAATATAAGCTTGTCGCTCTCGTTTAAGCATAGTTTGTTGGTTGGGCCCTCAATATACGAGAAAACCGCATAAACAAGCAAACAGTCTTTTAAAACCGCATTAAAATTGCAGGATAGCGCTAAAGCTGGGCTTTTTTTGGTTTTCCGCTCAGGTAAAGTAATAGTAATCCTGCGGCAACCGAAACCACAGCGCCAATCAGAATGGCCAGTTTGGCTATATTTTGCGTAGCAGGATCTGTAAATGCCAGCATGGTAATGAAGATAGACATGGTAAAGCCAATGCCAGCGAGTGCGCCCATTCCTATCAATTGCATCCAGTTGGTGCCGGAAGGCCGCTCGCCAAGTCCGGTTGCTACTGTTATCCAGGACGCCAAGGTAATCCCCAACGGTTTTCCTAATACCAGTCCCGCCAGCACTCCCCAGCTCAGGCTGGTAGTAATTGCTTCGCTAAAATTGCCTGGTATTTCAATGGCTGTATTGGCAAGTGCAAAAAGTGGCAGGATGATAAAGTTCACCGGGTCATGAAGGGCATGCTCATAATTGGATAAACGCTCAAGCGGAACAAGAAATGCCACCAACACCCCGGCGATGGTTGCATGAATACCAGAATTGAAAATGCAGTACCAAACCAATAGACCGATGATAAGTGTTACCCACCATTTGTTGCCTCTTAGTTTATTCAACAAGTGCAGTATGCCAAGTAAAACGGCAGCTCCAAGCAAATAATACCAGGATATATCACCTCCGTAAAATACAGCTATCACGAGTATGGCTCCCAGATCATCAATAATTGCCAGCGCCATTAAAAAGATCTTTAACGTAACCGGTACCCGGCTTCCCAATAAAGAGGCAACTCCCAGGGAAAAGGCAATATCGGTTGCCATTGGAATGCCCCAACCACTATGGTAGGGGGTAGATCCATTAAGCATTACGTAAATCCCCGCCGGTACCAGCATTCCACCAAGTGCGGCAGCAATTGGGAGAGATGCTTTTTTTATGGAGGACAATTCACCAATCAGTAATTCCCGTTTGATTTCCATTCCTACCAGGAAGAAGAAGAGGGTCATCAATCCATCATTTATCCAATGCAGGATGGAGTGGGGAAGATGCAGAAAAGGTAGGATATGTGTTTCCTTCTCCATGAAGTGCACATAGGCATCTTTCCATTGACTATTGGCTAACACCAGAGAGACAATCGTACAGACCAGTAGCGTAATTCCCACTGCCCGGCTGTCTTTGATAAACTCCTGAATCGGACTGATTAGTTGTTTCCTTATGATTTGCCGTATGCTGGGAATGGTTGCCATGCTATTCGTTTATTACCGGGTCCTCGAAAAGTTCAAATTTAGTTTTTGGGCGCCTTTTTTCCAACCATTTAAATCCACGCAGGCGCATTTCACCATGATTTACCTGGCGGAAGGGATACATGGTTCCTTCAACGGAGCTTCGGAAAACAACCCGATTAAGTTCCTTGTTTGCAAAATAAAAATCAATGATATCTGCGGTTGATCGGTTTACTCCGGAATAGGCCGAATCCTGATCCTGCGCGTAATATATACTCTCTGCGGAACCTTTTGCGCGCATGTAATTGATCACACCATCCGTGAAATAGCCATTGATCGTATTCCCTTTAATCTGGTTGTAAAAATCTTCTGCAGTCCGGTTTATTACCAGCCCATTATCAAATACATGCAGCCGTTCCGGGTCTTTGTTTTTGGTATATAAATAAATGGTATCGCCTGTTACCTGCGTGCCATTTGCCCAGGCTACCGGATCATGAAACATCCGGAAAATGGAATCCACTCCTGAATAAAACAGACTGTCGCAAACCGCCTGCAAAGAATCACTGAATATCCTTACCCGGTGCCAGGCCTGGAAATAACGGTTACGGTTAGTTGTATCTGCCGGGTCCAGCACAGTAAGCCTCCATAAACTGTCAGAAAGCGTCGTGCTGTCGGTACCCAAACTATCCGTTACCACCTGCACAGGGCGGATAAAGGTTTTCTGGTAATCTGCCTTATCCGTTAATCGGGCAGAATACAATGTATCCGCTGATACGAATACGGAATCCTCTTTTTGTTTGATGATCATCAGCGGTCGTTGCGTTGCCAACAGGGTATTGGTTTTTTTATTCGCTTTCAAATCATTGGCCAGTATGGAGATGCCCTGGGCTGTATCCCGGAATACAGCATTCCCCCTCGCATAACTATCACCGGTATTATCATCAAAACCAACATCATCTCCGGTTACAAATGTGGTTCCATCTTTGATCACTGGCCGGCGACCGAATTTGGCCACTTTGTTTTTCATATCATAATATCCTTCTGATGTGGTGATATCACGTCTTCCGCTATCTGAAACAATTCTCGTTTTGGTTATAAAGGTAGCTATTCGGCTATCTGTGTTAAAAAGCAGCGAGTCGGTTGCCAGGTCGTATTCAGGATCTTTCATCTTTACGTCCTTTTTGAAATAGACGTCTTTCATGTCGCCGTAATAGATCGCTTCCTTACTGGTCAGTACCGTTTTATCACTGACTACTTTACCTCCATTGGTGTAGGTGCCGATTTTTAAATTGGTATCGTATTCCAGGTCATTGGTTGTTAGCACGCCTTTGCCATCCGTCAGCCTTACATTCTTTTTGAGATAGGCTTTTTTCTCATTGGAATAATAGATCAGGTATTGTGCATAGGTGTGTATGCTGTCGGCATCATTAATATGTACGTTTCCAAAGGCTTCTACAACTCCGGTGGCCGGATTAATTACTGCACTGTCGCAGTAAAATTTGGTGGTTCCCTGTTCAAGGAAAACATTGCCTGCCAGCATCTGAAGTTCAGTCACAGAATCTTTTTTCACGTAACGAAACCGATCGGTTTTACGCACCAGTACAATATCCATGGTATCAGCCTGATTGGCAGGTGGAACAGGCTCCTGCGCAATAGCAGGCAGCATTGCCAGCAAAAGCAACCAGCTTAACAGTAGTCCAACCAGTCGCATTTTATTGAGATTGTGGCGTCGTTTGTGTAGAATCATTTAAGGGCGCCTGCAGGGGTTTATTCTTGTCTTTACGACCGAATACCGATACATTAATATATCGTTTCGGATGCACCCTTACATCATCGAGCAAAATATTCAAACTTCTGGTTGTGTTTTCCAGGTTCTGATATAATTGTTTATCATTTAACAGAAGTCCCAATGACCCATCCTTACTGTTCGCTTTCTTCACCAGGCCATTCAAATTGCCGATGGTTGTCTGCAGGTTGTCTACCATACCTTTAATATCGGCGGCAGCCAGTTGATCAGTGGTTTTTTCCAGGTTACCCAGGGTATGGGTGATACTTTCATTATTCGAAGCAAGGTTACCACTAACGGATTCCAGATTGGCCATGGTTTTATTAAGATTGCTGTTCTGTGATGCAATCAATTGATTTAATGCTGCAGAGGCTTTTGCTAAATTGGCAATAATGGTATGGAAATTATTTTTTGTGTTAGGGTCAAAATAGGTCCCTACTACCTGGATCAGCGAATCCAGGGAAACCAGTGTGCCATCCAGGGATTGCAAAGCGGGATTCAGTGTACCGGTTACTTCATCCAGCATGGCGATTTTGACTTTACTGCCAATTGTATCTCCATCTGCCAGGAATTCGCCTGCAGAACCTGGTTCAATTACCAAGTTGGAGGAGCCCAAAAGACTTGCATCAATAAAGGCAACGGAATTTTTTGGAATGTTAATATGGCGGGCCAGGTTGATGGTTACTACTATGCCATCTTCAATATTCGGACTGCGTTCACGAATTTCAGAAACCATGCCGATCTGTAGCCCATTGAGTAAAACGGGACTTGAATTCGCGAGCCCGGTTACTTTCGGAAAGATCGTATATACCTGATCGTTTTTGTCGAAGAAACTTTTTCCTTTCAGAAAATTGAAGCCAAGTATCAGTAAGGTAATACTTACCACTGCCAGGATTCCGATCTTGGTTTCATTAGATATTTTCATGCACTAAGAATTGGAGTCAAATGTAATGAATTAATTTCCAGTTGTGCTCCGGGGCAGATGACGGGGGTTTTCCAATTCTTCCTTATAGCGTTTGAACGCAGTTACTATATTATTCACCACTTCTTGCTGTCCGGCTTCACTTACAAGGTACTCTTCCTCTTCTTTATTGGTAATAAAACCGGTCTCAATCAGAATGCTGGGCATACCGGTTGCCTGTAAAACCCAGATTCCCTTGTGGTTTCGTTGTTTCACACCAAAGCTTTTTCTTCCTGCATTGGCAAACTCTTCCTCAACAAATTGTGCCAGCAGGGCTGAATTTCGAAAAAAATATTTGGTATATAACTGTGCCCGGATTTTCGCTTCCGGGGAATTCAGATCCAGTACGTTGTTTGGATCATCTACCGGTTCTTCTTCACCGCTTTCTTCTTCATCCAGCACGATGTTCTCACTTTTTGCACTGGATCGGTCAGCCGCCCAGATATAAGTTTCAGTGCCTATCCGGGTATTTTTCACATAATAACTTTCGTAAATCGGCTGCTTTATCAGCTTTTTCTTCCTGGTTTTACCCTTTCCTACATAAACCACCTTGTTCTTGTACCCAACTATTTTCTTTTGATACCATCCCCCGGCTTTCTGACCGGTCGCATTCAGGTGAATGGAGATGAAGAGATCGCCCTTAGCCTCGTTGGCCATTTCAGCCCTGATCCGGTTCGCCAGGTTGGGGTCGGTTACTCCCTTTGGAAGATTGGCATCTTTTCTTGTGTAAATGAAATTTATTTCAGGAAAAGCCTGTTCTAATTCCTTACCCAATTTCAGTGCAATTGATAAGGCAACTTCGGCTTCTGTGGAAATAAGTCCCCGTGCTCCGGGGTCCCGTCCGCCATGACCGGCATCAATAATTACCGTCTTCAGCGCATTCTTGTTAGCCTGTGCGTTGCTGTTTTTTGAAAATATTAGCAACACGCCGGCAGCGATAGCTATATAGAGTCGGGTCTTGAACAATCTGATCATACAATAACCTTTGAATAATGGGTATCGAATCCCTATTTTTGCCCCCATTCAATAGTATGAAGGACGGCGGCAAATTTAGTTTAAAATACATTTTTATCGGGCTTTTTGCACTGCTGCTTGTAATATTAACGCACGCTTCCAAGGCGAATTATCCATTTTCTGGAAAATTTAATGCCCCTTTAACGCTTCAGCAGCGCGATACAGTTCCTTCCAAAGTGGATAGCCTGCCACTCAAAAAAGACAGTCTTGGCAACCCGATCAGGGATACAACCGGCAAACTGGTCCAGCAAATTGATACTTTAAATGTTAAGATCTCTTCGGATTCCCTGGATGCCCCTGTTCAATATTCAGCTTCCGATTCCATGGTGCTGGATGTGCCTACAAAAAAAATAACGCTTTATAATAAAGCCAGTACCAAGTACAAAGACCTGGATCTGACTGCCTATAGCATTGAACTGGATCAGCCGACCCAGATTGTGGTGGCTACCTACATGGTGGACAGTTTAGGTGAAAAACAGGGCAAACCGCATTTTGTACAGGGAGATAGTAATATGGATGCGGATTCCATTATTTATAATTTCAAGACCCAGAAAGGTATCACCAAAAGCACTTTTACCCAGCAGGGGGAGATGTTCGTATATGGCAGCAGGATCAAGAAAGTTAACATCAATGATTTCTTTGCCCTGGATGGCCGGTTTACTACCTGTAACCTCGATACCCCGCACTTTGCTTTCCGCACCAAAAAACTGAAGCTGGTAAATAAAAAACTGGCTGTGAGCGGCCCCATCCATCCTGAATTTGAAGGTGTTCCCGTTCCTATCTATATCCCATTTGGATTTTTCCCACTATCACAGGGGCGCAAATCCGGTATCCTGCCACCTCAGTTTGTTGCTAATGAACAATTTGGTCTGGGTTTGGAAGGGGTTGGGTATTATAAGGTCCTGGGAGAAAAATTTGATGTCATGCTTCGGGGTGATATCTATTCCTATGGTGGCTGGCGGGCCGTACTAACACCTACCTATAAACGACGCTATCGGTATTCTGGCAGGCTCAATCTTTCCATGCAGAATACCCGGATCCTGAGTCGGGATGCGACAAAGGAATTTGATGTAAACAGGAGTTTCAATGTTCAGTGGAGTCATGTGGCAGACGCCAAAGCCAGGCCCGGTACCAGTTTCCAGGCCAGTGTGAATGCCGGTTCTACGCAGTACAACCGTTTTGTTGGAGCCAACCCATCCATTAACTTCCAGAACCAGATGTATTCGTCCATCGCCTACACCAAAAACTGGAATAACAAATTCAACCTTAGTTTAACCGCCGGGCATGATCAGAATAACCGGACCCGCCAGGTAAACGTTCGTCTCCCGGATGGATCTTTCACCGTCAATAACTTTTATCCTTTTCAGAAGAAAGAATTTGTGGGTACACCGAAATGGTATGAAAAACTGGGGATTGGTTTGAACTCTCAATTCCGGAACCAGGTTTCTTTTTATGACAGTGCATTCAGCTTTACCCAGTTGATTGATACCATGCAATGGGGCGCCCAGCACAATATTCCGATTACGCTTTCGCTTCCATCCCTGGGACCCATCCAGATTGCACCGGGTATAAGTTATTCAGAACGTTGGTATGCCCAGCAATTTGATCGTACCTGGAATCCTGCCACCAATAAAATTGATACTTCCATCAATCGGGGTTTTTACACTGCCCGCGACATGTCATTCAGCATGAGCCTGAATACCGCACTATTTGGTACCTATGATAAGTTTGGTAAAAACAGCAGCATACGTGCGATTCGCCATGTGATCCGCCCATCGGTTTCAGCCAGTTATAAACCTGACCTGAACGGTAAGGATTATTATTCCACCCAGGTAGATACTACTGGCAGGCAGGTTCGTTTCAGCAGGTATGCCGGGAGTTTGTTTGGCGCCTTCGGCGAAGGGGAATTCGGTGGTCTCAGTTTCACCCTGGATAATAACCTCGAAATGAAAGTTCGTTCGAAGAAAGATACTACTTCGGAGGATGGTATCCGAAAAGTCCGACTCATTGATGGTTTCGGCCTAACCGGCAGTTATAACTTCCTGGCGGATAGTTTTCAGTTGTCTCCCATCAGCCTGTACCTGAGAAGCACCTTGTTTGAAAAGATCAATATCACGGCTTCTGCGAGCCTCGATCCATACAAGACAGACCGCCAGGGGTACCGGATCAATGAACTGGCCTGGTCGGGAGATGGATTTTCATTGGGTAGGATTACTTCGGGAAACATTGCCGTATCCACTTCTTTTACCAGCAAACAGAAGGAGAAAAAAGAAATTCCACCGGATGAAGACCTGAGTGGAATCGGACTGCCGATGACCAATGAAGAACAGCAGGCATTAATCAACAATGTGCGAAACAATCCGGCTGAATACGCCGATTTCAATATCCCCTGGTCGGTGAACCTATCCTATTCACTGAGCTTCAGCCGTCTTTTAAAACGAGATTATTCTGGTTATGAAACCCAGATTAATTCCAGTGTCAATGTAAGCGGAGATTTCAACCTTACGCCCAAATGGAAACTGGGCGCAAGTACCTTCTATGATTTCCGGGGCGCTTCCATACAGCAGCTAACGATGTTCCTTAGCCGCGAACTGCATTGCTGGCAATTAGGTATCAATATCACCCCGGTTGGTTTGTATCGCACCTTTAATATTACGATCAACCCGAAATCAGGGCTGTTGAGAGATTTGAAAATTAACCGCTCGAAATTCTTCTATACGCAATAAGAAGGTGAAAAGTGAAAGGTGAAAGGTGAAAAAAGGATGCTCACTTTCACCTTTCACTTTTCACCTTTCACTTTGTCGCTCATCAATCCATACGCCCGCTCTTTCAAACTATCCACTGTATCGGTATCCAATACTTCAATGGGTTCAAGGAATTCGATGCGCAGGGGATGAGGCATCAGGTAAAAAGATTTATGAGGCGGATTAACTTTACGGGTATTAAAAATTACACCGGGAATAATAGGGGTACGGGTATCAATCGCTAAACGGAAAGCACCATCGTGGAAAGGTTTTAATGGCTGGTCAGTGGTGTTACGTGTGCCTTCCGGATAAATGCACATGTGTAAACCCATCGCCAAAACTTCTTTCATGCGGCCATAACTTTCTTTCCGGCTTCTATCGCTTTTGCGATCCACCAGCACGGTACCCAATTTGTAAATGATCCCAAAAACCGGAATCTTTGCCATCTCCGCCTTTGCAATGGTTTTATTGCCTCCGGGAATGGCGGGAGAGGAGATCGGTACATCCATTAAGGCATTGTGATTGCAGATTACAATATAAGGCTGCCCTTTTTTGAAATGTTCTTTACCTTTTACAAAAAGCGGACAACCAATACCCGGCAAGAATACACCCATCCAGATGCGTGAATAACGAATGAACCGATGTGTCCGCCTGGGTTCTCCAATCGTCATACAAAATAAGGCCACTGGTATCAGGAATACCACCATGGTTAGGGTGAATAAAAGGATTGCCCATAAAGCCCAAATCCTGCCAAAAACTTCTTTGAACCAATTCATGTTGCGAAGGTAGTTTACAATGACCAATCGATGGGATCAATGCCGTTTTTAACCAGGTACTCATTGGTTTTGGAAAAATGACGGCATCCAAAAAAACCTTTATCCGCACTGAAGGGAGAGGGATGTGCCGCTTTTAATACGAGGTGTTTGGTTTCGTCAATCAATACCTGTTTTTCCTGCGCAAATCTTCCCCACAACAGAAATACGATGTGTTCTTTACGTTCGCTGATGGCACGAATCACCGCGTCCGTGAAATCCATCCAGCCAATTTTGGCATGACTTCCGGGTTCATTTGCACGAACCGTCAGAGCGGCATTCAGGAGCAATACCCCCTGTTCGGCCCATTTTTCCAGGTTACCTTTACGCGGAAGTTGCAAGCCAATATCTGCCGCAATTTCCTTGTAGATATTGAGCAGGGAGGGTGGTGGTGCAACTCCATCCGGAACCGAAAAACTTAATCCGTGTGCCTGTCCCGGATTGTGATAGGGATCCTGCCCCAGTATTACAACTTTCAGTTTGTCCGGTGGTGTTTTATCAAAGGCATTGAATATCATAGAACCAGGCGGATAAATGATTTTCCCGGCACTTTTCTCCGTTTTCAAATGTGTCACCACCTGCAGGAAATAAGGTTGATGAAACTCCTGCTTCAAAAAAGCTTTCCAGCCAGCCTCAATTTTTACCTCCATTAAATCTTGATTTAATTCTGAACACAAGTTAGGATGGAACGAAAATCAACGTAAATTATATTTCCAAAATCAGCAATTATGATAGAGAACCTACTAAACCTTATTCGGGAAAATGCCGGGGAAAGCATTATCAACAACCCAGATATTCCCAATGAACGCAATGATGAAGCGATTCAGGCAACCGGTGCTTCCATTCTTTCGGGATTGCAAGGGATGATGGCGCAGGGGAATGTAAAAGAAGTATTGGGCATTTTTGCCCAGGGACAAGTGGATCAGAATAACCCGGTGTTTCAAAACCTGTCGGGTAATGTGATCAGTGATATGATGGGCAGATTTGGCATGGACCAGGGGAAGGCTGGTTCTCTGGTAGGAAGCCTGTTGCCAATGATCCTGAATCAACTGATTAGCAGAACCAATGATCCTTCTAATAATGGTTTTAGTCTGGATGGATTATTTGGGCAATTGAGCGGAGGTCGTACTTCCGGTATGAACCTGGAAGGGCTGGTTGGAAAACTGGCAGGCGGCGGACTGGATCGCGATGGAGATGGGGATGTTGATTTCCAGGATTTGGCCGGCATGTTTACAGGCGGTAGCAATGCCGGAGGTAATAGTGGCGGTATGGCCGGTGGCAATGCACTCGATGCGCTTAAAGGTATTTTCGGAAGATAATTTTCAATATAACCCTGAACCGGAGCTAATCTATGCTCCGGTTTTTTTAATTCATCAAGATGACCAACAGAAGAAATTTTATCCGGCAATCAATAAAAGCCGGAGCCGGGGTATATCTCGGTACTATGGGACTTAGCGCTGCTTCCTATGCCCGTATCATCGGTTCCAATGACCGCGTAAATGTTGGCGTGGTGGGCTTTTCCGATCGTTTTCGCCAATCACTCCTTCCCAGTTTCATGAACCATTCCAGGGAATTGAATTTTGATATGGTGGCTGTTTCCGATATCTGGAAACGAAGAAGGGAGGAAGGTGCTTCCCAATTGAAAGAAAAATTTGGTCACGATATCAAAGCCTGCGTTAATAACGAGGAGCTATATACGCTGAAAAATATTGATGCGGTTATCATCAGTACGGCTGATTTCCAGCATGCGCTGCATACGATCGAAGCCATGAAAGCAGGTAAAGACGCCTATACAGAGAAACCCTTCGCGGAAACGATGGATGATAACAATGCAGCATTGGCTGCTGTAAAGCAGGCTGGTAAAATTGTGCAGATCGGTTCCCAACGGCGAAGCGGACCTAATTACAAAGCAGCGGCGAAATTTATAGGTGAAGGCAAATTCGGTCCTATTACCATGGTGGAACTAACCTGGAATGTGAACCAGCCCGGCAGATGGCGGAGGCCCGACCTGGTGGCAGCTATCCGTGAACAGGATACAGATTGGAAACGCTTTTTACTAAATCGTCCCTATGAAGCATGGGATCCGCGAAAATATTTGGAGTATCGCCTGTTCTGGCCCTATTCCTCCGGTATGCCCGGACAATGGATGAGTCACCAGATTGATACTGTACACTGGTTCTCCGGACTCGCACATCCGAGAAGTGTTGTTGCCAATGGAGGTATCTATATGTGGAAGGATGGAAGAACGAACTGGGACACTACTACCGCCGTATTTGATTATGGTCCGGAGAACGATGCTACATCCGGATTTCAGGTAATCTTTTCTTCGCGTATGCATAACGGTGATGAACGTCCTGCTGAACTTTATTTTTCCAATGGAGGTGAATTGAACCTGATTACCAATAAAGTTTCACCAGCCGGTGGATTGCGTAAGAACCATGCCGATGCCATGAAAATGCAACCCAATCTTTTACCGGAAATGGACCTGGTAGCAGAAAAAATAGAAGTGGCTGCTTCTGCCAATACCGGCGGGGATCCGCTAACAAGTGCGCATATGCGAAACTGGATGGAATGTATCCGGAATCGAAAGCAGCCCAATGCTCCTGTTGAAGCGGGCTATAATCACTCCATTGCTACCATTATGACCAATGCTGCAGTTCGGACGGGTGGCAAAGCGGTATTCGATTCCAAAACCAAACAGGTTTTGGTGGATGGTAAAGTGTTCAAATATTAAGATTTGTCATGAAGTCATTTTTTCTCGGTTGTGCAGCACTGATAGTGTTGTCAACCTTTTCCAATGCTCAGTCTTCCGGTTTGAAATGGGTGAATAAACCGGATCAGCAAATACATGAACTACACTATAAGAACAGGTTACTTACAGCCTACCGGTACGATGATTCCATTATGAAGCCGGTGCTGTATCCCTTAAATACAGTTTCGGGAACTACAGTTACGAGGGGGTTCCCAATTGCGCCCAGGCAGGGCGACCGAACCGATCATCCGCACCATGTTGGGTTATGGCTGAATTATGAATCGGTAAACGGACTTGATTTCTGGAATAACTCCACCGCTATTCCCTTTCAAAAAAGAGCATCCTATGGTTCCATTTTCCACCAGGAAATACTGAAACAGGAGGCGCGTGGTGATCAGGCAGTATTAGTGGTTCTTACGCTATGGAAGAATAAAGCAGGCGAACTACAATTGAAAGAAAAAACGGAGTTCCTGTTTACTGTAATAGGTGATCAATGGCAGGTCCAACGAAGTACCACCCTTACGGCTGCTGATAAGCAGGTTATTTTTAAAGACGTAAAGGATGGCATGCTGGCCATCCGGGTTGCCCGTGAACTGGAACAGCCTTCCAAAGAAGCCAGTTCCTTTGTGGATGCCAATGGTATAGTTACCAAAGTGGATCAATTGCCAGCAGAAAACATCACCGGCTTGTATACCAGCAGTGAAGGCCTTACCGGTGATGCTGTTTGGAGCAGTCGGGCACGATGGGTGATGTTAAACGGAAAAATCAAAACAGACCCTGTTACAGTTGCGATGATGGATCATCCCTCCAATATTGGTTATCCAACTTATTGGCATGCCCGGGGATACGGTTTGTTTGCATTGAATCCACTGGGTGCTGCTATATTCAGCAATGGAAAAGAAAGCCGCAATCTGGTTTTGGAACCCGGACAGTCCATTCATTTCAAATACAAAATTGTTATTCAAGGAGGTAAAAACCTGAGTGTAGCGGAAATGAACCAATTGGCGGATAAGTTTGCTAATTAGTCCGTGCTTGCCTTTTCTTTCTTTGGGGTTAATTCAATCCAGCGATTCAATGTAGTTCCGTGAGTTTCGAGTACTACTTTATAAAATTCAGACGGCAAACCCGAAACATCCAGTATATAGGATCTTTTTCCAGCCGGAACCCTGGCCAGTTCTTTGTATTCATCCGCTTTTCCGGTCTTGAAATTATTGGTTGTACTGACCAATATTTTTACTTCTGCATTTTTGTCCAGTGCAGTCCAACTCACATCAATCTTCTCCTGAAAATAGTTCACTTGCATATTAGTAATGACCGATGGTCCCAACAGGCTTTGTCCGTCTAATTCTCTTTTAACTTCAACCGGAAGCTGTATGGAAAGAAAATGGGCGATACTTGGCAAAATATCCGTGTTCGCAGGTTTAAAGAATTTGGAATAGGTATTGTCGCCGGCTTTATTCGTCACAATCCAGATATTTCTCTCCCGGTAGGATTGTCCGCCATGCCCCTTGCCGGTTGCGGCATCACGTCCATGATCCGTTGTAATGTAAATAAGCCATTCTTCACCCAGTTTCTTTTCTCTTTCTTTGATGGCATTCCAGATTAGTCCAATTTTTTGATCCATTTCCCGAACCGCTTTAAAGTATTCCGGGTGATCCCCATGCATATGGCCCATATCATCCGTATACTGCATATACACCCAACTCAGATCTGGTCCGTATTGAGTGATATGATCGGCAGCAGCTTGCGCTACTGCCTGATCAATACGCTCCATATACCGGTGTTCTTTGTCATGTGGGAAACGAATGGTATCCAGTTCAAATCCATCAGCCACATAATCAGCCTTGATAAAACCGGTTGCGGCTAATCCATCACCTACTAATTTAGTCCGGTTGTCCAGCCAACTTGAAAAAATGCCGATTTTTTTTTGAGGATACTGGTTTTTCAATAAGCGGAAAATAGTTGGAAAAAAGTAATTGGGCGCCTCAATTCCGTTACCCCAGACATTGTGTTTATTGGCCCAGGTTCCGGTGAGAACAGAGTTATATCCAACTGCAGAAATGGTGGGCGTTTGAGAATAACCGCCCTTCTCGCCGCCCAGCCAGCCCCTGTAATAGGCACCCTGGCTGGAGATCGCTTTCAGTGCTGGAAGATTTTCCCGTTCAATGATATCCGCTGCAATCCCATCGACTATAATGAATACAGCTTTTCTTGTTTTTTTCTGTGCCACTAAACTTAGTGTCAACAAGATGCTGCAACCAATCAGAACTAATTTTTTCATATGTGTTCCTCACTTCAGACTTTGCAAATAATCCAGTAAACTTTCCTGATCTGCTTTGGGTAAATTTTTTATTAATCCCTCGTACATTAATGATTTTTTCTGTGTTTCAAAGATCGCTATTTCAGTACGTTTTACCTGCACTACCTGGTTGCCAATCAACATCAAATCAAATTGTTGTTCATCGGCATTCACAATTCTTCCCAGTAGTACCTTGCCATTTTTTAAAGTGATTTTTGTTCCTTCCATACTGGGTTTGATGATCGCTGAAGGTTTCATGATGGATTCATAGATTTCTTCGCGCGACATGCGATTGCCAAGACCTTTCAATGTTGGTCCCAACAACTCCTGTCCGTCTTCAGTTGCATGGCAGGCAAAACAGGCAGTGATTTTGTACAGGTCTTTTCCTTTCTCCAGAGAACTGCTGCTGAATGTTTCCTGTTTTACAGATCGTTGCTGTTGAGTTTTGACTTTTAGTTGTGGGTCATATATCAGTTTATAAAAACCTCCGGAGCTTTCCTGGATAGGATTATACCAGTAATCCGCAACTCCATGTGTGGCTGCATAAAGTGCCCCATCTTTGCCAAAAGTTAGGTCGCTTAATTTGGGAATATCAGCCACGGGATATTCAATAAGGTCTATCTGACCCGATTCTGCTTTTGAAATCCGTACTCTTGCAATACCTCCTCTTTTCCAACGTTCGGCCGGCCCGTAAAACGCGACAAATAAATCACCGGCTGTTCCGCCAAAATCATTTTCCGTTGAATTAAACTCGATTCCACTCGGAGCCAATTCCATTTGGAAAGACAAAACCGGTTTTTCGGTAGAATCAGTGGGTTTATACTTTTTAGCATTATGCCCATAGAACTTTCCAGGTACCAATCGGTTTAATTCTTCCGTCCGATTACCGCCGCCTTCATTATCGGCAAAATATAGATCACCATCCGGATGAAAGCTCATTCCATAAACCGATCGGATTCCTGTTGCCAGTCGTTCTGCCTGTTTCCCATCAGGGGAAATTTTTAGAATTGCACCCCGGTATCCGTTGGGATCTGGTGAAGCTCCTGCATTCCAGGAGTCTGTCGTTACTGCTCCATATAAACAATTGTCTTTTCCAAAACACAATCCGCTAATCCATTCATAGGGATGTTCGCTTTGTGGAATATCCCTGAAAAAAGTCCAGCTGCTATCGGCCTTGCCATCCTTGTCCAGGTCTACATACGCCCTGATTTCTTCCCGGGTGCCAATAAAAATCGTATCCCCTCGGAAGGCAAACCCACCTGGATTATGCAACCCATTATCCGCAACTGAACAATACAAACCTGCTTCATCTTCTATGCCATCGGCGTTTGAATCCAGTAGGCGGTAAATAGCACCTGAAGCATTGGCGGCATAGATAAATCCGCCCGGACCAGCACTGATCTGAATCGGATTTTGGATGGTTACTCCTTTGGTAATCGGGAGTTTTAAAATTCGATAGGGACCATAGGCGATGGCCGAACTATCTTCATACTGACTATATGTATCCTGCTGTGCATTCTCTTTGCAGGAAATAAATAGGCTCTGTATGAACAGGAATAAACTGCACAGTACGAGCTGTTGAAATCGCATCTTCATGTTAAAAAAGAATTAGAGAAGGGAAGAATGCACGAATCAGAGTAATTGGAATTTACATAATTTAATGATAAACTGAAAAAGATCTATGCGACTGCTTATAACCGGTGTTTTGTTTTTTCTGGTCTCCTGCCATTCTCCAAAGCCTGTTAAGGTGGAAGCAGCTACCATGGATTCGGTTTATGAGAAAATTAAGACCCCGTATAAATACGGGGTGGTATTCAGACATCCGGATACTACAAAAATGATTGACAGTCCAACTATCTTTCAATGGGAGGGCAAGTGGTTTATGACCTATATCGTATTTGATGGGAGAGGCTATGAAACCTGGCTGGCTGAAAGCCCGGATCTATTACAATGGACTACCAGGGGGCGATTGCTTTCGTTTACCGATTCTGGTTGGGATGCCCAACAGAAAGCGGGTTACCTGGGGTTGCTGGATATTAGTTGGGACGGGACCTATACTCCTCAGTCCTATAACGGCAACTATTGGATGTCTTACCTCGGAGGATCGGAGAAAGGGTATGAAGCAGGCCGGTTGGGTACCGGTATCGCCTATGCGAAAAATCCAACTGAACCAATCGAATGGAAAAGGTTGGAACAGCCTGTGCTGGCTGCTTCGGACAAGGATGCCCGTTGGTATGATAACGGTACGATTTTTAAATCCACGATTATAGAAGATCCGGATCAGCTCCGGGGGTATCCTTTCCTGATGTTTTACAATGCAGCAGGCGATACCGCGAAATATGAAAGTATAGCTATGGCGGGCTCGAAAGATCTGAAAACCTGGAACCGGTTGGGAAAGGACCCAATCATCTCAAGAAAAATCAAAGGTAGTATCTGCGGGGATGCACAACTGATTAAGATGGGAGACCATTACGTGCTATTTTATTTTGGTGCATTCTGGCCCGACAGGCCTGGCGCTTTTGAACGTTTTGCCTGTTCTTATGACCTGGAGAATTGGACCGAATGGGAGGGGGACAACCTTGTGGAGTCTTCGGAACCTTACGATGAAACCTATGCTCACAAGCCCATGGTGGTAAACTGGAAAGGAACGGTCTATCATTTTTACAATGCCGTAGGCAAGGAAGGGAGAGTGATTGCATTGGCCACTTCAAAACCTTTAAAATAAAATCTGCCCATGTCATCACTTAAATACCTGAGCTGCCTTCTGGCTGGTTGTTTGTTCGTATTAGCGGGATTTGCGGTACCCATTCGGATCGCTTGCGTTGGTAATAGTATTACATACGGTTCCGGAGTTGTTAACCGGGAGAAAAACAGTTATCCCGCCCAACTGCAATCCATGCTTGGTACAGATTATTTCGTACGAAATTTTGGCCTGGGTGGAACTACGTTGTTAAAAAATGGCAATAAACCTTATTGGGAAAGTGCGCAATTTCAGCAATCACTGGAGTTTCAGCCGGATATTGTTTTCATCAAACTGGGAACAAATGATAGTAAGGCGGTCAACCGGCCTTTTTTAAAAGAATTTAATAAAGACCTGCAAGCACTGATTAAACAATACCAGGATTTAGCATCCCGTCCCCGGGTGGTATTGTTACTTCCTTTGCCTTCCTTTTCTTCGGATAGTATGGGTATTTATGATCCGGTGATTGTCCAGCAAATCCATCCGGTAATTCAACAGGTAGCTTTGGAATCAGGTGTTGAGTTGGTCGATTGTTATCAATTATTCATCGATCAGGCCAACTTAATACCGGACAAAATTCATCCAAATTCATTGGGGGCAACGGTACTGGCTAAACGATTGTATGAAGTGGTGAAATTCAAAGAAGAGGAAACCCCGGATTGGAAGCAATTATCTTTTCTTACAGTAAATCCATCGAATTTCTATGGCTACAGCCAGTTGAACGGAGTGTTTAAAGATAGAAGCATTCACATAGTGGTACCTAAAAAAACCGCTATCGGTAGACCCTGGGTATGGAGAGCACGGTTCTGGGGACATGAGCCACAACTCGATCGGGCACTGCTGGAAAGAGGGTTTCATATCGTTTACTGTGATGTGGCTGAATTATTTGGAAATGCCAGAGCGATCACTATCTGGAATGAGTTTTATGCCGCCCTTCAAAAAATGGGAATGGCTCCAAAAGCAGTGCTGGAAGCGATGAGCAGGGGAGGCGTTTATGCCTACAATTGGGCGCTGCAGAACCCGGAAAAAGTGGCCTGTATTTATGCGGATGCACCTGTCCTCGATCTTAAAAGCTGGCCTGGAGGATCGGGCAAAGGACCTGGAAGCAAATCGGATTGGGAACTTTTTAAGAAGGCGTATAAGCTAACGGAAACCAATGCCCGAAAGTTTGCCCAATCGCCACTGGATCGGGCGGAACAGATTGCATCCTTGCGAATTCCATTGATTCATGTGGTTGGCGAGCAGGATGAAATTGTGCCCTTAGATGAAAATACGGTACCGTTTGAAAAACGGATTCGGGATGCCGGAGGGCATATTTCTGTGATTCGAAAACCGGGTATAAGGCATCATCCTCATAGCTTGCCGAATCCAACTCCCATATTGAATTTTATTCTTCGGGCTACAGGAAATAAAATCAATTTCGCTTCCATGGCTGCGCCAGGTAGTGAGTTCCGTTCGGGTGCCGGTTGGAAGGAAGGAGCCGATTGGTGGAAACAACACGAGGATATTGATTCTATGCTGAGAGCTGGTGCAGGCGCAGATATTGTATTTCTAGGCAATTCCATCACCCAGGGAATTGGGGGCAATCGCCCGAATGTGACCTACAAGTTGGGTAAGCCGGCTTTTGATTCCCTTTTTTCCGGTTATCGTTGGATGTCTGCTGGAATCAGCGGAGATCGAACGCAGAACATCTTATGGCGACTTCAGAACAGTGGATTTATACAAGCCAATCCAAAATTGATTGTATTAACTATTGGAGTAAATAATATGCTAGATGATAGTCCGGAAGAAATTGTTGAAGGCATTAAAGCCTGTTACAAATGGATTCGGACCAACTTACCCAATACCCGTTTGGTCCTGATCGGGCCTTTACCTGCGGGAATGGAAAAAAATGAGTTCAGGCGACAGCAATATGAAAGTATTCATCTCCTGCTGGAAAACCACCAGCTGGAAGGGATCCGGTATCTGCCGCTACACCTAAATTTTCTTACCAGTACTGGTAATCTGGATACCCGGTATTATTCCAGAGACGGAGTTCACCTGGTGGAAGGTGGTTATGCTCAATGGGCAAAAGCATTATATCCTGTAATAAAGGAAGAATTAAGTAAGGATAGCAACTAACTATCGTAAGGTGCCAAAAACCTGGGTCCAGTATTTATTCTGCATACCCACACCTACATATTTAAACCGTCCATTCATAATGTTTTTACAATGGCCCTCACTGTTGAGCCAGCTATTCATGACAGCTCCTTCATTGGATTGTCCACGTGCGATGTTTTCGCCATAAGCACTCCAGTTAAAACCCTGGGCGGTTATACGGTCGCCCGGACTGCGGCCATCCTGACTGGTGTGGGAGAAATAGTTTTTAGCATTCATATCTACCGAATGCAGGTAGCCAGCTTTTGCTAACTTATCATTCCATTCCAGTTTTCCAACCGGGGGCATTACAGTACTGCCGCAGTTGCATCCCTTGCTGCGGACATCATTTATCAATTGCAGCATGTTATTTTTATTCACGTTGTAAACAATGGCATCACTGCCAGTGGAGGTACCCGGAGTGGAAACTGTTTCTTCCGTTGAATTTTCTGCTGGTGCCTCCGATTCCTTCTGGCAGGCGACCAACACAAATAAAGAAGTAATAAGCAATAGCTTTTTCATAGTGGACAGCTTGATACTTAATCGGTTTATCACTTACAATTAGTATGCCTATGCTCTTTAGATATGCTAAAATTTCGATAAATGGACCACAGTTCAAAAGAATTTGTAAATTTATAATCAATTCTAAACAATCGACTGGCAACGATGAAGTACTAACTTTTTACAGGCTAAGACATTTGCAGATGGTTTAAGTCTGCGCTTCTTTATTTTGAAAAGTTAGTTGTATGTTATTTATACAGGACGGAAAGTTTGCTCATTCCAATCAATCTTTATTATTTGAGAACCTTCAACTAGCACTTCAGGCGAAGGAAAAAATGGCAATTATAGGGAAAAACGGTGTCGGAAAAACCACCTTGCTTCAGATTATTGCAGGCCATTTATCACTTAGTTCAGGAATCTTACAGCTAAAAACAGCTGCCTATTACGTACCACAGATAGCAGGACAATACAATCATATGACTGTGGCAGCTGCATTAAGGATCGAATCGAAATGGAAGGCATTGTCTGAAATTTATTACCGGTGTCCTGGAACCTGCAGAAGGTTTGGTTTTCCGGTCAGATTTTAATGCGGTTTTTATTGACCAGGAGTATTCTATAGTTAAGAGAAAGAAATCTGTTCAGGAATTGGCAAGATCATTTAATCAAACCGGGTTGGATGAATATGAAATCAACGTTTGGTTACATAGATTTCTCTTTAAAAAAGAAAGCTGGGGAACCTGCTGCAAGGACCTGAGCGGGGGAGAGCGAATGCGTTTATTGTTGTGTTGCTTTGCTATCGGTCAACAGAGTCCAGACATGATAATACTGGATGAGCCTACTAATAACCTCGATCTTGAGAACTTGAAAATTCTTACAAAAGCTCTTGAGCAGTTTACCGGAACCCTGGTAGTAGTTTCACATGATACCCGATTCCTTGAAGAAATATCCATAGATCATGAAATAACCCTCTGATCAGGACTGCCTTGACAAAAAATAAGCCGCTCAAAAAGCGGCTTAAAACTGTGAACCGGATTGGATTCGAACCAATGACCTACTGCTTAGAAGGCAGTTGCTCTATCCAGCTGAGCTACCGGTCCCTCGGGGCGCAAAGATAATGGAATGCGGTTTTCAGGCAAAAAAATGATGTAAAATCTGGGCTTTGATGAGAATCCGGCTATATTTGTATAAGCGCTTATATAAATAAATGAAAATCCTTTGAGCTTTTATCAACAAACCGGAGTACTTTTCTTTGGTAGCCGCTTGCGCCGGATCAGTGAATCCTTCCTGGCCGATGTCAACGCTGTTTATAAAAAACACCAAATCCGCTTCGATGCCGCGTGGTTTCCGGTATTTTACATGCTTTCACAAAAGGAAAGTCTATCTATCCGCGATATTTCCACCGAACTGGAAGTATCTCATTCTGCTGCCAGCCAGTTGATCAGTAAACTGCAGGAAAGGGGATTGATCAAAACCAGTTCCGACAAAGAAGATGGCCGGAAAAAAGTGGTGAGTTTCACACCAAAAGGGCAAAAACTCCTGAGACAGGTGGAACCCGTATGGAACGCTCTGCAATTGGCCATGGAAGAACTGCTACGGCAGTCTGATAGTACTACTCACCTGATGCGGGCAATTTCGGAAACTGAAACAGCCCTCCGGAAGCAATCCATCTTTAACCGAATCGAAAAACACCTGAAATGAATAAACGCTTTCAATATGGGGTGGAACACCTGACCATTGCTATCGCTATGGGTATTGCCAATGGACAGATACAGGGGTACCTGGGACCGGAATCCATTCAGAAAATTCAGACGAGCGCTGCCGCTGTCAATCAGATTGTACAGGAAGGGCGTACTGTTTATGGGGTAAATACTGGTTTTGGGATCCTGGCTAATACGTCCATTTCAGAAGAAGACACCCGAACCCTGCAGTATAAAATTTTACAAAGTCACAGCGTAGGGGTAGGCAATCCGATCGCTCCGGAAATTGCCAAACTCATGTTGATCACCAAAGTACATGCCCTGGCCAAAGGTTTTTCCGGTGTGCAGCTATCAACCCTGGAACGACTCTGCTGGATGATTGATAACGATATTATTCCCATTGTACCGGAAAAGGGTAGCGTAGGTGCCAGTGGCGACCTTGCTCCATTGTCTCATCTTTGCCTCCCTCTTATCGGATTGGGTGAACTAACTGTCAGGGGTAAACGACGGGCTGCTGCAGATGTGCTGATTGAATATGACCTGGAACCGGTTCAACTGGGGCCCAAAGAAGGACTGGCACTGATCAATGGCACTCAATTTATTCTGGCCCATGCAGTGAAAGCAGTAGAGCGATTTCAAAACTGCCTCGATGCCGCTGATATCATAGGCGCCATGAGTCTTGAGTCGCTTACCGGTACAAAGGCCCCATTTGAGTCTGCCCTTCACGAATTGAGGCCCTTTGCAGGAAATCAGTATGTTGCACATCGCTTGCGCTTGTTGTTGAAGGATTCTGACATTATGGACAGTCATATTGATTGCGGTCGTGTGCAGGATCCCTATTCTCTCCGTTGTATGCCCCAGGTGCACGGAGCCTCCCGGAATGCCTGGCTGCACCTGAAAGAACTTACGGAAACTGAATTGAATTCTGTAACGGATAACCCCATCGTGCTGGATGCCAACCATACAATCAGTGGTGGTAATTTCCACGGGCAACCCCTTGCGCTTCCCCTGGATTATAACTGCTTTGCTGCTGCTGAAATTGGTAATATGTCTGATCGCAGATGTTATCTGTTGCTGGAAGGGAAGTGGGGTTTACCTATGTTGTTGATGAACAACGTGGGACTCAACAGCGGATTTATGATTCCTCAATACACCACAGCTGCTCTTGTTACGGAAAACAAAACCCTCTGTTTTCCGGCCAGCGCAGATAGTATTCCCACTTCACTGGGGCAGGAAGACCATGTAAGCATGGGTAGCATCAGTGGTCGCAAGCTTAACCAGGTGATCGATAACCTGGAAACGATTCTGGCAATTGAACTCATGAGCGCATGCCAGGCAATAGAATTCCGCCGGCCGCTGAAAAGCAGTCCGGTGCTTGAATTTGCGCATGATCATGTACGTGAGTATGTAAGTTTTGCCTCAGAAGACCGGATTTTCGCCCGCGATATTCAACGTATAAATGAACTGATCCGGAATCAGTCGTTTGTAAAAGAAGTTCATCGGTTTGCAGAAAGCAGGGGTGTATCAATGACCGAAGGTTTCCCATCTTTCAACATTTAAAACGTTCCATTATGTCTATAGCTGCTCCAAAACGTTGTAAAGGCTGGCTCCAGGAAGCCGCCCTGCTGATGTTACTCAATAACCTGCATCCGGATGTTGCCGAACGCCCTGAAGAGCTGATTGTTTATGGAGGCCGTGGCAAAGCAGCCCGTAACCAGGAAGCACTGGACCTTATCATCAAAGCACTGGAACACCTGGAAAACGATGAATCTCTGCTAATCCAGAGCGGCAAGCCGGTTGCGATCCTGCAAACGCATGAAGATGCTCCCCGGGTATTGATATCCAACTCCCAACTGGTACCTAACTGGGCCACCTGGGAACATTTTGATGAACTTGAAAAAAAGGGCCTCATGATGTATGGCCAGATGACGGCGGGTTCCTGGATTTATATCGGTTCACAGGGGATCGTTCAGGGCACTTATGAAACCTATGCCGCGGTGGCAGCCAAACATTTTGGAGGGAGTTTGAAAGGAACCCTTAACGTTACCGCCGGATTAGGTGGTATGGGAGGTGCACAACCGCTCGCTATTACTATGAATGAAGGTGTGGCTCTGATTGCAGAAGTGGAAGAATGGCGGATAGATAAGCGCCTGGAGACCCGTTATCTGGATTATAAAATAAAGGACCTGGATGCAGCCATCGACCGGGCCCTGGAAGCAAAGGCAAAAGGAGAAGCCCTTTCCATTGGTGTTCATGCCAATGCTGTTCATCTTCTTGCAAGATTACTTGAACGTAATGTAGTGCCAGATACGTTGACAGATCAAACTTCGGCGCATGATCCATTGATTGGTTATATTCCGCATACTATTTCATTGGCCGAAGCCAATCAGCTTCGTCAATCCAACCCCGATGCCTACCTGAAGTTATCCTATGCCAGCATGCACCAGCATGTGGCTTATATGCTGGATTTACAAAAACATGGTGCCATCACCTTTGACTATGGCAATAATATCCGTGCCAGGGCAAAAGAAGATGGGCTGGAAAATGCATTTGATTTCCCGGGATTTGTTCCTGCCTATATCAGGCCCCTTTTCTGTGAAGGAAAAGGACCATTCCGCTGGGCTGCACTAAGTGGAGATCCGGCTGATATTGCAGTAACCGACCAGGTTATAGCGGATATGTTCCCGGAAAACGAATCATTACAGCGCTGGTTGAAACTGGCCAAAGAACGAATCTCTTTTCAGGGACTTCCGGCACGCATTTGCTGGCTGGGACAGGGAGAAAGGGAGAAAGCCGGACTTGCTTTCAATGAATTAGTTAGAACCGGAAAAGTAAAAGCTCCGATCGTGATTGGTCGTGATCACCTTGATACCGGTTCGGTAGCAAGCCCCAATCGTGAAACCGAAGCCATGCTGGATGGCTCCGATGCAGTGGCCGATTGGCCGATTCTGAATGCGCTCCTGAATACCGCAGGTGGAGCTTCCTGGGTCAGCCTGCACCATGGTGGTGGAGTAGGGATGGGGTACAGCATCCATGCAGGTATGGTAATTGTGGCGGATGGTACGGATGCTGCTGAGCGAAGACTGGCCCGTGTATTACGGAATGATCCAGGCATTGGTGTCATCCGGCATGCCGATGCGGGTTATGATATCGCCAAAGATGTGGCCCGAAAGCACCGGCTCGACCTGAAAGAAAAGCTTGCTATCTTCACGCCTTCCAAATCCTCGAAATGATTCAGACCATTAATGATTTTCAACGTGTGTTTTTTATAGGTGTAGCCGGTACAGGCATGAGTGCCATCGCGCAATACCTAAAGGGTATAGGTAAAGAAGTAGCGGGTTCCGATCGGTATTTCAAACCCGGTGAAAACAATGAAACCCGCACCCGTCTGGAAGCCGAAGGCATTCTCTGTTTTGAACAGGATGGCTCCGGAATTCTTCCTACCACTGACCTGGTGGTGGTTTCCACAGCAGTAGAGGACACCGTTGCTGAAGTGATCAAGGCAAAATCACTGGATATTCCGATTATTCGTCGCAGTGAATTACTGGCAATAATCGCAAAAAGTAAAAAAACCATTGCCGTTGGTGGCACTTCCGGTAAGTCGACAACCAGTGCCATGTTGTTTGATATCCTGCAATATGCGGGTCTCGAACCCAGTATCATAAGTGGCGCCGGCCTGGTTAGCATCATTCGGGAAGGAAAGATCGGGAATGCAAAAGTCGGTAAAGGCGATTGGCTGGTAATCGAAGCGGATGAAAGTGATGGCTCCATTGTGCAATATTATCCATCCATAGGGCTGCTCTTAAACGTAGACAAAGACCATAAAGAAATTGAATCCCTGCTGGACATCTTTGCTACGTTTAAACGTAACAGTGAGTTGTTTGTAGTGAATCAGTCGCACCCATTGGCTGCTCCCTTATCACAGGATCTCAGCCTGGATTTCAGTTGGGATGCTGAGCGGACTGCCGGCTACATGGCACGTGATTTCAAACAGGAGGGACTCAGCATATCCTTCACAATCAACAATACTCCCTTTCAATTAAAGTTGGTTGGAAGACACAATATGGAGAATGCACTGGCTGCTGCTACGGTTGCAGCACATGTTGGTGTGGACCTGACAAAAGCTGCGGAAGCACTGGAACAATATGAAGGAATTTACAGGCGTAACCAGGTATTGGGACAAAAAAACGGCGTGTGGCTGATGGACGATTATGCACATAACCCTGCTAAATGTGCGGCAAGTATCCGATCCTGCCAACCACTTGCGGATAAAGTCGTAGCCTGGTTCCAGCCTCATGGGTATGGCCCCACTCGTTTTCTGCGTGCAGATTTTGTAAAAGAAATTGCAGAAGCACTGCGTCCACAGGATGAGATTTGGATGAGTGAGATCTTTTATGCAGGAGGAACGGCTACCAAAGATATTTCAGCGAATGACCTGATCAATGATATCCGGCAACTGGGTAAAGCAGCTTTTTTTGTGGAAAACAGAAATGATTTTGTGCATACTGTACGGTCACACTTAACCGAAAATACGGTTCTGTTGTTAATGGGCGCTCGTGATCCCAGTCTCGAATATTTTGCTCAGCAGGTTTGGAATGAATTATAAAATGCGAATACTGTTTCGTCATATCAAGTCATTAGTTGGTATTGGTCAACCGGATGCGCCGCTACGGGGTAATGAACTGGCCATGCTTCCATTCCTTGAAAACGCCTGGTTGCTTATTGAAGACGAATACATTCATAGTTACGGCAGGGAAGAAGAGCAGGCACCTCCGGCAGCGGATCGGATACTTAATTGCTCCAATCGGTTTATCCTGCCTTCGTTTTGTGATTCGCATACGCACCTGGTGTTTGCCGGTAGCCGGGAAGCTGAATTTGTAGATAAAATCAATGGAAAAACCTATGCTGAGATAGCCGCAAAAGGTGGCGGAATTCATGCATCCGCAGGCAAGTTGGCAGCCATGCCGGAAGAACAGCTGTTTCGGGAGTCGATGATAAAACTGGATAAAATCGCAGCAGCCGGAACAGGGGCAATTGAAATTAAAAGCGGATATGGGTTAACGGTAGATGCTGAAATAAAAATGCTTCGGGTCATCAAACAATTGAAAGTTCATCACCGCCTGCCAATAAAAGCGACTTTTCTTGGAGCTCATGCAATTCCTCCGGAGTTCAAAGAGGATCGTGAAGCTTATATCCGGTTACTCATTAACGATATATTACCAGTGATCCGTGAGGAAAAGCTGGCAGATTATGTGGATGTTTTCTGTGAGAAAGGATTTTTCACACCGGAAGAAACCATCCGGATTTGCGAAGCAGGTAAAAGCATCGGACTTATTCCCAAGATACATGCCAACCAGTTAAACGTTTCAGGAGGGGTACAGGCAGGCATCCAGGTAGGAGCCCTTTCAGTGGATCATCTGGAATCAATGGATGAAGAAGCGATAACAGCTTTGGCAGCTTCTTCAACGATTGGTACCCTTCTGCCCGGTGCAGCCTATTTTCTCCGGATGCCCTATCCTCCGGCGCGTGAATTGCTGAATGCCGGTGCAGCCCTAGCCCTTGCCTCAGATTATAACCCGGGCTCATCACCTTCCTTCAATATGCAGCAGGTTTTCTCAATGGCCTGTATCCAGCTTCGCATGTTGCCCGAAGAAGCATTGCAGGCAACTACCATCAATGGCGCATTTGCCATGCAAATGGAAAAGCAAGCCGGATCAATTTACCCTGGAAAATGGGCGAATCTGTTGCTCACCCGAACCATACCTTCCCTTGCATATTTGCCCTATGCTTTTGGTGAATCCTGCATCGAACAGGTTTATCTGAAAGGCAGCCCGATAAAATAATACCATCTCCATTCTGTATATTACAATATGGAATCCATTCAATCCGAATTATTATTGATCGTTCTGTGTTGTGTGGTTGTGGTATCATACCTTTTTTCAATTGGTAGCCGCTATATAAGAGTGCCATCTGTACTTTTATTATTGTTGGCTGGTATGGGTATCCGACTGATTGCAGAGGCCTATGAATATGAATTAAATGTACCTCTTCTGGTAGTGGAATCTTTGGGAGTGGTGGGACTTATCATGATCGTACTTGAAGCAGGTCTGGATCTGGAACTTAAATCCTCGCGAATCAAACTAATTCGCGATTCTTTTCTTTCGGCTTTGATTATACTTCTCTTATCTACCTCACTTATAAGTTATATATTATACGAATACCTTCAACAACCTCTTTTGAACTGTATCGTATATGCAATACCGTTATCTATTATCAGCAGTTCCATTGTGTTACCCAGCCTGCATGCCCTGACAGAAGAAAAAAAGGATTTCCTCGTATATGAAGCCTCCTTTTCGGATATCCTGGGTATCATGTTGTTCAATTATTTCGCATCTCCGGAGATCTTTTCCCTAAAATCAATTGGTGTTTTCTCAGGGAACCTGCTGCTTAGTATTCTCTTATCCGGACTGGTATCCATCCTGCTTTTGTTCATTATGACCCGCACCAAACTGTCCATAAAATTTTTCCTGGTTTTCTCACTTTTAGTATTGATCTACGCGGGGGGGAAAATGTTGCACCTGCCTTCGCTGATAATTATCCTTGCATTTGGTCTTATGATCAACAACTGGCACCTGTTTAAATCAGTTCCCTGGATCCAGCAACAGTTTGCTCAGGAACAGGTGAACAATTTAAACCAGTTACTTCATTCCATTACGGCTGAGTCCTCCTTTTTAATACGTACTTTCTTTTTCATCCTGTTTGGTTTTTCCATTGACTTCAATATGATTCTGCAGAATGAAGTAATGCAGGTAGGAGGGGTAATCGTTCTTAGTCTCTTTGCCGTCCGCTTTCTGTATTTCCGCTTTTTTCTCAAGACCAATGTATTCCCGGAAGTTTTTTTCATTCCTCGTGGACTCATAACAATTGTACTATTTTATAAGATTCCCCAGGAAATGAAACTTGCCAATTTCAATGAAGGGATACTTTTTTTTATTATTCTGGTTACTGGAGCGATTATGACCCTGGGTATGCTGTTTTACAAGAAAAAACCATCAGAATTGGTGGAAGAACCGGCTTTTTCAGATCGAACTGACATTTTTTAACCATGCTGCCATATGAATCATTTTAAATTTTATAACAAGGAAGATATCCTCTATCTGACCCGCCTTCGAAGATTTGAAACCAAATTGGGGGAACGTTTGCAGGTAATAACGCATCCCGATCAGTTTGAAGAAAAATTACATAAATGCCAGGCGAATTATATTCTGTTCGGCATACCGGAAGATATTGGTGTAAAGGCTAATTATGGCAAAGGTGGAACGGATTCCGCCTGGCTTCCTTTTCTCAGCAGTCTGCTGAATATGCAGAGTAATGATTTTCTATCGGGGGAAGAGATTCTTCTGTTGGGACATTTTGATTTTGGTGATCTTCAATACCTCATAGAAAATCATGCCCGTTCAGAAGAAGAAAAAATTGAAGCATACCGGCATGCCGTAAACCAGATTGATGAGGAAGTGGAGCAACTTGCTAAACAAATCACTGCAGCCGGAAAAATCCCGATTGCAATAGGGGGTGGTCACAACAATGCTTACCCGCTGATCAAAGGAGCAGCCAAAGGCCTGCTGAAATCTGGTCGCCTTCCGCTTGCCCAGATCAATGCCATCAACCTGGATGCACATACCGATTTTCGTCCCGCTGAAGGCCGTCATTCCGGCAACGGTTTTCGTTATGCAGAGGAAGATGGCTATCTACAGAAATACTGCGTGATTGGAGTAAAAGAAGCTTATATACAACAGAATGTATGGTTGGATTTTGTCAACAATCCTTTCCTTGATCTGATTACATACGAAGATATTTTCCTGCAGGAAAAACGAAATTTCTTGCAGGCAGTGGCGCATGCAACCAACTTCCTGGACGAAAATTATTGCGGCATTGAACTCGACCTAGATGTAATTGAAGAAATACTTTCCAGTGCATGCTCTGCCTCTGGTATTACCGTATTGCAAGCCAGGAAATACATTCAGTTTACGGCACAGGATCTTAAACCGGCCTATCTTCACATCTGCGAGGGCGCTGCCCAATTGAGCGATGGAAGAAAAAATGATACCATTGGGCAATTAATCGCCTACCTGGTTTCAGATTTTATAAAAGCAAGGCTGGACCTGAAAACAATCTAGAACATCTGCCGGGAGAACCTGAAACCCAGATTTACGTAGTTGCGTATAAACCGCGACTGATCACCATACATAAGGCTGAACTCAAGTGGACCAATCGGTGAATCTATCCCTAACGTAAAAGCATAACCGCTTAACAGGCGGTTCGTTTGTGCCTCGATAGGTTGTTTCAGAAAATTGGTGTACATCAGGTTGAAGGTTAGAGCGGTATAAACCGCGCCCGTAATCTGGTAACGCCAGTTGGCAGCCCCTTTTATCAAACTGTTGGTAGTAAGAGCGGCGTCCTGAATACCGGCAAAACTTACCTGGTTCCGCATAATGGGTTTCATTCCACCCACCAGGAAGTCGTGGAATAAAAATTGCGAAGCATTGAAATTGCCTGCTGCTTCACCTTGCAGTGTTAAATACGATCTTTTGCGAATCGGTATTACTTTTTGAATCTGGAAACGGAGTCGGGCAAAACTTCCGAAAGACAAACCGATGGAATCAATATTAAGTATTGGCTCACCTGCCACATAAAAAATAGCATTGGGTTGTTGTGCAAAAATAATGGAAGGCTCAAAAAGGGTATAGGTGCCTCTCCTTGGAAGAAAAAGCCGGTCGTGTGAATTGTATTCATATCGGAGATATCCTTGCAAATAACGAATTCTGCCTTCTACCGTTTGCAGGGCTTCTGTCAGTGGTTTAAAGGAGGCTCTTTCCCAATGAATTCCGAGGGCATATGACTGTCTTCTTTTATAGGCAAGTTGTAGGCGGGTATCAATCGAAGTACTCAACTCTCTACCAAGCCCGCTTGCTTTATAATTGTTGTATGTGGGAAATTCCTGTCGCTCAAAGTAATACTCCGATATCCAGGCCAATGGCACTTTAGGTGTGCCAAATACCTGGCTGTGTTCAGCCCGAAAACGGAAATTTTCCGAAATAGCAGCCCCGATCGAGGTTCGGCTTTGTTTGCCCAGGTAATCGCGAAAACTTAGGTTCACGATCAGGCTCATATCGCTTAAGGTGTTGAAATGAACAGCCAGTTTCGCAGTAACAGGAGCATTTTCTTCCGCAATTAAATGCATATCCGCTACACCTTCTTCTCCTTCAACAGGTTCCAGTTGGTAATACAGGCGATTGAAGTAGCGGGTCCCATATGCCTGCCTGATGGCATCTTCCATTTCTTTCACCGTATATGCAGAACCTTCTTTCAGTCCCAGCATCCTTCGTAAAAAGGGTTTAGTAATATAGCGCAGGCTATCGTTGATTATGTGACGGATGGTGACTTTTTCTCGTACCAGAGGGAATTCCACTTTTGCAGGCGGACCATAAATTGCATTCAGGCTATCAGCCAGTTTTTTGAAATAGGGGTAGTGTTGGTCTCCCATGCGCAAACCTATAGAAAGGATACTGTCGCTCGAGTTAAAGCTTGCTGCTGAAAAATCGCCAACCGGGTGTTCAATATAATAATCTGTCAAGGCCACTTCCTGCCTGCTCAAATTTGCTTCTTTAAAGAAAGCTATCTGCATCAGGATCTGAACGGGGGATGTGATTTTCTCTGCAGATAAAAGTCCACTACTTACACTGCTGCCGATTACGATTTCCGCTCCCATATTTCGTACATCACTAACCGGGAAATTGCGGATTAGTCCACCGTCCACCAGTTTTTTACCTCCGATTTCAACTGCAGTAAATACGGAAGGAATGGCCATGCTGGAGCGAACGGCGGATATCAGATCACCCCGGTCAAGAACAACCGCATCTCCCGTTTCCAGGTCAGTTGCGATACATTTAAAGGGGCGCTTGAACTGGTTGAAATCTTTTACTCCATAAACCGGGTTGTAGAGTTCATTGAATTTTAGCCAGAGTTCTTCCGCTTCCAATACACCTGAAGGAATACGGAACCTGCCATTTTCCATCGGTAGTTCCAACGCATACCGGCCATACTCATTTTTTTCTTCCATGATAAAAGCCTGCAAGGAGGAACGGTTGCTTAGCAACACATTCCAGTCCATTCTTCGGGCAATTTGTAAGATGGAATCACCGGAATACCCAATGGCATACAAACTTCCAACAATGGCTCCCATGGAAGTGCCTGTTACATAATCAATCTGTAATCCTGCTGAATCTATGGCTTTAAGAATACCTATATGCGCGAGACCTTTTGCTCCACCGCCACTGAGTGTGAGCCCGATTTTTGGTCGCTGCTTGCCTGTTTGAGCCTGCAGGTTATAGTAAGGAGTAAATAGAAGCAGAAGGATAATCCCGGAGATCCACCATGGTTTCATACACCATGAAGTTAGTCCATTTCTGTTTCCATCGAAAGGATCTTTTCAAACAAAGTTTCATACTCCTGGTTCAACAGTTCTATTGCCTCGCCATTTTTTTTGTAAGCTGATTCCGCTGTCGCAAATTTCTGTTTATCCAAATACGTAGACGGATCTGCCAGCGCTGCTTCCAGTTTGACTTTTTCTTCTTTCAAGCGGGCGATCTTTTCCTCCACCTGGGTAAACTGTCGCTGGACTTTCTGTAATTCCTTCTTCTGCTCACGATTTAAAACCGGTGCAGCAGGTTTGATTTCGCTTATCTGCTGAACAACCGGAGCCGTCACTTCCTTCACTTCTTTCTGCTCCCGCTGTTTTGCCATGCGTTCTTTCCAGTCTGCCCATTCAGCATAGGTTCCTTTAAATTCCTTGATCTGGTGATCTTCGATTTCCCAGATCTTATTCGCCGCTTTGGAAATAAAATAACGATCGTGACTTACCAGGATTAAACTCCCTTCATATTTATTTAACGACTCAACCAGCAATTCCACAGAATGCATATCCAGGTGGTTGGTCGGTTCATCAAGCATCAGGAAATTGGCTTTGCTGACAATGGTTTTAGCCAACGCTACCCTGGCTTTTTCACCTCCACTGAGTACCCTGATTTTTTTATCGGTGTCATCACCACTGAATAAAAAGCATCCCAGCAGTGTGCGTAATTCCTGTTCGGTTTTCTGACTGCCACAGGTTTTCATTTCCTCCAGCAGTGTATTGTTGATATCCAGTGCTTCCAACTGGTGCTGGGCATAAAACGCTTCTTCCACATTGTGCCCCCACTTGCGTTCGCCATCAAATTTTTCAATGCCTGCGATGATTCGCAACAGGGTTGATTTTCCCTTTCCGTTGGCACCAATTAATGCAATTTTGTCGCCCCGTTCAATTTCAGCAGAACTGTTTTCAACAATGATATTATTGCCGTATTTTTTTGTGACATTTTTGAGTTCTACCAGGATTTTACCCGGAGTTTTATCAATTCTGAAATTGATCTTGATATTGGGGCGTTCAATTTCTACCTCCTCAATCCGATCCAACTTATCCAGTCGCTTCATTGCACTCTGGGCCTGTGCAGCCTTGGTAGCTTTAGCACGGAAACGTTCAATGAATCGTTCCTGCTGGCGGATGTATTCCTGCTGGTTTTCAAATGCCCTTTGCTGTAATTCCACCCGAAGGGCCTTTTCAGTTTCGTAGAATTCGTAGTTGCCGGAATAAATATGCAATTGCCGCTGGTACACTTCCACGATTTTGGTGACCATACGATTGAGGAAAAACTTATCGTGACTTACAATTACCACAGAACCCTTATAATGCAACAAATATTTTTCCAGCCATTCAATAGAAGGGAGGTCAAGGTGGTTGGTCGGCTCGTCAAGTAATAATAAATCCGGTTGTTGCAGGATCATCTTCGCCAGTAGAACCCGCATCCGCCATCCTCCGCTGAATTCCTGGTAGGGCCGGGCCAGGTCTTCCTGTGAAAAGCCTAGTCCGTGCAATACTTCTTCTGTCCGATGGTGAATATCATATCCACCCAGGGTTTCGAGTTCGTGCAGTTTATCGGAATACAGGTGAAGCGTTTTTTCATCCCCGGTTCTTTCCAGCTCTTTGCCTAATTCTTCAATTTCCTTTTCCAGTTGCTGAACCCGTTCAAAAGCAGTCAGGGCCACTTCCAGGATGGATTGCGTGGTTTCAAAACTGAGCAGATCCTGGTGCAGGTAACCAATAGTGGTACCCCTGCTTCTTTCTACAGTTCCGGCAGAAGGCTGGTATTCACCAACAATGAGCTTGAGCAGGGTGGACTTACCGGTGCCATTGTAACCGATCAGGCCAATTCGCTCATTGGGCTGGATATGCCAGGTAGCTTCGGATACAATGACCCGCGCACCAAATTCAAACGTAACATTCTGTAATCCTACTAACATGGGCCGCAAAGTTAAAATAATTGCCGCTTTCCGGTGTAAAATATGAACCATGTATCCAGGTTTTTGTTGAACAGCAGGTAGTTTTACAATCATGAACCGATTTATCCTCTGTTTTTTCCTGACCATTGCCGGTTTCGGCACCATCCGCGCCCAACAAAAGTTCACGCTTAGCGGTTATGTTAAAGATGCTCTTTCCGGTGAAAACCTGATTGGAGCCACCATCGCCATTAATGGTCAGGGCAAAGGCGTTAACAGCAATGCCTACGGTTTTTTTTCCATTACTCTTGCAGCCGGAACTTACCAGGTAAGTATTTCCTACACCGGTTATGAAACCCAAACCAGCAGCCTGCAACTTGATAAGGATGTTAATCTGTCAATCAATTTATCTCCCAGGATCGTTGCAAGTGAAGAAGTAATCGTGTATGCCAAGCGGAAAGATGGGAATGTGCGAGACGCACAAATGGGTAAAGTGGACCTAAGTATTAGTCAGATCAAATCCCTGCCAGCCATTTTTGGGGAAGTGGATGTACTCAAAACCCTCCAGTTGCTGCCGGGTGTAAGAAATGCCGGCGAAGGCAACGCCGGTTTTTATGTAAGGGGAGGAGGACCCGATCAAAACCTGGTGCTGCTGGATGATGCAGTAGTCTACAATTCAGGTCATTTGTTCGGATTCTTTTCCATCTTCAATTCGGATGCCATAAAAAATGTCAGTTTGATCAAAGGAGGAATGCCGGCACAGTACGGAGGCAGACTCTCTTCTGTGCTGGACATCACCATGAAAGACGGCAACATGAAAAAAATGGAGGTAGAAGGTGGAATTGGAGCCATTGCATCCAGGATAAATATCCAGGGACCCATTAAAAAGGACAAAGCCTCTTTTATCATTTCTGCCCGCAGAACTTATATTGACGCATTGGTAAAACCTTTTGTCAAAAGAGAAAGTGCTTTTTATGGATCAGGCTATTATTTCTATGACCTGAACACCAAGGTGAATTATAAGTTTTCTGATAAAGACCGCATCTTCCTGAGTGGTTATTTTGGCAGGGATGTATTCACTTTCAACAATACCCAGCGTTCCTTCAGAGCTAATATCCCCTGGGGAAATGCAACGGCAACCCTTCGATGGAACCATCTTTTTCATAGAAAATTATTCTCCAATACCACACTCGTATTCAACGATTATAATTTCGCCTTCAATGGAACGCAAAACAACCTGACATTTAATGTGCAGTCGGGTATCCGTGATCTCTCCGCCAAATTCGATATGGATTATTACCCGGGATCTCAACACAAATTGAAATTTGGAGCGCAATACACGCATCATACATTTAAACCGAACCTGGTTTCAGGGCGATCTGATTCTATTGATTTTACTCCGAACAACGCACAGCGCAAATTTGCAAGAGAGTCGGCTATTTATATCCAGGACGATTGGGATCTTACGGATCAGTTTCGAATCAGCGCCGGACTTCGGTACAGTAATTTCACACAGGTTGGTTCTTATACCCGTTACCAGCGAGATGAAAATGGAAATAAAATAGACAGTGTTCAATATGGTAGAGGAGATCGGGTCCAGAATTACGGAGGCCTGGAACCCAGACTCACCATGCGCTTTAGTATCAATGATGCCAGTTCCATTAAAGCATCTGTCTCCAGGAATTACCAGTACATACACCTGGTTACCAATGCCGGGAACACGCTGCCTACTGATCTATGGGTGCCGAGTACGCTTTTTGTGCGGCCACAGTTAAGCTGGCAATATGCTGCCGGTTATTTTCGAAACTTTAAGAACAATACCTACGAAACCTCGGTAGAAGTTTACTACAAGCAAATGGAAAACCAGATCGAATATCGGGAGGGCTACACCCCTTCGCTGACAGATCCGGAAGAAGAATTTGTTTTTGGAGATGGCTGGAGTTATGGAGCAGAATTCTTTGTTCGCAAAAATACCGGCAGAATGACCGGATGGCTAGGTTATACACTTAGCTGGACGTACAGGAAATTTCCTGATTTGAATGATGGCCTTAAGTATCCTGCACGTTACGACAGACGGCATGATCTTTCTGCCGTTGCCTCCTATGAGCTCAATAAAAAATGGAAATTGTCAGCCGTATTTGTGTATGGAACAGGTAACGCCACAACTTTGCCAGAACGATTTTACCTCGTAAACGGGGTATTAACGCAGGAGTTTAGCCGAATTAATCAATATCGTTTACCTGCTTATCACCGATTGGATTTTTCAGCTACCTATACCCCAATTCCTAAAAAGCCTCGCCGCATCAAAGGACATTGGGTATTCAGTATTTACAATGTTTACAGTCGCCTAAATCCTTATTTCCTTTATTTCGATCAGACAGGTTCCGCACTGGATGGCACGTTGAAAGTAGATGCCCGTCAGGTAAGTCTGTTCCCGATCATACCCAGCGTTACCTGGAATTTTAAATTGTAATTTTCAGCAGTATACTTCGAACCGTAGAGAGAAAGAAGAAGCAGCCGTGGAGCGACTGCTTCTCTTTTTCATTCATCAAACCACATGCGTGGGAGTAAATCCATCCTGTGTGGGAGAAGGGGTAAAGTCCTCCACGATCAACTCATCTATTGTTTTTTGTCCTTTCTTTTTATTCTTTGCTTTTTCCAGCCAGCCATCAAATATGGCGTAGATCACCGGTACAATAACAAGGGTAAGGAACAGGGAGCTTACCAATCCGCCAATGATTACCCAGGCCAGGCCGTTTTTCCATTCCGCACCAGGGCCCGATGCAATTGCAATAGGTAACATGCCAAATACCATCGCGATGGTAGTCATAAGGATCGGACGTAATCTCGCATGGTTGGCCTGCACAAGGGCCTGGAAAGTAGATTCGCCTTCGGCTTTCCGGTGATTCGCAAAATCTACAATCATGATGGCGTTCTTCGCTACCAATCCAATTAACATGATGATACCCAAAATTGTAAAGATGTTTAATGAATTGTTGGTCAGACCTAATGCGAGGAAAGCTCCAATAAAGGACAGGGGTACAGAGAACAATACCACAAATGGATATACAAAACTATCATACAGGCTCACCATCACCAGGTATACCAGCAAAATAGCTGCAAGCAGCGCAATTCCCAATGTGCCGAATCCTTCACTTTGGTTTTCCATGTCACCACCCCAGAGGTAGTTCACACCAGTAGGCTTACGCAGTTGGGAAAATGCCTGCTCCCATTCAGCCGCAATCGTACCAGTAGGGCGACCCACACTTTGTCCCTGTACGGTTACAGAGGGGCTCTTATCCCTTCTTTCCAACTGGCTAGGTCCGGATGTTTCCCGAATGGTCGCAAACTGGGAGAGTTTAACAGTCTGTCCCATATTGTTCACAAACTCAAGGTTGCTTACATCCTGCATATTCGAACGGGAAAAACTGCCGTAACGGATATTGATATCGTACTCATATTCTCCGGCACGAAACTTTCCATCCGTATTGCCGTTGAAGGCAGTTTGCATGGTCAGTCCCACCGTTTGCATATTCAATCCAAGTGCTGCCATCTTATCACGATCTACCTGAACATTGATCTCCGGATTACCCGATTCCACGGTTAATTTGGTTTCAGTTGCGCCTGGGATTTTTTTCAACAAAGCATGTGCTTCATTGGCAAAGGCCAGTGCACTGTCCAGATCCGACGCGGTTACCACCAATGCAAGTGGTGCCAGGTCTGCTGTACCCAACATGCCGATGGGTGTTGTTTTGATCTTGGCACCAACCAATACGTTTTCCAGTTCCCGTTTGATCTTCGCGGCATATACATAACTGTCATCCTTCCGAAGTTCTTTGGGTACCAGTTTAACTTTGATCTCTGATTTATATGCAGTGCTCTGAGATGCTCCCAGTCCTTCACTGGTTTGACCAACAGTAGTGATCAGGTCTACGATTTCAATTTTTTGTTGTAAGTATTTCTCTGCTTTTTGTGTCAGCTGATTGGTTTGTTCAATTGCTGCATCCTTGGGTAATTCAAGCTGCACAAGGAATTCCCCACGATCGCTTTTTGAAAAGAATTCAGAACCCACATATCCGGCGCCTACAATGTAGAAGGAAGAAAGGAACATCACCAATACCACTCCCAGGGTTATGCGCTTATGACGCAGGCTCCATGTCAGGATTCCACTGATCCAGTGGGTAAATCTGTCCAGTCCTTTTTCAAAACCAAGGATGATTCGTCCAAAGATTGTTTTACCTGTTAAGTGTTCCAGTTTACCGAAACGGGACGATAACCACGGAACAATTGTAAAGGAAGAGAGCAGTGATAAAAGGGTAGAAATAATTACGGTTACACAGAACTGTTTGATGATATTCGATACCAGTCCGGTACTCAGTGCAATCGGTAGGAATACCACCACAATTACAAGTGTAATGGCTGTAACAGTAAAGCCAATTTCCTTGGTTCCATCCATGGAGGCACGCACCCGGTTTTTACCCATCTCCATGTGGCGATAAATATTTTCCAGTACAACGATTGCATCATCCACGAGGATACCAACAACCAGTGAAAGACCAAGCAAACTCATCAGGTTCAGTGTGTAGTCAAACAGCGCCATGCCAATAAAGGTCGCGATCAGGGATGCCGGGATGGACACCATCACAATGACCGCATTCCGCAAGCTGTGCAGGAAGAATAACATTACGAAAGCAACCAGCACAACTGCCAGCAGGAGGTCATGCACAACTGAATCAGCCGCTTCCAATGTAAATACAGTGCTGTCATTCGCGATATTCAGTTTCAGTTCATTGGCACTGTAATCCTGTTCCAGTCGTTGGATCTGTTTCTGCACTTCTTCACTCACTGCCACGGCATTGGCATCCGATTGTTTGATAATTTGAATAGTGATGGCATTCTGCTGGTTTACCCTAGCGATTTTTTCTACCTCCTTTTGACTGTCCTGCACATCTGCTACATCACCAAGCCGAACCTGGATTCCATTGTTGGAAACAATCACCAGGTTGCGTAACTCTTCTACGGTTTTATATTTTCCGGCCAGTCGAACCAGTATACTTTGTTCTCTCGTTTGTACGTTACCGGTAGGAAAGTCGAGGTTGGAACTCAGAATGGCCTGCTGAACCTGGGGAACGGATAATCCGAAACCTTTAATCTTTTGTGGGTCAAGACTCACCTGGATCTCGCGTTCCTGTCCACCCACCAGGTTCACTTGCGCCACACCGTTAACCCTTGATAAAACCGGACGGATCCGTTTATCTACCAGGTCAAAGAACTGGGCTTCTTCCAGTTTGGCGGATGCTGCCAGGGTCATAATAGGCAGATCGCTCAAAGAGAATTTATTCAGAGATGGAGGGTCCACATCATCCGGCAGATCTTTTAATACTGCATTGATTTTGCGCTGTGCATCATTCAGTGCATAGTCGGCATCTGCCGTACTATTAAGCGTAATCGTAACCAGAGATACATTCTCCAGCGACTTGGATTCCAGTTTTTTGATATTTTCCAATGAGGCAACCGCGTCTTCGATTTTTTTAGTCACGGTATTCTCCACTTCACTGGGAGAGGCCCCGGGATAAATGGTGGAAACCGTGATCGCGTTGGTTTCAAATTTCGGGATCAGCTCATAACCCAGTTGGGTGTAGCTGAACAGACCACCCAGGGTCAGGATCGTAAACAATACGATCACTAATGAGGGTCTTTTTATCGATAATTCTGCAATTTTCATGTTCCTTCTTTTTTACGGAATAATGGATACTTCGGTTCCGTTGGTTAAGTTGATTTGGCCGCTTGTAATTACCAGGTCACCTTCCTGAAGGCCATCCAGAATTTCAACCTGGTTATCCAACACCCGACCGCTGGTTAGTTTTAACAGGGTTGCTTTATTATTGCGTACAACAAATACTTCATTACTGTTCACGCTGCCTACGAATGCGGAGCGGGGAATCAACAATACGGGTTTTTGTTGCTCAAAATCAAATTCAGCTGTACCAAACATACCGGCTTTAATCAGATTACCCGGATTGGCACCCAGGTCAATCTCAACGGGGAAATTCAGCGCCTGGTCGGCTTTGGCCGCGATAAATGAAATCTTTCCGGTGAAGTTTTTATCAGGGAAAACACTAACGGTAATCTTCACCTGCTTACCCACCTTAAGCTGTGCTACCTGTGCTTCATTTACATGCACTTTTAATTTCAGCTTTGAAATATTTACAATATCAAACAGGGGTGTTCCCGGTGATACAACAGATCCGGGCTCGATTTTACGTGCATTAATAAGCCCATCAATGGTAGCACGGATAGTAGCGTCACCCAGGTTGATACCAGCCTGCTGCAATCTGGATTTGGCATTGGAAAGGTTCAATCGGGCCTGATCGAGTTGTTGCTGTGTAACGCCGCCGGTTCGGAAAGCATTTTCATATCGCTGCAAATCGGTTTCCGCAGTTTTATAATTGGCTTCAGCAGTTTGCAGGTCTACATTTAACTGGTCAACACGAATGGTTGCAAGTGCCTGGCCTTTTCTAACATAATCACCTTCTTTCACCAGTACATTCACTACTCTTCCAGGCTTTTCTGCCGAAAATGATAATTCCTGGAAGGGCTCAAAATTTCCATTCGCAGTAAGCGCAATAGCCGGATTGGAAAATTGAACGGTGTCCACTCTTACTGCAACAGTGGCGTTGGTGGCTGCTACTATCGCAGTTTTTTCAGCTGCTTCGACTTTGTTTTTTTTAAGTACAGTTACGATGGCATATAAGGAAGCACCGATGATCAACACAGTCAGCAGTATTTTGCTATACTTTTTCATATACGATTTAGTTTACGAGTGAATTGAGTTTACCCTGTGTTTTCAGTACCTGAATTTCTGCAAGGCGGTAATCAAGCAGGGCGGTTGAATAATTATTTTGTGAGGTGGTAAGTGAGTTTTCAGCATCCAGTAAATCGGTTAGTGGTGCCAGTCCCTGGTCGTAGTTATTGCGGGTATTCGCATATACTTCTTTGGCCAGTTCCACATTTTCCAGTTGGTTATTCAGGGTGGTGATGGCATTCACCAGCTGTGCTTTGGCATTTTCATACGCCAGGTTCAGCGCCCGTTCCTGAAGCTGAAGGTCTTCCTTAATTTTTCTTACCTGAATGTCAGCCTGTCTGATCCTGGCCCGGTTCCCAAATCCGGTAAAGATTGGTATACGCATGGTTACGCCTACATTGGAATAGTCGAACCAGTTCACATTTTGTGATGGACCTTTTCCAATTGGGAATTTTCCACCCAGTCCCTGGTAACCATAGTTCCCATTTAAGCTGATGGTTGGAAAGGCTGCCGCTTTCACACTTTCTTTCTGGTACTCCAGTAGTTTTTCCTGCGTTTTCAGCAACTGGTAATCCGTCATGTTTTTCACTTCCGGTGCTTCTGCAATCATTGCAACACTTGGCTGAATGGCTTCCATGCTGGTAGCAGGCACATTGATAGTACTGGCGATATCCATACCCATAAAAAACTTCAGGGTATTTTCCTGTATCTGCACCACATTCAATAATTGCTGGCGTTGTGCCTGAAGGTTGGATATATTCACGCGGGTGCGGTCTACATCGATTTTTTTTGCGAGCCCGTTTTTATAGAGCCCATCGATTACATCCAGCACTTTTCTGGAATTGGATATGGTGCTATCCACCACGGCCATTTTTTGTCGCTGCACCAATAATTGGTAATAGTTCTGTGCAACCTGTTCAATCACCTGTTCGTCGGTGAGCTTTGCCATTACCTGGTAATATTCACGGGTGGTTTTGGCAGCTTTAAGCCCAGTGAATACAGATTTATCGAATATGTTCTGACTTAAAGAAATTACCGCATTGGCATTCCATTTTTGTCCGAATGGAATCAAAAGGGTAGTACCTGGCTGTCCAGCCAGGTCGCCTGGTACAGCACTTAACTGAAGAATCGGATTGTAAGTGAGCCCGCTGGTGCCGGTTATCTGTGGCAGGGCTCTCGATTTTACTTCTTCGATCTGGTATTCGGCATTTTCTTCATCCAGTTTTGCTTTGCGAACATCGTTCTGATGCTTAAGCGCATGCTGTATGGCTTTTGATAAGGTCAGTGATTCCTCCGGATCCTGTGCTTTCATATTCTTGCCCACCAGAAGGAGTGCAAATGCGAGAAAGACGGATAACCGGTTTGTTCTCGTTGTCATAGTTTATGCTGTATTAAATTGTCTGAGTTGATAAAGGAGATTTCCAATCATAACTGGCCAGCATGCCTTCCATTTCGGGAATCGCAGCGGGGGCAATAATGCCATAGAGGAAGAGATATACCGCCTGGCGAAATACTTCGTCTTTGGAGTAATCATTAACTAACTGTGCCGCATATTCGAAGTCTTTCTGCAGGTGCTGCTGCCAGATGCTCATAACCAGGGCCGGATGCAGGCTGCTTCGGAACACCCCTTCCTGAATGCCGTCTTGCAGTAATTGCTGAATCCGGCCGGTCAGGCTCTGTTCCAGTTTTAGGTTGAGCTCGATGTATTGAACAGGGTAGTGGCGACGCAAGTCCAGGAAGAAATCAGGACTTACCCTCTTGCAAAAACCGACCACATTGGAAATGAGTCCCAACAGTTTTTTCAGGTTGCTGATCCCGGAATCATCCCAGGGTTGCATGGATTCCTCGTATTCCTCCGCTACCCGCTTACAAACCTGGTCTACCAGTTCCTGACGGCTGGGATAAAAGCGATAGAGTGTCTTTTTGGAGATCCCCATTTGTGTGGAGAGGTCGTCCATGGTATACCGGCTGATACTTTGGGTAGTAAACACCTGGTGTACCGAATCCAGAATTTGTTGCTCCATGAATTTTCGACTATTTTGGTTGAGGAGTCAAAATTAGTATGAATATTCGACCAAAATGATTAAATGGTCAAAAATCTTGTTAAGGAGTTGTGAAAGAAGTAGGTTAATCTTCGGCCAGGTTTACTGAAAGGTTGTTTGAATCCAGGTTTTATGAATTGTAAATCAATGAGAAACAGAAAATACGCCCGAAACTTCCGGTATTTCTGTCGTGTTCTGCTTTGGATAAACCGGGAGGGTATAAGTTTTTTGTAGATTTGTAACAGATCGAAAATCGACTCAAAATGTCAAATGGTCAAACAAATAGTACGGAATTGGATCCAATTCGAAAAGATATCCTGCATGGAGCAAGGGAGCTTTTCATTCATTTTGGATTCAAAAAAACCACCATGGAAGACATTGCCAAAAAGATCGGTAAATCCAAAAGTTCCCTTTATTATTATTTCAAAACCAAGGAGGATATTTTTGAGGCAATGGCCCTGGAAGATATGGAACAGCAGCACCAGAATGCCGTTACCAGTATGAACCAGTATATAACGGTGCAGGATCGGTTTCGATCTTTCGTGGTTTCCCTTTTGCGTCATCTGATTGAAAACAACCAGCAATATTCCGTATTCAAGGCAGAAGTAATGGAAAATCCTTTCCTGATTGTCAATATCACTGAAAAGCGCAATGCCTATATGGAGAGTTTCCTGAAAGACCTCGTGCTTTATGGTATCCGTAGAGGAGAGATTCGTGAACTCACGCATGAAGAGATTGACATCTGGGCCAAAGCCATCAATGTTTCCTTAAAAGGAATTGGTTCCCGGCTTTTCCTCGGCAATGATCAGGAACTCTTCAAAGACCACCTGGGATTTATTGCGGATTCCTTGTTTACAGGAATTACTGTTTAGTTTTACAGTAGTGACCGACTAAACTAGTCAAAAAAGGGGTAAAAAATAGGCCCCGGTAAG
>VFQN01000635.1_pt1 | contig 63982 bp, 101 predicted proteins | sample 3512371 | NCBI WGS metagenome assembly VFQN01 (sample SAMN10412370, study PRJNA504923) | tailings metagenome | isolation source: Replicate 2 from Balatoc abandoned mine | place: Philippines: Itogon, Benguet | collected 2017-08-28 | reverse complement strand
CTAAAGGTGCAGTATGCGCTCGCCCCTTCGGGGAGCGCATAAGACAGAGAAGCCTAAAGGGCCCCTTCTTAAGGGCCTGTGAAGGTCACAGCAGCTTTGACCTAACCAACGCAGGCACGCATGCTCCTTTCTCGGAGCAGAACATTGATAATAGTTCCGTTTGCATAACCTCTACCTTCAAGGACAAGCTGGATCGACTTAATTACGCCCTCGTAATGCGCTGCTTTTGCCTCGCGCGCTGCACCGAGTCCCAACGCAGGCCCATCGAAGTCGTGCATACTGTCGCGTGTTATACCGTGGCTAACTACAAGGCGCGCATATCGCGAAATGTAGCAATCCAGGCTGGCCGCTGCTGTGAGACAGGCCCCCGGGTCACCGTCAGTGGCCGCTGTTATCAGACCAACCCCTTCCCTGTCAACTGGCAGCCGGCGATGTTGCGAGATTGTGACTGTGACGTAAATAGGTTAAGCAGTGAGGCACCAGCTGGTGTATTCAGTGCCTTGAACAGGTGGGGCCTGCCCGGCTGCACCTGGCGGCGTCGTGGCATCGGCGTGGTGCCGTACAACCCATGACGCTCCTTTACCCCGCACGTATGTGCACGGACGGATGCACGTACACGCAGTGGTATGCGCTGCTGCTTACAAGTTGTGTTTCAGTCAGGACGTCAGAAATGATTACCGACGACAGCAACGCCGCGCGGTGCCAGGCTGACCCAACGCACAAACACGATGTCCAACTACCCCCTTCCCAGACACCCCACACTTCACCGTGTCACCAACGTATCTTCAAGCGCCAGAATGATGCCCGAACGCTGCGAGCCTGCCCCAAACCCCCATCTCTTCATGTACCAGTCTCCCGCATGCACCACAAGCAGCATTCACCTGCCGCACTGTCACCAGGCGTACCGGTACCAAGCCCCGTACAGACTACCTAAGCTCTCACAGTCATCGTCGTCCGTGCTTGTCCTTATGCAAATGCAGTCACGTAGAGCGTCACGGTCTGTCCAAAACCATGCCACCGTGTCCAACGCCACCACTGCGAGCTAAGGCGTCCTAACCCACCTCCCAGATTGCGACAGTCATCAACCTAAGCCCACCAGGCCACCACCGAGCACTCCGTACATCAAGCCCACCCGCCCCCAGAAGCCCTGCATCACGAATAACCCCAAGCCTCCTCTTGCCTCATTGGCCTCTCCCTGCTATGCGCTCAACGCCCACGCGCCCCGCTCAGTCGTACTTGAACACGTACGACTGGTGCAGCAGCACCTGCACCAGGCGCAGGAACGCAATGTCCTGCCCCATGGACAGAATGTACACCAGCGCGCGCCGGGAGGGGCTGGAACCCATCTCGGCCTCCGCTGCGCCCAGGTCTGCGCCGCAGTTCTCGAGGCAGCTGTCCCACGCCGCCTGCAGCGACTTGTCGTTGGTGATGTCGTGGAAGTGCAGCTGGAAGTGGGACACAACGGGCAGGTAGGCGGGGATGGTGCTCTTGTCCGCCCCCTCCCCGTACACCTCGTCGTAGACGGCCCCCTCCACCGCACCAAACTTGGCCAGGCTGTCACGCACGATTTGGACCAGCTTGCCGCGGACCAGCTCCAGGAACGCGCGGGCAGCGGGCTTGAGCTCCGTGCTGGACTCGCTGACGTGCAGCTTGATGAATGCGTCAAGGATGGCCTGGTGAGATGCCAGGACGGTGCTGCGGGCCCAGCGGTTCATCGCGAGGCGTGCCAGACCCTCAGCGGTGGGGATAGTCGCGAGGGCGCTCGCCACGGCGTCCTCGCTGGGCAGGGAGGACGGAGGATTTGTGCTCAGAAGCACAGCTACCTCTGTTTGCTGTGGTTTAAGGCTTCCATAAGCATCGCAGAGGACCTCGCGAGCCATTGCTGTCCGACGATCTGCAACAGAAGTAATGAAAGACGAAGCGTGTAGGTGCGCAAAAGTATGTCTTTTTATGTATTGTGGACAATGTACGCAGCCGGGCCCGAGATCGGTCTCGTTGCTTAGAAGACAGTTGCCGAAGTCACAACAGCCAGGTCAAACGGAATGTTTGCGAGGCAGCATGCGCAATTACATTCACGCCATAAGATGCTAAGCAACTGCGCTGTATCCTCGGTTCACAGGTACGGACAGCAACTGATTGACACGACTGCTCCGGAGCCGGTGTTGCGTCGTCGTGCGTTACGTAGCCCTGCGGTGTCCTCCTGCGGTATCGACGTGTCCTGGTCCTCTTCTCCTGCGGTGTGGATCGAATTCTTGAGTACCCCTGTGCGCTGCACGGTGTTGGGAGCGGAACGTGCTGGCGCATGCTGGCGGCTTCTGTCTTATCAAGGCCCACTGGTAGCCGCCTTGTATCAGAAGATACCTGATACCTTCTCCCCTGCTTCTGCCTAATACCAGCTGATAGACGTCATGTGCGCATGACCATGATGCTGCACACCGCATGACAATTCGTGCCACTGTGTGAAGGTGGGACCAGGCTGGGCCAGGTGTGGCCAGGTGTGGCTGCGGCGGGGCCAGGCCTGGGTCTCCCGCAGGGCCTCCTCAGCGCTGGGCCTCACCCGGATGCGTATGCTCCCTTCCTGGCAACGCTGGACCAGTGATTCCCTGCCTGTTCTACACGGAGTGTAGCCTTGTGTGACGGACACCAGCAGCCGAAAGGGTGTTCTCAACTTCATGTGCAGCAGTTCTCGTTGTGCAAAGGTACGACATCGTCCTCCATAGTGTAGCACACAGCACATAGTGTGATACATGATGGGCGAGCTGTAAATACCTGTTACTAGAACAACCTTCGAGGTGCTGGACTGCCCTCGCCGCGCCTCCTGCTTCGTCACAACATCCTTCAAATGCTGCGAAACAAGTCCGCCACCCCGCCAGCTCCAATTCCTACACCAACCGACGGTAAGGCAATACAATGTTACTAAGCGTTTCGCCGGAACGGTGTGTCAGGACTCAGCTCTCCTCAGCAACAGCGGGGCCAAAAAGCCACTAGCGAAAGGCCACGGGAAGGGCCTCGTGTGGCTGGAGGCACAAGCTGAAACATATAAAAGCGAGCTGCCTGCATCACAGCTTTCAATTTGTCGCTGCCAACAGGCCTGGGCCTCAGCACATGGCAAAACCCCAGTTTTGTTTTTGGCGCGTCTTGTGCTCCCGCAACCCACTGGCAACTCAGGCTACCCCTCTTGTACACATAGGTGAAATGGTGGCCAAGGCAGCCAAGGTGCGGGCCATTCGCGGGTCTCGAAGCCCGTCTTTGAGCTCGTCTCTCTCGGACGGCGAGCCTGCCTCGCCGCGGAGCGCCAAGAATGAGATACTGCCCGCAAGACATGCAGTTGTTATTGATCATCAGGTCAGAAGGGTGCACGACAAGAGCAGCGCGCGGCGGCGTGCCCGTCCAACGTCACTTGGGTTGGGGGACGTGTCACCCCTCCTCCCGGAACCCAGAGGAAAGCAACCCAGGCGCATTTGACTAACTGAGTTGTCACGTTACGACCGTTTGGTTGTCTGTGCCAGCGAGTGGCCCATAGGAGACCTCGTTTGTTGCTTTCCCTTCTGGAATCTCTCCCTAACCCGAGTGCGCTTTTGTGCGACTGTAGGGCGCCGGCAAGGTCGTCCACAAACCTGATGGGACTGTTGTGTGGGAGCCATCACCGGAAAGGTAGGTCCCTCTGTTTGGCCGCGGGACCTCGGTCTGGCCCTCGCGGGTACCGATTCTGCTGTGCTTTGGCAAGCTCGACGCACATTGCACTACACGATATACACGTCTACAACAACCTGCGTCACACGGTAGGAAACGGCAGTAGCTTGGGTAGGCCAAGGCCTGTGGCGCGCAGCCCTAACCGTCCCCGTGCCCTTTCCGTTTGCACTTTTTCTGCGCATCAGCTCCCCCGCCGATGGACACGGCCGCTTCAGCATTGGCGACGCCATCATCAAGGGCGTCACCGCGATGGTGCTCATGTCCGGTGCCGTCGGCCTGATGACCGTGTCGAGCCACACCGAAGCAGGTAAGGGGCCGCGGCAAGGCAAATATGGCACTGTGCCCTGTGTCCTGTGACGATCCTGACGAAACACCCACATGGCAACCCTCAGATGTCTCACCCTTCCAAGTGCGCTGACCTTTTGCGCATGATTCTTGCCGTGCCACGTGCTGCCTGTCCGCCCCGTCCCGCCCTGCAGCCCTCAACTCCCCCAGCCCCTACTGCGTGACGGTCAAGGAGCTGACCTCGGTGGTGGCGGGAACCGTGACGGCATGGATAGCCGGCACGGCGGCAGGTGCGCCACATGAAAGGGGTTCTGGCAAGGTCCGTGTTTGTCAACGCCCTACGTATGGTTGTTAATTGCGTTCACTCGAACACAGGTTACTGTGGCAGGCCCTATCGCCCTCTTACAGCATGTGGGACAACACCTCGCCGTCAAGCAGCTTGCGCTGCACCCAGTTAAATCCACGCCTCCTGGTTCAGGTCCTAACCCACAATGCAGGCGCCCCGCCACACGTGCTGGGCCAGGGTGGTGGTCGCCATGCCTCACAGAACGTGCTGCTGCTACGTGTGCACCGCCGCCTCCATCCCTTACCCACCCTTCACACCGGTATCCATGTAACCTGGCCTGAAAAACCAGTAATTCACTACCCATATCCGCCCCATCGTTTCCGTACCACACCCACGCGTGGTACGGCTGGGTCCCCTGGTGGCCACACATGCGACTTGGTCACCGCACCCCATCCCTTGTCACCCGCACGGTTGCACGCCCAACCCCCTGTCCCTTCGACCTTCAAGATGCGCCACTTCCATCCTTCAATCAACCGTATCCACCTCCTCCTTCCTACTGCCTAACCCCTTCTTTCTGCCCCAGGCGTGGTGCTGGGACCGCTGGTGGCTGCCCGCACGGTGGCGGGCGTGCTGCTGCGGCCGGCGCTGGTCACCGCGGCGGTGGTGGGCGGGGCCAGGCAGCTGCGCAAGTGGCGCTCGGGTAAGAGGGCGATTTTCAGTGTCTGGCGGGCTGTAGCTGTGCAGTCGGCCTCCAGGCGGGTGTGTTTCTTGTTGGTGCATCGTCATGCACCAAGGTTGTGTACCGCTTGTTTGCCAGGCCCGAGCAGATGGCGAAGTGGCACGTGCGGTGAGCATGCGAGAGGCATTAGCCTCGCGTCCTCCGTCTTAGGGCCGTGTCGTGTCTGCGCCCTGCCTACCCCGCCTCTTTGCGAACAGGCCGCACGGGCCCTTGTAGGGCAGATAGCCCTATCCCAGGCACGTGTCCCTCGCTGCTCACGCACCGTGTACCGTCATGTAATATTACGCTATGTCGTGCTGTGTGCCCCCCCTCCAGGCGTGTCGGGCCTCATCCGCAAGCTGCAGTCCGGCGAGCAGTCCAAGATCCTGGAGGCGCTGAGGGCCATCATCGCGGCGGCCGCCAAGAACCCCAAGTTCGCACGGGAGTTCAACAGGTGGGCCGCCGGGGTCGGAGTGGGAGCGGGGGAAGCGAGTTGTCGTGGTGTAGGACTACAGCAACGTGTAGCCAGAGCCGAATCCTTTTCAGCCCATGCATGATTGCCGGTAATGAGCTGCTGCTGCTGCAGCAGCAGCGAACCCATATGCCCACATGAACCAAGACGTTGCAAGACGCACAACAAGCACCGTGTTGCGATTCCGATTTAAACGAGCCACGCGACATGACCTGCCCAATCTCTCAGGCTGGCGGGCATCGAGGTGCTGCTGCAGCGGCTGTCGGCCGCCCTGCCCGACTGCGCCTGGCTGCACCTGGTGGCACAGGCCCTGGCGGAGCTGCTCAAGGACCAGGGGTGCAAGGTGCGGCCGCAGGGCTGGGCGGTTAGGTCGAAACATGTACAGGTCTGGCCAGTATGCGTAGTAGTATGCGCGTGCAAGGTGGGGCCGCAGGGTGGGGTGGGGGGGCTCAGGGGCAGGCTGTTACGTTCATTTCCACACCGTGGGTGCTCGGTGGAGCCACGAAAGAAGCAACGCAGCACTTACGGTACCTGCGATACCTGTGTACGGCAAGCATGTCTTGAGCATGCACCCCCTCGCTACCCAACCAACTGCCTCGTGCCCGTAGGAGACGCTGGTGGCTGCCGGCGGCGTGCCCCAGCTGGTGCTGCTGCTGCAGCACCCCAACCCCGTGGTGTCGGGCCAGGGGCTGCAGGCGCTGGCCAGGCTGGCGGACCACGCGCTGGCGCAGGAGGCGATCAGGTGCGCGGGGGCATGTGTATCAATGTACAGCGTGTGTATTAGCGTGTGTGTTGCACGAGTTGGTGGTCACGGCTGGTGGACCACGCGCTGGCTCAGGAGGCCATCAGGTGCGCCTGGGCATGCGCATTGGCAGTGCGCAAAAAGGCACAGCATGTGTTCTGTACGGGGGTGCGGTCCTTACGGTTGTCACGGCAGCGGCTGCGCCGTCCAGGGAAACCGTGAAATAGGTCTCGAGACCGCCCGGACATTGGGCCAACCGTGCTCCCCTTCACCATCATCCACCAATTGTTCTGCTTCTCCTGCTGTGCCCTGTAGGGAGGCCGGCGGCCTGACCCGCCTGGTGCAGCTCACCGCCGACGCAGTGGCCGCCACCGCGCCGCCAACCGCCATCGCCGTCGGTCTGGCGGCGGCCGCCGGGCCCAGCGGCAGCGCTGGCGCCCCCGCCGCCGCCGTGCGTCCCGCCTCCCCTGGCGCCTTCGACCGCCGTGGCACGCTGCTGCCCGCCGTGCAGCTGCTGCAGGTGCGTGTGCTGAGGAAAACGATAACTCCATCACGCGAGTCGCCTGCATCACGCTGTTGCAGCGGGTTGTACTCTTGTGCTAGCGCACAACTACGGTATAACGCTTACTGCTGGTATGTGACCTCACTGTCACCTGTTATGCACCACGGCTAAACCCCGTTCGTCGTTAACCCCCCGGCGCCCCTCCAGGCCCTGAGCCTCGACCCCGCCAGCAAGGCCGCCATTGGAGAGGCGGGTGAGTGCATATTTCAGCCCGTCTAAAACGAAGCCGTGCCGTTGTCGGACCGAACTTGGTGTTGGGTGAGTGCATGTAGTGTGCTCCTACGGACCTCACTCGCTGGCAGCCTTCACTCACTCGCTGTCACCCTTTCATGCTCATGTCCTGCTGTTCCTGCGCTTCCTCTACTTTTCCGTCCTCGCGGTTCTCGTCTGCCAGTCTGCGCACGCACCCTCCCAGCACTGATGCTCCGTTCTTCCTGCCCGCACACCGCACACCCCGCCCTCCCCTCTCCCTCTCCCCCTTACCCACTACCCCCAGGCGGCGTGTCCGTGCTGCTGGACGTGGTGTCCTCCTCCGCACCGCGCTCCGCCGCACAGGTGGGTTAACCGCCCTTACCTTGCATGGGTCCTTGCTGTCAGCCGTAGCATACCTTCTGCACAGCCTTGCTGCTCACCTTGCTTGCTGGCCGCCGCCGTCGGTGCAGCACGAATCAGCAGCTTAGGTCGCGCGCTTTTTTGCTGCACACGGCGTGTGCCACACGCCCCTTCCATTTCCGTTTCAGCGCTGCGCTGCGCTACACTCCTCATGACCGGCACGAGCACCAAAACCGTTGTGCTCAAAACGAAACCACTCAAAGCTGTCTCCTTCTCTGCCTTTCCGGTTGCAGTCCGAGGCCGTCACTGCGCTGCACAACCTGCTCCGCGGCTGCCCCGACAACCAGCGCTCGCTGGCCGCCCTGCCCGCCGCCTCCGAGGTGCTGCGCGGCGCGCTGGCGGGCTATGGCCCCTGCTGGCACCCCGCCAAGGGAGATCTGCACGCGCTGCTCAACGTGCTGGCCAGGCTGCAGGTGGGCGTGCATGCATACACCACATACGGTGTGTTAGACACTATGGGTAGTGTTGGCGTCCTGCGTTGATGTTATCGGCATGCAAGGGTTCCGCGTTAGAGTATCATGGCAACGTACTTGTCCGCGCCGCGGTGCCGTAGGGTTAGAAGGGCGCTGACGCTTGCGTAGTGGTGCAGGGCTAGAGCGTTACGCACCACCACAAGGGCATGTCACTCACGCAACCGGTATAATTCCGCTTTGATGATGTGGTGCAGGGCGTGCAGGAGGCTGGCGGCTTCGTGGTGGTGCAGAGCCAGGCGGCGGCGGCCGCCCCGGGGGCGACCGCGCCCGCCGGCGGCGCGGCGACGGCGGCGCCGGCTGCGGCGGAGGGTGCCCCGGCGCGGGCGTGAGATACACGTGCAACTGCAATTATCACCACCCACCACACTCGCACAGGGTGAGAAAAAATGGAGCTGGGGAGGGAAACGGAGCAAGCGGAGCCATATGGAGAGATGCCAGGCGGAGAAGCAAAATGGAGGAGACAAGGAGGGGTAATTTGGTCGGCCGAGGGTCAGGAGGGTGAGGACGGGTTCCGTCTGCGTGAGAGGCAAAGCCTCAGGCTGTTGCCGTTTGAGGATGTGCGTGTGCTGCGCGGCGTGTGTATTAGACAAGTCGAACGGCGAATGTCGTGTGCTATCCATTCTTTGACAGATGCTGTCCTGATGGGGCGTGACTTCTGGGCGGCCCTTGCATAGCTACTGTTGTTGCTAGCTGTTGCTTGCCTTTTGCCCTTTTACCGTTGACCGCTGACTGCATCATTGGGCAGTGGGACAAGGCATTTGTATCATATTTACTCCACAGGCTCTGGGCCTACGACGGGGCCCCGTTTCTTTGCTGTGCAGCGGCTGTGCCCCGGCCTTGCAATCCATGCCTGTTGTACCAACATATATACTGACTATGTATGTCATACGACGGCAGAGGCGGCAACTAGCTGCAGCAACACGTGCAGAGGGCCCACATTTACGCCCCGTGTGCGCTTTGGTCGTCCTTCGCATGTACTGTATTGTATTTAGGACATCTGGGCCAGTGCTGTTGCCATGCCTGTTGTACAATATGTCTGTTGTATAGCGTCTGAGCTTCTGGGGTGGGAGGCTGGGGGCACTGTGAGGAAGGCGCCTTACTGGGTGGGCGCTGCTGGCGCCGAATGGAGCGCGAGCGGCAGGGTTTGGAGTGTCGGTCGTGCGGGGCCAGAATTGCGCAAGCCTGCGGGTGCAGTGGAGGCGTTCAAAGGGGTCTGCAGGAAAGGACATAGGGAAGAGTTTAAGGGGCCTGCGCAAGCAGGAGGCGGCGGCGCAGTGGCGGTGGTGGTGGCAATCGTCACGTGGTGGGGTGGGGGCCGAGGCTGGCGTGCTTGGTATACCCGTGTGGCTTCCTTCCCCGCTTTTTGCCGCAATGTCCACCTGTTTACCTTGCAGGTCAGGAGCAATGACGCCCTGTGTCAGATGTCGCGACGTGGTTGCGGTGCGCTTCATGTCGAGTGGGTGATGCATGGTGCTTGCTGTCAGTGCTTGTTGGGAGCTTGTCAAAGTGGATGCAGCAAGGCCAGCCCAGTTGAGAGACCCCTGACCACATGCTCTCCTGTGCGCTCAGGCCTTGGTACATGCGCAAGTGATTTTGGTCAGTCTAGTCGTCTAGTGCCGTACTCAGGCGGGGCGTTTTGACGTTTGTTGGTATTTTCCGGTACGCGTCTTTTTGTTGGGGCAGGGCCGTACACCACCCGCTGATTTTGGCCTTTGCCGAGCCGAGCTCACCTGCTGATGTGAATACACAACTGCAGATCTGCACTTTGGACACCACAGAGGATTCAATAATGGTGTTGCTGACGAAGAGTGGACGCGAGGGGAATACGCAGAAGTGTGGGTGCAATTGATGGCCCAACGTGTCTTGTAAAGAAAGGCGCGGCGGGCTATGCTGGGCTTGCGCACGGTGTAACAGTGTGCCGTACCTCATCATGCGGAGTGCCGTGTGTCTTTCCTGCTTCTCCTGTCCCACACGTTTGGCCACACATGGTCGCACGGCCCGGGGCAGCCGTCCAACTGAAATACAAAACACCAGGGACCCCTGGCCAACACAAGCCGCCCGGCAAGTTGCCCAATGCGTGCCAACCCCGGACGGCCTTCCGCCAACACCAACATCAACAGAGCTTGTATGCCCCTGCCCCCCTGGCCTTGATTTCCTCGTGCGCACACGTTGGTAGCGCCCATGGGCGCAGCTGTGCCACCGGTCCGCTTCCGTCCTGTGCCGACCCACAATCCCACATGTCTCCCGCTAACGCCGTTGCCAACACAACACCAACGGCCACCAACGACCTTATCCCAATCTCCTTGGCGCACAATTTTACAGCACCTTAGCCGGTAGGTCGCCCTCCGCCGACCCGTGGGTCACCCGGATGGCCTGCGAATCGCCCCACGTGTCCCTCAACCCACCAACGGGCTTCAACTGCGCCACCCTACACGGCGGCCGCGCCCCTACTCCCATCCGCCGACCCATGGGTCACCTAGCGGACCTGCACGTGCATGTGTTGGCCGACCCATGCACGTGTGGGCCACCAACCCCTCCGTACACCACTCTACAAGGCGGGCGCACCCCAACTGCCCTCCGCCGACCCATGGACCACCGAGCTGCGTCATCTCACAGGGCGGCCGCGCCCCCACTCCCCTCCGCCGAACCGTGGGACACCCGGATGGCCTGCGAGCCCGTCCACGTGTCCCCCGGGCCCAGCTCCACGGGGCTGCTGACCACCAGCCCTGGCTCCAGGCACACCATGCCCCGCCACGCCACCTCCCCCAGGTCCGACATGGAGGCGGCCTTGGCGGGACCCGGGCTCCACAGTACGGCGTCGGGCAGGCCGGTCTTGCGCAGTACGAAGGTACGGTTGGCGCCGCGGTCGTGGATCTGTGCGGCACAGAGGGGGCGTACGTTGGAAGGTGTAAGGCATGCCGTGTGGGTGTGAGCAAGGGGAGATGAAGGGGTGGACGGGTGGTCCCTGGGGTTGAGGGCGTGGGGTCGGGGTGCGGAACGGAGGCGACACAGAGGGTTGGGTGTGCAAGCGAGGGTGCCATGGGGCTTGCGGAGCGGCTGTGCAGCGGGGCTGTACTGCGCGCCCAGGAGCACACGTGCCGGGCACGGTGCGCACAGCGCTGCAACCAACCCTAACGTGGGCTACCGGCAGCTCTGTTTGGCATCCCCATGAAGATGCCATCCATCCACCCCACCTTACTACACCTGCCCCATGGTCCTTCCAGTCGCCCCCCGAGGACAAACGTCACTGGGTTCGCCCTTGACCCACGGTGTGCAGTTACCGTTGCTGTGTGCATGCTGCCCATTGTCAGCTCATTTTGCGCCCCTACATGAATGCAGTCAGCCCCGTCCAACCCCCGACACCCTCCGTCGCGCTACAGGCCATGTCATACAAGCATGCCGCTGACTGTATTGGCTGGATGTCCTCCCTACGATAACAGCTTCCAATACCAGCAACGTACTTGCGCCCACGCATACCGGGGTAGCTACCCACCGTCAGCTCGTCCGGCGTTCCCACGTAGATCCTGTCCACCTCGCCGCCGTTTGAAATCCCTCAAACAGTGCCTATGTGAACTAGGCCCGATACCGGCACCGTATCTGCGCGCACGCACTATGTGATACCCACTGTCAGCTCGTCTGGCGCCCCAACGTAACCCAATGCCGATGCTAGCACTTGCTTGCATGCGATACCCACCGTCAGCTCGTCTGGCGCCCCCACGTAGATTCTGTCCACCTCGCCGCCGTCAAAGGTCACCGCCTCGCCACCCTCCGCCTTCTCCAGCCGCCCGTCGGCGCTGTCCAGGTACTGCAGGCCCTGTGTGTGTACGGCACAAAGTACGGCACAGCGCACGGCTCGATGTACGGCAAGGAGTATAAAACGTGAGTACGGCAGCAAGACACGGTGCTACTGGTAAGAACATGACGGCAGACGTACTGCATGGGCGGCGTAGTGTAGATATGCAGCAAATTGACATGCAGCAAATTGACTGTTTCTGAAGCTTATAGAGAGGACAGGACGAGGACTCGTGGGCGACTTCGAGATAAGTAAGGGGGAGAGGAGGTAGAAAGGCATGGAGACGACGGCATCCATCTGTGAATCGACGTGGTTCCCAACCCGGCACGTTATTACCCGCCCAAGAGAAAATGCATGGGTTACCAGGGCACTCTGTGATGCGCACCTTGAAGCCTGTGACGGTGACGTTGGTGATGTCGCTGACGGCGTAGTAGGTGTGTAGGGCGGCGGTGAAGGGCATGGCCGAGGTGCCTGCGGGGGCAGTGACCACGTGGAGCGCGGTGAAACAATCATAGCGCGTCAGGGAGCCAAGGAACGGCTGAAGTCGCAAGCAAAGAGAGCATGGGTTGGCAAAAGGAAGCGATAGCGATGAGCACTTGTCTGGATAAACGCTGGAAGCGGGCTGTGGAGGAGGGCAGCGGAACCGTGACGCCGAAGTGACGCCGAGGTTCAGGTCGTCCTCGCACAGCCCCAGCCCCAAACCCCTTGGCCACCACCCCACCCTCTCTCAACACACACCCGTGTTGGTGACGCTGACATGCTGCTCCAGGTCGTCCTCGCACAGCGCCTCACCAACCCTGCCCTCACACCCTTAACCCACGCCCCCTTAATACACATCCCCACCTGTGTTGGTGACGCTGACGTGCTGCTCCAGGTCGTCCTCGCACAGCGCCACCCGGGAGGTGAGGCGAAAGGGGTGGGGGTAGTCGGGGAACTCCGTACCGTCGTACTCCAGGGCCTGGGGGTGGGGCGGTGTAGATCGCAGTGGTGTAACACTATGCGAATAAGCAGGCGAACGACGAAATGCATTACATGACTTTGCAGCTTGGTGGGGTTAGGTGTGGTCACGGAGCGTTGTGCAGCTTGGCGGGTTGTGCAAGGGGTGGGCGTGGGCAGGGAGCCGCGTGTGCCGTTGTTGTGCAGACGCGCGGGCGGGCCCTGGTGTAAAAACCCACTTGGCTGACGCAGCTGTTAGCCTCTACCCCGACTCCAGCATCCAACCACTGTGGACGGCCAGCCCCAACCCGACATGCGATCACCGCTACCACCTATCATGGTCGCCACACTTTACGAGGTCCCAACATTCTTCTCGCGCCGCGTCCCACAACGTCCCGCCCGCACCCACAACGTCCCCGGCTTTTGCCCACAGTGCAACACTGGATCACCCGCGCGTTGCACCCATAAGACAAGCCATGGTCATGCCACAACCATCTGCTCCACCACAACACCAACATCGACCGTCGTCGACACCGTAGCTGTCCTACCAATTGGACACGTCGGCAGACGACATGGGAAGCCGAATACGTTTACACAAGACGTAACAACTCACCCTGGTCACGCTCCATTCACAACACTTGTGTATTAAGTTGCACAGTTAGGTTTGAATACACAAGGTGCAGCAGCTCACCATGGTCACGCTCCACTCGTTCTGCTCCACCACCTGGAACTGCTTGTTGCGCGCAAAGCCGTGCTGCCCCAGCCGGCCGAAATTGGAGAACTGGGGGAAGCAGATCGGCACGCCGCCCCTGTGACGCAACAAGAGGGTACTCGTAGTGTTCATAGAATGGTTGTAGCACATGGTATCTAAGCTTTCCCTTGCTTATCGGTAGAGGGATAGAGGGGCTAGAGTGTTGCACGGTGTGGGACAAGATGGGGGTGCTGTGAGCGGAAGGGGGTGGCGGGTGGGGGGCACGGCAAAGCGGAGGGCGAGTAAGGGGACGGGGGAAAGGGGAAGTCTTCAACTGCACGGCTTTCAGGGGCCATGAAGGGTAAGCACGGTGGAAGTGGGCAGGTGCCATGTAGTTCAGGTATATGGTGGGCGCGGGCCATGTAGTTCAGGTATATGGTAGGTGCCATGTAGTTCAGGTATAGTATATGGCAGGTGCCATGTAGTTCAGGTATATGGTAGCAAAGGGCCTCGTACACTGTTGCCTGCAAAGGGCCCTTTGACAGTAGTGCTGTCAGTGTACCAGGTGAGACGCAAACCACAAGCAAGGGGTGGTTTGGGGCTGGATCAAATGCCATGTTGGGCAGTGAGCCATATGAGTCGTGCAAAGCTTCTGGCCGGCTGGGAGGCCCCTGTGGTGGGTAGTCACCTCGCCCCCAGGTGCTGGGGGCCCCGCGCGACCCACCGAATAGCTTTCGGCGGTTGGAACACAGCGTTTGGTGAGCAGAAGAGATAGTCCTGCAACATAGCAAGCAGCACTTGCTTACACTTTGTTTACCGCTGCGTTTCGCTGCGCCCAAGAACTGTTGCCTCGGGACAGCACAACTCGTGGAGTCCTGTCAAGCGCGAAGGCTGTCGTGTGTCGACGACAGACCTACCTGCCCCTCAGCATTCTTCCAGGAGACAAGGTGCGCCGCGTATGTTAGGACTGTTGCCGTGCAGCCCTGCAGGTCAAGGTTTTATAGAGCGGAATGCTGGGGTTCTCGCAACTTTGTCGTGTCACTCGCGTCCAACGTAACATGAAGTGACGCTTGTTGCTACGGATACTGCATATGTAGATCTAGACAGTATGCTGCTGCTCCTCGCTTGCAGTGGCCTTACACGTTGGGTGCGGAGGGTGACAGCTTCAAGGCCGTTGAACTGCGACATGGCTGCAAGCTTTCGCTTTTGTAGTTGTCTTGCCTCTGGTTCCCAGGCGCAGTGTACCCCAAGACTGAGGCGGGAGAGCACACGCTTGGGCGTTACACGCAGGCGTACGGCAGTAGCAGCAAAACCGCCAACTACCTTTGCCCCAAGCGACACCGGAAGCGGCAGCCAGGCAACGGGTACGATGCCGCCTTTGGTAATTTAGGTAACGACATCACCTACACAAAGCAAACGCCCCAGCAGGTTACGGGCAGGCCCAAGCGAGGCCTGGAGCCCTTGACCATCATGCACGACAGCTGTTAAGCCACAGCGTCCATGACTCTTTCCTAAACAGCCAGACCATAAGCAATATTGCTATGGCATCGTGTCACACGCCCGCACTTGCGTCCGACATCACAAACCGGGCACGCATCCGCATGCTGTTCGAAGAACTTTTCCACAGTCCTCACGAAGTCACAAGCCATTGTTGTTCTGCGCATATATGCGCCCATCCCGTTCCCGTTAGCTAGCTAGCGCGCCAATGCCTATTCTAAGTCCCCACAGTTGGTTCGCACTGAGACACGGAAGCCCTTGTTGTTCCGCATGAATGGCCGGGCTCCGGGCAAACATGCCAAACCCAACTTGCATACCGAACATGACAACGGACACACACGCATGCATAAGTACTTCCATGTCGCACAAGACAAGTCTTGGCAGGCATGGGTCACGATGACAGTTCGATGCATTACGGACATTGAAACAGAGTGTCCCACGTGCAGGAAGGAAGATACCTAGCCTGCAAAGCACTCACTACTGCTCCGGCTAAAGCTGCTGCGCCGCTGCGCCGCTAGCCCCTATCCACAGCCGCTATTTACTTAGTTCTTCTTGGGGGTCTTGGGCGTGACAATGACCATGCCTGCCGCCTTGCGGGGCGAGGGGTGGCGGCGGGGGGCGGGCGGGCGAGGGGAGGGCGGGGGCGAGGGCGAGGGCGGGGGGGAGGGCGGGGGCGACACGCAGGCACGTGCCCAGGTCCACCACTCGTCGGCGGGGGGAGCCTCGTACTCCAGGTCGCAGCACATGGGGGCGCCTGGGGGAGGGTGCCAAGGGAGGACAGTGCGTTAATACGCTGAACATGCGAACTAGGTCCAAGACTGTTTCCTGCACGTGGCAGCACAGGCCGGCGCGTGGAGGGTAGGTGCAGGAAAGGAATTCTCCTTGTACCGGTAATGCAGGGTGCCGGTATCGCATGTGTCGCGGCCACTCACTGTCGGCGGGCGAGGGGTAGAGCACGACGGAGCGCACGGCGTCCACGGCGGGCGGCACCCGGGAGCGGAACACGTTGGGCGCACCGCCGATCAGGTGGCCGTCCTCCGTGGTGTTGCTGTTCTCCGCGCGCCACCAGATCAGGTTGCAGCGGTTGTCGCCCCTCAAGTAGTCGTGGCGGTAGATGTCACCGGGCGCGGCGCAGTTGCCGGTGAAACCGTAGCCCATCACCTGGATGATATCAAGTTGGTAATAACGGCAAACAGGGCGGTCAGGTGCAATGGCAAGTGCGCTGTGCGTGTCGCAAAAGGGTGGTCATGGCAGTACCGTAGGCCGCCGGGGTCGGAGCAGTTGCTGGCGAAGCCGTAGCCCAACACCTGCACCGTACTGGTGTACGGCCATGTACGAACAATGATCACCGGCCTTGTACACATGCCGCCTGGCCCACTGACGCCTTCGCCCACGGCCGATATCCCTCGTACGTGCGTACCCCTTCCGCAACGCCCTTGCCGTACAACCGCTCCGCCCAACGCCCACCTGCTTCCCGCCGTACGGCTGGCCGTTGAGGGTGAGGTAGGCGTCCACGGTCACGGCGGTGGTCAGGCGCTCAGTGCTGCAGAGGTGCGGGGGTACGGACGCGACACGGTCAGGTGAAGTGAAGCTCCAATGGGTTTCTCCCAGGGCGGGGGCCATGACATCGGAAGCTGGGCTGCCCTCGCCGATGACCCCGACAGACTCGCACCGGGCCAATGCGCACCTTGGTGCTTTTGCTGGACACAGCGCCCGCCCACACGGCCTCAGCCCCTACGCCCCTTCACCGCGTCGGTCGCTGACGCCCCGCTGTCCGCTGCCCAGTAGCACAGGCTCCAGACCTCCCCAGGCAGCCCCGCCCCGTCCCGCGGAAGCGCCCACGCTGTTTCAAGCTTGCAGCATCACTGTCCACCGTTTCCAGCCCCGTCCAGCCCCTGACAACCCCAGAGCTTCCCTCCATCAGCATCGCCCGCGCATTTAGGTAGGTACCACCGGTAGCACCGATGCGCGCCACCTTTGACCCCTCCTCCCTCCACCCCCCACCCTCCTCCCTCACCCAGCTGCAGCCTGCGCTCACCAGTTCGCGTCAAAGTACCACCAGATCTCCGCAAAGCCCGACACATTGAGGGCGGGCTGCGCGTCCGGAAAGTACGGCAGGGCACCCAGCATGGCGGTACTGGGCACGGCACTCCAGGACGAGCACTTGGCCACGCGGTGGCGCAGCCAGTCCTTGCCTGCATTCACCTTTGCGATTTGGATTGCGGTTCAGCAGGTAGTATCGTGGTTCCTTGCTGCGTTGGCATGTGGTGTGTAGGTTGGAGGGCAGGCTGACGGGCTAGGCGGCGGCAGCGGTGGCGCGAGTGGGTTGATGCTGCACGTGTTAGGTGGGAGGGACCGGCGAGCTGGACGATACAAATCTTGCTCTTTAGCTCCACGACGCAAGGATTGAGCTACTGTAGCGTCACAACAACATGCGGCTGCATAGGCCCAGAGAACATTGGACGGCCCGAGAGCACACGGAACGTGTTAGGGCGGGTAACCCACCAGGAGAAGGCGCCGGCGTGAAGTACCAGTCGTGCAGACCACCGCTGTCGATTCCAAAGAAGTAGAATCAATACGTTTGTCATTAGCTGGGCTATAAGCTGTGCAGCGGCTGTCACGCTCGTTTGTGTGGCGAAGGCACGTCGCGTGTGTAGCCTAAATGGCAAGTCGACAACAGGTTTAACAGCTTTCCTGCACTTTGTAGTCTTACCAGTGGGCCTGGGCGACGTCGACAAGCGCGATCGCGCTGGCCAGCGCCAAGACGAGTGCAGCCCCGGCGCGCATCCTTCCCCTTTCGACTAAATGACGCATGTTACGTTCGACAAACTGAAAGAGCGCAGCACTCCAACAGCGGCTGCACAACAGGGATTAACCCAGCGCCAGGCATGGTACGGCGCGTCGGCGGACGCCGGGTCCGGTACTCCCTACAAGGGCAGCGCAACCAGCCCAGATCGCTGGCATGCTGCATACACATATGTAATTAATTGTTTTATTTTCGTATCAACTGGTGGATCTATGCTGTTGTCATGATTCCTTGGCACGCGCCGGCGTCCTGCGTACCGGCACTGTGTACCTGGACGAGAAGCTGCAGCTTGTTTGCTACGTGCACAACACGTTTCAGTTATTTTGTAATCTTATGTATGAAACGCTTCGATGTGACCGGGCCGCCCCGAAAGGTGGCCCGCTGGCCCCGTCGTCCATCTCCAGTTACGAACTTCCACGAACTTCCTGATGGGAGGAGCGTCCTCACACCCTGTGACAAACAGGCCCAGGTCCGCAGAGTAGAAACGAAGTTTCGAGCCCAGGCTTTTTCGTTAGCAGGTGGTGCATGGGGCCAACGGGTCAAACGGGTTCCGGAGCGCATGGCAGTGTTAACCCATAACCCCTTCCCCTGCCTCCCAAGGACGTGGATGACACAGGACACCACACTCGTACAGGTGCAACCGTATATGCATTTGGTCAAGGCAGCGGCTAACAGAGGTGAGAGCCATGGGGTCCCTCTCCTGCTGCGGACAGGGGACCTCCCCTGGTTGCGAATGTCAGGGGACCTCCCCTGCCTCGTATCGAGCGGGAAAGCTCCCAGCATCCCAGTCGCTGCTTTGGCCCCTAAAGACAACGAGAAGCAGGGGCCCGCCTGGTAGAGCTCAAAGTGCCATGCGTGCATGTCAACCTCTTCCCTGGTCAACTGGGATGTCCCGGATTCCCAGCACGCGGTCCATGGCGTCGCCAATCGCAACCCAAACCCGCAATTGATGTTACATTATCGGAGCAGCAGAAGGAGCTCTGACACCATCACTCAAGGTCCACCAGCTGCACCTCCTGTACTTCTTACTGCCGCCACAACCTGTGGCACCAGGTGGCACCCGACCATTGGGTACCGGTGCTCCAGGCCGACCCGCGTGGATCGACCCCCTATCCGTGCCTTCGCTTGCACCCACCCCCGCCCCTGGCCCGTCCCAGCCCCTGTCCGCTACCGCGTCCCTGCCCCTGCTGCGTGAGCCCCCACTGCAACTGCGGCCCCATCAGCCACCGCCGCTGCTCCTGTCGTTACTGCAGCAGCAGCTGCTGCCGCTGCTGTCGCCTTGGTGGGGAGGAGCTGGGAGGAGAGGATTTCCCCAGAGCGAGGCTGCCCAGCACCGCGCTCCTGTGGCGAGGGGCTCCTCAGCTATGGCTGCAAGTTGCGGCAGTTGGCATAGCGCCGCCACTACGCGCTGCAGCGCGGGCGGCAGCACCCGCACCCCCAGCCATTGCCCCTGCTGAAGTACTGCTGTTGTGGTCGTAATCATTCGTCTGGTGCCCCCACCAGCAAAAGCCCAAGCTACGTAACCCTACCAGCTGGCACCACACGGGCGATATTCAGCTGCCACAGCACACATCATTGTGTGCAGTTTGTGCCAATGGGACGCAAGGTGAATGTGGGTGCCATGCCTTGGTGCATAGCTGGCACCTGGCTGCATGCATGAGCTCCGCCTGGCCCCGCTGGCATCGTCCCAACTCCAGTTGTCTTCTGTTCCACAGGTCACTAGTGAAGATATATTCATTGTACAGCCGCGGCCATGCTGCGCAGAGATCATACCTGTAATGTTACACACCTGCGCGAAAATTGCCTCGCGGCCTCAGCGAGACGCGCAAGGCTGAGCAGCACCACAGGGAACCATGTTGTCCCAGTCATACATAGATGGCAACAACCTCAGTGCAACTTGGCAGCAGCAGCCGCCGCGGCCTCGGAACCGCTCCAACCCAGGCCCTTGCGGCCTGCCCAACGTTCACCCCCGCCCTCCCCGACCTCCGAAACCCTCGGGGCCTCAGCAGTTCCGGCCCCTAGCCCTGGGGCCAGTGACCGCTACCAGGACCGATTTCCTGACACGGTTGCCCCAAGGAGCGGGGCCAGCCCGTTGGTGAAGGCGATCAACCAACAGATCATGGCTGCTCGGGACCTGGATGAGGTCCGTCACATCTACAACACATACGCGTCACAGTTCGACACCGTGTGTCTCGCGACGGTAAGACCCTTGCGCCAGCGCGGCCATCTCGATGTAGGTCAAGCTTAGGACATTGCAGGGACCTTGATGAAGCACATTGTAAAGGTGGCCGGGCGTCGTGTATTGTTGTTCGGACGAGGAGGGGCATGCCACCTGTGCCCCGCCTCCCGCTTTTCCGGGAGAGCTGCCGCCGCTTGTGCAAATGCTATCATAATTGCACAACGCATATGTCATCGCACTTCGCGCTCGTTTGCTGACCGGATTCGTCCCCAGACACGCACCACCAGAGCCCAGTGCGTCTTCATCATCAGCAACCAGGGGAGCCCTGACAGCCACTGCGCACGCCAGCGTAGCGCCTTAGTTGGAGCTTTCGTTGCGACCCTTGACATCCATGCGATCATGCCTGCATACCTTTGCCAGATGTGGACCAAGCTGGCCAAGATGCGGGACGACTTGGCCCCGCCAGCGGAGCGCCTGGCCTTTGCCCACAAGCACCTCCTGGGCAAGACGCTGGCCATGGTGGGGCAGATGGAGGTGCGGCCCCTGGCCAACGTGCTGTGGGCTTTGGGCAGCCTGCGCCTTGACCTGACCGAAGCGGAGCCCCTGGGGCCGTACCTGGCGGAGCAGCTGGAGGGGCGGATTAGGCAGCTGGTGGCGGACGGGGCCCTCAAAGATGATCGGCATACGGCGCAGCTGTGGTACGGCATGTACTTCTGCAAGTACCCATGGCCCAGGCAGCTGCTGCGTCGCCGCCCAGCTGCCCCATATGGAGACCATAGATACCAAGGGACTGTCCGAGGTGAGGCCAGGAGAGTGACGGGCAACGGGCGACACTGATCAGGTCAGATGTAGCTCCTTCGCGGTCTACTTCCATAGCTACGTACGCTCTGCGTTGTCTTCCCTTTTACCGCATCCTCCTACACGCTGCTCAGTGTGGCCCCTGCGCGCCGCGCAGTGCCGTGCAGTGCAGTGCGTGCGGGGCGCATAGCATCTTGCACCAGTCCAGCGTGTGCACTATCAGAGGCTCGGGCAGGGCGCGCCATCGCGTCCTGCATTCCATGACGCTATGACAGAATGCCGAACCTGAAGAAAATACGCGGGCCGTGCGGTACCTCCCTGACGTTCCTGCTTTCTGCTCTCCACACTGCAAGGTGCTGTACTGCGTCAAGGCCTTCGAGCTCGTACTGGGTGAGGCGACGCTGCAGAAGCTGGCTCGCATTGTGGAGCGAAGGGCTTCGGCGCTGGAGGCGACCGACGACACATACTGCTCCCTGCACGGCATCATAGAGGCGGCGGAGCAGCTCCCCCTGCCCCTGTCCCCCACCTGCGTCAAGGCCCTGCACGACCTGGCCGTTACCACACCTCCGCGCCTGGCACAAGGCACCCTGCGCACCCGCCTCATGTCAGGCATGCTGTTCAGCCTCCAGAAGCTGGGCCACGTGTGCACACCGTACGACGCGTCGGCGTGGTGCGACCTGCTGCTGGGCACGTGGCGTGCCGACGCGGCGTCCGTAGACGACTTCACCTTCATGCTGGCAACCCTGGCCAAGGAAAAGGTGCCAGCACCACCGGAGGAGCTGAGGCGGGAGCTGGTGGCGGTGGCGTCGCGCCCCAGCGGCTGGACGCCCAATGCTGCGAATCGGCTTCTGGCCGCTGCGAGGGCGTTCAGGCTGGAGCTGCCGGAAGGGCACTATAGCCGGCTTAAAAGGATTGCCGCTGGCCCGCAGCATGAGGGTAGCGGAAGAGCTGGTAAGCCGGCAGACGTACGGGGGCGATAGGCACGGGAGCACTTGCGCACCTGCATACCTCTTTTTGTGAATTGTGTTACGGTTCAGGTGATGTGGTCACATGACACAGTGCACGGCTTGTCCCATAGCTTTGGCAGGACATGTCGTCGCGTTATTGGTCTGGTCTGGTGGTGAAGTGCACGTGCAGCTGTGGTGCACGTGTACGTAGCTCGACGGCGGCCCAACCATCCAATGCACGCTAATGCCCTGGCACACGGTACAAGGGTACGCTGCCGTGGCGCCGAGCTGTCTCACACGGTTGAGTCTTCTGGCCTTGGTGCTGTGGTGGGCCTGCGCCGCAGTACCGGCATAAATGGCGGCGGTGTTATAGCACGAGAGGCCGTGGGGTGTGCGGCGGCCGGGAGGCCTTTGCATTTTCGTTACATCCAAGGTAGTGTTGCAACACCAGCGAGCCTTGCCGGTCTTGGTGACGCATACCGTTACTGTTCATTGGCGCCGTGTGTGCGGTCCTGGCATTACACGTGGGGCCGGCTGACGACAATGACCGCTGGCCGAATGCACGTGTGTTGTCGTGGTGTACATCGTGAAGCTTTGGCAATTAGGCTTCCCTGAAAATCTACAGAATGCATAATCTGCTGACTGCACGCATATGCTCATGCGGGTTGGCCGTGTCCGTTGGCGGGGCCAGGGAAGGACGCAGAGGGCGGTTGCTTGGTGTGTAGTCGGCGTGGGCTTGGGCTTGCCCCTCGGTGCCTGCCTCTTGATAAGCCGGTGTTTGCTGTGCCTCGGGCGTTCGGTGTCCTTGTTGTGGGGGTGTGCTTTGATTTGATTTTTGGCTGGGCCCGTCCCGGACCTGGTGTTGAATTGGGTGGTGTCCTTGCGTGCCTGTGTGTGGGGGTGTTGGGTTGGTATTGGGTGAGTGTCCCTTGCCACCTTTCCCCTCCCCTCCCCTGTTTCTTCATCGACTATTTCTTCGGCTGGGTTCTCTGGCCTGTTCCCTCAATTCTGCTCTGTGGCGCTTGATTTCAGGTCCTCTGCGTTCCTAGGTGTGCCCTGTTAGCGGATTGGGTCTCACTGGGTTGCGGCGTTGTAAGGTGGTGCTGGTGCTTGCTTCTGCTGGTTGGGCTTGGTTTCCCGCTGGCCTGTCCCTTCCCGTCGCCTTGCCGTACCTGTAAACCTTTCCACAATAATAGGGTGCTCTTCATGTCCAGGTGGGATGGCGCCAAGTCAGGAAGCAGCGATGTCAGCTGGTACCAGCAGGTGTGCGGCGTCGTGGCTTCGTGGAGGTTCAAGTGGCCCCGTCCATGCTGGTCCATGCATACCAATGTGCGTGGTGTTGCGTCCTCTAGGACGTCCTTGAGTATAAATGCGCCATTTGGGTACTTGTGCGCCATCCACTACACGAAACCTTGCGCCGACCCGCCGTACACGACAGAACACAGCACCGTCGACCGTCCTCTGGCGAAGTCATTTTCTGGCGTCCTGACCCCGCCTCACCTTTTTCCACTCTCACTCTATTCCATCAACGCCGCGCAGCCCTTCCTTTGCTTCAGCATCTTCTTGGCGCCCTCCGTCCCAGCACCAACATGTTCCTTCATGCATCCTTGCCGCGGCAACCACTGCACAACTTCCCACGCCAAAACCAATAGTAAGCAACCAGCACCGCGTTCCCCTGCAGCTATTGCAGCCTATCAATTACATGACAACCGCAAAACTGAGCAACGGCGGACCGGCACAAGCAAGGGCGCTACGAACTACCTGTCAACCCACGCTCACTGGTCCAGACCACGTTGGCTTGCCGAAGCCTGTCTCCTCAGAGCCTCATGCGCCGTCAGCTTCAAGCCAAGTGAAGAGACGACCTTGAGGACCTACCCGCTAAAAAAAGGTCTCCGATACCCCCATGACCCTTCTCCTGAAAAAACAAACGTTGGCTGCTGCGTCGTCCACGCACCCGGCCTGCTTCATCTCAGGACCAAAAGGCTCCCACTTCACAGGTCCTACCAGTTTTCAACGTGCGGTTCAACCGGCCACCTCCCACCAGCTCGCGCCAGTGCCAAGGTCTCGTACACTGGCCATACCGCACCACATACGTCCCACCTTTCCACAGAAAAAAGGCAAAACAAAAGTAAAATAACACAGCGTACAAGGGAGGCGCCATGCATATGCACCCCTACATACCGGTACAAGCTACCCTCACCCTTGCCCTCCTGCAATCCCTGCTGCTCCTACCGCCCCTGCTCCTGCTCCTGCCCCAGCCGTGCCTACACCATGGCTTAAGCCCTGCCTACTCCCTGACGCCATTGCGGTCGCCCTCCATACCCTGCCCCTGCTGGCCCCCCTGCCCGTGCTGTCCCTACTGCTCCTGCTGCCCCTGCTGCTGCCCCTGTTGTTGCTGCTGCTCCTGCTGCTACTGCTCCGGCTGCTGCTGCTCCGGCTGCGTGGCCCCGGTCAGCAGGCGCGGCACCAGGTCTGGGCAGGCGGCCGCCATGGCCACCACCTCAACGGGGTCCACGTCCGTCACCACCTGGTAAGGAGAAAGAACGACCACCTTCAGGCACATCTTACCAGACCACCAGATGCCATGTGTAGTGGATGCGGAACCCAAAAACAGTTGCAGTCATACAGGAGTAGCAGACAGAGTGTGGCGAGGCAAGGCAGGAGAGCAGCAAGTCGGTGACTGTGGTCGCTGTCGCTGATTCTGGTTCGCTGAGGTACTAAGCTGACATAGAAAGCCGGCTGTGTAGGTTGCCCCCCGGTACACCGGTACCGGTACCCACGCTTGCAGGATGCGTCTCATACCTGCGGGGTTAGGAGAAGCAGCCCGCCACATGGCATACCAGATGCCATGTGTATTCGTGCGACATACGCATAGCGGAGCACATCGGTTACCGGGCCCACATCCATGGCCACCTTAGGGTCAAGAGTGTGGAACATTGACCGCGGCAAGGCAACCCCACACCACGCACCCGCTTGTACACCGCCACCAGCTCCTCCAGCACCTCCTCCTGGCCGTGCCCAGCAGCCCACAACAGGTCGCCGGTGATGGTCTCTGCGTTGGCGGTCTCCACCAACACCTTCTCCAGCGCCTCCTTAACCTCGGGCAGCAGCAGCGTGTTGCACAGCGATACGGCAGCGCGGTGTACGGCACGCTCGCACAGAGATACAACCCCGCCGTACATGTACCGCAGCAGTACAGCGAAGGCGTCCGGGTCGGCGTCAGGCAGGGTCAGCTCCCGCGCGGCGCTGTCGGCCATGCCGGCGTTGAAAAGGGTGCGGAAGAAAGGGCAGCGCGAAGCCAGGACAGCCCGGTGCACCCGAAACGACCGGGGCAGGCAGCCGCCGTTGCCGCCGCCGCTGCCGCCGCCGCTGTTGTTACTTGCATGCCCCCCGGCCGCACTGACGTTGCCGCCCCCCACTATGACGGTGAGGTCTGAGGTGCTGCACGGGTCGTGGTCTAGCAGGGCCAGGAGATCGGCCGCCAGGCGGGTGCGGCCAGGGTCGCTGTGCAGGCAGCTAGGGTTCTTCACCTCGAGCTCCAGGAGCAGCACAAGAGAGCCGTCTGGCGTCAGGAAGCCGCGTTCGGTTGTGAGCTGGTCCCGGTGGAGGAAATAAGTGAACCCCCAATCCACCTGCTCGGAGTTGAATTTATGCTTGGCGGCTGCAGCACGGGGAAACGGCACTCGAGCTCAGAAATTCCGCGGACGAGCAGCAGTGCACACAGAGAGCAGTGCAGGACCAGAACCAGTTCGCGCCGCAGTCCGCGTGACCGTGTGCACTTACACTTTGCGTGGTCTAGCTTTCTATCCTTGAAGTTCGTGATCTTGACGGAGAAGTCAATGTCGGGGCATTGCTGGCTCCCCGGCGGGCACGTGTGGGCTTCAGGGTACAGCAGGAACACAGACACGTGGTCTTTGATTGTGGCACCGATGCCAGTGGGGAAAAAGAGCAGGCGCCTGAAAGAAGGGCAAGAACGACGACGGCGGCCAGAGTGAACACCGTACCGTAGTGTTTCTGGCACAGGAGCACTTGCAGTGTAGCAGCAGGGCACCCGGGGGGTTGGGTGCGAGGGGCGGTGGGTGCCAGATCAATGCAGGCACACAAGAGACAACCCACCAGCAGAAGCGCCCCACTTTGAAGGTGGGGGACTCGAGCCTTTTAGTGGATCCAGCAAAGTTCGGCACCACCCACTGAGGATGCAGGTGGCAGGAGCGGAGGAAAGGAAGGAGCGAAGGAAGTCGGTCAAGTCGTGCCCCTAGTGCTGCTGCACTAGGGCTTGATGCTCAAAGGGTCAACATCTCAGACATGACGAATGTTACCTCGTAGAATCCAGTGACTGATTTTGGCGACGTCTCCATGTTGCTCGCCATTCCTCAACCGACGAAAACGGAGAAGGGCGGCAGCAAGACGCAGGTGCCCACCGAGCACTGGGCTTACAGCGCAACGGCGTGCTGTCGTAACTATTGAATTATAAATTATGGCTGAATCCACTTCGCTGTGCTGGAGTCGAATGTCGCGACCGCACGACGATGCTGTGCATGGCGCGTCCCAGCAGTTCGCAGTTATGGCGTGCCGCGGGGGAGTTGGTGCTGTTGCAATCTTGCATATGTACGCTGCGCTGTGGTCTCTAAGACGCAAAGCTTCAAGCCATTGTTGCTCTGACGGTGAGTGTTAAGTCCCAAGGAGGCGTCGTGGTGGACATGCACCCACGGACATGCACAGGAACAGCAGATGACCTCTCTGCTTGCCCACCTCGCCCTGCCCTTCCTGCTCCTGCGCGCTAGCAACGGCACAACACCGCCAACCTGCATCGCATTCTACAGCTCGATCGCCAACGCAGCATTGTATCCACAAGAGCCTACAGTACTCTTCTTGAGCACGTGCCCCTGCCCCGGCAACGGCACACCACCCAGCCGTTCCTGCTGCTCCCACGCCCGTCCCCCATGGGCACATCCTCCACTACAACAGCCTGCATTCCCACGGCAGTCCATTCCTGTAAAGCATGCAACTCAGGATGAGCACCTTTCAGCTTCTGCATGCCTCCAATCAACAGTACCGGTAGCGGTACTGCGCAGATATCAACGGTCCTACTGTCCCACAGTCCATGGCTGTCGTCCTGTACCAACGCGATCCGCCCGCGCTCGCAACGCCCTAAACCCTTACTTGCGTACGCACGAAACACCTTCAGTCAGGTACGTACAATGCGTTCAATGAGTGCAGTCAGGAGTTAGCGCTATGCCTTGCCCCGCTGCTGTGGCTGGCACAATACAGCGTCTCCATAGAGGTGAGCGAGGGTGAGCGAACAACAACTTGGTCAGCCTCCCGTTCAATCCGGGCCTCCAGATGTCCAGAAACCCCTTCCGCCCCGCCACGGCCGCCACCCCCGGCGGCCTTCCATGCCCCTGCGCCGAGCAACCCAGCCCCTCCCAGTCCGCCCTACTCCACCCCTTCGGTTCACTTCCTATGTGCGGTGCAAGCCGCACGCTCCTTGTCGCACTTGGCCGTCCTAGGCGCCCTCACAGCACCACATGGTCAGTACGGCACAGAGCTCCACGCCGACAGACACCATCGTTGCCGTTTCCCTGGACAGCCTCCACACCCACCACCTTGTCCCCGCAACTGCATCGCCACCCACCAGCGTTCCCGAACCCCCACGCCGCCCCTCCTTCCTCACCCTTATCCCGCCGCGCGGCCCTTGGTGCGCTTCAGCATCTCCTTGGCGCCCGCCGTCCCAGCACAAACATGTTCCTTCATGCACCCTTGCCGCGGCAACCACTGCACAACTTTCCCCGCCAAGACAACACGAGCAAGCAATTAATCAGCACCGCGTTCCCGGGGAGCGCCACCGCCCACCACCTTCCCTGCACCCCTACGCCGCATCTCCTTGCCATCCCTCCTCACTCTATCCCCTCCGTCAGCGCCGCCCTCCCCTTGTTGCCCTTTGGCATCTTCTTGGCGTCCTCCAGGATGTCCTTCTTGGAGTAGTAGTGCGGCGCGATCTCCACCAGCCACTCGGGCCGGATCTCCGACACCGTGCGCATGAACTCCTTGGACGTCAGCACCAGCTCGTGGTACACCACCCAGCGGGGCAGCGCCTGGGGGTGTGGGTTAATACACAGGTGTGGCACGAGTTAACGGCAGGGAGGTGCGGGCTCAGGGTGCGCAGCATGGACTTGTAGGGCATGCCAGCACCAGCTGATGGTGCACCACCCCAGCAGGGCGCAGCGCCCGGGCCGGTGCGTGTATTAGCAAGGAGGAGGGCGTGGGTTAAGAGTGTAGGGCATGAGTTTGTAAGATGCTAGCACCAGATCGAGGCGCACCGCCCGCGCATGTTGATGTGTGCCGGTTAGCCATCAGGGCGTGTGGATTCGGGTGGGTGCGCAGGAGTGCCTGCTCCTCCTCCTAATGCAGACGCGCACTAGGGCCCATCCACACCCGCGCACCTGCAGCAGGCTGGAGCTGGGGTGCAGGTGCACGGACTGCATGGACACAGTTACATGCTACATCCACACCCTTAGCACACACACTAACACACCCGCTCACCTGCAGCAGGCTGGAGCTGGGGTGCAGGTGCACCGACTGCGGGTTCTTGACGGTGCGGTAGGAGCCGTCCTTCTGCAGCCGGGCCGTGTGGTAGAAGAAGCCGGACGCGATGGACTGCGGGGGGGGGAGGGGGCAAGGGAGGGAGGTATGGCACAAGGCTGGTTGCTTACGCGATATGACGTACGTACACGCCTGCGTGGGATGAAGGGATGACGCAGAGGGCCGCGTCTGGGCAAAAAGGAATCGTTCATTGGCGCGCTTTGCAGGCAGCGAACGGAAGCTGGATGCAACTGCATGCACAGGTGAAGGCCCGGCCCGCGACCCGCAAGCCACTGCACCCCCCCCCTTTGTCCCCTCGCTCCCGCTCCCGGTCGAACCCATCCGGCTGTTCGAGCCCGGCCGCTGCATATTGCCGCTGCACTGCATGATTGCAGGCCAATGCCTATGGTCGTACCTACCTTCCGGATGGCGTCGTGGTCGGACGAGTCGCCCACCATCTCGATCTCGACGCGCTCCATCAGGCCTGGGGGCAAGAGGACAGGAGTATTTGCATAATGTATTGCTCAGGTGTGGGTGTTCAGAGCTAGCTGCATTCCAGCACGTGCTCCATCAGGCCTCGGTGGGGGTTGGCCACTGGCTGACGGTGTGTTTTAGCAACAGGTATGCCGCCTGAAGTGCAGCGTGGTCCCCACGTATGCACTTGTCATAAGCCAGTACGTGGGATGCCCCGGGGCAGGTCCAGCGAGGATAAGGAAGGATACCGTAAGTGTGCTTGTGCGCAGTTGTAAAGTTGTCCATGTGCAGGAGCCAGATGCACTCACCCACTAGCTGGTCGCGGATGTCGCGGGCGCGCTTCATGGAGCGGACCTGCGGATCACGGTTGGAACACGTGTATTAGCTGTGAAGGCAGTGCGCTAGAACACGTGCACGTGTGCTGAAGCGTGCCCTGCAACTGTGCAGGCCTAACGAACCGTGGCGGCTTTGATCTTGGCCGCGACTATGGCATAAGGCAGGCGGGTCCCCGCAGCAGGATGAAAGTCCACACACCCGTGCTTCCTCCCCTGCGCGTAGTCCTTGATGATACTCGCTGCTGAAGCTGTCTGCCTATCAAGACACAGCTGCTCACATACGCGCCCGCCCCCACCTGCACGTAGTTCCCTAACCAACACTTGCTGCTAAGCTGTCCGATAACACACAGCTTATACACACACACGCGCCCGCCCCCACCTGCACGTAGTTCCCTAACCAACACTTGCTGCTAAGCTGTCCGATAACACACAGCTTATACACACACACGCGCCCGCCCCTACCTGCACGTAGTTCTCGAAGCACCACTGGCTGCCGAAGTTGCTCTCCGCCCACCCCTCGTACACCGCCAGCAGCGCCAGGTGGTCACCCACGCCGCCGCGGGAGAAGTTCTTGTGCGCGTTGTCGGCGTACACAGCCTTGTCCTGTGGGTGTGGTGTTAGGGGTCGTAGGTTAAGTTTGTTAATACACATCTATGTGCATGGATGTGTCAAACGTAGGACCTTGTGCGTGTTCTCTGCGTAAGGTCCTGTGGATGAATGGATCAGATGTACTGCGATAGTGGTGTAAACAAGGGATTGAACACCCGTGTCAAGCCTCTCCCGAGTCACCTACGTGTCACGAGCGCGTTGGCCTCCCTGCATATGAGCGCCCTCCGGTCATGCTGGTATCTGTGCTCCCTCCATCTGGCCCTTCCAACTTCACAACTCCTATTTTGTGGACATTAAGGCACTTGCCTTTGGCCGGTAGAAGATGGCGCTGCCCACGGACACCATGGCGCAGATGGACGCGATCTGCTCCGAAACCTACGTATGGCAGGGCGGGAAGGAATGAAGGCGAAGGGGGCAGTGGGGCAGGGCCAGGGCAGCCAGGGCGGGGCAGCAGAGCAGGGCGGTGAGCCGTGACGGCTGTGGTCTCGATGGCCATGCATGTGCGCCTTGGCCTGCGTGGGGCCCTGGGGCATGCAATGGCCCTGACCCCTGAGCCCCCGGAGGTGTCCTGCGCACCAGTAACTGCAACACTAGCAAACCATACTGTACTCATGTGCCACGACGCCTCTGACGTTGTTCAGGGGGCAGAGCAGTTCCCCAAGGCTCCAGAAAGGCATACAGCACAGACATGATGCGCGGTACTACCTTTCTCCCTCTCCCTGCCGATGCCTGACTAACACAGTACAGCATGTGGTTGTGAACGAGTCCCTCACCTTGTACGTCTCGCTGGCAATGAGCGTCTTTGCCAGCATGGGGTCCAGCGGGAACTCCGCCATGCGCCGGCCCAGCTTGGTCAGCTCGCCCCTGAAGTGGGGAAGTGGAGAGGGAGGCGGGGGAGGGGGAGGGGCGGGGGAAAGGTTCGGTCGTGTGAGGTGGTGTTGATGCACGAGGTTGATAGCTACACGGGCTCAACTTGATAAAAAGACACTCAGTGGTTTCGTTTTAACGGTAGCTGCGTGGGTGTTACACCGCTAAGGGCGCACTTGGTCGCGTATTTGTCGCTTAGCGGCCCGCGCATGCAGCTGCTCAGGCATGTGCTTCTTGTTACACGCTTCCAGCACCCCAGGCTGCCCTAGAAGAGGCGCTCTCCAGGTTTGAAATGTTAAAACACAACTCCGCGGCTTCCGTTCAGGCTGAACCAAATACCGTACTACTTCGTACCCACTTATCGTTGAGGGCGCCCAGCGCGTACAGCAGCTCGAGCGCCTTGAGCAGCGTCTCCGCGGGCGGCGGGTCCATGAAGTCGAAGTTCATGAGGTCGTGTATGCCCAGGCTCTTGAGCATCAGCACCACGTTGCCCAGGTTTGTGCGCTGGATCTCGGGAACCTGCATGGAGAAGGACCAGGAAAGGTATACATAGCCTCTGAAATCCCTGAACTGAAGGATATAGGACCGGTGTTGCAGGTCGTGCGTGAGCAGGGGCTGTCCATTCACAGCAGAGTCCTTCCGTCAATCACCCCCCCCCCCCGGGTCCTGTCTACCGTCACAGCCACCAACCGCCGTCCGGCTTACGGTATCCCTCCACCAGCGCACCTAATCCCAATCCCAGGCCCACCCCCACCCCAGTCCTACACAGCCGCTTAGGTGCTTCTCCCTACCCCCCTGCCCATGCACCTACCGTGTTGTCCTCCATCTCGTTCTCGAACGAGTGCGCCGTGTACAGCCGGAAGCACTTGCCTGGGCAGGGAGCGGGAGCGGGAGGGGGGGGGGCAGAGTGTAAGGCATGGAGCTCGACCAAGGGTCACACCGGCAGGGTGGGCTGAGGGACATGTGAGGACCAGTGGGCACGCGCTCCGTGCTTCGGCTCTGATGACCGTCTGCCAAGCCACCATAACGCACACGTGGACTACCCCGGCGCCTGACCAACTCACAGCTTCGTCACCCTGCACCCTGACCCACACTGTTCGCTTCGCGCTCTCCGCCCTCACAAACCCACGGCCTCGCTGCTACATGCGCGCTGGCTGCCCCTTACCAGCCCTCCTCCGTCCGCCCCGCCCTGCCCGGGCTAGCCCGCACAGTGCCCTTCTCGCCCTCCCGTTATTCCAACCCTATCACGCCCGGCGCCTTCTCGTTAGCCCCCCCTCTTACCCGCGCTGGTGCGCCCCGCCCTGCCCGCCCGCTGGTTGGCCGACGCCTTCGACACGGGGGTGACCACCAGGCTCTCCATGCCGGAGCGGGGGTTGTACGAGTTCTGCTTGGCGAAGCCGGGGTCCACCACGTACCTGTGGTTAGGGGGAGAAATTGGGCCGAGGGGAGGCGGGGGTGTCGTGAGTATGTAGCTATAGGCGTATGGTGGCGAAGCCGGGGTCCACCACGTACCTGGGGTAGGTGACTGATGTGAGGTGGGGGGTGTTGAAATGAGGTGGCAGGAGAGCAGTGGGGTTTGCAACCCCACCCTCATTGCCGGGTGTCCATGCGTCGGGAACCCCTTCCACGGCACCCCTGGTGTCAACGTCAACGGTACTCGATACTCACTTGATCCCGTCGATGGTGAGCGAGGTCTCTGCGATGTTGGTGGCGAGCACCACCTTGCGCGCGCCCGGGGGCGTGGGCTCGAAGATCTTGGCCTGCAGCTCCGAGGGCAGGTTGGCGTAGATGGGGCACAGGATCATCTCCGCCAGCTTGGTGCCCTTGCCCTTCATGCGCTGACGCAGCAGCTCCTCCTGCGGGCGTGGGTTAAGGTGTGGGTTAACACACAGTGGAAGGGGTGCGGACCAGTGGAACTGTGGCTGGTTGGCAAGAGTCATGGGTGCAATTTGTTGACGTGCCCACCATGGCCTCAATCTCCTCCTGCCCCGCAACTCTCTGCCCCGTCACCCTCTGCCGCCGTGTCTTTTCCTTAACCCACAGCTGCTGCTAACCCACACCCACCATGGCCTCGATCTCCTCCTGCCCCGTCAGGAACACCAGCACGTCGCCCTCCGGCTCCAGCACGTGGATGCGCATCACAGCCTGCGGGAAAAGGACGTGCAGAACAAGAACTGAGAGGAGTTCACGTGTACAGAAGGAAAAGGCACACACGCACGGGCCCTTGGCCTTGAGCTCGTGGGAAACGACTAACGGGAAAGGACCCCAGTTGCCCCGCCCCGCCGCATCAAAGCACGAATCCGCCGAGGCCCCACGTCCCTCTCGCCTGCAGACCGCCCCTTGCCCTACCTTCCACATGTTCATCGCCCTCCTGGGACCCATCACTAAAGTCAACCAAACAGCATGCCAAATGCAATCATTTCCCCTCCGGAATCGTGCTAAGCTGCAAAGTGTTCGTCTTGCCAGACGCAGGCACCCCCACCTGCACCGCCGCGTCGATGTAGTCGGCCTCGGGGGCCTTGGTGAAGTAGATGTCCACAGGGTAGCGCCGGCCAGGCACCTAGGTGGGCGCGCAGTCACATGTTGCATTGCGAGGAATGCGGGTGGCGGCAAGGGAACACGGAAAGAGGTTCCTTGAGGAAACGAAAGCACGGCACGGTGTGGTCACTTCCATGTTCACTGCGCAGCGCGTTTGGGCCAAAGGGCCCCTCTTTTCGGTTACGGCCCTTTGCGGTCCCTCGGAGGCCCAAGGGAGGCTGGACTGCGCATGGCCGTAACAGCAGACGCTCTCTCCCACCAATGATCCGGGAGAGTATTTGCGCGGAATAATGCGGTACCATACCCACAGCGCATCGGTCCTTGACTGACTGGGTTTGTGGAAACGCAGGGACACGCACGAGCGGCTGCACATCCAGCAGCTGAGCGCATGATCTGTACCCATGCTATACGGTACGCGTGTATGCACAGGAGCTGTGCTGCGCGTGCGTGGCGTGTTCCTGCGCACCTTGAAGATGGGGGCGTAGTCGAAGTACTCTGAGAACTTCTCGGCGTCCAGCGTGGCGGAGGAGATGAGCAGCTTCAGGTCGGGCCTGGGGCGGGGTGGGGTGGGGTGGGTTGTAATGAGGAAGCCCGCATCTAGGGGGGCAAGGGTGTGGCATGCAGCTTTAGGTCAGGCCTGGGGCGCGTGGATGCAGGGGCTTTGTACGGTACCAAGACACCGGTGCATGATTGCCAGAAGCCTCCCGCCGATGGGCGTGGTTTCTGGTCCTTCCGCCCCCTTTCCCTCCTCTCGCTGCACAACTGTCACATCTTGCGGATGCCACCTAGGGAGACGTGAATACAGATAACGCACACACACCACGGAACACCGCTACAAGCTTACAACCCACCTGAAGCGCGCGATGTCCTTGACCAGCCCGAACAGCACGTCGGTGTGCAGCGTGCGCTCGTGCGCCTCGTCGATCATCATCACGCTGGGGGCGGGGGCAGGGAATGGATTCGGACGGGGCAAGGGGCGATAAAAAGGGGGCACTGGCGTGCGCTGGGTGTAGATGCTTGCACGTGGTAGGGTACGGCAAGCAGGTGGGCGCGCCTCGTCACACTGAGAGGGTGAGGTTTGCACGGATGGGGTACAGAGGTTCGGCGGCGATGGGTGTAGCGCCCGATCGGGGCTACAGTATTGACAGTGCCAACCTGTGCGGCCCTCGGCAACGCACTGCCGTACAACGCCCCACCCCGCCCTCCGTACCTGTACGACGCCAGGTCGGGCTCCGACAGGAACTCTCGCAGCAGCATGCCGTCCGTCATGTACTTGAGGATGGTCTTGTCGCTGGTGCAGTCCTCGAAGCGGATGGAGTAGCCCACCTGGCGTGGATTAAAGAAAGAAAGCACAAAGTAACTGTAAATGTGTCGGCGACCGTCGTGTGTACTCGTCGTGCGTACTCGTCATGCGCACTCGTCGTGCGACCGTCGTGCGGACTCCGCTCTCCCTCCCAAACGCACGCGAGAGATCCCAGGGATACAGGCACATCGCGCGGTCGATGGGCGCAGAAGCGTGTTGGTGGGCTTTCACGCCACAGCACAGAGCCTGCAAGCTCCTCTACACCCCAACTTGTCCCCCAGCCCAACTTGGCCCCACCTGGTACAGTACACATGCCGCCACGCACATGACCGCCAACCCAGCGTGCGCATCTCCATTCAACCCGTGAAACTCAATTGTGATTTGATCATTGCTATGCTGCCATCTCGCTGAAACATGGTTTGCGACCCACCTCGTTCCCCAGCTTGACGCCCATCTCGTGCGCCACGCGCGCCGACACGCTCATGGCCGCCACGCGGCGCGGCTGCGTGCAGCCGATCTTGCCCAGCTTGGAGTAGCCCGCCTCGTGCAGGTACTGCGGCACCTGCGTGGTCTTGCCGGCGCCCGTCTCCGCAACGATGATCAGGATCTGCGGGACAGGGCGAGACCACACGTGCAACCGTGCATGGGTAACTGTTAATGCGGGGTGTAATGCATATGCCTGTGCATAAGAGGTAATAATAATAATGAGGGGGGGGGCGGTATCTGATGGTCACGGACAAGCATACGAGGTGCTGCAAGAGGGTTGTGCCGCCGTAGCGTCTTGTCCCAATACATGCAGGCGAGCAACTGCCCGTTGTCCTACCCCCTTGCCTAACGCACACAGCGTAATACACCCACGGTCATGTTGTGCACCACACGTGCTTGCTGCTCCTCCACCGCACGCAGTACTAACTTTTCCCAGTAGGGTTGGAGTTACATGGGCAGCTGCTTGGGCCTCCACCCCCTCAGCCCCTAACCCACACACCCTGAAACACCACTGGTAGCTTGACACACCTGGTGCTCCTCTATCGCCCGCAGCATCTCGTCCCGGTATGGGTAGATGGGTAGCAGCTTGCGGTCCGCCTGGATGCGCTCGCGCTCCGACTTGAGCCTGGGGGTGTGCGTTGATGGTACACGTATGATTGGTATGAAGTGGTGAACTACCACTTGGGGTGGGGTTACGAAAGCCCGGGTGTTTGCATAGAGGGGCCGCGGTGGCAGAAGGAAGCGTTCAAGGCAAAGGCCCGTCGGTAAATCAGCCCCTCACGCTGTTCCAGTCCTGCCTCGATCTGGCGCTTGGCAGCTCCCACTGGTAGTTAGCGTGGCTTGCCCACATGTGTGTAATCAAAGTCACCAGGAGGTGGGTTGGCCCCCGTGGTTCCAGCCTAGAGCACCAACTTATCTGCCGCACTGTCCTACCGCCCCGTCGCCGGCTGCGCCCCATTGCCCCGCTGTCCCCTCGCCAGCTGCGCGCCAGACCCATGCCCCCGGGTCACCCCACTCACTGCTCCTGCCGCGCCGCCGCCTCCTTTTTCCGCTTCTCCTCCGCACTCTCAAACAGGGACTCCACGTCACCTGCGGGAAGGAGAATGCGATGGGGTCGAACAGTGACAAAAGTGATAACTCGGCGTAGCCTGTAGTATGGGAACGGTGAGCGGCTCGCAGCTTGCGTACCCCATCGAGAGGCCCACCCCTGTTAACCGTACATAACTCGTTCCTCCCGCCCTCCCTAACACTAAAGCCCAGGTCGCCGGGCAAGCACCTTGTCAGATAAGCACCTTACGGTGTTGCTATGTGTCGTATAACCCAGCCGCCAGCATGCCCGCCTTGAGAAAGTCCATGGTGTCCTCCTTACCGCGGTACCGCTGCATTCACCTTGGGCACAAACACACAAGCGATTACTGCAGATGTTACCTCACCCGCCAGCATGCCCGCCTTGACGAAGTCCATGGTGTCCTCGAACACGTAGTCGTACTGCGGTACGGCAGCGCCACCGTCCTGGGCGCCGACCTGGTGGGGGTGGGCGGGGGGTGCCGAGGGGGAAAGGGGGAAAGGGCAGGGCAATGGGTGAGGGTCTGCGGGCGTTGTTACCGAGGCAGGGAGCAGCAGCATGCGTGCCGGCAACACATGGCCCAGCTGCTAGCGGTTCCTTCCTACCAAGCGCTTGGCGACAGCTGCCTATGACCCCTGATCCCCGTCTCAAAGCATACCTTGGTGATGTGCGTCTTCTTCTGCTGCTCCATCTCCCACGCCTCCTGCTCCGCGTGCGGGTTGGCCTTGGCGGCGGCGCCCTCCGGCTCGCTGTACCGCAGCTTGGCCACGTCGTACCTGCAGCACAGTGTACGGCACCGTAAGGTCAGCATGCTCACAGCCACGCACTCGCCTGCAGTGTCTTCATCGCAAACTATCATTCGGCATGCCAATGCTTCGTGCATCTTCGGCTGACAACTTCCAACTGCCACGTGGGTGGACGCTCGCGAGTGCGATGGCCAATTCTTAGCGCTGAGGCTTGATCTCGCGCTTTTTACAAGCATGCCTCCTGCTGTACGGCGTGTACCGCAGCTTGTACGGCGCCCACCTGGATGCGTACTTCTCCGGCTCGTCGAACGAGTCGGGCATGCGGTACCCGTCCTCCGCAGCCTGCATGGCAGCGAACAGGAGCGGCAGGTGCACTTTTGTTGTGCCGTCATGTGGGCCGTAACCGTATCGTTATCGTAAGCGTAGCAATTCATCCAGGCTGGCCGCATCTCCGAAGACGCACGGGGCGGTTACCGTACTGAAAGGCCAACGGGGTACGCGTAAAAAGCGAGGAAATCAACGGGGTGTGGGATACCCCCCGCCAGCAGGTACCAACGAGAACCTTATACCGCCCACATTCCTGATCGCCCACTTCACCACCACCTGTTTGCGTCTCCGTCGCTAGTCACAACGCCTTCTCCTTATGCCCAACACCCACACGCATGCTAATACACACCCCCACCTGGTTCATGAGCCGCTGCTTCTCCTTGGCCAGCCGCAGCACCTCCTCCTTGTACCTGAGGTCGTCCAGCTCGCGCTGCGTCAGCGCCACGCCCGAGAACAGGTACTTGGCGTCCTCCAGCTCGTCCTCCAGCTCCTGCGTGTATTAGGTGCGCGTGTGTCTTAGGTAGGGGTGTGGTGTATCAACAGACAGAGAGCAACAGGCTAGAGGGACTTCGGCATCTCCAGCTCGTCCTCCAGCTCTTGCGCGTATGTGTGTGTGTCACAGACGTGTGGGTGCACAGATGACACAGCAGCTGCCGAAAAGAGAGATGCATCCTCCAGCTGAACCGCATCCTTCATTGTGCTCTCGAACGACAGGATGCGCGCTGCGCGAGCCAGCAGCTGCACCTGCCCACCTGTATCTTCTTGTCCTCGCGCTTCCGCAGGTACTCCTGGCGGGACACCTCGCGCAGCGTGGGGATGAGCGTGTCGCGCTCCTCCTCCGCCTCGTACCTGCACACGGTGTGAATACGAAAACGACTTCAGTACCCTTAGGGCAAGCATGTTGGCGCAATACCTCTCACTCCAGTGGTCCAAGGCGCTTGCTCACGGCTCTGCATCCCCTCGGTCGCCCCTGAGCCCCGCCCCCACCCCGCACCCCCCTTCCCTGTCCCCCTTCCCTGTCCCCACCACCCCAGGCAGCCCACCTCCTCTTCATCTCCTCCCTCCGAGCCTCCTCCCTGGTCAGCTTGGGCCCCTTGTCCGCCGTCTTCTTGGTCTTGGCCTCATCGCGCGCTCGCAGCCGGTCCTCGAACTCGGCCTTCTCAGCCTGGTCGCGCGCACGCGCCTCCTCCCTGCGCGCAATTGCACGTACACACACAGGTGGGTACGTCGAAACACAGTGCTTGCGTTGGCGTGCAGGCGGGCCCGCCTGTGCTCATGGGCAGCAGCAGCGGAGGCACGACATGTGGCTGAGGTGGCGCGGGATGAATGCAGCAAGTGACGCTGGACGGCTGTCAGCACCCCAGGCACTTGTGTGCAGCAGCGGCGGCGGCACGTGCTGTGTGCCGCCTGCTGGTGCAGACCCTTTACTGCTGCTGCTGCTTCAGTATGGGCGACTGACAGCTCCTCGGCGCCACCAACACCGACGACCAACGGCACCGGCGCTGTGTTGCTGATGTGGCAATGCTGCCCGCTTGACAGTTTGCAAGGCTGGCTGCCACCGACCCCGGCCACACGTGCTGTCCGGCCGACCAGCAGGCCGTTGCTTCGGCGGCGGCCGCGGCAGCGGCGGCAGCACGCCAACCGGAAAGCCTCCGGCCATCTGTGCGGGCCAGCACAGTAGCCAAGCGTTCCAGCTGCTCCGAGGCCCATACGTGCGCCCATGGCACCGAGGGTCGCGCCTCACAGCGCCCGAACCCCCAAAGCGCGGTCTGCACGCTCCCGTCACGAGGGGTCATCTGCCCCTCGGCTTCTCTTCTCCTCGCCTTGGCCCCAAGCCATGGTCCATGTGCACGGCCTCCAGCCAAGTGCAGCAGGGTTGCAGCAACATCATTGCTGCTACTGCTGTACTAGTCACTGCTCGCTGCTGTGCAGCCCCGCGTTCCACTGCTGTCCTGGCCTCGCTCGGCAAGTAAGTACCCAGCTGCCTCCAGGTCCGATGGGTGCGGCATCCACTGCCCTGCCCTCCCCACTACTCCAAGTCCTTCGACTCGCGCCCTCCTGCGACACAGGACCCAGAAGCCTCCTGCCGCTAGTCTCCGGTCCACCGGCCGCTGGGTCCACCACACCCGCCACGTGTCCGCACGCTTGCACCACGCGACACGTGGCACATGCAGAGGCGCTGCGCCGCAGCACAGCTCCCCAGAGACACCCGCAGCACCGCCCGCAGCACGCGCCCGCTGCCGCTGCCGCCAATCGCCGTCACCGCTGCTGCTTTAAAGCTGCTACTGCTGCTGCTGTTGCTGCTGCCGCTGCCGCTGCCGCTGCGACTGCTGCACACCGCCAGCCTGCACTCCACTCCTGAAGACGCAGTTCACCACCCTCAACCCCACTCCGCCCCCCATACCCAACCACACTCCACCCCACCCCCGCGCCCACCTGAGCCGCTCCTCCCGCTGCTCCTCGTTCTCCTGCTGCTCGTCGTCCTCCTCCTCCACCTCCCACTTCCGCTTCGCCCTCTTGGCTTGGGGCACCACTGTGTCATCCTCTTCATCATCATACCTCCCGCCCCTGCTGCCGCCCCCGCCCCGCCTGCTGCCCCCGCCCGCCCCCGCCTCCTCCTCCCCGTCAGCGAACTGAACCTTCTTGCTGCGCAGCTGCTTGCCCCCTCCCGCCGCCCCACGCTGCGGCGACGCACTGCGTCGGGAGCTACCCCCAGCTCCGTTATCACGAGCTGAGCCGGGGCCGGGGCCAGCTGCAGCAGCTGCAGCAGCAGCCCCTGTCGCTGCAGCTGTTGCTTTTGGAGCAGAGGGAGCTGGCTTGGCGTCCTCCTCCTCGTCCGCGTCGCCTTCTAGCAGCCCGTACGTCACGCTCTTTCGTACGAGCTCCCGAGCCTGGCGCTGCTGCTGCGCGTGCTGCGCCGCTGCAGAGTTGACCGCTGCACGGCGGGGGGCTCGGCGCAGCAGCTCGGCGGCAAAGGACTGCACCTCGCCCGTGTTGGGCAGCTGGCAGGAACGCTTGAGCTCCGTGAATAGGGAGTCCGCGCTGGTGTGTTTTCGAGCTAATGATATGAGGAACGCTGCCACGTTCGCGTCCGCGAAGCCCAGCAGGCCGTGCAGCTTGTCCTGCACCCATGACTTGAGCTCCCGCTCGGACGCGTCTGCTCCCGACATGGTGTGATCTGTCAACTAGTTGATGTGCTGTTTAGTTTGTGCAGACCTTGTAGCGGCGGGGCGGCGCTCAGCGCGCAGTGCCCCGCCACCACCACCGATACGCCAGAAGACTACCTAACAGGTGAATGATTCAATTTGTACAGCTTGATGGATATGATCTACAACAAGGTTACGGCAGTTGCGAGAAGCCCTGTCGAGGTCTGTAGGTTCTGCGATACGTGAAAGAAGCTCGAAAGCGCCAGGCAGGCCTGATCTAAGTGTTCCATAGTAATAACTTTGGAGGAGCGTAACAGTGTTTCTGCATGGCCAAGCTGGGGACTCCCCCGGAATGAGCGTTCAGTCTCATGGCACCTTCCGGACCACTAAGACACGCGTTTTTCCTCGTGACCAGCCATATGCCTGTGTAAATTACTATATAGGGTATGGCTGTTCGCTTTAGCCATATACGTAGATAGAGAGTCGTTCCGGCTTTTGTAGGCCCAAACGCTAGCCGTCAAGTCCGGGTACCCGCGACCGCGTCTGCTTCGATAACTACAGCGCAAGGCGTGCAGGTGGAATGCCCCTTCAGGGCGGAGGTGGCGAAAATGTCTCGAACGCTACTCAGCAACAGGCTGTCATTTCTTGCCTGGGTAAGTGCGCGTGTCCCAGCCATGCCAAACATTTTGAAAGCAGTAACACGTGGAGAAAAGAGGGCAGTATTTGGGCCATATCTCCCCTTGGCATGGACCTCAGCACCTCACGCCCCTTGACCTGCCGGCGAGCAGGGTGCCCGCACACCCAGCTCCCGTTGTCCTTAACACCAACCGACTCCTTCCCGGACTAATTCGAGCTCAGTCTTACTCTAACGTCCTTGGTCGCGCGCAGAGCGGCTCAAGCCTGGGCACTTCCAGGCCAAGCGTATGGCGTACGAGATACGTGACTTAGGCTTCACGCCAGCTGGCGCACTCTCCACGCTACAGCTACTGGTCCGGGGCATCTACGTCAAGGCAGTGGCCGACCCAGATCGCTGCGCGGCCCCGTGCGCATCCCTGTGCTACTCGCTCACCCCCATCCTGCCGACGTTCATCCCCCCCGGGGCCGTCACCGCCGAAGCCAAAGCCAAGCGGATAGACTTTCGCGGCCAGCTGCTCAACCTCTGCCAGCGCGAGTTCGAAGTAGCATGCACGCGCACGCACGCCGCCAGTCCACCATCCACTCCAAAGGCTGTGGACTCTGTGGAGCAAGGAGATCAGGAGCAGCAGCAGCAGCAGCAGCCGTCCTTCGACTGTCTGTCCGGTGTACTGCAGTTCCTGGCCTGGCTGTACCTCCACCACCTCCTCACGGACCGCATCATGCTGGCCTGCCTTGCAATGGTGGCGTCACCCCCGGGCGCCTTCGCCGCCCCATGTGGGGAGCCGGGGGCCGAGGGTGCGGACTCCGAAGCCGAAGCGGTAGCAGAGCGCAAGGAGGTGTTTGCTGGCTCGGGCGGGCGCACGCGGCTCGGGGCGTTGGTGCGGGCTCTGGTCATCGCAGGACGGCAGGTGGGCGGGTTGGTATGGATGTTGGGCTGGGAAACATGCTGCTGGCTATCTGGGTTGGAATTTCTTAGGTTTTCAAATCTCGTGCCACTGTCAAGTGTTGCGTTACACGATTTTGTGGTCCCCTTCCGCCCCATGACAACTGCAGCTGCACGACAACGTGCCCTCACGGCACCGCCCCATGCTGGACGACCTGTACGACAAGCTCCGGGCAGCCTCTGCCGTACACCCGCTGCCGTACAAGCAGCCGGAGGAGGAGCGGCAGCAGGGGCAGTGGCAGCTGCCGGACGACGTCCTGGCCTCCCTGCACGCCCTGCTGACCTGTCAGGAGGGCGGTTGGGTGACCTCCCCCCCACTGCCGCCCCTCATGGCGGCGTCGGTTGGCACCAGCAGCAGCACCAGCGGCGGCGGCGCTGCCACATCCAACGGCGGGGACGCGGCGCCTGATAGGGTCAGCAGCAACGGCGGTGCCGGGGGCCCGGGACTACTGGCGCGCAGGGCGTCGAGCAATGGGAACATTGCTGGCATGTGCGGGCAAGGAAGCTCCCCGCGCGCAGCTGCTGCGGTAGCTGCAAGCTGGCAGGAACGTCGCAGCAGGAGCGCCAATGGTGATGCCAGCACCACCAGCCGCGACGCCAACGGCGGGAAAGCGGGCACGCCGGACCGCCCAACGACGCCCGCTAACAGCCCTCCAGCACCATCAGAGCTCAGCCCTCCAGCACCATCAGAGCTCCTCCTCCCTGCCGCTGCCGCTGCCGCGGACCAGGCAGAGAAGAAGCCGGACGAGCGGCCGCAGCAGTGCACTGAGCCCATCTCCCCAGCCCTGAGCACCACCGGCAGCGAACCCGATGCGCCCAGCAGCGCGTCCCCCGCCCTCCCGCACCCCGCCCTGAAGCGCGTCAAGGCCACCGTGGCAGACGGCCTGGGGCTGGGGCTCGGAGCTGGGAGCAGCGGCCTGCGCAGCGGGGGCATGACGCCTGTGCGCGGCTCGTCCGCGAACCTGGACGGGCTGTGGAACCTGTCGCAGGACAACTACGCGGAGGCCAGGGCGCAGCTGCTGGCGCAGCCGGTGGCGGGGTCGACGGCGACGCTGGAGGTGAGGCTGTGTCGTTAGTCGTCATCAACTTGAAAGGGGCTACGCGTGAACCGTGTGAGGCGTCAGATAGTCACAGAAACGCTGGGGAGCGGGGTAGTGTGGGGGATATCTAGGCAGTAGCAAGGTCGCGGCTGCTGGCGCGGCCGGTGGCGGGGAGGACCGTGACGCTGGAGGGGGGTCTGACGGGGTGGGGGTGAACGTGAGACCGGGCAGGGCGTGGGCGTCTGGGTGTCCTGGGGGGTGATTGCTTCTTTATCCCAAGGTGGCGTATACAATTACTGTGCATACCACTGGTAAATGCGACATCGTGGCTCAACGCCTATGCATGCGTGCGAGCCCAAACGGCTGGGGTTCTTGGGTTATGTGTGCTGCCGCCGTGCCGTGCAGGCATTGCCGTACTCAATACCTTGACCGATGCCGTACACAACCCCTCTGCCGTACAGGCCATGGCGGACGAGCTGGTGGACTGTGCCATTGCGGCCTCAGGGGGCGACCCCGAGGGCGCATGCAAGCCGGGCGAGCAGCTGCGTCTACTAGCACTGGGGAGCATGGGGGGCGCCCCGCACGCCTCGCGGCGGAGGCGGGGGTCGCACAGCGGGCCCAAGCACACGCCTGCGGCCACAGCTGGCGCCGTTGCGGGCGGGGCTGGGGCCGCGGGCGCGCCGGCTGGGGGGCAGGAGGCGGACTGGGCGCAGCAGGTGCAGGAGGAGTGGCGGGAGCAGCAGGCGGCGTGCGAGCTGTACGTGCGGCTGTGTGTTGACGCCATGACGCAGCTGGGGAGCAGCAACAACTGCGGAGCCAGCAGCAACGGCAGCAGCAGCAACGGCGCAGCAGCAGGGGCCGCCGGGGCGGCGGCCGAGCCTGTGGTTTCGGAGACGGGCCGCACCTTCCGGCGGCTTCTGCTGTCTGCCGCGCAGCTACATTTTGAGCGCTGCCTGGCGGACCTGCTACCCCCCGTGGCCCCGGTGCCGCTCCCCAGCCCCACCGCCCCCCTGCTCCTTCCCGGCCACTACACCAACACCCCGGCCTCGTCGGCCCCACCCCGCGCCATGCCTGAGACCGCGTCCGCATCCGCCGCAGCAGCGGCCGCCATCGCCTTCCTAGACTCCCGCGGCCCCATGTCCACCAGCGGCAAGTCCCTACAGCCGACCCACGGGTCCGCCAACGGCTGCCCCGCGGGGACCTCCCCTGCCACGCCCCCCGCCGCCGCGGCCGCGTCGCAGCTGCGTGCGTGGAGCGACATCGTGCCGGCGAGCGGCGTGTCACGCGACGCGTTGCCACGTGCCCGCGGCGTGTCGCACCTGCTGGTGGGGCTGCTGCGCGGTGGTGTGCTGACGCCGCGCATCGTGCTGCACTGCGCTGCCGCCATGGTGGAGGGGGCGGCCACGGGGTCGCTGCAGTGCCTCGAGTGCGCGGTTATCCTGCTGGCGGGGATCGGACAGCTGGTGAGTAGTAAGCGAGGCTTGTGGGTGGGGTGAATAGGGGGTTGGCAGCCTAGGCTAACCAAGGGGGCCTGCTGTTTGGTTGGGAAGGCTCGTGCGGCAGTGTGCAGCTCGGCCCGTTGTACAGTGGTAGTGGTAAGTTTGCTCGTCCATACTACCATGCCTTTCGCAATACGGTACGCAACTCTTTGCAATGGGTTGGCAGCTTCAACCACCCCTTAAGCCTGTACCTCGCGCTTCACGCGCACCCTTTACCCCTGGCGCAGGCCCGCACGTTCAAGGTGGCGGAGGCGGCTGCCTACGAGAGCCTTAACAAGCGGCTGAGGTCCCTGGCAGGGGGCCCCGACGGCAGGGACGGCAGGAAGGGCGGCGGAGCGGGCGGGAGCCAACCGCCGCCGCCGCCGCAGCAGCAGGGGGGACAACAGGGCCAGGGTCAGGCGCATGGGCACGGCCTCAAGAATGGTGGCGGTGGCGGTGGCGGAGGCGGAGGCGGCAGGCATGGTGGCCGGGGGCGGAGGCACACCCGGGGTAGCCATGACGGCACGGGCGGAGCGGAAGGCAAGGATTGGAGGGACGGGAGGGAGGGGCAGGGCGAGGGAGGGGAGGCGGAGATGCGGCGGAGGTACGTCCGGCTGCTGGCGCCGCCACCGCGTGCACCGCCGGCGGTGCCCCGGGGTTGAGCGTACTAGTCGCAGCGGCAGCAGCAGCAATCGCAGAGGGCGTCCTACAAGTGTGGGGTGAACCTGGATACACGACGTGGAAGGAACGAACGGTTAAATCCACGTGCAGGCTGGTCAGTTAGCGCTCGGCGCGTGAGTAAAGGCGGGTGCGTGGTAGGATGCAGTGGGGCTGTGTGGACAGACCGCGGGCCCGTACGGGGGACAGCGAAGAAGGCAGGGCTGGACAAGGAGGAGGACCGCCGCCAAGGGCTTCGGTGCATGCAGGCTTATTACTCGGTACCGGCATGTAGTAGCGGCAGCAGCAGCAGCAGGCTGGAGGGTACTAGTCGTTCGGTCGACCGGAGGCGGCAGGAAGGACACCGACGGCAAGGCGTGTGCAGGGGTGCTGACGGTCAGTTAGGTTCCTAGTAGTTTAGGTGTTTCGGTGTCTGTGGAGGTTCTCAGCTTCTCGCCCAGGCTTCTGCCAGACGCTTTGGATATTTGGGTTTTTGACGGCGGCGAGGACTCGAGGCTAGCATAGCTGTGCCGTTATAAACTTCTCTGCCCTCCCGCTAATTGCGTGCTACCACACCTCGTCACCACGGCAGCCGCCCTCCTGCCATCTGCGGGAGGGCAGCAGCTGCTTAGGATAGGATTTCTTAACGCCCGTATACCCGAATGGGCCCGATAGGGCTCGAATGGGCGAGCGAGCTTCCTTTTATACGCTGTGTGGCCCAGCCTTCCGCATTCCTGGCGGGTTGGGGCCGGACTGTGTCGTACTGCATGCTTGACTGTTCGTCCGGAGGGTTTCTGTCTTGGCGTCCCCTGACGATATGCTGCAGCTGGTGCGTGGGCGCATTGCCCGATTCATTGGGTGTGTTAAGGTTCCGCACCGTTTTCTTAGCGGTGGCGCATTTCGCCCTGGAGGGCAGACTGGTGGCCATTGCAGGGTACGGTGCCATGCACAAACGGATGAGCGTGTTTAGGGCAGGCAGGCGGGCGTTAGGGCGGTACCGGTAGTGGTGGTGTACGTGGTGTCTTCAAACTCAGAGCCGTGCCAACATGGGGCCTTTTCGTTGATTGTGTCTGCTCAGCAGCGCTGTGTGCTAAACTCTTTCGGTGCCATGGCAATTTAGCAGCAACTTGTAATCAAGGAATGACCACGAGGACGTTCTTCTCTCAGTTTGTCTGTGGCGTGTCCTTCCTGGTCCCTCCTCCAACGCCCATACGCACACAGCTTCCCGCGCTGCTGCTGCTGCCCACAGTGCGTTGCATACATGTGAACCACGCGCACGGTACCGTAGGCTGTGAATCACGAAACGAAACGAAATGTGTACGGTAGTACAGGGTGCGTGCTACTGCTGCCGCGGTGCATGCCGTACCACTTGTGCAAAGTCAGGGCCCAGCGCACAGAAACTGCCCCAGCTCAGACGGGTGTCGGTAGACCTGGGTAGACATGCCCGACTTGACGTGTTGAAGCGAAGACGAACAGGTCCGTAACTGCCAACCTCGACTCTACAAGTATGAAACCTCAGTGTCAAGTAACGTCCAGTAGCAAGACCCACATACACATTTCCCACCAGGTCTCGCTTATGCACGGCCATTGGGTTGCAATGCGTGGGTCACGACCTAATAACCACGCACTGAGTACAATAATCCCCACAGTGCAACATCATGTGGACGGCCAAGCGTCAGTTTGACCGCCTGCCAGATCGGCTCATGAACTTCCCGCCTCTTTGCCAAATCCCCACCTCTGCCGCTCGGCCCTACCTACCCCCACGTTCCTTCAGAGCATGTGTTGCCTCCACCCCACCAGTTGGCGTATCACCCACTCCGGCAGCACCCAGTCCCCTTCGTCCCTCCGGGGCGCTGCTGCTACCCCACGCCCCTGGCTGGCTGCCCCCAGAGCAACGACAGCCCCAGCAACACTCGCCGCGGCCCTCAAACTGTCCCACGACTAAACTCCAACGAAAAGGCCTGCCCGCCCTCCAGCGGCGCGGCTTCCCCCGCCGCCGCCATCACTATGCCGACGTCCTATCGCGGGCACCAGCGGCAGCACGGCATGGACAGCGGCAGCAGCAGGGCTGTGCCGTGTCGCACAGCCCCAGCCGCTGACCAGCAGCGCAAGGTGGTCGCTGGAGGCGCTGCCCTCGACCAGGGCCTGCGGGGGGAGGAAAGGGGTAAGGCAGGGGCGTGGGAGATGGATCACGTGCGGCCAGCGGAGTGCCGTGCGGGGAGGCAGGTGTGCTGTTTCACCCTGGGTCTAGGTGTGCGGGCGTCCTGATGCGGACTTCGTGCACCAAAGAGCCTGTGCTGCCCTAATAACCACTTTATCAGATACTTGCGCAGAGCAAGGGTCAAGTCGACGCCGCGCCCCCCGGACCAAAGCGAACACAAAGGGCAGTGCAGACAGGCGCAAGGCATCAGTGCCTTTCGCATACAGCCGCCCGACACACCCCCGAGTGCCGCCTCCTTCCTGTCCTGTCCTCCCCGCCCTCCTCGCCCTCACCCCTCACCTCCATGGACGCCGCAAACCCCGAGAACCGCACCCCGTCCGCCATGTTGAGCAGCATGGTGGTGTTGGACACGGGGGCCTGGGGCCTGGGGCCTGGGGCAGGGGGCAGGGGGTAGGGCGGGCGGGTCGGTGACGGAACCCGAGCGGGGGGGCGCGGGCGGCAGCAGGAGTGCGACTTGCAGAGGCATGCTGTAGAGGGGTAGAGCAAGTGCCGCGAGCGTGGGGCCCTCGCTAGCGCGCCCCTTGTGCTACCGTGGGCCGATCACAGCCCTACGCACGGACAACGAGGGACAGCGCACGCGCCCGTGCGCAGCTGCAACCCCTGCCCGCTGCCCACCTCCCCGGGGACCGTCAGGCGGGGCGGGGCGTCAACACCGTTCCCCACGCTCCGCTCCCCATGCCCGGCCCACCTCCGCACGTTCCAGTCTTCCTGCCCCGCTCCCGCCCGTGCAGCCCTTCACCCCGCCAACCCCCATCCCATTCCGCCCCACCTTCAGCCACCAGGTGTGAAGCGTGGACACGGCTGTCCCGTGGCGATGAAGGAGCGGTGCAGCACCAGGTTCGCAACCATCAGCCGCGTGTGCTAAGGCACGTGACTAGCAGCCGGGCGGAGCAGGTTGCCCCACAGCAGGGGTGCAGCGGGAAGAATTGGGAGCACGCGTTGTGCGCCCGAGCGCCTGCGCGGTGGCAGACAAGTGGGAGCATGAGGTCGTGACAAGACGGTAGGTGGACAGGTTGCGGTGCTTGCCATGTAGAGCCAAAGCGTGAGGGTGGGCAAGAGGTGCTTGCCCTTGCGCTTCCCCGTCCCGGCCGGCGGGCTGGCGTGCGGAGGGCGCTAGATAGAGCTACCCAACCGCTGGTCACATACGTCACGCTACGCCTCCGTCCGCCCAGGTCCTTCTCGTGGCCCCCGCTTGCCATCCCCGTGGCCCAGCACCCACCCACAGCAAGGCAAAGCGATGCCCAGCCGCACGTCGCCGGAGCGACGGCGAGACGCCCAGCGCCTGAGCCTCGGATGAGCACCGTACACCCCACCAGCCCCAAACACGCCTACCTGAACTCGTGCGCGTCCAGGTCCATGGGCCCCATGTGCGCCTCCGGGAAGTCCATGCGCGTGTCGTACAGGATGTAGCACGCCGTGGCAGCGAACTGCTCGCTGCAGTTGTCTACCACAAGGTCCAGCTCAGCCATCACGGCGCGGACCTGCGCAGCCGCACAGACGGGGCGCCGGCGTTAGCCCGAAAGGTAATTTAAGGCACGGAAGTCAAAGGGCGAAAAAGGTTAGACAGATCACACCAACAAACTCGGTTACACTGCAGCAGTGATGCAAGTACGGTCACTCTGCACGACTGGTACTTGCATACATGTTGGTTGCACAGATCCGCGCACGCACTGCACGGCCTGTGTTCCTGACTTCCACAAGCAAACTTTGTAAGCGGAAGGTTGTGTGAATATTACCCACCAGCTCGTCGTCCCTCACTGCCAGGGCAGCCACCAGCAGGGCGTAGCGGGCGCGGGAGGCGGCGGGCAGCTCCTTGGTCTGCGGGAGACAGGATGGGGTGCACAAGCGCTCCGGATCAGGTGGCATACGGGTTAAGGTAGCCACGGCGTGCATTGCAGCCGGCGGGTACAAGAAATTCGCAGTGGCCGGTGGCCGACGTGCGGATGGGCATTCCCAAAAGATCACCAGGTAGGACGGTCAGCAAGCACCCCATGAGCGGAAAACGGCATGCTCCAGGGCTTGTGCCCGACCTTCGGGGCCCGCAGCTGCCTCGCCCACCTGGCCAAAGTCCAGCAGGGCGACGTGCAGCTCGTCCGTGTCCGCGTCTGCGCCCGTGCCGCCGTGGGAGTACGGCGAGGCGCCGGGGCCGTACTGCGCTGGCGGCAGGCGGCGGCGCAGGGCCAGCACGTTGCCGGGGTGCCTGCGCGGAGGAGAGGACATGGGGAAGAAAGAATGGGACGGTTGCGTCACACGGCTACACGGCTGGAACAGGAGGGGCAAGGAGGGCCGACGCAGGAGGGAGGCACACGAAGTCTGTGATCGACGTGGTGTATGACGAGGCGTGAAAACGTTCAACACAGTCCAACCTGTGATCCCCGGCAAGGCGGGGCGGTGTCAATCGGCAAGGCTCAAGCAGACCTCTGGGAGCGGCAATGGGGGCGACAAGGCGAGCTCGAGCAGTACGTGTTGTGGCTGTACGCTGCTTACGGGTCGCTGTGGAAGAGGCCGTCCCTCAGGATCATGACGCCGTACGCCAGGGTGAGGGAGGTCATCAGGCCATGACGCACAGCCTACAGGGTGGGTGCGAGGGGCGGGGGATCAGGGATGGATCGGGTCGACGCAAGTTGCGGGCAAGGCAACTGGTAGGATACGAGTGTCCACCTGCAGACTTATCGCACTCACGTCTGCTCTGCACACCCTTGTTTGTCCCTTCGTACACTGCAAAAGCACGCACACAGGCACATGCGTACGGCTGGAGCATGTACTCGTACGGCAGGCATCACCTTGCTCTTGCCTGCACTGCTGTGTCAGCCCTCCCTAACACACCACCACCTTTTAGTGGTTCCAGTCGCATCCAGTCCCTACACGCCCGCCCCACCCACCAGGTCCATTCCCGCGATGTCCAGCAGGGGCACACCGTCAAGGTACTCCATGGTCAGCACCTTCCCGCTGCTGAGCCCCGGGACCATGGCGGGCACCACCACCCGCCGCAGCGCGGGCATGGCCGCAGAGTGCGCCGCCAGCGAGCTGCGGATGGCGGTCGCAAACGGAAGCCTCTCGCGCACAAAGTCAAACTCCAGCGGCACCTGCGGGGCAGGGTGAGCGCACGTGGGGTAAACCACACGAGGACGGGAGGCGATGCACGGTAGGCTGCCGCAGGGCCGCTTCACGTGCGCCATGGACGTCCGGCATGGCTTCAGTGAGGATGCTCGGTATTGGTACGCTGCAGCCACAACAAGTCACGCTGTATGCCAGCCCCCCACTTACTTACCGATCTCGCCCGCTCCAGAGCTTTCTGCCCCGGTTTGATCTGTAGCTTGTGACCCATGAGGAGGGACCCCCGACCCCTGGCCGCACCCCGACGCACTGTTACCACCCGGTCTCCGACGCAATGCACACCAGCCAGTTAGCCCCCCCACCCACCGTTTCCATGCGTTTTACGTGTAGCCCCTCAACCCCGCGCTTCCACGCACACACTTTCTTGTCCCGCCTGCCAGCGCACTGACAGGGCGGAAATAGAGCGCACCTGCAGGTTATACTCCCGTATGAGCGAGCCGTGGTCGAACCCCAGCTCCATCCCGGTGGCCGCCAGCAGGCCGCTGAGGCGCGACAGGTTGGCCAGGTCCCCGCGCATCATGACCACCACCGCCCGTCCGTCGGGCAGCGGCTGCGGGCAGGGGGTGGGTGGCCGCATAGGGGCAGGGCAAAGCGGTCAAGACGACACGGGGCAGGGGTTGGTGGCAGGGCACGGCGGTGGGCTTGGGGATGTTGACTGTGGTCTGCAGCTGTGCACACTGGCCAGGCTGCACGAAAGCCGTGCGGTTGCCGGAAGTTGGAATAGCGAAAAGCCACGCACCTCGCAGCAAGCATCTGCATGCTGCCAGCCGGCGACTACAATATCCGATCCCTCGTTTCCCACCCCTCTCAGTTGGGCCTCATGTTGTTTTCGGCCCCATCCATGCTGCCGCCTCCATCCCTCGCTCCCCTGTGTCCCGCAGTAGCCCCATCTGCCGCCCGCCCCTACCACCATCTTCCCGTGCCACCCTACGATCCCCTCCTTCCCTGCCCCACCGTCGTCCGCCGCCTGCGTGGCGCTGAGCAGCATGAGGCAGGCCACGTGCCCCACAGTACCGCCGCCGCGCCCCACGCCGCCGACCCGCGGGTCACAGCTGCCGCCCGCCGAGGAACACAGCGCAGCCAGGAGCGAGGGCAGGACGCCGCGCGGGCCGGGTGGGACTGGGGCTGCAAGGAGGCGGCGGCAGAGAGGTGCGCCTGAGGCTGCTGCTGATGGTGGTGAGTGCAAGTGCGCCGCCCCCACCCCGCCTGCGCCCGGTCCTCGTTTGCGGGTATGGCGGCCAGCGATGGATGAGCAGCGCAAGCCGGCGGTGACGCCGAACACGACCTGCCAGGGGAGTGGCGGTGACGGACGGGGGCACGTCACACACGACTGGGCCGACAGGGACAGCGTATGACAGCGTATGTGTCAAAGGATGTTGAGGACGGACTGTGCTGCAAGCGCCTTCGTGAGCTCCATAAGCATGTATAGCGCGCCATAAGCGACAAGCGGCATTTATTCTTGGCAGGAGGCTCGCATTCCCCGCGAGTTCGGCCAAAGAACTTCTGCGACACCTAGCCCCCGTGCATACCTCAATGCCGCACGGCGGCACTGCTTGTGCTGTGACAGCTTTCCAAATGGTTGGTACCACAGCAATGGCCGCAGGCGGATCGAAAGTGGAACTGTGCAGCGTAGAGAGCGCGCTGACTGCGCGACCCCATTTCAGTATGCTGTGCGACTCCACCTCCTTAAAAAAGGACTTTGTTGTAGAGCTTACCAGCGCAAGTAAGGTATTGCCGAGTGCAAGGCGGCAGCATCCCAAGGTTAGCTTGCCCCGCTGCTTTCCGGGCGACGGTTTGCGTTGTGTACAAGCATATACTGCTTTAGTCCAGTAGCCGATGACCCCTAAGTAATGCTCTTGGGATCCTTCTGCAGTTCGCAGCAGCGTCAAAGGCAGTGCGACGGTTGGAAACATGCTCAAGTCCTCCAGCTTAACTGTGGCGCTTTCGTAGGCAATTCCATATGCAAAGACGGCTAACAGCTGCTGTCGTCCCCTGCTGGCATCGGGTGACCCACGGGACGATGGAGCTGGGCACCCCCTGCCTCGCATGAGGCAAGCATGCAATTTGCACGTTTGGCGGGAGGCCCTGCTAGCTGGGTGACCGAATCGTATAAAAGCTAGTCTTGTCCTGTTAATATGTTGGCAACTGACATAGGCTGCGGTCTACGAGCTACTCTATTTCTTGCCTTTGCGCGCTAACGTCCAAGTGCGCCGACACAATGGAGGGCTTGGGAGCGGCTGAGGCTCAGCCTGGCTTGTGCCCGGCTGCGGCTCGGCTTGTCCAGATTTGCATCACCATCGATGGAAATGCCAAGGCGGTGGTGGTGGCTTACAATGCGTTTCGTTCGCAGGCGTCCAAGGCCACCTACGAGCCAATTGAAAAGGTGGCCGCGGACGTCCTGAAGGTCCTGAACCAAGCTCTCCACATCGACTACGGTTCCATGAAGCTGCGCACCGACAATGCGGCAGCAGCGTTCAGCGCGTCGTGGACGGGCGTGGTGGACTCGGCCAACCGGGTGGAGTTCCAGGGCTCGGGCCTGACACCCTCCGTGGCCGTCAACCTGGTCACGAAGCTGGCGCGGGATGCGGTGGGCGAGCCGGCGAGGGTGTGCGGGGGAACGCAGCCGCCGCCAGGGGAGCACTGTGCCCTGGCCTTGCTGTTGCAAGCCTGCTCCTTTGTCAGCTGCTGGTGTACCGGTAGCAGCTAGCAGTCGCGACACCCACGGTCAGGTGCCATGTCGTGTACCAGCACGCTGCAGCACACATCCAGCGCCTACTCATTCATGGCCCTTACGCACTGGTACTGTAACGCAGCGTACCGCGACTGCGGCGTTCACTCCCCGGCTCAACACACTCCCGCCGTGCTTTGTGCGCGCTGTAGCTGCTGCCTTGTTCCTTGGTAACCCTGGTCTGTGCTTGCACCCGCTCGCTTCGCACTTGACGTGCGCACAGGGCGTGTCTGTCACCGGGGCGGACGGCGCTGCCCCCGGCAATGCGCTGCAGCAGCTGATGCGCAGACGCACAACGCGCGCTGACGTTGACGAGGTAAGTGGTGTGGGGCAGCGCGGGTGGAGGAGGGCATTGGGGAAAGGCAGAGGCAAGTGCATGGGGTGAATTTGGGCCATCTACGTTAGCCTTTCAGCACCGCAAGCAAGGCAACGGCACAGGCAAACCAGCACGGCACTTGTGCCCTTGCTGAGATATGTTCAAGCCGTAAGCTCTTGCTTGCGCACGTCCGTCACCCCACGGCACACGCGCACGGACGGTGTCGTGACCCATGTTAGCGCTCCACCCTGTGACGCTGGTCAGCCTCTGACCCAGATGGTCACCACCCTGACCTCGTCTGCCCTGCCCCGCTTCCCTTGCCTGGCTGCCCGTGCAGGCCAAGGCGGTGGTGAAGCTGCTCAAGGGACTGGACCCCGAGAACGAGGACCACTACCACAAGATCCTCGAGTGCGAGGGCCGGCTGCTGGCGCTGCTGCCCACGGGCATGGCGGAGCAGGTCAAGGTGGCGACGGAGGCCGTCAAGACGGCGAGGCTGTCGTCCACCGCAGTGGACCAGCTGACGGAGCCGCTGCGGCAGCAGGTGGGCGGGCGGGGGCGGGTGGGGGACGGCAGGGGACGGGCGCGGGCGGGCGGCACCGGTAGCAGCGGCGGAGGCAGGGAAACCCTGAAGACCCACGTGGCCATGCATGCCCCAGCGCCTCGGTGGAAGGCTTGTCCTAGCCCTCGCACGTGCCGTTAGCTGCTTGTTGCCTGCCGTCACCCCGCCGCCTCCCCTCTTGTCTCGCCAAGCGCGCCGTTTGCCTCGTGACGCCACACCCACATCCCTGCCTCCCCGCCTCCCCCCTCCCTCCCGCCCCTCCCACAGATGGGCGCGGCGCACGTGTCCATCATGGCCGGCAAGGCGCAGGCGCGGCAGCAGCAGGAGGAGCAGAAGGCGGCCAAGGAGCTGCGCATGGAGCAGCAGAGGCAGCAGGTGCGCGTTGGTGGATGCGTGAGCTAGCGCCTGGCGGTAGCGACGCCTGCACCCTGCATCCTCGCTGCCAGGCACTCTTCATACCGACCCACATCGAACATGTACTTCAAGTGTCCTACCTACCCTGTTGACCTGCCGGCATCAGCTCCCGTGCCCTCTCCCCTGACCCACATGCCCCTCCCCCTTCCCCTCTCCACCCCTGGTGCAGGCGCTGGCGGAGCCGGCGGCTGCGGACCCGGCGGACGCCAACAACAACGACGACTTCATCGACGTCAGCGCCGGCCGCAAGAAGCGTGGCCCCGCGCGCCCGTGAGGGGCCGGTGACGGCCCGCAGCCACCGTACCACGCGTCAGCCCAGGGTGAGTGCGTGGATGCATGGGCCACGCCTTAGGCGAGGGTGGGTGCTTGGCAGGTGCTGCCGGTGAGGCGAAACGCTCCATGCCGTGCTTTGGGGAGCGGGGTGCAGGTGGGGGCGCACACAGCAACTGCTCCCAGGGCCCTGCTTGACCTCGTGGCCTGGCACACAGGCACAGCACGGGCGCGTAGACTGCATGCATGCGCTTCCTGCGCCGTGCAAGGCACACAGATTCACATCACAGAATGTCGATCGAGCCAGATCGAGCCCACGTGTACCGGTACCTCAGCCGACTCACTCCCTGCTGCACCCCTGCGCCCGGTAGTGGGCGCTTGGTGCTGAAGCCCTGCCTTCGCCCTAGTACACGCCTGCGCCCTGAACCCACGCTCGGACGGATGTCCTGCATCACTAATATCAGACTGCCCCCCTGCGGCCCCTCCCCGCTCTGCCCGCACCAGAGCCCGGCCCGCTGCCTCCAGCGCCGAGCGTGACAGCAACCGGCGGCAGCAGAACGGGACTTGCAGATGTGATGGGAGCCAAGACTGGGATGGGAACGGGAGCAGTCAGGAGGGGAAAGTAAAGGGAGCGGGTTTGGGAAGGGCAGGAGTTTGGGGACGTCTGGGGGGTAAGAAGAAGGAAGGAGAACGGGGCAGGGATGTAGAATGGCGGGAAATCGTACGATGATGAGGGCCCAGGCAGAGCGTGCAGATTTTGCAGAGGGAGGGCATGCAAGGGGATACCGGAGTTAGGCAGAGCACTGTAGGTCAATGTGTGTTCTCTCCTTGAGTGTCTTTTTTGTTGTCTGCGCGTCGTCCCAGAAGGGTGTTTTGCTGGTAGGTGTGGACTTCTAGGTGCTTCGTCGCCTGCGGGTTATGCCGTGTTGATGGCAGGCTGCCAACAACAGTGCGCGTCGCCGCAACGCAGTTGTACCGGTAATATGTGGTTGACACCTACGTATACATGAGCTGGTGTGCGTGTGTTGTGTTCCCGTTACGGTATGAGTGAGGCTCATGTGGCGCGTTCCGTACATACAGGCCTGCTGCTGGCCGCACGTGCCCACAGGCACGTGCTGTCGAACGAACATGCCGCACTCATTCGACACTGAGTCACCGATATACTGTAACCACGTGTTGTGCCCCACTTGCGTGCTATTCTTCCCACTTGCATGGGCTTTCATGACGGTCGGTGTGCCGCCCGCAAGGGCGGCGGGGGGGGCGGTCATGGCAGCCCTTAGCTGCGGGTGTACTGGTAGGGGCCCGACACGGTTGTTTGTACACCACAGCAAGCTAGCAGCAGCGAGTGAACCGGGCAACTACAGCGCGGAGGGGGTACGTGGTTCAGCCGCTCTATCTACAGCACTGTGCGATCCCAATGCGCATCACGGACTGGTATGCCTACTCCCTAGCTCTTCAGTACCTACCGGTACTGCTGATGACGCACCAGCAGGCAACGGTTCGATTTCCACCACCTGATCGCCTCATTACCACTGCGAGTGCGCTGTTGCCACAAGTGCTAGTGTTGGCGTAGCTAGCGGACGCGAATGCATTGCTGAGCTGCTGCCTCCTGCTCTGCGGTGGACCACATACACGGCATGCCTTACGCCGTTATGCGGGCCCACGGCAACGCCACGTGTGAGGCAGGCACAGTACCGCTGCTTCGGTACTGCAGGCGTAACACGGAAGGTACTGGTACCGACCATCCCTGAAGGCGGTAGGCTCTGTAGCGTGACACGGCTGTTGGACAGCAACCAGGACTTGCACACCGGGAAAGGGACGATCCACAAGTGTACGAGCGAGGTTGCGCAACGTGGAGTCCGGTGTCCTGCGGTACCGAGGTCCTTACACAGTCCAGCTACGCACACCTCCCTGCACCCCAACGGCGACTTCATACGCTGCGGGGGTGCGCACCCCTCCCCTCGCATAGGCACAGGGGTGCGGCAAAAGTCCCACGCACCCCCCGTACACACGCTAGCAGCCATCCTGGCCTAGCTGCAATATCCTGCCCCCGCAACGCAACACCAGGATACACCAGCGCGCAGAGGACCGGTCAGGGGTCCTGTGCCCTGCCGCATGCGTTGCTGATCATCATCAGCACCTCGCGTGCGCCTGGCCAGGGCGCACCAGGGTCAACCCACAGCAGATGCCGAGCAGCGCTAGCGACAGTCCTGCAAGGAGTTCGTGCCGTGCACCTGGGCCTCCGTAACGGTAGCGTCTCAGCCCCACCGTCGCCGCCCCAGCATACCGGTATGGTGCACACGCCCTGTCTTGCCCGGGGCCGCTCCGCCTAGGCACTCCGTCACATCCCTGCCTCCTCCTCCCATGCCCCTGCCTGCCTCTGTCCCCTGCGCCTCAACGCACCCCTGCTGCTGCCCACACGACCACGCGCCCTGCAGCGCCGGGGGGCACACCGGTCCGACTGCCGGGACGGCCATGCATGACGGGCGGGCAAGGGGGCGGTCAGGGGGAAGGGCTCAGCGATGACCGTGGGTTAAGTGCCGTGCGGAATCAGCATTTATGATCATTTCGACAGGTAACAGCCTCCTCACCCAACCCTCCTTTCACCAGCCGCAGCTGCCCCCCAACAAGCACATCCTTGTGGTCTCTTCCCCGAAATGCTGTGGCCCAGCTTCAGCCCCCACGCACCCGCCCCTCCCGGCCCTGCCCCAGCACGCCCACCGGCCCCACGCCCCAGCAGCCCAGCCCACCTGCTCGCCCTGACGCTGCACCCCCTCCACACGGCGCCGCCGGCAGCGCTGGGGTCGCCCTTGCAATGGCTGTGCAGCACCGGCCTGCGCGAGGTGCAGCGCGTGCACACAAGCAGGTGGGGCCACGGGAAGGCCGGAGGCAGGGAGGGCCCTGGCGCGGAAGGGCAGGGCACGGCTCAGCACCAACAGCGCAGTCCGTTGGGACCCGAACCATCGTCCGTTATCCCTAGCTACGCGCCTCTTCGCGCGCACAACACCCTCGGTCCACACCTACCTGCTCTTCGTAGGTCAGCAAGCACGCCGTCAGAGCCCCGGCCGCCTAATGTGTAGGCCTAGTGAGAGGGGGGCATGTGGCCACGTGGAGCAGTGAATTCAATTTAAGACCGCTTACATACATGTGTATGCAGCTTGTTCACCACGCTTGCAAGGGGGAAAATGTGCGCAGGTCCCGACCTGCTGGCAAAGGGTGCTTGCAAGGGGCTGCGAACCACGTGCCGTGTGCGTACGCTAGGACTGATGGCTACCAAAAACAGTTCGGCAGAGACAGAACGCCGTGCTGGGCACGACGCAGAGGCAGAGGACACACGTAATCCCGGTATTTGGCAACAAGGGGCATTCAGCGGGGGGAGTCGCGCGTGTGCAGTGCAGGACTTGACATGAGCTCTACGCTGGCGCGGCCCCCACACCCCCGGTCCCATGCATGGCCCGGCGGCACTGCGCTGCAGGTCCACACACGCACGCAGCCTCGTCAACTTCCTCAGGCCATGCCAGCACTCACGTGTCCCTTCCCCGCCCTCAACTTACCCGGAAGGCCGCCTCCCGCTGCACCCGCCTCCCTCGCTGGCCAGCCTCGCGACGGCCTCAGTCCGCCACACACACCGCACCGCCCAGCCGCACATGCCCGCTCCCAGTCATCTGCGGAAGCCTTGAGCACAGAAGGGAGGTGCACAGTGGGCCTGGGAAGGCGGGCTGCGGTGGGGCGGGGGGAGCTGGGCCAGGGGGCGCAACGCTGTTGGGTCGTGCACCGCTAGACCTCCGCCACCTTATGCCGGTGGGGGCACGGCTGCTGCTGGAGAGCACCCAGGATCCCACAACGTGACACACCGTATGGCACACTGTTGCCGCCAGCCCAGGCTGCATTTATGCAAGGGGGCGCGGCAACGGCGTCGGCACGAGTGTTGCCAAATGCCGCCGACTGCCCACAGCCACTATCCAGGAGTGAACGAGCACATTGAAAGGCCATGCATGTCGTGTTGTCAGAGTCAATTGACACGCAGTATGTCACCGCGCAGTATGTCACCCCTATCCTAGGGCTCCAAACGGCTCCCAAGCAGGGGCAAACACCCAATATCAGCAAGCAGAGTGCTCAACACATGATCGTTTCAAGGGGTAGTGGCGTACAGTGCAGTATAGCAGGTGGACGCAAAAAGCAGCGAGAAAGCGAATCAGCAGCGGTACGGATTGCCCGAAGATTGTGAGGAAAACGGGTAGACAAGGGGCAAGCTGTCCTCGGGTATACACATAGCCTGACACTAATTACTTCATCACCCGTAGTATTTCTCAGCCTCTTGAAAGTACGAGCGCGCTCATCACTGGCTGCTCAATAACCTCCTGCGTCCGAACATGTCAAGCCTATCCAACATGGCGCCAAGCCTTATGCAGATGATGTGCATCTGTGTGAGCCTCTTCCTCGGGCCGGTCTTCTTCGTTGCGGTGGTGGTCCCCGCCGCGGTGCTGATGGCCGGCGCTTTCGTCTCGCTCTGGGCCTTTTCCCTGATGCTCAACGTGCTTCTGCTGGCAGTGGTGGTAAGCATGCGTGCCGGGACGCTGAGGATGATACTGGCGGCCTCGCATGCCCATCACGCCATCTGAGCAACCCTTTTTCCGACTGGGCGCAGGCTGCCTGGCAACGCGCTTGCAGCAACAAGAGTCGTGACGGAGTTCCAAGATGGGACTGTCACAAGAGCCCTACTGAACAGCGACTGTCGCTGTTACCGGTGACCCCTGCAGCCGCTACTGGGTTGCTCGAGCCCAGCAGTCAGGTGCGCTTAGTGGACAGGTGCTAGGCCTTAGGTTTGTCGTTCTTCCCTCGCTGTCTCCCATTGCCCTTGCATCCCTGTTTTTGTGGTGTCTGGTCCGCGCTAGGACGCTCTGTCGGTCGTGCACACTGTGCTTTAGGTTGGCCTCGGCGACTGGCACTCACCCACTGACTCAGCGCTTACGGACTGCCCCGTGGCAAGTCCCTGCACCGTGCTGTTTGCTGACAGCCTGCTGCGCGCTGCTGCTGCCCGTGCAGACCCGCGGGCCAGTTACTCTGACAGTGCTCATCCCCTCCAACTCGATGGGCGAGTCCACCGACTCGGACGACGACACGGCGGCACCAGGATCGGCGCCAGCGCAGTCACCCGCGTCCACTGCGCCTGCCGACAGCCCGCTGCTGCACCCGCACGCCAGGGAGCTGCCTTCGCCGTGCGCCGCCGTGCCGGACTCACCCGCGTGCTTGTTTGAAGCAGCCGACTGCACTGCGGCCTCCTCCCGCTCCGTGCAGCGGCCTCAGCCTGCGGACGACGGTGCTGCCGGTTGCGGTCTGACGCACTCTCAGCCTGCGTCCTGTGGTTGTGTGACGGGGATGCAGCCCAACCCCGCCATGGACGGCAGCTGGCTGGCCATGTGCGCGGAGCAGCGCCGGCTGGGACAGGTGCGTGGGGCCGCTGGGCAGCGGACGTGTAGGGGCTGGGCGTGGAGCCCGAGGAGCCACTAGCCGGGGACACAGCCGGGCGCAGGTGCCGGAGCTGCGGACTGCGACCCTGCCACCATCCGACACGACAGTCCTGGGAGCTAGGTGTACGCGGCGGGAGTGGTGGCATGCTCAGCACAGCACAGGTTCGACGTTTGGGTCGGTTCACACGGCAGGGTCGTTCGGCCCGTCTCCTTGTCCGGCACTACTCCTCGTCCCCTTCACCGTCCCACTCGTCTTGGTACGCGCGCTGTAACCCGAAGACACTCCACTCGGTGTTGCCCGTGTGCGCAGGGCTCCTTCGGCCACGTGGACCTGGTGGTCGTGACCCTGCCGGGCGGTGGCCAGTTCCGTGCGGCGCGGAAGAGGATGCTCATCAACGACGACAACCGCTACGCGTTTGAAGCGGAGATCCAGGGCCTGCGTGAGGGGCTCGGCTGCGCCGACATCGTCCAGCTCTACGACTACCGCACTACTGACACTCATTTCGAGCTGCTGCTGGAGCTGCTGGAGGGCGGCTCCGTGGAGCAGGAGCTGGTGGGTGCGGGAGGGCGGGGTGGGGTTGCAAGGGAGGGGCGCGTGAGTGCGTGGGGTAGGGAGGGGTTGCCAGGGCGGGCGGGTGGAAGTAGGCGGGGTGTGGCGCAGTGCAGTACCGGTACGTTGCATGCGGGACCCAGCGGGGCAGTGTAGTAGTGAAAGCAGGCTCCAGGGCTGCGCCTAGTCGCTGCCTCGGCGCACCATACCCGTCCCTGCGTCCCCAGCAGCCTGTGCGTCTACCCATCGTCGCCTCAGCGCTTCCTGCCCTTCTCGCCGCCACCCCCCTCAGGCGTCCAGCATGACGGAGCAACGCCGGGTCCTCAGCCCGGAGCGCATCCGGCAGATCGCCATGTGCAGCCTCCGGGCGCTCGACCACCTGCACCGGCGGGGGGTCTGTGTGCGCGACGTCAAGCCCGCCAACCTGCTGCTCCGCTGCCCCGGCGGCGCCGTCGTCGTGGCGGACCTTGGTTTGGCCACGCGCTCGGACTCTGGCGGGCGGCTCAAGAGCCAGGTGTGGGCGGGGACGCCGGACTACCTGGTGCCGGAGGCAAGAACGGCACTCCACTGGACCGGAAAGGATGAGCGGCTGCCCGGCTACTACGCGGACAGCAAGCCGGTGAAGCGGCCCGTGCTCACCGTCAAGGTGGATGTGTATGCGCTTGGCCGGAGCCTGTACGAGTGCGTGGGCTGGGGGGGCGAGCTGAGGGGCTGGCAGGCCGCCGTTCCAGCGGACCTGCAGGCGTTCCTGGACCACCTAATGGAGGTCAACCCCGCCAAGCGCCCCACAGCCCGCCGCGCGCTGGGCCACCCCTTCATGATGACGGCGTAGCAGCGGCAACGACAGCAGCACCTTTCCGCATCGCCTATCAGCACCAGGGGCGGTCGCTGCGTTGTCGACGTGCAATGTGCATTGAACGACCAAGGCCGTCGTGAGGCCTTGCGCCGAATGCCAGAGAGACTGTGGGTGGGTTGATGCATGTGTGGGACGTGACCTGGTGGGCATTGGCAGTGCGTTTTGTGACTCTGCGACACCGGGTGTAGGGAGCAGGGGATTGGAGACAGGCATGTGGCAGGATGGTACGTAGTTAAGGCTGGTTGCATTGGTGCGCAGTGCGCTGCCTTGCTTGGGGTTCCACCGGCAGGCTGTGAAATATATACGGTGGATGCTGCTGTGTGCATACGCCGGTGCAAGATGCCGTGCTCTGGTACGCACGGAGCGGTGAGAGACTTGGTGCCAGTGCTTAGATGTTACGTGTTGATGCATTGCATCAAGGACAGGTGGTAACGAGCTGCGCGCTGAGGCCATTGCATGCACCCTCAAGTGGAGTGTCAGTGGCCTGGCGGCCCTCTGCAGCTGGCCACCGGAGCGCAGTGACGGCAGAGCGTGTGCGTGCCGGGACTAACGAGTGCAGCAGGATGTTTTTTGTAGTGGCTGATGATGTTGACAGCAATTAGCAAGTGTTCAGGTGGTACTCATCCAAACTGGGATGAGCCGTACGCACATATGCACAGCCCTGCACGACGGCTGACGAAAGAAGGCTGGCAAGGCCTTCAGGACTGTGGACGTACACTGCAGTGTCGGTTACCTAGCTAGCTTGGCATGTAACATTCGCTTGCAGTACGCTGCGCCACCTCAACAAGTGCACCACCACCTGGTGTGCTGGGGGGCCCAACAGAGCCACAGCCCCTTGCACAGTCCCCGGTCTTACGCAAACAACAGGCCAACTGGGCACAGCACGGTGTGCGCGTACATGTACGGAATACGGCCTTCTCCTGCCGTGCATGAACGAAATACGGTCTACGGTCCAGGGCTGGAACGGCACGTGGTAGTGTCACGCCCGTCACATGGGCGTCCCAGGGAGACCAGCGCCCGCAAACCCACATCACAAAGAGCGCAGATGTATACGCAAGGCACTTCGCACGCATGAAATGCTCTTCTGAAGGCGCTCAACAAACTCTTGTCAGTCATGGCTTAGAGTTAACGCAATGTCCGGCAGGGAGCTCCCCTTGTGGCAGCACACAGTACGTGCCGCAGCCACGTGCCTCCCGTCTGGATGCGGTTGAGGACGATATGCAAATGCCGCCGTCCATGCTCCATGGCCGCTAACGCACTGAGGCACACTACCTCCCACGCCTTCCGGGGATGCCTCGGGGAGGCATAACGCACAGGTGTTGGTGTGTGAGGCGTATGTCCGGTGCGAAGTGCTCTATCCTTGACCTTGTGCTGGTCTGCTATTGCGTGAAGTGCAAACCCAGAACCCGCTACGTGCATATCAGGGGTGCGAACGTTGCGGCTTCGGGGGGCATGGTTCATGGCCGACTGGTTTCGGGGCGGGCTACGGAGGGCCCGTGGAGTAGAATGCAGGACCACGTGCGAGGTCCTTGGGACGTGCACAACTCCTTAATCTGTGTGTTCCCTAACCTCGAGCTGCGAAGCTGCTGGCACTACGTACTGCTAGAGTTATGCACTACGGCCGTTACCTTTCCCTGCTTGTCTATCTGCTGCCCAGGTTGCCCCGGTTGCCCCGTTCCAACAACGGGCTTCAGCACCCAGGCCAACCCAGCCAGCCTTTTGGGCTGCACTCACAGGGTAGTTGCCACGCGGCAGGTGCTAAGGGCTGTTTGCAGTTGCACGGCTTCACAAACCGCATGCAAGCCCCGTGGCCACCCGCCCGACCGTTGTGCACGTACACCGCACTACATTACTGGTGTAACGCACGATTTGGTGCATGGCACATATCCGCAGAGCACCACGAATAGCCAGTGCAACCTTGCATTCCTAGGAGCGATGAGTGCGCAGTGGGCTACTGTAACGTGCAAGCTCGCAACAGGGGCATACCCAGGGCTGGCTACCATGCATGTGGCTATCGCCCAGCAGCAGTACCCCGCCAACCGCTAACCGCCAGCCAGCGATCCAAGGCCGGCCGGCCGCCAGCTGGGTGCGGACACTTGTGTTGGTCAGGTCACCGTGCAGGCGTGGGTTGAACTGAAGCTGGGTATGCTGTAGACCCAAAGCGCGTATGAGCCGAACAGATAAAGTGCAATGTGCGGACCTCGTTCAGTGGCAACGCAAGCGTCAGTAACACCTACCACGCCAGTAGTACCTACCACGCTCACTAATTACATGTGCCCTACGGCGTGCAGCCTCTGGCCCTTATATGCACACGCAACAATGCATTGCGTTGAGAATCTGTCCCAAAGTGAACCCTCTGGGGCAGACAGGATCCCCAAATGAGGTACTCCGTGCACTACCCGCCGGCCTCTCTATGGGCAAACGGACCCGGTTCGACTGACACGGGCCGCGATGTGGAACCCTCTACGCAAGGGTTCGACATTCGCTGGTGGGGGGGCTCCGCCCCCCCACGCCCCCCCGAGCGGACACCTTACTTTTGGATGGGGGAGCCGCACGCATGAATACAGGGCATACGGCACGGTCCAGGCCATGCATGCCAGTCGCTGGTGGGGGGGCTCCGCCCCCCCACGCCCCCCGAGCGGACACCTTGCTTTGGGATGGGGGGACCACAAACATGAATACAGGGCATACGACACAGTCCAGGCCATGCATGTCATTCGTTGGTGGTTCACGCCCCCCCGAGCGGACACCCAAAGT
>VFQN01000634.1_pt1 | contig 64051 bp, 98 predicted proteins | sample 3512371 | NCBI WGS metagenome assembly VFQN01 (sample SAMN10412370, study PRJNA504923) | tailings metagenome | isolation source: Replicate 2 from Balatoc abandoned mine | place: Philippines: Itogon, Benguet | collected 2017-08-28 | reverse complement strand
CCCCCGGCGGTGTGCTGCAGGTGGTGGGCGGGGAGCTGAGGGCGGGGGGCGTGGCTCCGGGGATGGCGGGCGAGGAGGGGGACACGTGGACAGGTGGGTGTCAATGCTGTGGCTTAGGTGCTCTGGAAGCTTGGGCCACGTGACGGCGTGCGGCGCCTTGGCAGCACCTGCTCCGGAGCCCCACCCCCAACCCCGCTCTGAGTTGCTGCCCTCTCTCCACTCCCGCCCCTGGCCCCCGCTTCCTGCGTGCAGCCATCATCGGCCTCTTCTCCAGCTAATACACAATGCCGGTGGATGGATGGTGCTACGCCATGATGGTGCTGTGCCCCACCTTGAGGAGCTGGGAGGCAGGACCCTGCTAGGGCGTTGGCAGCCCAGGGGCGAGAGGCGATGCAGCCTGCCCAAGGGCATTAGGGTGCGGGCCGAGCTCTGGTGGAGACGCTGGTTGGGATGCTGCAGGCGGGCGGCGACGTATGTGGGAACACACCAGGAAGGCGTTACTGCTGCTGTGCCCCTGCCGTGCGTGGTTGCATCGCGGGGCAGCGTCAGCCTGGTACGGCCAGGGGTGGGCGAAAGGGGAGTACGACATGGAAGCCGGAGCTGTAGGGTCCTACGTGGCGCAACGCTGCCGTGCAGCAGGCTGGGGGTGTGACCCTGTAGCGTGCAGGGTCGTAAAGGTACCTCGTTATCACCACAATCGCGCAGAGGGCGGTCGTGGATGGGGACTCGTTTGTGGGGCATTTTTTTGGCAAGGGGCATTGCTGAGTTGCCGGCGTTGCAGTATCCGCAGAGGTGATGATGCGGCGTTGAATGCGGCAGGTGCTGCTGTTGAGAAAAGGACTGTTGCATTGGCATTTGGGGCGCTCGCATATATGGTCTTCATGCATTAATTGCGGCGCCATAGCGCCCACGCGGGCGTCGTGTTTGCTCACTCATCCAGGATGCCATGAAGCGAACGCAAGGCAAGATGCGAGCCCGGAAGCGTCGCGCGTGCGCAGAAGCAAGCTGTTGCACACCATTCATCCTGACCTCGTGCTTCGTGACCGTAAGGGCCAAGGCCCGTCGGCCTCATCCCACAAGGGCTACCGTGTGTGTGCACGTGTTGCGCAGTCTGATCCTAAGGTTGCCTCGTATCGCCTTGACAAGATAGCATTGTTGACCAGTATTAGCAATAATGGCGTGCACGCGTCCTGAGATGCGCAATCCTGGGAACCTTGTTGGTTGGACACTTAAACTGCTCGATTTCCTTTAGCATGTGGCCTCTCCTGCGGCTGTTCGCCGTAACACTAAATAGGAAACGTGTTTGATTGTCTGGGCACGGTCCTACAGTGTTTCCACAGACAGAGTTCTGCCGCAGCGTGAGCAGTTGCCTTGATGCTGCCGGTTTTGATGTTATCATGTTGGGTGAAATGACGAGGTGACAGGCGATTGCAGCTGAGCTGTCGCACCCACCAACTCTTGTGGAGTATGGCTAGGCTCTTTGATGAGCATGCTTTTATGCAGGATGTAGCATGAAAGGACCCATCGCAACGACCTAGACTAAAAGATATGAGGCTGGTGGAATCCAAGGCCACCTGTAGGTGTACAAGTAACAGTTGGTGGGCATGGTGGGGGCGGTGATGGTGATGCGGAGTTGCGAAAGTGCTGGCCGCCATTCGTTCCCTGCTTTGCCAATGGGACCAACCCTGTAATCCAGGGCGAGTGCCGGCACCGGCCCCATGGTAACGGTTCGGGACACCGGGCCTTGTCCATGTGTAACGGTACTTGCTTGTCCAGCCATGCGCGTACATGCAGGTACACGCCGTGTCATTGCGCTGCATCACCCCTACGCACACACCCCGCCCATCGCCTACAAGTGCCTGCATTTAAGCGCTGCCGCACTTCACCCTGTACGACGGTTTGTACCGGTGCCATCCACTGCTGATCCACGGTACCACTGCATCAGAGCCCTTTTTGAGGCGCTATTTTCGAACTTTCCTTGCCGAGCTCGGTGCAGGGGCAGCAGGGGGTCTTATGTGCGAGTGTTGCAGACCGTAGAGGGGTTCAGCGTAAGGGGTTTTGAGCGCCGCAGGGGGGTTGAGCGTCAGGATAAGTCGCCACGTGTTGCCAGCAGCTGGAGGTCAAGCATGGGGAGTGATGAGAAGGTGCCCATGTTAGGTTACATCTGGTTGATAGTGTTGCAGGTACTTCGGGTCTTCTCGCGTCCGATAAGAGAAAGCCACGGCATAGGGAATCAAGTACGACGCGGTTATCGCGCGATTAGCAGCAGCCCCTGGCGCCAATCCTAGCGGATTGGTCCAGCCTCCCACACGAGTAACCTGAGCTTGTGAGTTGTGTCAGCTAAGTCATCGCACTGCAGCAGCTGCTGTCCAAACGGAATTGGTCTACATGGCACGCCATCGACTTTTTGGGCCAGAGCTGCGGCCTGGGCAAACAGCTTTATCGCGACCAATACCTTTCTTGATTCTAATAGCGAGCATTCTAAGACGAATCGCGGGTGCGTGCTTCAGGTTCCTGTGTCATCTTGCCACTTGCACTGAAGCTGGTCGCAGTAACCCGGACCGACTAGCAGCCGATAGGTGTATGTATCCGTATCAAATCCATACTATACAGGCGATTGGTCCCAATTGCCTCATAGTGCTGCGTGCTTGTGTTGTTGCCCGTCGTCGAGGTACCGTAATCGCCGCAGTAGCGCGCTTTTCGCAGCCCCTTCGCGCCGCCCCCCGCGCCCCGCCCCTCACCCCCCGCTCCCGCTCCCCACGCATCCGCCCCCCCACCCCCACCCCCACCCCCACCCCAGGGTGTGACGAGGTCCCCTACTTCACACTCCTACCGGACAGAACCTTCTCCGGCGCCGACATCGTCTGCCGGCCCCTCAACAGCCTCAGCCTGGAGCACGTGGGCCTGGCCTGCTCCCTAGAACCCTCCTGCCGCTCCTTCTCCACCTTTACCCACGCGGACACACGCCTCCCCATGTACTGCCTCATGAGCGTGGGTCTCATGGAGCTGGGTGCCAACCGGGCCACGTGGACCCGCCCGCCCTCCACGTGGGCCCCGGGCGTGCTGTGCCAGGGCACCTACCTGTCCACCATGGCGCTGCGGAGCCCCATCCCGGGGCACACCCTGGCGCCGCCAAAGGCCGCACCCCTGGCGCCTGATCGGCCCCCCCTGCCGCTGGCACCGCCCGCGGAGGAGGAGGTGGCGGTGCTGGTGTCTGCGGGGGAGGCGCGGACCGGGCTCATGCTGGATGCGCCGTACGAGGGAGGCGGGGAGGGGCAGCATGAGCAGGAGCAGGAGCAGCAGAGGGATGACGCGCCAGACGAGCAGCAGTTATCCACAGGTGGGCATCTGGACGAGTGTACCGCACGTCCCAGGGCTGCCACCTTCTCGTCCTTGTCCAGACAAGGTGCACCCTTGGTCCCTGTTGCTAGTAGGTACAAAGACCGCCGACCGGAGCTCCACCCTACCATAGCAACAGTCGGCTGTCATTAGGCGCATGCTCGGCGCATACACACGCCTGCACACCTCCCCTACCACCACACGTGTCTCCACGCCGCACTGCTTCGTTCCTCCACCTGCAGGCTGCCCCACCGTGCCCAGCGCCCTGGGCCGATTCGTGTTCTTCGAGGGCCGGAACGTGGCGGGCTTCGACCTGACGTGCGAGGCAGTGGGTACGGCTGCCGTACAGGACATCGCCGCTCGCTGCGCGCTGTCCATAGCGGGCTGTCGGTCCTTCACGCTGCACGTGGACGTGAGCACGCGAACGCGCATCGCGTGCTACAAGTCCGCGGGCGTGCGGGAGCTGGGGCTGCGGGCGAGCTGGTCGGCAGCTGGCGGAAGCTGGGACCCACACGCGCCGTGCCAGGGGACGTACCTGGGCACGGACGCGGAGTGGTGAGGTGCAAAAGCCATTGTGCAGGAACGGATCAACTTGGCCACCTGGCGGACGCCGTACGGTATGTACAATACTCTTGAATTGGTTGTAGAGGGGAACACGAGAGCGTGCCGGGCTGCTGAGGGCGTGCGTGCCAACAGCCACCAACACGGCAGGGGGTGGAGGTGGTGTTGCCAGGGTTGCTGTCTTGCTGGGTGAGCGCGCAGTGTGAGTGTAGTGGTACTGCATTTGCAAATATGATGCAGGATGAGGTAGGTGCGCGCGGCGCAGTGTGTGTGTGGCTACGGGTACATATGGCTGGATGTGCGTGCGCTCTACCTGATGCCGATAGGCATCCCGTTAGGACGGGCAGGCAGCAGGGGAGACCCCTCCCCTGGGCAGGCAGGGCGTTGGTGGAGCACATACAGCTGCTGGTGCACTAGACAGGTGTGCATAGTGTGGTGTGTACATAGGCGGTGCACAAGGGACACGTAGCCTCTGCGAGTGGGTGTCGCTTAGCTTGAACTCAGGACTTACGGTACTGAACACCCGGTGGGGTAGTACATGCTGACGTATGCTTGTGCGAGTTGCAAGTAGGTGAAGTACCGTAGCCGATACCTTGGCCTATGATATACTGGAGTACAGTTGGATGCAAAACAAGGCAGATATGTGGTTGCTTTGCGGCGCTTTTATTCTAAGGAGTGGTTGGACGTCACAGGTATGGTAGCTGGCACCCCTTCGGGCGCTCAGGCTGCCAGGCGCCGTACTGCGCGCGTGGGTAGCGTACCTCGGTGCTGCCTATCGCCAGGCCCAGCGTAGCTTTTTACACACGTTTTGGTCCTGACCTTGAGCCCAGTGTCGGCCCCAAATGTTAGTGCACGTGCTGTAAATCCATACACACGTGCTGAAGGTATGTAGGGGCAGGCGCTGCAGGGGACCCAGCTGCCGCACACGTGGCTCGATGGCACGTAAGCCGTTACCCCGGGAACGAACGGAGGTATTTGCAGTAGTATCCCATGCCATTAACGACGTGTTATGGAACACCGCGAACCGTGACTGTATGTGGCGCCCGCCGCAACTGTCTGCTGCATTTACCCAGCAGCAGGAGCCGGCACTGGTCATCGACATTTGCCGCGCCAACCCACAGCAGTTGCCACAGCTGCGGTGCCGATGCACCGCCCAAGCGCCAACCCCAAGCAACACCAACTCGCATGGCTCCGTTCGCAGTCAAGACACAAGAGCCACCCCGCTCGCGCCCAGCATACCGCGACATAGCCAAACTGGTACACTGTCCGTTGTCTCCCGCATACCAAAAGGGGGCGAGGCGCGAGGGGCAGCCCGCTAGGCCCTAAGCCGTGCACCCATCGCCATAAATTCCCATCGCGCCGTCTGTACACGGCCCCGTAACTAGCCCACGCACCCTGCAACGCACGAGTATGGCCGGACCTACGACTCCCGCACTTCGCAGGGTGCAACCACCACGCCACAGACCTTCCACTGTCACCCCGCCTGCTTCCGCAGTTACTTATTCTCCGCTGTGCCAGGCCCCCACAGCAACAGAGCTTCACCCCTTCAGGCGGACGGCACGGCGCAGAGGTGCCTTGCCTGGCCCCTCCCTTGACCTCCTCGACCCAGCGCTGCACCTTTAATACACAGGTCCACGACCATGCATCAGTGGGTGCCGGGCACTGCGCCGCATCATCACTCGCGGCCGCTGAGTACACACTACACAGCACGCCGGGACTATTTACCCCATTCCCGCACCGCATCCGCAACGCTACACAGCACTACGGGCCGCGCCAACTACGGCCTCTGTCTGCTTCGCAATGCCATCTCGCGGCCCACCACCACTAGCACCTGCATCCGCCGCACCACCGCCAAGGCCGTGCTCCCCTCACGCCCAGCGCCTGCAGAGCTTTGGGATCCGTGTGCGTGGCCTGCCTGCCGCTGCGCTGGGCCCGATGTGCATGATGCATGCATCTCCTAACATCGTACGCTTGGCGCGCGCCTACGGTGCACGTTGCTGATGTAGGTAATGCAGGACCTGCTTCAGGCTGGCAACCTCCTCCTCCCTCTCCTTCTCTGTCTTCCACGCCTGGGCCGCCCAGGCCTCGCGCTCCCGCAGCACCGCCTCCACTTGGTCCGCCAGAGGCACCCTGTGCAGCTGTGGCGCGGGGAGAGTACGGTGCGGACAAACTCATACAGTGTTACACGTCGCGTAGTACTGAAGTGGCGTGCCTTTTGCATCTCGGTGCGTGAGTGAAAGCTGGAAGGTTGGTGGCGGGTCACGGCAAGGGTGCGCGCATACGGCAAGGGGCCGTTCCATGCACCGTTACGCTAATTGGAGTCTCTCATGGCCCTGCTTACACCCTAATATTAATAATTGTAATAGTGATGCAGGACATCCGTTCGAGCGTGGGTTCAGGAGGCAGGCGTGTTATAGGGTGAAGATTAACTTCAGCACCATGCGCCCACCACCGGACACCACCCTACCTTCGGGTCCACCATGTCGGCCCCCGCGGCGTGCAGGGCCTGCACCGCCTCCAGCTTGCCCTCCACAGCAGCCAGGGCGACCGGCGTGTCACCGTACTGCAGTAAAGCAACACGCATCCGCATGGCAGCACGCGCCTTCACTCATATGACTGCTTAGTAACTACTTGCCTGATTGCTAGGGGGGGGGGGTGCGCAGTGGAGCATATATCGTTACACCGACGATCCGCGGACCAGTTGCGTATGTATGCTATATGCAACCTTGGCTATACCTATTATTGTATGGCTCCGAAGTAACTTACATTGTCAACCGCGTCGACGTCGGCCCCTGCCGCCGCAAGCAGCCGCAGGACCCCGGCGCTGCCCTCATCGTAGCCATGAGCGGCTTTGTGCAGCGGCGTACGCCCCGCCTGCGGACAGCATGGCCTTCTGTATGATTGTACGGCGTGTCAAAGGGCGCTACTACTATCGCAGCAAGGCACAACTGCCGGGGCATCACGCATGCCCCGTTGCATGGGACGGGGGCGGCCTGTAGCTAGATGCGTTCCCCAGTTTGCATTACAGGGCGTGGATGCATGGGGGCAGTTCGGGCTGTGCAGCCCGTGGTGTACCGCCGTACCGGTAGTGGAGGATAGGAAAACACAAACAGGCCACGGACCATTCATGCAGCACATAGAGAAACCACAAAGGCAGGGGCACATGCATGGTCATTAGCTCATTACACCATGACACGCCGAGCCGCAGCGCCCTCTCAGCAGCACGTTCACAGCCACCGGCCCTGGCGCCAGCGCTGCACATCGACACACGTGCCTAAGCACGGAGTCACCCCTGACTATGCCGTACAATGCCAACACCGAAACCACACCTGTCCACAACTGCTCGCCGCTGGCACCACGATGACCACCCGCCCGCCGGCAGCACATGTTGCACCACCCGGCATGCTCCTCAACTAACCCACTTCGTCTGCTACGCCCCCCGCCCCCCCCAGCCACGCGCCGAGCAGGGCGCAAGCCACGCCGTGGACACCTCCAGGGTGAAGCGCCGCGTCGACATATATACGCAACACCCCATGTGCACGGCTGTGGTACTACGACGCCTGTCACTAGGCGCATCCGGCCCACAGACGCTCATGTACTTCCCCTCCCGATGCACTCCAGGCTCACCTGATTCCTGGCGTCCACCTCCGCCCCCTTGTCCAGCAGCAGTTGAACCACCTCCACCCAGCCCACGAAACTCGCGTGGTGCAATGGCGTTTTGCCATCCTGCATTGAGGGTGGGAGGTATGGGCAGCGGGTTGCATGGTCGTGTCCTGGAGTGAAGGGGCATGACACACAAGTCCGGTGGAGCAGGAGTGGCTGGAAAGCGAAGCGCTAGTAAGGCGGGGGCCGGGGCGAAAGTGCGGGCAGGTACGGTTCCTACTCCTGCGGCGAACGCGGTACCGCATTGCCTTTCACCACAACACAAGCACGGCTATCACGAGCAGCACGAGCAGGAGCGCGGGGCGCTCGAGCGAGACCCTCATCGGTGACGGCGGATGCATGCAGCCCAACACACACGTGTCGGCCCACTCACGCTGCATCGGGCGTTGACGTCCACTGCCCCTGTGCTGATGAGCAGCTGGACGGTGGCCACCATGCGGTCGCCCTCGTACCCTTCCATGTCGCCCATCGGCCAGTGCGCGCCAGCAGCCAAGTGCAGCGGCATGCAGCCGAACTGCGGTTCAGCGCATGTGTATTAGCAGTGTATTAGTACATCAAGTACATATGTATCAGTGTACCAAGCAGCCGTCCTGCGGTGCAGCGCATTGGTACCAGCAGTGTAATGGCACGGTGGCGTGTGCGTGGGGCTCCGGTACGTGCGTGAAGGACGGCCGGGTGGAGGGCTAACGTTCCCAAACCAAAAACGCCCGCCGCTGTGTCTGCGAGTAACGAGGAAGCGAACCAGGGGGATCGATGTCTCGTACTGAAGTTACGCTGCTGTTTAAGGGGTGTGCGAGCCGTAGGTGGTAGGCAGGTGCGTCCCACCTGAGCTTTGGCGTTGGCATCCGCTCCGTTGTGCAGCAGGAGTTGCGCCGCCTTGTAGCGACCCGCATGGGAGGCCTTACACAGGGGCGTCCAGCCCTCCTGCAATATGGAGAAGTGCGTGCAGTGGCTGGCTGTTCATTTCTGAACAAGATGCTAGGAATACAACATAGGGCGGCGCGTTCCTAGGGTTGAGTGGTTGAGGTGGCAGGACCACGTGCACGATTATGCATCATGCACGGCGGTATGTAAACCAACACGGCTCCTCGTTTCAAACCAGCAGCTACCGGCAGCTAATAGTGTAGTGTTGCACACAATATGAACATGCCAGCGCTTGCCCGTTGTGCTTTTACGTGTCGCACGGAACCCCCCCCCCCCCCCCGTCCCGCCCGTCCCCCAAACCTTTTATGTCTATCTGTCAGGCACAAGGACTGGTTGGGCCCTATACAGGCTGTCGAATTGATTTTAAATATTCCATGTCCTCCTTAAACCCTAGCGCCAGCAGCCCTGAACCACGACACGCGCACCGAAGCACCGTCTCGTGTATCACGTGTGCGCCTTTGCAAGCAGTAGTACCATCAACAGGGAAGATGGTCCTGCGCAGCCTTCTGCTAAATGCCTAAGCAAGCGCACAGCCAGGCAGTCTGTATAAGGTTACGTTCTCCGGTAAAGAGCATGAAACCCGAGACTCACCTTGTCCCTGGCGTCCACCTCCGCGCCATGCTCCAGCAGCACCTGCACCGCCTCCTCCGAGCCCCACCAACCACTCGCGCAATGCAACGGAGTCGTGTCATACTGCAGGGAGGGCGGGAGGTGAGGGCAACGAGTGTTGCTTTATTGTGGGACATGTAGAACAGCGCCGAGCCCTGCCATGGTTGTAAGCGACCTGACGCGGCAGTGCAGCAGTATGGCTACCGATACCGCGCTACCCTCACCTCGTCTCTTGCGTCCACCTCCGCGCCATGCTTGAGCAGCAGCTGCACCGCTTCCTTCGCAGCATGATTATCCACCAGGTGAAGTGGGGTCTGGCCATACTGCATGCATGGGCATCGGAAACAGCCCATGGTCGGGCCCTACATACCAGTGCCCAACCTGAGGTCTAGGTCTAGGGTGGGGTGACGGGCAGCAATCTTGGTGGACAAGCAAGCGCAAATGCAGGGTCTATATCGGTCCGCCAGTGCAGGACACAAGCGGTCATGCGCAAGCAAGCAAACAGCTGCTTGGCTGCACGTTTTGCCTCTTCTTACAGCAGACCACATAAACTCTCAGCACTCCCCACCCACCCCCCTCCCTCGCGTTACTACTACTTTGTTCCCCCCCTCCAGCTCCATCCCTTACCATATTCCGCACGTCCACCTCCGCGCCCCCCTCCAACAGTACTTTCATCGCCCAGAGGGCTCCACTTTTTGCCGCCGCGTGCAGTGGGGCCGGGCAAACCTACATACGTGGGAGGGGCCAGGCAGTTGCGTGTTGCAGGCGTTGGGTTGTGCGGGGAGGCCCCCTCACGCCCGCCCCACACACTTGCCCTGGTGTTCACACGGTTCGTCCCGAAGGTGCCAGCACAGGTTCTGTTTGTCTACATGTAGGTTGCACGTACCGGGTCGTCCACCATCGCGTCGGCGTCCGCCCCGAGGCCCAGCAGCAGCTCCACCGCCTCACCGTTCCCCCTGTCGGCAGCCAGGTACAAAGGTGTCCAGCCATCCTGCGCAACGAGCAGAAGGCAAGCGACTTGCAGGTGAGTACAAGGTCCATACTTGATTATATACCACGTAAACATAACTGCAAGTCAGGTGGCGGCCTCTCTTGTACCCACGGCGCCTCAGCCCATGGCCAGCTGAAACCCGCGCCCAGGCAGACAGGCAGACAGCTTGCCGGTTAGTTGGTCCCCTTCTTTTGCCGCGGTCTTTGGTTAGCCCCCATACATAGGTATTGAGCTGCCCCGCGCACTGCAACGTGTATGCACGTACACGCATACCAGCAGTATGCAACCCGCCACGCGCCGCCTCCCGTTGTGCCATGCATGACGCCCACCCAAGCAAACCACGCGCCATGCACGACGCATGTTCAACGACGTCCTTGGGTTTCGTCAACCAAATGGGAGCGAGCACGTTGTCCGATGTTGGGCTCACCTCATTCTCCTCCTCCAAGTCCGCCCCCAGCTCCAAAGCCCGTCTCATGGCCTCCGTGTCACCCAAACGGATTGCAGAGTGCAGGGGGAATTCGCCCTCGTCATCATCAGAGTAGTCCCCAACGCAGTCGTTGTCGGAACCATCCTCATCGTCATTGTCAGTGGCACCATTACCGCCGAAAAGCTTGTTGGTTACATCGCCACACTGGGACCCAAGCTGCACGCAACGTAACGGCACAGGGGGCGGGGAAGCGTTGCAGTACTAATTAGCGGTTGGGCAGAGGCATGGCTGCGGCTACAGCTGCAGCCCGGCACGGTTGGTGGATATCGGTACAACAGAGTGTGACGTGACCCGTCCGTGGCGTACCGTGTGTGGTACCTCAACGTGGTATGACCTGGTTATGTGGTACGTATGTGCGTGACCCGATGAGGGTGACTCAAAGGCACTTGTAAGGGCCTGAGGCATCAAATCTTTGCCGTGTATCCAACGCTTTCCCTATAATGGGCAAGGGCGTAGCTGGGGCCCCTGCCCGGTTATGGGGTGTAAGGTGCAAGACTCCTGAGCTTGAACCCCACCCTCCTGCTGTGCTGTGCACAGACGCATTTCGCACGAGAAACGAAACGTCACCCGCACACCTCGGAAGCCTGAGCAGCACAGCGTGAGCCTGCAGGAAATCAGAGTAAGCACGCTGTAAATGGACATGCGCTGCGGTCAATCGATCGCAGGCGCACTGCAGGCCGCCTTCGAGCTATAGCCTACCTCGGGATGGCGCGCGACGGTGCCATGCCACTGAGCTCCGACCCGAAGGCGCAGCAGGCAAAAAGCCCCGGCTAGCTTTCATGCTTTTGCAGGTGGGTCCTGCAGTTACTGAGCCGACGAGGACCGAGGGCCGCAGCGTGCCCGTCGCGGCATGTCCCCGGCGGGCAACTGCCGGCCTCTGAACAAGGGAAGAGAAGAACATGGCCCGGGCCAGTCTTCCTTAATATTGTATAATTATATATAGTGACAATTTTATGCATCAAGTTCGACAATGAAGGGTTGGTCGCGAGCACGCGCTGTACGACCTGAAGAATCGCGCGTCCTCCCCTATATGCTTCAGGGGAGCTCCCTGCCCCGTTTCACCACAGTCCTGGCCTCTCCGTGCATGTACACCTAAGCCACGGCATCCCTTACTACAAAGGTAAGTATCAGGGAGATTTTGGAGCGCTGTTGAAGCTTTACGTTCCATGTTACCGGTACTGAAGCGTAACATCCCAAACCGGCGATGCGTTCTCGGTGAGCCACACACGTGTGCAGGGGGCCGCTCTGTCCGCACACCCTCCCCCAACCCCCACACCCACGTTCCACGCTCCCCAACGTGACCTCACAGTGCTCAGTATCCGGACATCTATGACACGTGTCACGCGACGAACACCTGTACGCACACGTGGCCCCTTGACAGATGGAGCTTACTGCAAACCAACCAAACGCCGCCCACAGCGAGTGACCCACCGGCGCCCACGTGACCGCGTGTTACGTGGGGACGAGCAGCGGAGGCACTTCAACACGGCGTGAAGCTCCTGATGCCCCTGCCGTGGATGGAGGCTGCCCGTAGGGTGATGCGGGCTTCGCCGGCGACCTGCAGGCAAAGCGGCGGACAGCGGTGGCGGCGTGGCAGCAGACTTGACAGCAGCAGACAGCACCACCACCGGCTCTGCACCAGTGGTGACACCTACGCCGCCTGTAGCTCCACATCGTGCAGCACGCAGCGTGCAGGCATGTCGCCACAGCGCCCTAGCCAGCCGACGGTGCCTTGCATCGGCGGACGGCTGGCCTTGCTGACCCGTGCGAACAAATCTTTACAGCAGTCGAAGGCACGGTCGAGGGGTCTTCCCTGCTATCCATCCTGGGTGCCGTGGGCACTGGCCATCATCATCATGCTCGTTTGGGTCCTGCTAGAGTCAAATCAAGGTGCAGCGGGACGGGCCCCAGGGCCCCAGGAAGGCGCTACAGCAGGGGGTAGGACAGGAAGGCGCATCACTGTTGGCAATGCGGCCCGCACCGTGCTCAACGCCCCCACCCTGCCCCCACCTTGCCCCCACCCTGGCCCTGCCCTAGCCGCGATCCAAGACGGCAACCCAGCAAACCCTGCAGCCCACCCGGCTGCCTGGTGCAGACCCACCCAAGCAACCACCATACCAGGGCCCTGAGTATCCAAAACCCCAAGCTCCAACAGCCTGGGAGCCGCCGTCTACAACATGATCACCGACACGCTCACCTGCATTAATCTCCAGCGGCGCCGATGCGGGAAACCCCATGAGGCGCTAAGGGCTGAGGGCTGAACTTGCGACACAGACTCGGCGTGTACCCCATCGGCCACGTGTCTTATACAAAAAGGCATCTTAGGGAATTGCATATCTTTGAACATCGTGATATCCTCGCAGCATGGGGGTTGTCGACCTCGTATGTGAAAGAGCACTGAGCGTAAAAGTGCACTGAACAATAGCTGCACTCATGAACAAATCGCAATTAGGTACTACAGGTATACAGGATGAGAGGGCCGACGCTGCACGCTGGGGCCACTCGCTGTAGCCTGGGTAACGGAAACTGCCAGCAGCCCGTACTATACTAGCTTGAGCAAATTGCGAGTTCGCTCGCCGCCTAAACGTGGGCATACGACCAACACTCATGTCCCATGCGCAACATGGCTGTGCGAACAGCGAACGAAGGGTTCCGTCTTCTTGCTCTGCCCCAGACAAAGCAGCCACCGCCTACACATTGACGATAATGTGCCATAAAAAGCCGGGGAGGTGATGGAAAGTCACCCTAAACGCGTTGAAGGCCTGGCACAGAACCCTCTGGAATGCAACAAGCCCGCAGGTGCAAACCTGAGGACCGCAGGTGCAAACCTGAGGACGGAACCGGGAACCTCATCTGAGGACGCTGCCCAGCATGCGGAGCTGACGATGGCACGTGGCACATCTTAGAGGGGTGCCAACACCAGCGCATGAAGGCCCTACACGGCTCAATAAGGTCCGAGATGCTCATCACAGAAGACTTTACTCCAGGCGCCAAGGTAAGGCGGGTGCGTGCTCCAGCTGAGTGCATGTGGCATGCAAGGTCGGTTGCGGCTTTGGACATCCTACGAGGCGTAGCCTCACAGGCGCTTACGCCGCGGCCCCTGCGATAGACAGCTCTGGTGCTCGATGCAGTATGGAGGGTCTGCTCACGTGAATCCAATAGCATGCCGGCTTTTTGTGGTTTGCGCTACTTGCTTGAAGGCACCCGCGTGGTATGACGCTGCCCCACCAACCGCCATGGGTTTACTGGTGACCCATGGTTCGGTTGAGGAAGTGTTGCTGAGCGCGCCACAATGTGACTTCTATATGTAGCTTGCGGTCAAGCATCGCGCAGTTGGTTGAAAGGAAATTTTTAAAGAAGGCAGTGGTTGTACCTCGCATCGACAATGCCGTCATCAGCACAAGCGTCCATGACTTTGCGCAACCCAGGCGGCCAATGCATAACATGCACCGCAGGCATTACACATAGCTCGCAACAATAAGCTGCCGGTTTCGAACCGCCGCCTGTTTGATTACGACCAACGCACAGGTGCCGCATCCACGGTGTACCTAACGCCCGCGCTGTGAACTTCTGTCGTGCCGCAGAGCCTGCGTCTCTGCGGGCGCAATCGCTTAAGCAGGTTTAGCAATAATGCAACAGGGCCACGAAGGAACAGCCGCTAGCGTCACACCCGCGCCCACGGCGAACCGCGCCGCGGCCAGCTCCGCAGAGCAACCGCCTCCGTTGCTCCCTACGCTTCATACCTTCATCGCCGGTAAGCCACTGCAACGTGCATGCTTGGTGCATGCGTTCTTTCCCAATCATATATACTTTGTGCGCTGGACAAGCTTCTGTGTGAACGTGTTTCTTGCTTTGCCTGCAGAGCGCCAGTTCAGCCGCGACCTGGCCTATGCGCTGTGGCTGCCGCTGGTGCTGGCGGCCTTTGCGGCCAGGAGCTGCGGGCATTCACCTGCCGCCTGCGCTGCGCAGCACAGTCAGGGCTGGACGCTGGAGGGCTTTCCGTGCGGCGGCAATGCGGCGGCGCAGGCTAGCTGGGGCCGGGGCTGTGGCGCATATTTGGCTCACCGACTGACAAGTATCCACCAGGCCCTTCACTCCCCCCCGTTCCTCCCCCGCAGGTGCTGCACGTGCTGCGGCACCTGCTGTGGTACCTGCTGGTCCGCCCAGCTCGCGTGGGTGACTGGTTAGGGCTGCTCAGCAACGCGCACCACCTGGCGTTCACAGGGCTGGTGCTGGTGCTGGCGGCGGCACGGAGGCAGGGACGGCTGTGGAGTTGGTGGAAGAGGTGCGTGGTGAAGACACAAAACACAAGACACCAGAACCGGAGATGCCATGTCCGGAGGCGCAACACACAACGAAGATCACCACCCAATGGCTTGCCAGTTTGGCACGAGCGCCTAGCCCTGACGCACCCTCATCACCCCCTTTCGTCACCCCCCCGCCAACCGTTCGAACCGCCAACCGGCAAAACCAATTCGATGCCATTCAAAGGCACTGTCTGAAACTGCTGTGGGCCGGCGGCTGCGGCGGGACTGCTCTGCTGCACCTTGCCTCGCTGCTGCTGCTGCCGCCGTCAAGGCAGCCCGCCACTGTGTCCGGGGCCTACGTGCTGTTCGCGTGCACCCGGCCCCTGGCCTCGGTGGCCATACTGAGCATCATGGACCCGCTCATCGGGGTAAGAGCGCTTTGGGGAGCCTGTGGTATCTTGTGCGACCTGGTGGGACGCAGAGTGCAGGGCAAGCGTAAGACAATATGACGTGCAGCGAGCCGAGGGCACGCACGTACGTGTTGACGTGCAGCGAGCATGGCCTGTGGGCTAGGCGGTGTACGGTGCGATGGGCGGTGCAGGGAGCGGCACGCAAAATGTATGCCAGCGCATAAGGCGGCAGGGACGGCACAAGTGTGCACGAGGGTGAAAGCAACAGGAAGGCTCGGTCTTTGGGCTTGAGCCATACCTGCGCCAACTGCAAGCAACGTTACCTTTCCTGCCTCGCTTCCGCGTCCCGGTGTCCACGCAGTTCCCCATCCTGCCCGCCCTGTCCGGCATCCTGCTTCACACGGCCGTGGTGTGGGTGGCAGCCTACACAGTTGCGCCCGGCCTAATACACATGGAGCAGCAGGCAGATCAGAACGCTGCGAGCAGCGCAACGGCCAGCGGTGGCAACAGCAACAGCAGCGGCGACAGCAACAGCAGCAGCTGCAGCAACGGCGGCAGCGGCGGCAGCTATGACGGGAGCAGCGGCCGCTCTGGGCTTCCTGCACTCGGCAGCGAGTTGCACAGCTACCTCAGCTGCAAGGAGCTACAGCGGCATGCGCCGCTGCTGCTGTCGTGCCAGCCCCTGTGGGTGCAGGGCGTGCTGGCGGCGGCCATGGTGGCCCTGCCGGTGCTGGCGGCGTTCGCTGCACACCTGTACTACAGGGTTCATTACGTACAGGCCTGTGCGCTCCTGCTGCAGCAGCTGCCCCAGCAGCAGCAGCCGCAGCCGCAGGAGCAGCAGCAAGTGCAAGGCGAGCAGCAGGGAGGGGCGCCCACACCGCTTGCTGCCGCGGCCGCGGCCATGCGGCAGCCGGAGGGCAGCTCGCTGTACCGCAGCGTGGTCCGCCGCCGCGCCCTGGCAATCCTGGTCAGTTGCTGGGCTGCTGGGAATGAATGTATCTTCTTGCTGTATGAGCTCTGGAAGGAGAAACCTGGCCTGACCTACTCTACTTCATACGCCTCCCTTCCGTTGACCATCCGTACTAGTAACCCACATGCCGTATGCTCTACCTACCGCTCGCCATGCCGCGCCAACCTCCTCTTCCCGTCCGCCCATCCCGTCCGCTAATCCGCTGTACCTCGTACCCAGGTAGTCTGCCGCCCCGGCGTCCAAGACAAATTCGCACGACGGCTGTACGATGCTCTGGAGCGTGCCGTGTGCGATGACATCGCGGCAGGCGGCGGCCACCTCTACACAGTTGCCGGAGTGCAGCAGTCACAGCCGGGGCAGGGCCCCGTGCCGTCCCACGACGCCCGGCCGTTGGAGGAGGAGCAGGACCAGGAGGACGTGGCCGCGGAGGGCGCGGCGACGGCGGAGGTGGAGGCGGAGGCGGGTGGTCCACAGATACACAGCGGCCTGGAGGTGGCAGTGGCGGATGTGCCCCTGCAGCTGGCTGAGGAGGGCCTGGTGGTGGGGGCGGACACTGTTGCTGCTGAGGACGCGTGTGCCTCTGGATAAGAGGTGCACGCTCTCGGCTCGTGTAGCTCATCATTGCCGGTACTGCTCGTGTAACTGATTGCCGGTACACGGGAGATTGGGGTGCAACGGTTCTCTGGCAAAACTCGCTGCAGTAGCGGAGGATAGCTGGACAGCCATCTGACGACTCATGCAGGCATTCCTGCCCTTGGCACCTCCCCTGCATGAGGACGCAATGCATAAGCACTGTATGTCAGGTCTGTGAGAGCTGCCATGGAGTTGCCATCTGCCCTGCATTGTTGCCGCTGTGACGCGTGCATGCAGTGACACGTGCCTGAACGTGCAGCAGATGCCGGTATGACAGTTGGTGTGGGTTTAGGATTGTGCGGACGGTGGGAGAGGCCCGTGTGCTGCGTGCGGCGGCTGGTCGTGCTGAAGCCTGGATGGAGCGGGGCAAGTAGGCCGGCCATGGCGGGGGCCTGTTGTATGGTGGTTTTGTTGACAACCCTACGCACTGGTGGGGAAGCGAATGGTGTTGCCTGTTGTGCCAGGTTGCTTGGCGTGGGGTGGTGCAAGGCGGGGAGGGTTAGGTTGACAAAGACGCGAACTCGCAAGGTCCAAAGGGACCCTGGGGAGCTCCCCTAGGGGCCCGTACTGGCACGACTTGTCCAAAGCAGGTGCCGGGGGCCGAGGGGCTGTGTTGTGTTGTTCTGACGACCAAAATAGATGAACGTTGGTTGTGGCAACAACTGCGTAATATAACCAGTTTATGTAGTACTCTTCTCAGTTCCGTCGATGCCACCTGATGCCACCTGGCATGGTTGCCGCCATCGTCCGGCCTGTACGAAAGCAGGGCTGGCATGGGAGTTGTGCACACATGATGCAGGCGTTGCGAGTTGCGGGTTCGGCAGGGATAGGTGGGGAGTTGCGAGATGGGCAAGGGATGGGTACGGCGGGCGAGACCTACCGTGCACGTGACACGTGCCTGCCATATCAATCCTACATGGTTGCTGGAGGTGTCGCAGTTGGCGCCTCGGAACTGTTTAATTGTGGATCCGGCAAACTGCAAGACTAGTACCTCGTGCAGCGCATACTTTGCGTGATGCAGTTTGATGCCATGCGCTCCTGTCCCCGTTGCTGGTTTAAGTACTTACAAGGGGTCTGTGCACGAAGTCTGTGCTGATCGGCCCTCACGATCACACCGCCTGCTGAACGCACGTGAGCTGCATAACAGTGCTCGTACGACAGGGCAATGAGCACATCACGCTGTCCTCTTGAAGCAGATGGTGGCCGTACGCCCGTACCCCGATATCCTTGTACGGCATGCATGCCGTGCGCAGACGCGCAACCCGCCACACACCTGTGTGTACCCAAGGGCACTCGACCACGGTCCTGCCTGTCGACATGGTTCCTTACAATGCCACTAGAAGGGCGCGCCCATCGACGGGGATCTGCGTACAGACGAAAGTTGTCTCGAGCTCCACACGGGGCCTTCCATTTGGCCAGCAGAAATGCGACTTGCATACCGTAGCATCAAATGCCTCAAGCCCTGCACTTCCTTATGACAGCGCGCAACGCAGGTGCACACGGTATGCGCGACGGGCACCAATGGGCATCCCGGCTCCAGGAGAAGCCTCCCTGCTCCCACAGCAGGATTGGCACCCACGACAGGAGACTTGACAACAGACCCTGTGTGTCCACTCACCAGCACAGCCTACTCCTAGGCTCTGAACCGGTTCACCCGTTTCCATGCACTTCGTCACGTCTGCAGCACGCAGCTGCCGAGTGCACGCCCGGGTCCAAAAGCGCATGCCAACACGTCACGCCCGTGCACGCGTTCCCCCTGAAAGGACCAGAGCTACACCCGCCGCTCGGCTGCAAACAGCACGCACGGCTGCCGAAGCAGCAGCAGTGTCGAGCACGACAAGCTGCGTTATCTTCTTATACATCGTCCATACATACGCAGCTACGAGCGCCCAGCCAGCCTGACACTCGCAGGGGAGCTCTACCTTGGGCCCATCGGTCCTGCCCAACCGCAGGGACTCTGGCTCAGTGCGGCCTCCGTCTGCCGTACCAACACATCCTCGTCAACCCTGCGCTGCCTGATCCTCGTCACACACCTTCAAACCTACCCTGCAGGCTGACAACACCTGACAGAAATAGCCAGGTGAAACAGCCAGGTGTGTCCTAGCGCACCTGCCAACGGCCCCCAAGCCAGTGCATGTTATTAGATGGCCCGTGGCTGCCCTTGCTGCAATCCGTGCACCGTCCCTTTCCTCTGCACGGCAAGCAGCAACTTCCACTCCGCGCCCCAGCTCGCTCGTAGACGCCCATGGCCTCCATACTACTCAGCTTCCAATCGTACTTGTGGGTCCGTCAACTGCTCATCGTCCGTACAACAGCCACGAAAAACAACATATGAAACTCATGCGCCCTCTCCTCCATCTTAAATGCACGCCCTGCCAGCAGCACAACGGTTTTTACCGCGCTAGGCTTTTTGCCGCGCCGCAAGGCCGAGGCCACACAGCGCAGGCCACACGCTCCACAATGCAAGCTGCACCTACCCACCAACAACATGTGATGCACATAGGGCACAGCGGCCAATGGGGCCCATGCCACCGCATGTCCTACGTTCATATGCACCTTGGTAGTGCAAACTTGACGGACCGCAAATCCCCGGCGTATGACTGAACATCTGCCGTACACCACCCTGCAAACACGCAACATCGTGCTGGCAGCCGCTGACTCACGCACCACAACCGGCTGACCATCCATGCACTGCGTACAGCAGGGACTACAGCCTCAGCAGCAAGCACACTCACTATAAATGCCGGTGGGTAGGCACACGACGGTCGGCGGCCCTGCGGTTGCGACCGCGTCGTCAGCAGTCCGATGGCGACAATAGCAAGCAAAGCTAGACACACATGCCTCTAATAAACAAGTTCGGCAACAGCATGCATGCAGGTGCACACATGAGAGCACATCTAGCGTTCTAACCAGGGGAGCTCCCCTGCATCTAGCCCTCTTATTCATGCGGTCTGCAGCAGCATGCAGCAGGTGCACGCGTGCTGCGGCAATAGCCGCTGCCTTACGGCCCCGCCCTGGGTAGCTGGTACGGCAGGACAGGGCCTTTCGGCTGCCCCATGCAGGCAGTAAACTCCTGGACAAAGGCACACTGGAACAGTCAACCAACGCACAAGCCACAAACTGTGCCACATCATGCGGAGGCCATCACGGTTTGTTGCAGTACTCGGGGCCAACGGCAGTGAGCAATTAAGGCACACTCGGCTCATGCACCGCATTCGGGACATGCTGCGAGGCTTACTTGACGGGTTATTCCCTGTCCTTGAATGCAATGTGCAGCATAGGTGTTCCATTGTCGCATATCCTTTCTTGTGCAACCGAGCCTGGATGCGCTCTGACCTGGCCTCTACCCGCCGCAGCCCCACTACACCACTACTCCCCCCATAAGACGCCATACTTCAGGAAGTCGTTTGGCTACCCCTTGCGAGCTATGTAGCGACGTTCCAAAGCAATCCGATCCTACTCAAGCAAATCTGCGTGCGGTGAACCAGTGATGCGGTAACGGCAGACATGTACTCAACTCCAGGAACAGTCCGTCATTTGCCAAGTGCGTATGCTGTCTTCGCGGTGCAAGTCCAAGCACATTCAACAAGGCGGCACAGCCAACAGCACCGTTGCAGCATCAATCTGCATGAAGCAGCCGCATACGGCACTGCCCACGCACCAAAGCCATCGATCCATCGTCATCGCCCCCGAAACACACGTGACCATTGCAATGCATGCAAGCGAGCCATTGGACAATCATGTTCATTGCACACGGTGGCGAGCCGCACACCCCACGGCCGGTGTGGGCCGTCCAAGAGACGACCGTGCTACTCACGAACCTTGGCCTTGCCGCCAAGCCTCCTGCCAGCTGCAACACCAGGGACGCTGCGCCAGCCGCCAGCCGCCTGCTCCCACTTCCCCCTCCTCCCCCAACTCCCTCCCTCTCGCCAGCACCAGCAGGAACCGAACCGCCTCCTCACGACTACACAGCTTTCTTTGCCTCAACGAGGCTACCAAGCAAGGCAACCGGCCCTGCAACACACGCTCCGCCCGCGGCCCCCTCCTCCACTACCTCTCCGCCCCCCGCCAGCCCCAGCAGCAGAAAGCGCCTCCTCGCCCGCCACTCAAAGCCCGACGCCAGCACCAGCGCAATCAGCCGCCACCCCGCCGCCACACCCCACACGTGGGCGTTGCTCCACCCCGGCTCCAGCACCCCCAGCAGCAGACCCTCCCCCAGCACCAGCACAGGGCTAGCCCACACCACCTGCCTCGCCGCCAGCTGCTGCACGCACGGGCCCGTCACGGCACGTGTCACGGCCGCCGCCAGCCCGGCGCGGGGCACACCCGCATCCGCCAGACGGGGAACGCCCGAATGCAGCACCGCCGCTGCAGCAGAGATCAGCAGCAGCAGCAGCGGGCCCATCACCACAGCCCCCAGCGAGTAGGCGCTGTCACGGGCAGCAAACGTGCTCAGACAACCCCTGGACACAGGCGGCTCTTGCTCTCCACCTCCCAGCAGAGCGCCTGCTGCCACCAGTGCCGTACCTCGCCTGCGAGCGGCCGTTCTCTTTAGCTTTCCTGCACCCACGGGTGGCGCCGCAGCCTGTGCGTGCACCTTCCCGCCGGCACGCCCCGCCGCCGGCACCAGCGCCAGCCCCGCCAGGTGCCCGCCCACGTCCCCGGCCCAGCTGGTGGCGTGCAGAGCTAACACACACAGCGCCTGGGCCCACCACGCGAGTGGAGTCAGCTGCGGCTGCAGGCGCGGCGTCAGCAGGCCCCACGCGGACGCCGCCAGCGCCCCTACGTGGGGCACAGCCGCCAGCAGCATGAGGGGCAGCACCGCCTTGGCCAGGCCGGCGGCGCGCCAGGTGCGGAACCTGCCCTCCAGAGCGGCGGTGGGGAAGCCGTGCAGCAGGTGATGTAATGTGGGGGCTGAGGGGCCGGTGAAGACGGAGGCAGGGGGAGCAGGGGGTGTGGGGGCTGGGGCGGGGGCGGGGGCGGGGGCGGGGGCAGTGGTGCTGGTGGGTGCGGGGGCAGGGGGAATGCCGCCGGGGCCTTCAGCAACTGCATCAGCTGCTCCCGCTGCGTCAGCTGCTCCCGCTGCGTCAGCTGCTGCTGATGCAGCAGGTGCTCCCGGTGCAGCGCTACCGACAACTTGGCGGTCATGGGGGGGCCCCGGCAGCAGCATGGCGGCGGTCGCGGCCATGCGCTGGTTCCGCAGGTACGGCAGCAGGCCCGCCAGGATGGCCTCCTGGACGGCGGCGCTCTGGCCGCCACCGCCGCCGCTGTCGCCGCCGTGTTGGACCTCATCAGGTCCGCCGGCGACTCCGCTGGTCATGTCGCTGCCAGCGCACGCAGCCGCCGCCCGCAGCGCCAGCGCGATGTCGTACAGCAGGGGGCCCATGTGTGCACACCAGTAGGCGTGCAGGTGTGCCGAGTCAGGCCTGGCGGAGGAGTCAGCCGCCTCAGGTTCCGGCGGCGGTGCAAACGCCGAAGTCGCCGCCGCCGGCTCCGTCCCCGCCGCCGCCGCTGCCGCCGCCGCCGCCGCCACCTCAGCAGCAGCGCTCTCACCCGCCTCCCACTGCATACGCTGATCCAGCACGCGCAGCTCCGCCGCCGCGGCAGCCGGCAGCAGCAGCAGCGGGACAGTGAAGTGCATCAGAGGCGTCGTGGCAGCAGGTGCGGGAGGAGGGGCAGAGCCAGCGGCCGCCACGCCTACTGCTGCTTGCGGCGGCTGCTGCGGCGGCTGCGGTCCGGCTTTCGCGGAACGGGACAGCGGCAACAGCATCAGCTGTAGCACCTGCGGGCCGCAACCCGCCCCTCCCGCCACCGCCCTCACCACCTCGCCCAAGTCCACCCCCACCTCCTGCACGCCCTCGGCCAGCTGCAGCGGATACTCCGCAGCCAGACAGCTAACGGAAAGGCCCCCTCCTCCTCCTTCACCTTCTCCTGCTGGTGCTGCTGCTTCTGCTGCCTCCCCACCCTCCTCCGATGGCCGGAGCACCACCAGCTTTACCGCCTGCGCCACCGGGCTGTCCAGCAGCAGCCGCAGGCAGCCTGGCTCAGCTGCTTCCAGCTCCACCCCTGCGCCGTGCGCCTCCCGCTCGCCCTCACCCACTGCACCCGCCGGCGCCAAATCACAGTCCAGGGCAGCTGCGTCGTTGCTACTACCCGTCGTCGCAGCATCGGAGAGCACCTCTTCGGCAGAGCCGCTGCTGACCCGCACCAGCTCCAGGGCAGGTGGGTGCATCCGCACCAGCTGCACGGCGGCGGAGGGCGCACACGGCTCCCCCAGCCGCCCGGCCCCCGCAGCTTGCGGGTCTCCCCTGCAATCGGCCTGCAGCACCACCGCCCGCCGCCCGCCCGCCACCTGCACCCACACGCCCGCCAGCTGGTCCGGTTCGGGCAGCGCGCCCACCACCCGGGACACCAGGTTGCGGGCAGCCGCCTCGCTGCACCAGTAGTCATCCGCATCCTCGCTGTCCTCTTGGCCGCCGCAGGTGTCCTGCCGCCCTTGGTTATCGCCGAGGCCCAGGGCGGGGCCGGGACCAGCTGGGTGGGGCCCACTGCCGGTGGCAGGCCCTGCAGGCTCCAGGTGTTCACCGTAGCCAGCGGCATCACCAGCGGGTCCGGCTGGTGCAGGCGTGGGCGGCACAGCAGCCTGCCCCTGCGGCGGCCCCTGGCGCACGAAGGCCGACCACAGCATGAGCTGCGCACAGCCGCGCAGCACCGCGGCCCCGTGCAGCGCGGGAGGGCCTGCGACCAGGCCGTGTGCCTCGGGGCGAGCAGGGGAGTCCTGGGCCCTGGGAGGTGGCAGGCTAGGGGTACGCTGGCCGCTGCTGGCGGTGGTGGGACTCGGGTCGGCAGCAGCGCCCGGGGGCCTGCATGCTGCGGCAGGGCCGGTCACCGTTCCGATGTGGGGGGCGCGGGAGGGCAGCAGAGCCTGGTGCTGCTGCGACTGCGGCTGGTGCAGTTCCTGCTGTTGTGCTGCGCGGGCCTCCTCCCTGGCTAGTGTGGCCGCCCGCAGGACGCCGGGGGCTGCGGCCGCCACCCGTGGGGCGTACTGCTCGTAGGTGCCCGGGTGGGAGTGCACCTGGGGTGGGGTAGGGGAGGGGAGGGCAAGGCAGGGGCGGGTGCGCGGATCTGTGAGGCCCAGCGCGTTGAACACGCCGAGTCGTAGGGTACATGCAATTTCACTACACGCCTGATTGCAGCGCTTGCACGCTTCGAGGGAACCGGGAGTCACCGCAAGCCGCGCTGCATGTGTGTGTCGGTGTGTGCAGCGCCAGCCGGCATGCAAGCGTATGGGTGGATGCCGCGCCGCCGTGAAGTACCATATAAAGCACCAAATGAAGGATCAAATATAGCAGCACCTGCCTCACCTTGACGGCTAGGCAGCGGCAGCCGGCCCGGCCCTGGTAAGACACAGCGTCGTGCAGTGGTAGCGGTAGCTGGGCCTGCTGCACCTGCGCCAGCTGCCACTGCTGTTGCTGCTGCTGCTCCTCCTCCTGCTCCTTCTCCTTCCCGCGCTGCTTCTGTTGCTTGCTAGCTTTCGGCTGCTGCTCATCGAGCCACTGGCAGGCGGCCTTGGGCTTGGCCTTGCTCCGGCAACGCCGCCACACCGCGTTTTGCCACGCCACGTGGCAGCACGTGGCAGCAAGGCACGCGGTAGCCGCGGCGGCAGCAAGGCGCGCTACTGCCGACAGGCCCAGCTGCGCCGGCGGCCATGCCGGTGCCCACACTTGCACCCACAGCAGCAGCCAGAGCCACAGCCAGAGCCAGGGCCCATCCCACACGGCCATAGGCCTAGCTGCCTTCGGCCCTGCCAGTGCCGTTGGGTGTGGCAGGGAACACGTGGCCATGGCGGCGGAGACGGCGAGCAGGAAGGCCGGGCCGCGCTGGCGCGGGCTGGCGCACAGCATGAGCGTGCTCAGCGCGATGATAACGGCGTCCGGCCAGCGGGCCCGCGGCAGCAGGGGATAGGAGGCCAGCTGCAGTGGCGTGGAGCCGCCGCGGGCCGTGGACCAGGCAGCCACGACGCGTTGCCTGGGGGTGACGCGGGGGGAAGGTACCGCTGCTTACGGTAGGCAAAGAGCGTAGTGTAGTACATGGGCATAAGGCATGCCTGCGAGTGTGCTTAGTATCCAGTATGTGTAGATTTGTCTGTGTCGCCCCTGTGCCATGTTGGATGTATGTAGAGGAGCAGAGCGAAGGCCCCTAGTGCCGTTGTGACCTCTAGCGCACGTGCAGCCAGTCTCCTCACCTCCCCCACCACCCCCACGCCCTCCGCCGCATTCGCGCCGCCGCCAGGACCAGCCCTAGGCCTGCGAACGCCAGGTGGTGCGCGTTGCTGAGGAGCCGTAACAAGTCCCCCACGCATGCTGGGCGGACCCGCAGGTACCACGGCAGATGGCGCAGCGCGTGCAGCAGCTGGTGGGAGGGACGGAAGCAACGTGTTCAGCGACGCACATGACAGTGCAACTGGACAGTACTGCCGAGTAATCAGGGTAGACAGGGGTACAACAGGAGAAAGGAGCTGCAGATATGCAGGACCGTTAGCCACCGCCGACCCGCGGGCCGTGTCCTTGTCAGCCGAAGGGACGGCACAAGGTCCGCCATTCCCAAAGTGAAACAGCAAGCCCCCTATATCATTGGTACCTATTGACAAGAAAGTAGTGTCCTAGGGTGCGTGATAGTCCTTGCCTTTGTCACTCGACAGGTCGCCGGCGACCGCGGCCGACCGGCAGCTCCCGCGAGTGCGACGCCGGCGGCGAAGGCTGTCGGAGCCATATATGCGGTGCTGCTAACGGCATACAGCACCAGAGCCGCTAGAAGATTCAGCGCCGAGGCCGGGCCGAGCCAGTGCTTGTCGCCTAACGGGTCGTAAAAACAACGTAGGGCACTACTTCAGCGCTCGATTAGCTCCGAAAGGCGATCTCACAATGCTCATTGGCAAAAGCAAGCATGAAACAGGAAATGGCGGCTAAGCGGCCTCCAGCAAGAGCAGGCCGAGCCCACCGGGACAGAATGCGGCCGTCCAAAGGCCGCTGAACGCCGCCTCGGTTGTCCTTGCCCGTCTATCGGCACCCGCCCGTTGCTTGGGCCTCCAGCCTGTCGCCTGCAGTCGCAGCTGGTGCTGAAACGAGTTTGCGTCGCTCGAGAACATGCACAAGACCGGATTTGCTACTGTAGTAGGATTCTCGCAATCCGATATTTCCTGCTGAGTTAGCTTATTGTTCATTAAGATTCATTGAAGTGATAGGAAGCAACGTTGCAGTGTCCCGCTGGCTCCTGCAGCTCGTCCATGCCGCATCACCGCACGTCCACGGAGTGATGTGGCAAACCGTTTGCCCGAGGTAACGTTTCTTCAAGGATTGCATCAACGCACACCTTGTTCGTGAAGAAGATTCGGACTCGGTGCACTCATTTGGTTCCGCGCATAAGGATCACATGCCACGCTGTGGCCGAGCCAGTGTCCCATGGGTCGGTCGGGCCCCATTTAGAAAAGACGACAGAAACCCAACTTGGAAACGGTAGTAACATGTACTTGATGTCAGGGTCCACATAGGATAGTACATTATGCTGTAGCGCGCATTACGGTATCGTTTTACCCGGGGCGCTTTACGACCAGAACAACGGGGCCAACAGAAATCATGCACCCCAGGATTTGACAACGCACCGGGATGAATGTTCATAGCAAAGTAACGGATTACATTAATGGTCCTACTTGTGTCGGTCTACCTGTCTGGCCGCGAGACACGAGACCGTAACACGCCCTGCCGAGCGAGCGCCTCCATCGGGATAGAGGAGCCCCCCACATGCAGAGCACGCAGCACCTACGCGCGCTTCACACTCCTACGAGCACATCTGCTACGACTCCGTTGGAACACACGCTCGCACACCCTGTGAGCAGCACAGCAGCAGCAGCAGGTGGAGCAGGTGGCAGCTGATGTAGCTCGTGTATGGAACACTCCCTCGCGTGGGGGACCCAAGCGGTGAACCCACACACCTCCAGCACGTCCCTTGCACACGCCAATTTGCAGTCAGCCTGCCTGGCAGTGTTGTGCATACAACCACCCGCCCATACAATAGCACCCAGAACCTAAAGCGGCATCGTGCCGAAGCAGTCCAGGTCTCAAGGCAAAATCACACCTTGGCGTCGGGCGTGCGGCCGGCATCTCAATACCATGGCAACGGACGCACGGGTCCCACCGCCCATGCACGCCGCGTTCCCCCACGGCCGGTATCCGGTAACCCACAGCAAGCGCCTCAGCTGGTCCGCATGGCGGAGATGATGTCGAAGTGCTGCCGCAGGGAGGCGGGCTGACCCTCGAAGTAGGTGTGGGTGTGTAGGCTGGTGCCAGATTCGAAGCCCGCCGCCGCCAGGAGGGAATGGAAGCGGTCCTTCTCCGCAGCGATCCAGGGCCTCCGCCGGTCGCCTGCGGGCAACAGCAGCGTACGAATGCTTGATCATGGCATTGGACCAAGGCACTTGGTGTCAGAATGTGCCTTTGCCGGCTGACGCGCCTGCGTGGCCCCGCCTGGATGCGTGCTGACCACATCAACAGCACAGCCACCGCGTGCTCCGCCAGCTAGTTCCGGTAGACCACAGCGCCTTTCGTTACAGGCCGCATGCAAGCAGATCAAGGCACAAGCCCCCACCCATGAGCCCTGCGCGACCCACCCCACTGCCTTGGTGTGCCGTGTAGGTGCACTTGCAGCGGCACCCGGCCGCGCCGCACGCCCAGCCAGGACACCACCTGGAGGCCAAGCCACGTGACAGTTTACACATGACGAAAACGTGACAGTAACCAGGGTGTATTAAATCGACGCCTCGGCGACTGTGCTGCTGAAGTGTATATGAAGCGACGTGCCCTGGCGACACGGAGACTCGCCTTGTGGTGGGCCCGCAGAGGTCTGCATGCCGGGTACATGCGTGCACCTGGTCAGTGCACGTGCTAGTACACGTGCAGCATGCAGGGCAACGACAGGCGGCCGGGTGAGGCCAGCTGCTGCCTACCTGTGGGTCTGTCACGTGCACGCCCCGGCAGTTGAGGCCGGCGTCCTGCACCAAGTGGTGCACAGGAAGGGGCAAAGGCACGCAACGCAGGGTACATGGGCACACACCCGTTGCGGTGCTACACCAGCAGCCGAATGGGGCATGCGCCTGCCTCGAAGATGACGGCGCAGGTATGCGTGCAGCAGTGCACTACAAGCAGGAGCGAGGAAAGGTGGCCGCCAGCCTCCCATCGGTCCATCACCCTAGGGCTACCGTGGGCATCACGCGCATCTGCGCTCTCCCACGTCGTCCATCCTTGCCATGTGGCGCACATTCGCAGCTACGCGCCACCCCTGCTCGTTGCCCTGCCCCCTCCCCTGCCCCTCCCCTGCCCCTGCTGCCTGCCCCACCAGGAAGTGCGTTACGCGGATGCCGTCCAGCAGGCGACGCACGTCCGCCGGGGGCAGCTCCGCGGCACGAACGTGCGGCCGCATGGAGGGAGGCAGGGGCCCTCTGGAGGCTTGACCTGCTGCCACCGCCCCCGACGGTGCTGTCCGCGCCGCCCCGGCACTTGATGCCGGAGGTGAAGGCGAGCCCCGGGGGGGTCCCGTCTCGGCGGTAGGTACCGGGGGCACGGTTGGCAGGCTAGGGGTACAGCCAGGATGGCTGTTTGCTGGGCGCGTACCGGCGCATGAAGCTGCACTCCTCCCTCCTGAGCCCTGGGCTGCAGTCACAGCGCTGCATGCGTCCGGCTGTTGGGGGCTTTCCGCGGCGCCCGTCTGCGCTTGTGGCCCGCAACTGGCGGGCTGCTGCTGCTGCTGCTGCTCCGGTGGTGGACTCGGTTGCTGCTGCTCTTGCTCCTGCTGCTGCTGCTGTGCCTCCTCGTACCACGCCATCTCCACGAGCAGCTGCGTGGGTCGCAAACAGTTGGCCAAAGTGTTGCGTTGTGTCTAGTGAGGAACGGGCTCACGTCACGATACTGGTATAGCGCTCAGGCTGAACAATGCTGGCATCAGTGCAAGCAGGGAAGAGTGCAGGTGCCCCCTTGCAAGGGTGCAATGCTGTTACCACCGCAAGGGCCGGGCAGCGGTAACATCCCTCGCCTCTGCCCACACCAATGCCATGCAAGGCCTGAGGTACCGATGTACCAACTGCCAGGAGCCGCAGCTCATTCGCCAAGGCTCCGGTCTCCTAGCCGCCCCACACTTCACGGCAATGCCCCACATGCCGGCTACCTCAGCAATCACCCCGCAGCAGCCCTTGCATCGCATGCCGCCGCACGCGACACGGCCTGTCATTCCGTCGCGTGGACGTGCGGGGCCGTCGCCCCTCACCAAGTTAGTACATCCGCACACCCCACCTGGTTGAGTACCACAGCCCCCTTGGAGAAGCCTATCAGCTCCACGTCAAGCCCAGGGCTTCTCATGCAAAGGGAACTGCCTTGGGCAGTGCCGACCCCTGGGTCCTGTTGCGGCTGCAGCTGCTGCTGCTCGTTTCCTCCCTCCACCTCCTGCTGCTGCTCTGGCCACCGCCCCGCTGCACGCAGAATGCCAAGGAGGTGAGATGCGGCCTGGGGGGAACGAGGGTTGCGCAGAAGGTGATGCGGCCAGGCAGGCAACGGGCACCGTGCCGTGGGTAGTCCTCCTGGTGTGCAGACCTGCGGTGTGACTCTGTTGGCCCCGTGTGCGCCAGTACCGGCAAGCCATCAATACAGTTTACACCTACAGGACTTGGTAATTGCGAGAGCCGTCGTACGTTTCATTGTTCCAGAACTGTACAACGTGCTGCCCTGTGCCCACCTTGTATCCCTGCGGCTTGAAGCCCAGGGGTTCGCCGCTGGCGGTCATGGCAGGCAGGAAGTTGCCGTAGCACGCAGCGCCGCCCACCGCACTGCTGGGCATCACACTGCGGGGGGGGGGGGGGGGGGGGGGAATGGGCGGGGGGGGGGGAATCCAGCCGCCTCAGATACAGTGTACCGGTAGTAGTACCCTTTGGTGCAGCGCGCTGTCGCTGCTAAGCAACACCATCCCCCTTTTCCCGTAGGCCGTTCCAACGCCGTGTAAGGAAAAGCAGATATTTGTGAGCCCTGTAGCGAAGCTAAGAGCAGGTGTTGCTATGCAGGTGCTGTGCACCTCGCTGCTGTGCAGCCCCCTGGCTCCCCTGCTCACAGCAGGGTAGCGGTGTGTTGGTCCCCGTCTGCTTGGAAGCGGGTTGCCACTGTCGCCAGGTGCGCAGCGGGGCGCCAGCGGCCCTCCCCCAGCATCTCCCGAGTGTCCTCGTCCTCTATCTGGTCGCCCTCAAAGAAAACCACCACACGGGGCGGCGCAGTGCCCTCCGATGGAGCGTGGCAAGGAGGCATGACAACGTGAACCTCTGTTTCTTGGGCCCCAACTCCTGGCACGCGTACGAGCTCAGCGTTTGAAGCTTCTATTGCAGGCAACAAGGGTGTCATAGCTGTGCGGTGTCCAGAGCGTCGGGCGCAAGCAGCCAAGCGAGGCTGTCCCGGGTGTCCCGGGATTGATACAAATCGCTGCTGTGCTCGCAATACCGTACGCAACAATCTGTTCATGATCTATGCAATACCTATCGTTCCTAGATACCGCTTGTGAGGTATCCTGCTAATAGAACCGTTAGTAACGACTTTGGCGGGAACAGCAAAGTTGCCGCCGGAACCTTGGTGGCTCACCGACGAATTGCATCGACAGCGCTTTAAGTAGGAAATGCCTCCACGAGTCGCGGCACGTGCGCAAGCACCCGCAGCAGCAGGCGATGGCGCAGGCCCCGGACCCAGCGGACAAGACCGCATCCCTGAATACGTGTCTTTCACATTTGCACAAACGCTATTAGCAGCTGGATACATGCCAGAAAGCGAAGCGAAGGTGTGTCAGGCGAAGCCCCTTCAGCTGGCTGGGGGCAGGAGGAGGAGCGCTCAGCGCTCCTTATGTGTCTCTTGGGCCCTGCGCTCGCCTAACCACCCCGTGGCCATGGCATTATCGTCCTTAAAGGATTGTGTCTGTCACTGCGTAAACATCTGCCCCTACACGCCGATCCAATGCCGTTATTCTCCTGTTGAACTGTGCTTTATACACCACCCACACCGCCACGTGCTAGGGGCCGCCTCCCGGCCCCGCGCCTCATGCGCTCCTGTGCTGTAGCACTCACGCTGGAATCTTGCTTTCACGCCTGTAATTACAGGTGATGGTGCGTCGGCTGCTTGGGGGAAACGCTGGTGGGTGGGTGGGTGGGTGGGTGGTCGCAGCGACTGCTTGACCCGGAAGCGACCCGTGCCATCAGCGCACTGCTCACTCCATTCCCAAAGCTTATGTGGCACCCTGCCAACATGCCACTCGTACTAGAACATTACCAGCTTCGGCTGCAAAGACTGCACGGCCCCCGCCCGCCAATGCACAGCAGATGCCCAAAGAGGCTATTGCACTACGGTAGCTGCCGCGCGTTCACGGCACCGCATCTGCCGTACACTGCGCGCTTCAACCCCTCCCCACCCTACCCCACCCCACCCCTGCAGACGACGCGTCGTACCGGCAGCTGTTGCAGCAGCTGAACAATCAGGTGTCCTTCCTGGAGATGCAGTTTGAGCGGATACGGCTGCCGGTGGGTGACCCTATAGGCGGGTCGGGTGGTCAAATTGAGGGCGGGCGGGACAAGCACGTCGGCAGTGCAACCCGGGGGGGGGCCAGGCTCCACTGCTTACCCTGCTGCCGGTGTGTGGGTGGCCGGGCGGACGGGTGGGCAGGCCGTGTGAGGCTGGGCAGGGCAAGCGCGTCAGCTGTGTGCCTCCCGATGCGTGTGTGGACGTGGCGCACACGCGGGGCGCCAGGCGCCACGGCTCGTCCGTGCCAACAGGCAGCCGCAGCAGGAACTGGATCATTAGCGCACCTTCGAGAAAGCGTCGACAGCCTGACCGTCCAGTGGTGCACAGCAGCGTCCTCATGCGGAGAGAACTGTAGCACATGCACAGTGTGTTAAAAAAAAAATCACGGGGCGGTGCGCACTCGTGGAGGAGGCATCCAAATTCGAGCATGCACAGTGTCGCTGTGTCCGACACTGCGCTGCACGCTGCAAGGGCAGTTTCACACCGGCCGACAGTTGGCTGCAGTGGGTATCCCCTGCTGGCCCCGCTGCCGCCGTCCCTTACCCGTATAGCATCACGCGCCACCCACCCTACACACACACTCGCAGGCCGACGACCAGTGGTACGTGTGCGCCACCAACAAGAGCGCCAAGGACAGCGCCGTCAAGGCCATGGGCAGCAGATTCAGCGCTGAGCAGCGGGACTTCTTCAGGGCGGTGGTGGGTACCGCCCACACGTGTGCGCTGGCGTGTAGTACTGCGTGGCTTAGTGGGGGGCCGTCAGCCGTGACGGTGCGACGCGACTGGTCTTCCTGGAGGCGGTGGGTGCAACTCATATGTGTCGGTAGTGGTGGGGCACGTACCTTACCGAGGCAGCGAGGGCCGTGGTGAGGCTGCAACCCCTTGGAGGGTGAACGGAAGGTGTGTTTGCATGAATGGGCCACGTCAGGTTCCTGTACCGACTAGAGCGCTGGTCTCTTCGGACTGCGTGCCATGCCACCGACTCAGGAGCGGGCCTCTACAACTGTGTGCCCTTGGCGGGCGGGCGGACTGTCGGCCCAGCGCTGTAACACCATTCCAGCGTGAGCCTCCTCATCCCCAGGACTTCCTACCTCACGGTACCCTCGCCCTCCCGCCCTCCAGGTGGAGGCTATCGGCGCTGAGCCCCCCGCGGACGACAGCCAAGTGCTGGCCGCCGTGAGCCAGATCACGCTCATCAACCTGGACGTCAAGCGGCCACCCCCGCCAGCAGCAGCAGCAGCAGGGGACGGGGCCGGCCCCAGCCAGGCTGCTGCTGCCGCCGCGCCTGGGCCCAAGAAGGCCCTGGGCAAGGGCGAGCGGGAGGCGGCACTGCAGGCGCTGGCAGCGGACGGGTGGCTGGTGGCGCCACGGGCGGGGTACTACACGCTGGGGGTGAGGTGGGGCGGGGGCGGGGGCGGGGGGCGGGGCCCAGAGGTGGGGGTGGGAACGGGATATGCTTGCTGTGAGTGAGGCGGGGCGGGCGCCGGCAGCGGGTCCCGGCGGCGGGGCTGGGGCCCGGGGGCGGGCTAGTGCACGCTGGAGCTACACATGCAGCACCAGGTACCACGCTGGGGGTGAGGCGGGGCGGGGTGGGGTTCCGGGGCCGGGGGGCAGGCACCGGAGGTGGGGGCGGATCGGTTGTTGTGCATGACTAGGGGGTGGGCAGGGTGCTGCAGGCGGCGGACGGATGCAAAAGGCCCGTCGGTGGTGCGCTTTTCCCGTCGACATTTTGCGCGTGACGTAGTGTGGTAGCGTTCCCAGCTTGCGATGCTTGTGGTAGCGTTCCCAGCTTGCGATGCTCCTGACATGTGACGAAGCTCGTGCTTGTGCTCTGTACGGCAGCGGGCGAACGCCCCCTGACCCTTACTCCACCGCCTCCTGAAACCCTGTCCCCCACCCGCAGCCCCGCACGCTGGCGGAACTCAAGGACCTGGTGGAGGCGTCCGTGCCCGAGGAGACCGCCGTCAAGCTGCGGGAAAAGTACCTGTAGCGCTGCGTGCGGCATGCCACGTGCCGCACAGCCACGTGTGCATGTGTGTACCTGGGCAGGAGGTGCACGGCAACCGCAGGTGCTTTGGCCACACGCTTGCGGAGGGCACGCGCGGTGGTGCTGCACGTGGCTACCCAGGACATGCCTGTCGGTTAGCACCTGCGGCATGGGCTGCCAGGCGGGTAGGGCGTGTCTGGGGCACGGGCGACTGTGCGTGTGGTGGTGGCGGTGTGCTGGGGGAGGAGCAGCGGAGCTGGCGTGCGCTTGGACGGCGTTGGGCGTAGCATGGGGGCGAAGGAGCCTGCTGAGGGTGGAGTTGCGGCAGCTTTCATACCTGTACTAGTACCGTACTGTCGGCTGGAACGCTGGCCAGTCGCCTGCTGGACTGCAGGCCCCAGGGAGCACTGCGGCTGCGGGAACGCTGAGGCATTGCTTGGGTACTGCAGCGGCCGTAGGCGCACGGCTCCCGCCGGATGGACAGCTGTCGTACTGGGGCAGTGAGGATGTGCAACTAGGGCGGTGGCTGTTCTGCATGGCGGCTCGTACGTGGTGGCCCCTTAGTACGGTGGACGACAGGAATGTCAGGAACCCTTACAACGGCGCGCTTAAGTGCCCCTGGTTGGCACCGCTACGGATGCATGAGCAGTGCATTGTCGTTTTTCGTGCCGTCGTGCTGTTGTAACCCTGCGATGAGACAAGGCACTGCCCTGCGCCCTGCGTGTCACTAGCACACGTGCACACCCAGATCCGTAGGGCCAAGAGACAGCAGGACCCCTCAAGGGCGAGGCACACGCACCCTGCATCATGCCTACTTACCAACATACCTTATTAACATCCAAACGGATGCAAAGCAGAGCCTGGGGCCCCGGTTGCATGCTATGCGATGGTACAAAGGCTTCGAGATGTCCCGGTTCCCGAAGGTCGACCTATTCTACTACACCTGCTGCTAACCCACCCCCAAGAGATTTCGTGTTTCTTCACCTGCCTAGGCCGTGCCATCGCGCGCGTCAGCCCCATGTCAGCAGCACCTCCCATTGGCATCCCGTGTTCCCCTCTTGGCAGCTGCATGTGCATGTTGCGAGCGGTTACGCCACACCTGCCAAGGGCTGTTCCGCTGTGCTGAGCTGGAACGGCTGCTACCCCATGATCGACCTATCCCCGCACGTCCATGCTGACCCATCTAACGACCCTCTGGCTGCGGCCTTTACCAGCATCCGGATCAGCCACCAGGGGAGCCCCGCTCCCGGTCGCCTCTCCGCCGCACGGGTGCGAGGTGGGTACTTGTGCAGTTGTCTTCATCAGCACTCGCACCACATGCAGAGGCCCCCGGCAGCCTCGAACGCAAAATCGAGGTCGTTACAGTCTAGCTCCTGGAGCATGTCTGCGGCGCACACGAACAGCGGAAAAAACGGCCAGGCAGCACAAACATGGATTCGCATGCACTGCAAGAGGCAACGGAGTTCGGATATATGGATATTCGTCTTTGCCCACGGGAGCTCACAACCCCACCACTCAGCCCAGGCACCAAAAACGGGCAAAATTGTAGCCGTGCCGCACAACACCCCAAAACTCGCCCAGCCACCACCACAACTACCAGCAAGCCAGCGAGACCTTCATCATGTCTTCTACACTCATTCTCTTCTCTCCTGCTTCCGTACCAACGAAACTACAGCCGCATCCCCCATCGCAATGCCACCGGCTAGCGTCATGCTGAGGGCGTGGGCCTAACCTACGGCGTCTGCATCTGGGTCTTCTGCTGCGGCTGTGCGAGCAAGCATGCTGCTGCTGCTGCCTGCTGCTTAGTCCTTGGCGGTGTAGCCATAGTACTGCAGCATGGGCACCACCACTGCAATCAGCAGCAGCGTCAGCACGACAGTGGAGGTCACGTTCTTGCTCTTTTCGGTCTCCTCCTTCGTCCTGTACGTGCGCTCACGGTTAGCTTCGTTGCGCTTGGGCCCCTCTGCGGGTGCGGGTGCGGGCGCGTAGCACAGCCACCAGAACAAGAGCGACACCAGCGTTATCGACCAACCGACGCCATTTACCAAAACCGCCCGCCACCGCCACGCATCCCCGTGCATTTCAAATCATGTGGCGCACAGTCAGGCAGGCAGGCTGTGTGAGTGCACGTAACGGTATTGTTCACGTCGTTCCAAGTCCACCACCCTGCATCAGCCCCAACCCCAACCCCTTGCATGCCGGCCCTTGGTAACCCAGTGCCTTGCTTTCCGAAACCCTAACATATTAGTCTAGGCCCCCGTTGCGCCCATTCCAGCCCCAGCCCCATGCATACTCAAGCCCCAAACCCCGCACACGCCTCCAGAAGCCCCCGGAACCCCCTCTCCCCCCCAGTCCCCCCCTCCCCCTCCCCCTCCCCCTCCCCCTGCTCACCCGGCACAGAGTTGCCCAGCAGCTTGGCCTCCAGGCGCTCCACGCTGCTCACCACGGAGGCGTTGTACTTCTCCTCCTCCGTGAAGATGGGGATGTTGGTGGAGATGATGTCCTCGATCAGCTCCTCGCCCACAGCCTGGTTGAAGCCCTCGCCGCCGGTCACGGCGCCCTCCTTGGAGGCAGTCACCACCAGCAGCACACCCTTGTTCTTGCCCTCCTCGGCAGTGGGGTACCAGTTCTCCAGCACCTGGGAGGAGGGGTGTGTGATACGTGTGAGGGTGTGGGTGTGGACGGGGCGAGGAGGTGGGCCAGGTGGTTGTGCGGGGCAGGGAGGATGGGGTGGCGCTGAGGGCGTCACAGGCGAGAGGTGGCCTGGACATGTGCGTCAGTGTGCGGGGCCATTGTCAGCAATACATGTGCATGCTGTGGCCCCGCGCGTTGTATGTTGCAAGGATGCAGAGCTATTGCCCTCTTAGGGCTTGAGAGGGGTGGCCATGTTTACCTTGTCAGCGAACGCGAACGCGTCCGTCTCGAACTCCAGCTTACGCACGGTAACCACCTCAACGCGGTACCCGGTCTGGATCTGTGGTTAGCAGTCGGGGGTGAGAGCCAAACCAGCTTGTGAGTGTGAGCTGAGGTCTCCGCGACGTTTAACGCACACCACACGTGGACATGCCGACTCCCCAGTGCCGATCGCACCTCCAGGGCCTTCAGGCGCTTGTTGATGTCGCCGCGAGTCGACTTGCTGAGCACGTTGGCATCGTCGATGTAGTAGTTGGCAGTGGGAGTGGGCTCGCCGAGCACGTCGAACTCGCCAGCAATGGCAGGAGAGCTTATGGCACCCAGAGACAGCAGGGCAGCAGCACCAGCGCTAGCGAGCTTCTGCCCCAGGTTGGCCTGTCCCAGAAGATATCGCGATGGAGCCAAGTCAGCGTTTGAGAGGCTGACGTCCTCCGCACCTATTAGCCTGGCGTGCAAGCGGACCGCACGGTGCTTGAGCCTGACTTCGCAGGGAGCCTACCTGCTGCTGAGCCTTGCAAACAACGACGCTGCGGCGCACAGACGAGCGCGCGGCCGGGCGCACGCCAGCCTTGGCTGGGCACCGAAGAGCGGACATGGGCGCTATCTGTGCTCAGCTAATGGGAAGATTCAGTGAGTTCCTTCTTTTACAAAGATCCCGTGTATTGCGCTATGTCCGGGGTGCTGATATGCACTTTATGCGGGGGACCACTGGTCGCGACAGGTGCCGTTTCCCATCTTCGTGCGATGCAACAGTCACGGAACTTAGAGGCACTCAATGAATTGTAAAAACACTTGTAACAATGTGAAAAACTAGCTGGGGCAGTACCAATGACACGACTCAAATCCGACCCAAGGGCCGGTTGGAGGGGCTTGAGGCTGACACCGTGCCAAGTCTGTGGACCTCACCCGGCCACACGTGCTTCCCATCAGCTCCCTCTCATACAGTTCAGAAAGCCATCGCCGTCCACGCGCCCAGCAACCCCAGCTAGCCAGTTGGCTTCTAGGCTCCAGCCCCTGCACCATCAGCGCAGCGTGCGACGTGAGGCCGACAACCATGGCCATGGGGCACACCTGGCCACACCTGTAACGGCAAGTGAGCACTGACCTCCCATGCCTAGCACTAGTCCACTCAGTTTACTGAACGATGTTTGAGACGTGTTACAGCCAAGAAGGCCAGTGCTGGGCACAGCGCTGTGACTGTCGAGCAGCGTCCCCTGCTGTCGAGCCAGCCCGAAGCCAGCCACACCAAGCAGCACCTGGGCGCACCTTGTCATATGTGCATTCCCAAGGCTATGTCCACAAAGATGCCCAAGCTTACAGGTAACGAAGGCAGCCGTGGCACGCGGTGGCAGGGGCGCACATGGGACTGGCTCCGAAGCCGTGACAGTTGGTGCCGCGCACTCAATGTGCGCGAGGGCACCGTTGCAGACAGCTGCTGCAAACAGCCTGCGTAACGTTTCTTTTATACAAGTGAAATGCTGCTTCCAAGGATAGGAACTTTGAAAGCCTGGACTGTAAACCCCGCTTTTATCGTTGCCTTTCGCTTTGAACATACCACGGCACGCCATAGCCGCTGAGACTGACCACGACTGGTCGGAGCACACGCGACGCCAGGGTAGCAGCGCTTACGCCCCTGAACAAAACACGTTTTGTCGCTTCGTCACGACTGAGTCGGCGTGCAACACGCCATGGCGCGGCTAGCGCCTTGGGCCGCATTGTTATACGTTATAATATCAGGTGCTTGTGCCGGAGCGGTTGGCAGTCCTGGTGCAGAGGAGCTATGGGCAAAGCACGAGAGCTGCCGTCGGCTACAAGAAAACGATGATGCGGTAAACGGTTGCGTTGTGAAGTCTGGAGCTGGCGAATTCCACTTTGTGAAGGACAAAGAGACGTCGGAAGGTATGGTGCCAACGAAACAGGCTGAAGGGCCACCAGTCCGGCTATTTGGGTTGCTGATGAGCATTGCAGCAACATACAGGGGCTTGAAGCTGTTTCAAGCTGTCGTATCTGTCTGTCGTGGCTTTTGCACGCAACATGGAAGGCAAGAATAGGGTTCCGGTGCCGTGGCTGCAGGCTGCATTGCAAGTGGAGTATATATAGACTCATCCTTTACGGTCAGCAACTTCGGCAAGCTCCGCGTGACTACTGCGTCAGGGTTTAGCGATGCCGACCAACTCTTTGCGGCTGGCTTCCTGGAGGGCTACCTCACTGCTGGTGGGTATTAAGCTGTGACCTGTCCCTTGCCGTGTGGGTAGCCGGCGCGAGGCCGTCGCCAGTGCAACACCCCTCCTGCCAGGCCAGGGCCAGGCCAGGTTAGTCAGTCTGCCCAGCTTACCGGTACCTGCTTTCTTGATCATGCACGCATTGTGCACGCTTTCTCCAGGCCATGACATTTGCCTCCACCTTTGCTTTCACAGCCCGCATGTACGACCACCACTCCAACCTCAAGACGTACTTCCTCACCATGCTCAACGCCACACTCGACGGACCGCTGGACTGGTAGGCCCCCACCCTGCCGCAACATGATAAACATCTTGCACGCAAGGAGAGCGTGAACACACTTTCTATGCCCTCTCCTGCGCCCTGCCATGTCCACCCCGCAACCAAACCACCCTGCCACCAACTGACAAACACATTCCCCCGCCGCCCCCCACCGCAGGCTTGAGGCCCAGGAGGCGTGGGTTAACCAGCAGGTGGCAGCCAACCCAGATGACCCCTATTGGCGGCTGCTGGGGCTAGTTAATACACAGTTTGACGGCCTGGTGGCTGGGTACCAGGCGGCAGCGCGGGAGGACCAGCAGCGGCGGGAGGCGCTGCAGGGGAGGCAGGGACAGGGGCAGGAGGGGCAGCGGAGGCGCGCGGCGCGGGCGAGCCGGCGGCTGGCGGGGCGGGGCGGGCAGGCGGGGGCAGGTGGCGCAGAGGGGGAGGAGGACGTGCGCGTGGGGTGGCTGGAGCGGCGGGAGCTCATGTTCCTCAACAGCAACGGTAGGCAGGGGTGTGGCCCACCGTGTAGGTGAGAGTACGCAGGAAGCCGTGAAAGGCGTCAGGGAGTGACGGTGTGGGTAGGGGCGGGGCAAGGGTGGCTACGGTTGGCTTTTGTGCTCGCCTTGGGATACAGGCCTGCACCGTCAGTGGCTTTGCAACAATGCACCGCATGCACATGGGCGCCGTGACCAGGGTGCCGAATTGATTGGGCCCAGGGCGCTGCACTCTATGCCATACATAGGCCAAGCTGCCGCCCTGCCATCCCCCTTCTTCCACCCGGCGTCTGCGCTCCTATCCCGCCGCCTCCGCCCCTTTTGCGCTGCTCACCTCTTCCCGCCCCCAGGCGACATATACGATATCATTGACGCCCTGGAGGCCGGGTACGGCAACGCGTACTCCGGGGACGACGTGTACGACTACCCGGGCAGCGAGTACGAGCTGGAGGTCGTACAGCGCGACACGCGCACCCTGGTGGCGGCCAGCAGGGCGTGGCGGGCGGCGAGGGGGGCGGCGGGGGAGGGAGGGGAGCAGGAAGGGGTGGAGGTGAAGAGAGGCGGCTCGAGGGGCGGGCGGGCGGCGGGCGGCCGCGGGCGTGCCGCGTCTGCCACGTGGTCTGACGTTGACCCCGACCCAGATCGCATGGCGCTCAAGCTGGGGCTGCAGGGTGAGTGGGGGAGCGGGCAGAAGAGGGAGGAGTTGGACTGAGGTGCAAGAGGCGGGCGCACGGAGGTCATAGCGTGTGGGGAAGCAAGGGTATCTGGGTGTGGATACGGCTGGAAGCACAGGACTTCGCCCTTGGCTTTCATCCCCGGGAGGACCTGCTTGGGTGCACCGGTACTGCACGCATCGCTCCCTGCCTCAACACCGCACAGACGAGCTGTTGCCTCGCGATAGCCCACTCTTTACTGGCGCCGTGCCCCTTACTCCACCCCCCTCCTCCCCCCTCCCCCCAGGCAAGTGCAGCGCGCTGATCAAGGTGACTGGCGACCTGGGGGAGCTGCTGCTGGGCCACTCCACGCACGACTCGTTCACCGCCATGACACGTGTGTATAAGCACTTCGACTACGGCGGCCTGGCGGACGGCGCGGTGGTGGCCAGGCGCGTGGCGTTCAGCAGCTACCCGGGTGCGTGTGCAGGGGGGAAGGAGGGATAGGAAGACACAGAGGGGCAAGGAGGGCGGGCGGGTAAAAGGGCCTAGGAACGCGAGGGAGCCGGGGGAACAAAGTGCTACACAAAGAGTCGGGGGAGGGGGGGTTAGGGGGCGGAAGGACCGAAGGAGGCGTTGGGGGGCTCTTTGGGGCTTAGCGGGCTGCTGTGGCGTAAGGCTCTCTTTGGTATGATTGTTGCTGTTTTGCCTGGCAGAGTGCGGGCGCAATATGGCGCCGCGCTCCGGCGCTGTTAGGCGGAGGGGTTGGGGTTTAATTCAGTCTGCATGGTGTCGGCCCTTCTGCCGGGGATCCCTGACGTGCCTGCACGTATGGGTTGGGTGCGGGCAGAGTGTGCTCGTTGCTGACGCAGGCCTCACCTCTGACCCTGCCCTGTGCTCTGCCCCATACCCCTACCCCTACCCCAGGCGAGCTGTTCTCGGATGACGACTGGTGGGTCCTGGTGGCTGTGCACGTGGACCGGGACAAGTTGGCGGGGGGGCATAGCACGAGCAGGAGGGGGAATACAAGGCGGGGGACGAAGCCATTTGCGTTTGCCAAGGCCGGGACTGCGGGCAAACGAACCTGGAAGTGCCCCTCGGGTTGCTGTCCATCTGATGTCAGGCGTGTTACCATCCAAGCAGCGGCTGGAGTTGCGCTTGTCCGATCGCGACCCCGAGCGCGTACCGGTACCGTGGGGCCGTCGCGCTGTCCCAGCAGCTTGCACCCCTACGCCATGCTCAACACATGCCTCCTCCCCGAACGCAAACTGTGACATCCCTGCCCAGGTACCTACTGAGCAGCGGGCTGGTTGTGACAGAGACCACCAACCACATCTACGTCAGCGACGTGTACGCGCCCATGCACGTGCAGGTGGGACTTGTGTTTGTATGTGTGTAGCGGTGTGCCTGTGCATGTGCAGCAGGGGGCGGCACATGCACTTGTGCCCATGCATGTGCAGGTGGGGCTGGTGCGGGTGTGGGTGTAGGGCCGGTCAGAGGCAGGGGGCCGGGGAAGCAGTCGGGCTCGTAGTCCCCATTGCATCCCCACTTCAGTGCATGCAGCGCCTTCTGTATGTGCGTATGTGGCGCGCAGCGTCCAGCAGCGGGGCGGCAAGGCACCCCCACCCTCTGCAGGTGGCCTCCACCGCATACGTCTACGCACAGGTTACACGGTGTGCATCGCATGGTCCGGTAGCAACCCCCTGGAAGACACTCGTGCGTTGCAGTGCTGCCGCGTTCGACATAATAAGCAATGGATACACTCCAATATTGGTGCACCTCCCCCGCCTGCCTCGTCCGTCGCTTCATGCTTCCCCTCGCCTCCCTCCCTTATCCCCTGCCCCATGCTCGCAGTGCGTGCTGAGCTGGCAGCGCATCCGGTTGGCCAACTGGATGGCCAGCAGCGGGGACGAGTGGATCACCACCTTTGCGCGGCACAACAGCGGGACGTACAACAACCAGGTGCGAGGGAAGCGAGCGGCTGCCTGGGGAAATTGACCGTGACCCAATGTTTTAGGTGGAAGCTCACGGGGCAACAACCGGGTGCGGGGAGGAGGTATGGGATGCAGGCGGGTTAGGAGCTCCTCTACCTTTGTACGGGTGGCATGTGGGGCAGGGGTAACGTGCTGGGCCACAAACCTGAAGCGGGGGACTTGGAAGTGGGGTTTTCGACTGTTATGTGCCTGACTCTGGTGCGTGGTTCTGCAAAGAACAGGGCATAGGCTTGCTCCGCTCATGAGAGTGACTATTACCCTGCCATTGACTGGCCTAATTGCGCATTGCTGCTTGCCGCTCCGTCCCGTGCAGTACATGGTTGTGGACACCAAGCGCTTCGTGGCGCACAAGGAGATGCAGCCGGGGCTACTGTGGGTGCTGGAGCAGCTGCCGGGGTTCATGCAGGTGCGTGTCGTCGGGCGGGGTTACAGGGTGTGGGTTAAGGTTGCAATCAGCACGCGCTCCTGGAACGAGATGGGGGATGCGCCTTCGCTGTGGGTCGCTGCCGGAACGGCGCATGGTTATGGGGGCAGCGGTGTAGGCATTCCGGCGCCTTTGAAATGCTATTTCGGCTTTGCATTCTGATGGTTCCATGAAATCCCTTACCCCGCGCGATCTAGTTTCTGGCTGGATCAGTATATGATGACGAGCGATCGGTGGCAGGGACCGGTCGGGTGAGGCGCTGGAGGTCGACGGTGCTGCTGGTTTCTCGGACATGCAGCTGAACGAGAAGGGCGTGGTGGTGGTGGTGGTGGTGGTGCGGGGGTTCCCCTTTGGGGGCACCACGGCGCTTGCAACCACCACTGCATGCCATCCGCGGAGATCCAGACCCAGCACCCCAAGCTCTTGGGTCTTGATCTTGGGTTTGCTGGGTCTGGATCTCCGCGGATGGCATGCAGTGGTGGTTGGCTAGCGCCGCGGTGCCCCCAAAGCGGAGCCCCGCCCCGCCACCTTGCCTCGATCAGCATCTTCTGCTCACCTGACCAGTTTGATGGACTCGATCGTGTCGGTACAGCACGCGTATGCTAATACGCCCATGGCTTGTCAAGCACGGATGAGGAGTACGCACTAACCCCGGGTTGTGGGTTACGAGGCCTCCCCGGGTGCACCTGGCGCCTTGAGCTGCCCAAGCACCATGAATTGTATGACGCACTTGCCCCCACTCCCGCCGCCTCCTGCCCTGCAGCCGCCCCGCCAACCCTCCCCTCTTTACTAAGCAGTAATACACACGTTGCGGCTACCTTGGTTACCCTCCCCCCGGCCCCCAGGCCAGCGACATGACGGACGAGCTGTCACGTGGCTACTGGCCGTCGTACAACGTGGCGTACTTCCCGCAGGTGTACGACGCGGCGGGCTACCCCGACATGGTGCGTACGTCGTACGGCCGCCGTACAGTGTGTGCTTCCGGGGACACAAGAGTGCTGTAGGCGGGAAGGGTTGGGGGGGCACTGGACAGGAAGATTGGACAGCCTTGCGCACAGCTGTGCACTCTCGGGCAGAGATGCAAGCCCCCGTGCGTGGTTGACCAGTCGCGTCGGGCAGTGGACCCCGCAACCAGGTGCGGCTACAGCGGAACGGCATGGATCCACGACGCCTCGTCCGTTTGCACGTTGTGGTGTCCGGGCATGTGGGTACTCCCACGGGGTTACCCACCGGCCAAATACCGCCTTTTCCCCCCTCCCATCCCTTCGCGTCACGCGCGTCTCCCTCCGCTTCGACCCTCCCCCTGCCCTTCCGATTCCTTCACTGGGCTTCCGGTTCCTTACCTTTGCCGCTCCGCGGTTACCATCCTACCCCATCAGATTGCCCGACTGAAGGAGCACGGCGCCAAGAACTACGACTTCAGCATCCGCCTGCTCAAGTACCAGGTGCGGGGGCAGGGGTGCGCTTGAAACGCGAGGAAACGGTGTAAGGCGTGTGAAGGGGGAGGGGACAATAGGCGAGCGGCGGGGTCAGGGCAGGGCGAAGTAGGAGCATGTGGCGTGTGGGGGTGAGAGGGGGTGCATACCGTGCAGGGTGCGCTATGGGCAAGGGAGGGGGCCGGAGGTTTGCCCCGTTGTTGGGAGCCGTGCCTGCGCCACTGCTCAACACAACCGACCGTGTTGGAAGCCCCCTCCCCACCCCCGCCCGTGCGGCGCCCACACGCTTGGCCCCTTCCCACTCAAAACCCCTACCACGCGCCGTTCCACCAGCAGGCACGTGCGAGCCCCTCCTCTCGCCCCAGTCTTACCATGTTGGCTGCCCCTTTCCCTCCCCGACCACTATCATCAATCCTACGTACTGTGGGTACTGAGTCCTTCCTGTCTCTCATCCGGCCCCGCAGATCGCCCCCCGCGCCTCCATCTTCCGTCGGGACCAGGGCGGCGTGGGCAACCTGGAGGACCTCAAGCGCCTCATGCGGTACAACGACTACCAGAACGACCCGGTAGGGGGAACAGGAACAGCGGACGGGCGGAGTTGGAGTGCAAACAAAAGGAAAAGGCTTCTGAGTCCTGATGTAATTTGGGAGTTCCATGTTGTGACGCTTCCGGGCGGCCTGTTCCCTTCGCTGGCAAACCTACGACGCCTTACGCTCCTTCGGGTCCTCTCCGCCACGTGCCTTTGTCACTCGAGCCTCACGTCCGCCGTGCCCAACCTACCCGCACACGCCCAGCAGCACGTGCTTCCCCTGTGCTTACTGTCTCAGTTCCGGCGCCAGCCGTAGCAGCAGGGACCATGAGCTAGCACCTCCCCTCGCATCTTGCATTGCCACTAAACACCCGCGGGCCCCACCTCACAACCCCGCAACTGCACTGGCAAATGGTATCCGCTTTACTAGTATTGATACTGAGACTTTCTTCTCCTCCCTCCCCTTGTCGCAGTACGCTAGCGGCAACCCTGTGGGTGCAGTGTGCGCCAGGGGCGACCTGGCCAAGGGGGACACGGCGCTGGCCAAGGGCTGCTACGGTGCGTGTATGCAGGAGCCAAGTGTATGTGTGGGAGGAGGGGGGGTGTACGCATGGGCGCATGCTGCGGGAATCGCGAGTATAATGAGGGATCAGGTGGTCACGGACAAGCCCCGTGTGTAACCGAGTCACGCCACTGTGCTGCAAGCTGCACATGCCAGGCCCAACCCCCAGGCAGCGCCATGAAAGCGCTTCTGCCACGCTGCACCGAAAGCACCAACCCAGTTCTCCAGCATTGGCTAATGGCCCACGTGCAGTCACATCCTCCTCTTCTGTGCGTCACCAGTCACCACTGCATACCGTGTACGTGCCCCTGCCCCCCGGCCGCAGACTCCAAGGTCACCAGCGCCACCCTTGCGGCCAAGCTGGAGAGCGAGGTGGTGGGGGGCCCCACGACGCAGGTGCGCATGCGTGCGTTAAAGGAGGGTGTGCCGGTCGGAAACGAGCAGAGGGTGCTGTAATCGCGTGGTGTAAAACAGGGAGGAGCAGTACCGGTACGTGCAGTAGGTACACGGTCACATTCAGGAGTCGCTGCCCCGCCAAACACATACAACAATGGCGGTAGCACCTGTAAGCAATGCCATGCGACCTCCCAGGTCTGAAGCCACCACCTTCCTGCCCTGCCGCAACATCTTGCACTTCCTGCCCGGCCAACTGCCACACTCCTGCCCTACCTGCCTGTCCCACCGCGCTGCCCCGCACCCGCAGGGCCAGCCCCCCTTCAGCTGGTCCGACCCCCGCTGGTCGGCCCTGCCCCACCGTGGCATGCCCGACACCTTTAACTTCACCTTTGAGCGCATGAGCCCACGGGACCTGCCCACGCTGCCAGAGTGCGAGGCGGTGCAGGCGCAGCTACAGCAGCTGGAGCAGGAGGGGCGAAGGGGGCAGCAGGAGGAGCACCATATGCGGGCGGAGACGCTGGTGGCGGCGGGGCAGCAGGGCGAGGCGGCTGCGAGCATCGGCGCCGGTACTGGCGCGGCATACTAGGTCTCGTGGAAACAGCTGGACACCGGTTCCACTTCTGATTGGACTGAAGCTGAGGTGCTGTGGATTTTAGTGCGTTGCGTGGAAGTGGGGGCTGTGCAGGACCGGGCAGCGGGTGCTGTGGCGCGGAGGGTGGAGAGTTGACAGGCTAGTATTACGTCCCACCTCAAGGAACACACGCAAGGAGCAGCAGCAGGGCTACGGTATATAGTGAGAGCCGGTGTCCATAAAGCATTGTTGCTCAACGGCGTACACGTGTGCAAAGGGTGCATGGGGCGACAGGGCGGACATGCTCATGAATAGCACGCTGTGGATGTAAACGCATGGTTCGCTGGCGACGTGCGCTGGCGGAGGTTTTGGACTAACGCGTTTAGTTAGCTGAGATGCTTGCGGCCGTTATGGAACTCATGGATGGGCACTCACCTGGTCTGGGCCAAGCACACCAGCAGCGTTCACGGCCTGTCTTAAGCTGGCTTTATACGACACTCCTGGACCTGCTTGAGCCTGTTTGAGTCTTGCCATCCAGATAGCTTGCGTGCTGTCACGGTTTGCCGAGATGCGTTGCGGGCCGTGGCCTCACGGAGCAGCAACCGTGCGCTCAGCACGGTTGGTGGTGCTCGTGGTGCTCGTGCTTGCCTGTGCTGGTTGGGCTTTGGACTCCCGCTGGGCGCTGGCCTGTCCCTTCCCGTCTCTTACCTGTAAACCTTTCCACAGAAGAAGCGCGAGCAAATGGTCAGAAGGAAAAGTGAGCGGCAATGTTACAAGGGTCGGTGTGGACACACACCTTCCACGAACTGCACGGCTCCGGAACGGACGGGACCAACCCAACTGCACCGCTGTGCACTCCCCTGGCTGTGCAGACGAAGACACGCAGCGACCTGCCGTCAAAACTGCTGCGCGTGCGGCCATGCAAGGATGCACAGGTTTGCAGTCATCATGCGACTCAGACAGGAACCTCGCCTCCGTCAGGCGCTAACAGTCACAACACCGGGCCTCTGACCACCAGGCTTACGGTAGCGGGTGTGCGCGTCCCGGCACACGGGCGCGCTTATTGGAAAGCAAGCAACGGATGAATATCACAGCAACATTAGGACAAGAAGCAGGTACAATATGACGAGTAAGCTGTATGTACAAGGAACCGGCCCTCTGGGTGCAGGCTACACCATTAATGCTACCGGTACAAAGCATGCACTCGACACCAGTGACACACACACGAGTCTCGACACATTCACTTCACATTACCGAAACTAATTGCTTTCTCCTATAGTACAAGAGTGTCAGCACCGCCCTCACCGCAACCACCACCTCATCCCTCTCCCACACGCAGCAGCCCACCACTCATATCTTGACAGACACCCCAGATCCACCCTCCTTCCTCCACAACTGACCCATGCGACCAGCCCCACGGCTGCCTCCTGTCCACCTCAAGCACCCTCGCTACAACCTACTCGATGCGGCTCCAGTCCGTCACAGCCTGGCGGGAAGGGCCTGCCCCGTCCTCCCCAACCGACTCACTAACACGGCCCGCCGCCCCCTCACAGCGTGCAGGCACGTACCCCTTCCCCCCTCACAACCTGCTGCGCGCGAAGTCTATGACGCCCCCTCCCCCCTTCTCCCAGTCCTCACAGCTTGCTGAGCGCGATGTCCATGGCGTCCACCAGGTAGTCCGCGTCCTCCTTTGTGAAGCACATGGGCGGCTTGATGCGGAACACGTTGCCGTGCAGCCCCCCCTTGCCCATCAGCACGCCCAGGTCCTTCATGGTCTCCATCACGGCAGCAACCTCGGCCTTGGCGGGCTCCTGCATGGGCGGGGGTGGGAGAGGAGGGGATCGAAGGTATGGAACGGCGGTACAGATGGGAGAGCGGGGTAAAGCCGGCTTGCCTCCGACCCCCCACCCTTCTATGTCCGCCGCCGACCCCTTAACCCCACGCGCACCTCACCCCTGCTCGGGCCCCCTCCCACAGCAGGCCCACCTGCTCTGAGCCAAGCCGCGCAGCTGTACAGCCACAACAGCACATTGATAGCCACCACGCAACGCACCTTCTCATCAATACTCCTTGGCACCTCGGCCACATGCCCTTCCATCCCTCTCAGCTCCCCTCCCTGCCCTTCCCAAAGTCCATTCCCCACTAGCATGCTGCCCAACCCCTGCCTCCCCACCTTTGTCTTCCTGTCCTTGACCATCTCCACGCCCAGCATCAGCCCCGCGCCCCGCACGTCCCCGATCAGGTCGTGCCGCTCCGCCAGCCGCTGCAGCCGCGCCACCAGGTGCTGCCCCACCTCCGCGCAGTGCGCCTGGCGCCGCTCGCGGTCCACCACACGCAGCACCGCCCGCCCGCCCGCGGAGCACACGGGGTTGCCGCCGTAGCTGCGGGGAGGGGCGGGCGCAGAGCAGGTTGTAGGATGCAGGGCATGCGCGGTGGTGACAGGAAAGGCCAAGATGCGTGGCGTGTGTTACGAGGTCAGCAGGCCGAGCGCTGCCGGTCGGGCGCCGCCTGTAGTGCCCTAGCTAGACAACTCACGTTCAAGGGGTTGGCGGTGCCCCTCCTCCCGTGCACGAGCGCGGCCGGCCTACGACTCGCCCATGCTCCTTGCCCCAAGCCTACCCGCCCTCAATCCCTCCCCTTCAGGTCTCCGGCATTCCCCTGCCCCGACCGCAGTCCGATTGACGTGTCCACCTGTTCGGCACTCTGTTTCTTGCTTGCCAACCCTCTTCTCCTCCCCTCCTTGCTCTCCCTCACGTGTTGAAGTGCAGGCGGCCTATGCCTCGCCTGCAACCCTTGCCCCCGGCCTGCTCCCCCCCCATTCTCCTTGTTCGCCTCCCTCTGCCATTCCCCCCTCCCTCCCCGCTCCCCAATTCCGCTCACGTGTTGAAGTGCAGGCGGTTGGCCATGGCCGCCGCGATCTCGGGCGTGGTGACCACCGCCGCCAGCGGCAGGCCGTTGCCGATGCCCTTGGCCATGGTCACAATGTCGGGCACCACGCCCTGGCGCTGGAAGCCCCAGTAGTGGCTGCCGGTGCGGCCGAAGCCCGTCTGCACCTCGTCCGCGATGCACACGCCGCCGGCGGCGCGGATCATCTGCAGCGGGCAAGCGGGGGGCGGGGGGCGAGGGGGTGTGATAAGGTAAGATGTTGGGTATCTAAAAGGTCGGACGTGTGGGGAGGCGGCTTGCAGCGCTGGCCGGTTGTGCACACGGCCATGCACCCTCCCCATGCCCGTTGCCGCTCCACTCCTCCTTTCCCGCTCCCGAGGCTGCCGGACCACGCAGACCCCGCGTACCTCCGGTCACAAACCCTTCCCCGCCTTATCCCTAAAAGTGACAGCTTCACCGCTGCTGTTGCGCGCTTTCGCCCTGCCACGCATTTCCCTCTAGCTATCCCCTCCCCCCGGGCCCCACCTCGTACACCGCCGGCAGGTACCCCGTGGCCAGGGGCGTGGCGCCGCCCACCCCCTGGATGGTCTCCGCCACGAACCCAGCCACGCGGCCGGGGGTGGCGGACGAGATGAGGTCCGCCACGTCAGCGGCGTAGCGCGGGCCGTCGTCGCCGAAGGCACCCCGGTAGGGGTCGGGGTTGAGCGCGTGGTGGTAGCCGAAGCCCTGCAGGGGAGACCGCATGAGGAGGGAGGAACCAGTGTTTAGGGTTTCCCCAAGGGGCAGGAGAGTGCTGCTTGGATGTGCCGTTGTGGCAGCCGAACGTCTGGGGGAGGAGGGGGAGTAGGGAGACGGCGACAGCGCGGTGTGGGGTGCGGGGTGTGCAAAGGTGCACACACTCGCATCAGCTACGTCACAGGATGCAGGTACCGTACTCGGCGCACCCCCACCCTCACGGACCCACGCCCGCCTCCTTCCCACCCACAGCCCCATCGCACCCCAGCCCCCACCACGCTAACCCACGCCATGCTGACCCGCACCTGCGGCATGGGCTGCTTCCACGTGTGCTGCCCGCACGTGCCCATGGTCCCGATGCTCATGCCGTGGTAGGCGTTGCGCAGGCACACCATGTCCCAGTTGCCGGTGTGCAGGCGGGCCAGCATGATGGCCATGTCGTTGGCCTCGCTGCCGCTGTTCACAAAGTACACAACCTGCGTCCGAGGGGTTTGCGGTGGGGAGAGTGGGATGAGGGATACGTGTTTGCGGATAGCATTGGTACGGCAGTGGCGAAAATGTGGGCCGGGTCAACGCAAGGGGGTCGGTGCGAAGGGAAAAGGTAGGGGTCCGAGACTTGGTAGAATGCCCAAATGAGGCTGGAGCGGGATAGCTACTGCGTTGGGGTTCGGGGCGGAGTGGCGTCGTGGTGTAAGAGGCGAAGGGGCGGGGTCGCTGATGGGCGGTGGGGTGGCTTGGGTGCGGGGGAGTTCGGATGAGGTAGAGTGCCCTTTAACACCACAACCATCCGGGCGTCGGGTGCTTGCGTGCAGTCACTGCAACTAGTTTAAGCGCACGCCAGGTCACCTGGAGCGATGGGGGCGGGGGGACGGGGGCAATCGGCGCAAGGGGTGTGGGGGAGTAGGGATGGGGTCTGACACGCAGTGTGTGGGGGGACCGTTCAGCTGGTGCCTTGTGGGCCGTGCCATACCTTGAGGTTCCCGGGCATGCGGTCCGCCAGCTCCTTGGCGTACTCCGCAATCTGGTTGTTGAGGTAGATGGTGGTGGTGTGCTGCAGGAGCTGGTTCTGGCGGTGGATAGCTTCCGTCACCTCTGGGTGGCAGTGCCCCACGCTGACGGTCACAATGCCCGCGAAAGCCTGTTGGGTATCGCAAGCAATACTTGATGGTTAGTTATACTATGTGCGCACCCGATAAGCAGCTGAATGGCTAGCTGGAAAGATCTTGACCACACTCGGTGCTTTCGCGACCGAAGGACTCACGTCAAGGTATCTCCGGCCCTTCTCGTCGTAGAGATACTGCATCTTGCCCTCCACTATCATGACGGGTTTCTTGAAGTGTAGGAATAGCGCTGCATAAATGAAAAGCCAAATTTCGATCCATGCGCTCCCTACACTTTTAGGGTTTGGACCAGAGCTCACACCGAACGCGGCCCTAAGCAACCTACAGGGACTAAGATGAGCTTTGCGGAGAGCTAGAACCTCCTCGGCTGAAGGTCCCTTGTAGGGTGCTGGAGTGTGAGCGAAGTCGGGCAACCGCGGAAGGCCCGTTTGCTCCACAGCTGGAAGGGACGACATAAAGAGTTTGCTGCCTTGTGTCACAGAGCCCAACGAGCTCTGCATCCATTTGCTAACAGCGGGGCACAGCGCCCGCGCGATAACCCCCGCCATTACCAACGTGTCACTACGTGTCGAAGTCGCGAGGCGGTGCAGAGTGTTGAAAAGCAAGTGCGCTGTTGAGAGTGGTGCGTTACTGAGCGTTTTAGCTTGACCAATTACACGATGGCCCAAGGGTAGGGCATTTCGCAAGGACCGTTCGGTTGACCGTTGCCTCATCCGGGGAGAAACCGTACAAGGTAGGGGTAGGGTACCGGCTACCTGGCATGCCGACATGGGAAGCTTGGACACGTGAAGTCCTGTGTGAATGACGAATGGGCTCGCCCAGGCTCGCCTAACCGTCCCTGGCCTTATGCCTGGAATAAACACACGAAAGGTGCCAAGCCGTGAATGCGAAGCCCTCACCCCTCAGTGTGCCAGCGGCAAGCAGTGCCCCACTCGTTGCCAGCTGGCTGCTTCTGGCGGCAAGGACATTCACCACACGCTCAATCCTCGCCTGTCCTTGCCCTCTCCAACGACTCGTAGCGCCTTCCTCTTCCACAAATTACTCCGAACGCAGTAAAATTGCACGTCAACCGCATCATGTGCCGGTGTGCTGGTGCCCTGTCCAAAAACGCCTACCCACTGCCCTAGCCCACGTAACCCCCTACAGCACCCACGCCCCCTGCCCCTACCCCTGCCCCTCCCCCCATTGCCCCTGCCCCCAGCTCCCCTGCACCTCCCCCTGCCCCCACCCCCTTCCCTCCAGCCGCAGCAGCGCCTCCGCCGTGCCCACCATCGCCTCAACCCCCTGCGTCGCCCACCGCACGTACCCCGCCCCAGCAGCCCCCACCTCCCCTCCGCCGCCGGCACCTTCAGCCAACCCCAGCCCCCCACGCCCCACTCCCCCAACCTCCACCGGCAACCCCACCCCACCATAACCAACACCCCCCGTCACGCCCGCAGCAGCAACGTCCGCCACACCACCATCGCCGCTGCCGCCACCGCCGTCCCCTGCAGCACGTGCCGCCGCCGCCGCTGTTAGCTCCCTCTGCAGCTGCCGCCGCCGCCGCGCCGCCGCCGCCGCCGGCGCCACGGGCCCCAGGTCCGCCACGTCCCTAGGGCTACAACCGCACGCCAGCAGGTCGGGTGTGTTGATCAGCGCTGCCGCCAGCGTGTTGGAAGCGGACAGCACCGCCCCCTGCACCAGGGCCAGGCCGAAGCGCTGCTCCAGGGGCCGCAGGGCCCACCTGCAAGGGGCGGGGCGCATCAGCGGGGCATTCGGATGAATCAGTACGGGAGCTGCTAAGGGAGATAGGCGGAGGTTCCTGCCCGCACGTACACCCTGCCGCTTCTGTCCCTGCCGTGCTGCCGTACGGCACACGGTACACGTGCCTTACCGCTGCATGCCCGTGCCCCGCACGTCCAGGAACAGCAGGCGCGGCTGCTCGGGGCCGGCCAGCAGCGCCACGCCCTGCGCCGTGACACGTGTGCCCGCCAGGTGCCACCGCGTGATGCCCAGCCTGCAGGGGCAGGGGCAGGGGGAGGCCACCGGGGTTCCAGTAGCGTGAGTGGTCGGCCGCCCTACGAAGACGGAGCTGGATGACTCAATGACTCGATGACAACACGTGTCGGCGCTGCTGATATGATGCTACTAACTGGAGATTGTTGCTGCAGGTACAAACTTCTCGTTGCATCCTCCAAAACCAGACCAGACAAGGAAACTCAGGGTAATACACGGCGTGTATTACGCTTACTCGGGCCATGCGGCTGCCTCTGGCGGCGGCGCCACTGCGTGCTGTGCCGCCCAGGCCCGGGCCCTGCGGCCGAAGGTCAGTGCCTCCAGCGTGGTGTCGCCCACCGCCGTGTGGCTGAGGTTCAGCACCTGGGGTGTGCCATGGGTCAGAGGGGCAGGGTGGCAGGGGGGAACACAGTACCATGGACGCAAGGGGGGAGGAAAAAGCCGGCGTTGGCGGCGCCAGTACTGTTGTGGGTTCACGTGTAGCTGAGCCTGAGCACTTGTGGGGATGTAGGCGGGCACCATGGGTACGTACAGCGCGATGTACAAGTCGTGAAGATGAAAATCCCCCATCCCCACATGTGGCTCGGTGTTCCCCTTCGAGGGCCAACAGCTGCGGGGGGCAAGGTCGTGGCATTGCCGTCCCGGACACTTGTGCTCTGCAAGCACACACGTGCGCTGCTGTTTCCAACCGCGAACTCCCTCGATACCCTCCCGTCCCGGTCCTGCATTGATCACTGCGCTACAGTCCCTGTTACCCTGCCAGCCCTCCCGCCTCCCTCCTCCCTCCTCCGAACACCACCAGCACCCACCCACAGGCCGCCATCGACCTTCCCGCCCCTTTACTCGCAGTACTGCACACGCCATCAGCACTTCCTTCCCCACAACCACGGCACCCACCCGCAGGCGCGTCAGTGCCGCCAGCGGCCCCGCGGCCTCGTCCCCCAGCGCCGCCGCCCCGCCCAGGTCCAGCACCTCCAGGCTGCCCGCCAGCCACCCTAGGGGCGCCAGCGCACCCGGACCCCGCAGCAGCGAGCACCCGCGAACCGCCAGACACGTGAGTAGTGTAACAGGCGCAGGCGCAGCCGCAGGCGTGGGTACTATGGCCGCCGCCTGCTGCCCCACAGCGCTTGCAGCTGCGGAGGTAGTGGGCTGGTCGGCGGGTGTGGACGCTCCTCCTGCGTGTGCTGGTGCTGGTGCCGGCACCGCGTGGCAGGGGACTGTCGCCTCCGCCCCCGCCGCCGTCCGCATCCCCGCCGTCGCCACGTGCTGCAGCCAGGCCAGGTCCGCCATCCATCCGCCCGCGCCCTCCACCTCCAGGTGCCGCAGCCGCCCCGCCACCTGCCCCAGCTGCGACAGCGCGCGGCCGCACGCCGGCTGCGGCAGGCGCAGGCGCAGCTGCGGCAGTTGCCTGGCAGGGAGAGGGTCCCAATGCGCGGCGCGTGTGGCAAGGCCCGTGCATGGGGCAGGGGGGAGGTGAGCGTGGGCGCAGCTGCGGCAGCTGGCAGGCAGGTGGCAGGCCCGGGCGCACAGTGCATGGCAGGAGCGGAAACAAGCATTCGACCGGCGCTATATCAGTCACTGTATGCGTGCGTGTCGGCATGGCTGATCCTCAGATCCACAGTCTGCCAAAAGCAGTTGGAAGAATGCCGAATGCGAAGTTCATCACTGCCTTTAGAGTTGACACCGGATGAGAACTAAGGAGCGGCGAGCGGGTACAGCTTGCATAGCGCTTTGCACCGCAAACTACACATGGGCAATCGCGACCCGCCACCCACCACGCTGCAGCAAAGGCCTGCAGCACCAGCAGCTGCCGCAGCAGCGCGCCGTGGCTGCGGGGGTCCGCGGGGCCCCTGCAGGGTGTTGCAGGGTTGTCAGGCGCCGAGGGGGAGTAGCTGCGCGTGCGTCGGGGAACTGGTACAATGATGCGAGTCCAGTGCGGTTGACGTATTCCTCACGTACACTGCTTGTGTGCTTGCGTGCATGAAAGGGGGTGTTACTGGGTTGATTGGCTACTTAAGCTCCTTGCCCCTCGCGTCACCCATAGCGGGCCAAACTACGGTACTCACAGCACCTGTGTGCAGAGGCCGTAAATGCGGAGCAACAGCTCTGGCTCCGGCACCTCAGACGGGAAGCCCTCTGCAACGAACAGTAGGAGCAGATGTCTAATGTTGGCATCTTAATGCTGTAGCAGAGGGGCTAGCTGCCATGGCCCATGGGTCTGGACTGCATATGGAGCACACCCAGGCATCATGAAACTGCCCTGGAAACCACACGTTCCACTACCTGGGGTGTCACCATGGGCTATGGATGCTGCAAGAGCCCGGCAGCAGATGTCCACAAGCGTAGCAGGTACCATGGCTCCTGTGGGATGGCCAGGCAGGACCTGGGCCGCTTTGTCGGCCGTTGCCACGTGCCTGGGCAGCGTCTAAGCAACCAAGCATCATGTGGTATTCAGCTGCTGCGGCGCAGCGGCCCGTGCGGCCGTAGCGGCCGGCGGGTGGTGCATTAACATCGACAGAAGCGTGAAGGGTTTGGACACCTGGATGATTAACGTTTGCCGACGTAAGGGAGCTTCAAAGTTATCCACAGGATGCACCTATGATGCTGTATCTAAGTTGTCCAGGACATGCGGTGGCTGTTTTGCCGCCTGCTTTCGGCGCGCCTGCACGAAGTGCGTGCCGTGTTACGTCAGCCATGCACGGTGACACGCGATGCAGAACAGAGGCCAGACCAATAAGCTGTCCCAAATATAAAACGACAAGCCAGTGATCACACTTGTTTTGGGTTGCCTGGTACAGAAGCCGATCGCTGCAAACATGGTCAGTCTTGACGCTCTTCCGCAGCCGCTCGTCATAGTCGGCGTCTCAGTGGTAGTTCTCACCCTTATAGAGCTGTTTGGGGTTTGGATGAACAGCAATGGCAACTTCAGGCGGCTGGTGGGGGACATCGACCGCATGCAAGCAGAGCTGGACAAGCTTACGGGGCCCGGAGCTGGCAATAAGAAGCGTGAGAAGACCCTGGAGACGCAGGTGAGGCCGAAAGATGAGGTTGATGGGTGCTGGGGTGCTCGGGGTGCCTCGGGGGTGCACGGGGGTGGTGCCAGGGATGAGGAGGCTTGGACCAGAACGCAGAAGGGTTTCAGATCAGCTGACGGCGCGGTCTCTTTTCCAGTGGCACGCTTCAACGTACTGCTTGGCAAGCGTATGTCGTACATGAGCAACAGCCAGTTGCAAGTCATGCACGGCCATGGTCAAGTGCGTGAAAGCCGCATGCGTGTGCGTGGTTGGCAGGTGTGCAGCTGCCGGCAGCTTCCGTGGGGCGCTGCACGGGGATGCATGGGATGTACGGACGCTGCATCAGTGGGGCATCAAGAGCGCATGCCAATGGTTCGCGGGGGGGGGGCACGTCGGGTCTCCTGGCTCGTGCTGAGCTGTGGCCACGCCTGGGGGACCAAACGAGCCACCATGACATAGCTAGCTTTCAGCACCCCCACCTCCACCCACATGTACCTATGCACGTCAAGCCACATCTTGCGCACATGCTGCCTCCCTTGAGCGTCGAGCGGGTACGCTGCCCCCATCCCCGGCATCCCCCCACCTGAAGCCCGAGCCGCTCAACGCGACCGTCTCCCCTTCATTTCGGGCACTTATCCACCACCGCACTTGCTCCCCTGTCGGCAAATGCAACTTCTTGACCACTTGGTATACTGGCTAGTCTAAACGAAAGCCGACTTGGTATGCCTAATGCGCCCCCAGATGGCGCTGGCTACACGCGACCCGCACCATACTGCTGCTATGTGCGAAATCCAGGCCGAAGCTGAGTCATGTGCGCCTTTCTCACCCAGTCCCTAACGCGTTGCTTTCCCCCATGCGCCCCCAGATGACGTTGGCCACCCGCGACTTCATGATGCTGCGGTGGCGGCAGTTCATGGTCATGTCGCTGGCGCTGGCGGGAACCTTCTGGTGGCTAAAGACCACCTACAAGGACCAGGTGGTGAGTGTGGTACTGGAGGGGGAGAGAGGAGGGAGATGGGAGCGCGGGGTGTGCCATACAAGGACCAGGTGGTGAGCAAAAATGATGGTGGTGTTGGTGTTGGTGGTGATGGTGCTGGTGGTGGGGAGCAAGGCATTGAACACGTTGGGTGAAGGGGCGGAAGCGCGGGGCGTGCTTTCGCCAGGAGGAGGCACGGGGCCCTGGACGGCCGCACGCGGAAAAAGCACCGCTCGATGGGCTGGCCTACCCGCCACAAGCCTGCGGCTGTCGCCCAGGCGCGCTGCCGGCCCCTGGCATGTCGATGGCGTGGTTCACCCGCTGTGGTTCGCGAATGCAAACTACCTGCCAGTTTATGACTCTTATGTCAACCCACTTCGCCGCTACTACTACCGCTGTTGCCCCCACCCCTCCCCCCGCAGGTTGCCGAGCTGCCCTTCACCCCCATGTTCCCCTTCTCCAAGGTGGCGAGGAACTTCATGGCCCCCGACGCGCCCCCCACCGCCTGCGGGTGGATGTTCCTGTACGGTGAGTTTTTAGCCGCTTGGCTTTGCTTGATTTCTCGGGTTTTGGACAAGCCATCGACCACTTACTGCTGGTACACTCGAACCACCGCAACGTTGCCCCCACACGACCTCCACGGCCCCCCTCCCCCAACGGCCCCGTACCCCCCGCGGCCCCGCAGTGCTGACCAACCTGGCTCTGCGGCCCACGCTGGCCCGCGCCCTGGGCACCTCCCTGCCCGCCAACGTGTCCAAGGCCACCGAGATGAGCAACATGGTGGCGCGCTTTGGCCGCATCGCGGGGCTGTCCAAGTAGGGCGAGGTGCGGGCAGGAGAAATAAGTGAGGGAGGAGGGAAGAGGGGTGAGAGAGGGGGCAAGTGGCTGCGGTTTGATGCCAGCTTGCGCTTGGTGCGATGGAAGCGGAGCTGTTTGGCAGTGGTGGTCGGGAGGGATGAGGTGGAACGGCGTTTGAGGAGGGCTGGCATGGAGTAGGGGCGGGCGGGAGAGCTGGATGGTAGAGGAGGTTGTGGCGGCAGCAGTGGCGGGGTGAGGCTACTGGGTAGCGTGAGTCCACCCCAGCGTGTGTGTGTTATGTGTGTTGCACGGTGGTGGTGTCTGGCCGTGTATTAAGTGCGAGTGTGTCTTGCCACAGCACGTACACCTTGCATGCCCTGTATGAAGTTGAACGAGGTGGGGCTTTCGACAGGGGGAGAAGGGCATTTGCGCCCGCCTTTGTGTCGGCGGGTCTCACGCACGTGACAAGGGGTGATTGATGCTCGCAGGTGGGTTTCTGTCCGTCTGAGCATGGTCGTGAAGGCGGTATGCCGGTGATTATGAGCGCGTACTACGTACTGTTGCTTACGGTGTCTGCTGCCGGCTGCCCCTTTGGATCACATGCGTATGCTGATTGCAGCCTCGGTCGCTGTATCAAAGTCTTCGATGTTGGGCACACGTGTGCCCGGCTGTGGTCGCGTGCGGATCTGTAAGGAGCGGTTGTCGGTTGCGCTGCTTGGCTGTTGCAGCATATACGCCGGTGTATATGCGTGTAGGTACTCATTGTGATTAGGACCGGTTTGCCTCTTTGCGTGCAAACGGCCTTCGCGACTCCAGGCGAGTCGAGATGAGTCCAGTTCCAGGGCTTTCAACTTGAAACTGACAGTCACCACTTACGCTCGCAAGCGCCAACCAGCTCTCAGTACTTATTCCTATACTTAGTCCTCATCCAAAGCTGTTCGGTGCCCCAATATTGTGCGGAGAGGCAGTCTGTGAGTTTCGACTGGCATACATCGTTAACCGAGCTATAGCGCTGGGTACAAGATAGGAGCCACGCCGACACGACAGGTAAGGCACGGTACTATTGTGCACAAGTAATGTGGTAGCTACTGGAATGCCGTGCATGTATGACGGGGCAGAGCTGAGCCGGGAGTGTCGCGACGCACAGTCGCCTGGTTCCCGGCCAACTTCCTGACAGCAACCCAAGATTGGTTTAGGAGTAACAAAGTGTTGCGCAACTGGGGCAACAATATTGTGTCCCGATAGCTGTGACCGCAGCGCTTCCCGTGTGCACCCGACATGAGGCAAGCGACATTGCCTGCCAACTGCCTGATTGTCCAAAGCATCCCGCGCATATGGGGGCCGTCCAGAGTAGACTAGCTCAACTATACAGCTGCAACTCATCGGTACACTGTTCATGCACCCCTGAATGTGGGTGCGCCTGCAGGTCCGTGTCAGGTATACGCTACACACCGGAATACCCGCTGAACGTGAAGTACATTTGGGCGCCCGTGGACTACACTCAAGTACCAGACACCAGCTCAACGGGTGCTGACGAAAATGCTCGATGTAATGTGAGTAATAGGTTGCCATTGTCATCTGAGGCTTCCGCGCCGGTGTCAACTGTCGACACGTGCCCACCGAGGCCGCGGCGTGCCTTTGCCACGTGTTGCTCGAAGCGCAGGACCCCATCGCCCTGACGTGCCACTGCCCATGAGCCGCCGCCCACGTGCCGCGTCCTGGGTCCTTGCACTGCCAGTTATGCCTGACCAGAAGGGCTTCTAGCCCAGACGCACCGTGCTCACGGTCTTGCCATTTACAGCACTAGACACATCAAGGCGCACACGTGAAGGCACAGTCGACTACCCCTCTGCTCCGTTCCGTCATCGCCCATGCTGCTGCTGCTGTCGCTGACCCCCGCCACCACCTCCCCGCCACTGCCCCCAGGTACGCTGTGGAGGTGTTGGACGACAGCGCCTTGGGACTGAGGGCGCAACTCTGCACCGCAACCAGCACCACCACGCCCCCGGCCCTCCCCACCACCACCTCAACCACTGGCGGAGCCGCTGCCGACGGGTTCCCCGGCGGTGCGCTGCACGACGCGCTCTTACGCCGCCGTACGCTGTCGGAGCCAGCCCTGACGGGGGTAAAGGCGCCCTGCAGCCCGGAAACAGCAGGAGCTGCAAAGGGGGAGAGCTCGGTGCTTGGTGCGGCGGCGGGGCCAGCGGAAGCAGGTGGGTCGTCCCGCGGCGGGGATAAGCGGCGGGGCGATGAAGGCGTGTGTTGCATGCACCTCCTACGTACTCCCGGGGGCGGCCGTCACGGCATTCCTGCATTGCCAGGGAGTGGACTGCAGGTGGGTCTCGGATATTGCTAGTGAAGAAGTAGTGTGGCAGTGGTGCCGCATGGTAGTATGGTGTAGCGCAGTGAGGTGCTCAGCGCTTCTGGCTGCATAACGGTGCGCGTGGGTAGGAGCTGGTCCTTCGGCGTCCAGGACTGGAATGGCAGAGGGGCTGCCGTGTACCAAGCCCTGTACGACACTTCTAGCCGGTGGCCAATGCCGTGCTTGGTTACCGTACCACAGCGCTTGGCACGCTCTTACCTAAAGCACTTGCTTTTGCTTCACTGCACAGGTCGCCCGGCCGAGGCACTACAACCTGGAGAGCACGGCTGCCGCTGCTGCAGCGGCGGCGGCAACGGCGTCGACCCCTTGACTGCGTTGGCTCCTTCGCTAGAGTGCACCCTTGAGGCAGACAGGGGAGGATGCAGCGAGCAGTGCCTTGAACCACCGCCCCACAGCGACCAACTCCAGAGTGGAACACCGCAGCACTGCCCCGGCTCCGATGTGGCCGCTGCGGCTGCGGCTGCCGCCGCCGCCGCTGACGCAACGGCCACAATCTCGCTCTCCTCACTGCACTTGCATAAAGCTGCACAAGGAAAGACCGTGGAGGCTACGAAAAATCTGGATCAGCGGCAGCAGCAGCACGGGCAGGACAGGGAAGAGGGGGAGCTTGCTGGGAAGGACATGGAGCGCTCCCGGGGGCGGGACAGCGGGCGAGGGGAGCGAGTGGTGGTGAGCAGCGGTGGCAAGGGGAGGGCAACGGCGGGGGCCCACGAGGGGCGTTACAGCTGCTGGGGCAGTGTGGGGAGGGCGCGCGCTCCAAAGCAACAGCAGCAGCAAAAGGGGGCGGGGGTGGGGGTGGGGGTGGCTGAGGGCAGGGGGATGGGCCAGCAGGGCGGCGTGTCGCTGGCGGAGCAGCAGGAGCTGCAGGCAACTATGCTGCTGCACTACTTGTAAGGCAACGGCGAGAGAAAGACATATGTACAGGCGGATGTGCGTAATTCGGCAACTTATGGCTGTTTGGGGCTGGGAAGTTGCTGATAATTCGGTACGTGCAAGTGTGACTCTTGCGTTTGCCCTGACGTGGCTATGTCCGTTTGCACCTGCGACATGACCTAGCAGATGGGGCAGCCCGACTGGCGTCTGATACCAGTGGGTCGTGTCAGCTGGCAAGAGCAGTACGGCATGCTGGCACTGAGTGGAACTTGTCTAGTGCAAGCTAAGGTTTAAGGCGTGCAGACCGGTCACAGGAGTGACAGGTTTTGCGAAGGAGTGGGGGGAAGGGTTGTCCGCTTGGGCTGACAGCAGCTGGGAGCGAAGTGGCGTCGGCGAGAGCAGCAGACGGGAATGTACAGTACCTTTCCAGCAGTGTCCTCCCCTGCTTTCCCGCCCCCTGTTCCCGCCCCCTTGCATCCAGGCCCCCGCGGCGGCATTCCGTACGCCCTCTGCGCTGCTGCCTGGGTGGAGGACACTCCGCGTTTGACCAGCGGCCCAGGGTAGCAGGGGCCCCGATGTGGCCGAGTGCAACAGGAGGATACATGCAACGCATGGCCCGTGCTGGCTTATGGGCGCTGAAGGAAGCTGGGAGGCTCCCCTGTTTAGGCTGGCGTTGCGCCAGTTGCGCGTGGTTCATGGGCCATGCATCTCCTGCCAAAATACCGGTGACGTAACGGACTTAATCGTTATCATCCTTCGTATGACACATTGGAGAAGGTAGGGGTGAGAGCCGAGCCAGGCCGAACGGGTTTCTGCCAGGTATCGCGCTACTTACCCCGTTCACACTGCCGTGTTAGCCTAGAGAGTAGCAGGCGATATTTTATAGTGGTTGTTCAAGCGCGGGACCCAGAAAGAGGACAGGTCCGTGCAGTTGGTCCCGTGCAGATGCAATTGTGACAGACGGCACACGTACAGAGGCTTGCCCCAGCCGCTAGGAAGCGAACACCTAGTCATTAATATACCAGGCGTATAACTTATTGTAAAGTACGCCTGCCTACATCAGGCGTGTCGCTTTCCAAGAAGGACACAAGCTCTGTTTCGCACCGTGGCCATCGACTGTCAGAGCTCTTCATCCAATCATCATTTGCGACGTAACGCCGTAGGTGGGTATCTCCTGTCAAGCGTGCGGGGGTGCAGCCCACTCGAGACTCATGCGGCTCTGGTGGGCGTGTTCGGTCATATGGTGTGGAGTGTAGGGGCCTCTCATTAAATAGACAAGTTTGTCTGGCTTTGCTGAGGCATGTGAGACCTTCGAGCAGAGGAAACGACACGGCACTTTGCGAGGTGGTGGGCACCTGTGCGGGGCCGCCCCCGCGCCCCCGTCCAGCGCACCGCGGCTCCATGCCCCCAACGGGTCGAGAATATAATACTACATACATAAACTACATTGTCCGTCACGTATGTCCCGCAGGTCCTCGGACAAGGGTTCTTCCTTCCGCGTCACAAAGCAGAACCTCCGCAAGCGTTCTATTATGGCTGACCCAATGTAAGTAACCGGCGCGCATTGCTCCATTCATGTCCTTTCCTTAATTCCAATGGCATGCGGTGCTCGCGTATACACGTTCCGCGACGGACATGGTCGTCAGCCTGTAGCGCGCCGAGTCCCAGAAGGCCACCCCAATACTCAGCAACGTGCCATATCCCATGCAGGCGCTTCCCTTCGACCGGAGTGCGTGCTCTCCGGGGGCCTGTTACCTCAACCGCAACGTCGCGCGCAGAGCACCAGCCGCACGCCGACGAGCACGACATGCCCGACGGCGGACACGACCATGCTAACAACCGGCCGAGCTACATGGACGAGGCCGCGATGGACAGCTCCCCCCGCAGCTACGCAAGCAGCGGCCTGACGGGCTGGGCCTCGTGGCTGCGCAAACCCATCATGCGCGTCTCTGACCCCCCGTCGCTTCAGCCCACTCCCAGCACCTCCGTCCTCCTCCTGCCCTACGCATAGTCTGCCCCTACACACTTACACTCCAGATACCCCGGGGGCCAGACCGCTTGCCCCGCCAGGGTGCAGGGGCAGGGCTCTTTGATGGAGGATGCAGCACGGCAGCCAAGCAATGGCTTGCTGGCGGCTTGTGGGTGATGCACGTTTTTTACTAGGCATGTGGGCGATCAATAGCGTCATGGACGTGTTTGCTGCATGGCCGGTGGCCCACGCATGAGCCGTCTTAGATATGCATGCATGCACGTTAGGTGCGGTGCCCCCAGGGGGAGCCTGCCTGCCTCTCGTGGCCTCACTGAAGGGCTCCAGCGAAGTCAGGTGCCCCCAGGGGGAGCCTGCCTGCCTCTCGTGGCCTCACTGAAGGGCTCCAGCGAAGTCACATACCTAGCAGTAGTTGTAGCTTACCGTGCAGCAAGCGGTTGCTCACATCGTTGAGGGAAAGGCGGTGTACGTGATAGGATCTCACTTTCCACATGCACGTGGGGCGAAGGTCATGGTGCAACGGAGTAACGCGTGCACGACGGAGGAGGTTGCGTGTGCCGGGGGGTGCCACCCTGATTGCCGCTGTGCCGCCACATGTCCGGACTGGACGACGAGCGTGGTGTCCCTGCGACTAGGTCGGCCGAGAGTACCCTTGCCTGCTGATGAGGACCCTGTTGGCTGGTGTCCTCTCTTACCAGTCAAGTGGCGGTACCTGGTACTGCTGCTGTTGTCTTTAGTTTTGGGTGTATCTGGTCGACGCGGTGGTAATGGTGAACTCAGGTTCCATCAAGGATCCTTGCATGTTGTAGCTGAGCATCTGGGCATACAAGAAATAACCGTTGCAGGACTTACCGGTAGTCCGCGACGAGTAGTTGGCGCACCTTCCTGTCGAGTAACAAGAGAGGCAAAGAGCCTGTGCCTTGGCTTCCGTGGTCACAAGCACCCGTCCTGAGGATGACGCTCAAAGTGGCATTTGCAGAGCGCTGCCTTGCTTTTAGAATTTCGAGGGCCCCGTGCTGGTTGCCGCGTGTGTCGCAGACTCGATCGCCTCTTGTAACAAGGCTGTAGCAACCTGTAGCAACCTGCCTGGTGCCTGGCGACTTGGTCCAGGCCACAGGGTCGCGAGCGTGGTTGCCGTACGTGCCGCATTTGTGGTGATGAGCAAGCCGTGGAAGATGAGCTGCATGTGCTGTGCGAGTGCCCTGCTTACGAGTCTATCAGAGACCGGTATGAGAGTGACCTCCGGTTTAAGGAGCGGGGTATGCGTTCTATCATGGTGGAGGCACCCCCGATGGCCCTTGCTTCATTCCTGGACGAGGTATTACCGGTACATCGCACCTGTTAGTGCACGACGGCAACACTTCTTAATTTGTTGTGAACCCACCCGCCTCCGCCTGGCATTGGCAGGCTGGA
>VFQN01000631.1_pt1 | contig 64103 bp, 86 predicted proteins | sample 3512371 | NCBI WGS metagenome assembly VFQN01 (sample SAMN10412370, study PRJNA504923) | tailings metagenome | isolation source: Replicate 2 from Balatoc abandoned mine | place: Philippines: Itogon, Benguet | collected 2017-08-28 | reverse complement strand
CTCGGGGTGGTGGGTGTGGTACGACACCCCGACCGGAAGGGGTCCCCTGTAAAAACCCAAACCAAACCAATCCACCCATCCCCTGTTGTGCTGAGAGCCATGCTGCCTTCTCCTAAACTTGGGAGTGTAACTTGGGAGTTGGCAGGTGGTGGTATGCTGGAGTTTAGGTCTCTGCAACCCCTGGGCCCCTTGCGCCACCCCGGGCTGCAAGGCGTGGTGTCGCACTGTGCAGTGCCTGATGCTTTAATATTCAAGTACACTAGCCACCTGTGTCCTGGTTGGTTACCAGCATGGTGACATCCTGAGCGCTGAGGACCTGTACGGTATCAAAACAGGAGTCCGTCCACCTTGTTGCGTTGTCTTGCATGCTGCCTTTTGGAACGTATACTGAGAACGATTCATTGCTATGAGAACAACATTGATATTGTGCCCTATCATACCGGTTCGTTGCGCCCACCTCGCCTTGGCTGCCAACTGACAGCAACTTTAGTCCGAGCTAGCGTGGCCGCGTGACAAAGAACGCAAGAAAAAGCTGCATTGTCCTTCAATTGTGCTGTATCTAGGCCAGCTAGGCTGTGTCTTCCAGGTAGGGCACATGTGTGCATGCTGGCACGGCGCGTCAATTTGCGTTAACGCGGGTCTGCAGCCCCGACCCACAACAACATGACGCTTATGATAGCCTGCTGCGTCGCTATTGAGACGAAGTCGTCAGACAGTACCTTGGAAGCATGCCGTCTTACCAAGCAGGTATTCTTTCCCTGTCCCCTCAGAGCTATGCCGCGACCACTAAGCTACGAGCAACATTGGCTCAACTATGGCCGTCGTGGGCTTTCAGCTGGTGAGGTATTCTTTGGGGGAGACGATGAGGCGGACGAGGCGTCGTCGGCCTTGAGCTACGAGCGCGATGAGCTAAGCAGCTACTTGGCAGGACGCCGCGTTGCGCCTGTCAACTACGTCCATGAACAAGCTGAGCAGCCTGTGCACCGTGTCAGCAAGCGCGCTGCACAGCGCCAGCTAGCCAAGCACGTTGCCGTCAAGGCTAACCTGGTGGCCTTCGCACGCGGCCACCTCACCACCGTCGCCGACGCTCTGCTTCCCTTCACCACACAGTCCGCCCCCAACAGCGCAGCTCCCTCTCCCCGTCCCGCCGCCACATGCAGCCCACCCAGCGCAGGCCAGCGGCAATCCCGGCTGGCCCCCTGGGGCTCCTCGGACGACGATGCAGACGAAGGCACCAGCTTCGCAGCCAACTCCGTCCGCTCCCATCCCGCTACCTGCACCTGCCTAGCGTGCGTTGAACGCAGCATCCGCCGTTCGGTTGCTGCCAACGACTTGGGCAACTACGGGGACTTTCTGGCCGCCAACAGCGAGCGGCTGCACCGTGCCATGGCCCAGCAGGGCGGACGCGGACCCCCCTCGGTGCGCTCGGCCGCCGACAGCCACCACGCCTTCCCGCCCGCCACTTGGCACTACCTCCAGGCCCCCAGCGACGACGCCAGCGGCTATTACCAGGTGTCAGTCAGCAACGGCCGCAGCAGTGCCACCCCGACAACCGTCGGCGACAACGGCAAGGGCCATACCCCCGGCCGGCATCAGGACGAGGCGGACGAGGATGGTGAGCTCGAGAGTGATGAGGAATGCGTGGACGAGGACGAGGAGCACCTGCCCCGCTACGTGCTGCAGCGCTACAGCCAGCTGTCCAACCTGCGCGGCAAGACACTGTCCCGTGCAGTGCGCGCGCTGGCAGCGGAGTTCGCCCGCCCCGTCCACGCGCGCGCTGCCTCCAAGGCCGGCGGCCCCGTGGCTCTGGCCGCCGTGGCCGACCCACGGGTCGCCCTGGCCGTCACGGTGGCCGAGATGGGCGAGCGGCTGCCGGGCGGCAAGCGGCGGCCGCTGTCCGCCCGCCTGGCCGAGGGGCTGCGGGACGTGCTGGACGGGGCGCGGCAGCAGAGGGTGGGGCGGGCGGCGGACCCCGATGACGACAGCGACGAGCAGGAGGAGGGCGCGCGAGCGGCGGCGCGAAGACGCGCGCACGCCGCTGTGCTGCAGGAGGTGCGGTCCGCGAGTGCTGTGGGCGCAGGTGTGCAGGGCGTCGGCAGTAGCAAGGGAATTGGGCGTGCACATGAGGCAGCGGGGGCTGGGGCTGGCTCAGCGCTGGCGACGAGGATGAGCACTGGGGGCGCGGCGGTCCCAAAGCCGGGGGCGGCGAAGGTGGGGCTGAGCTCGATGGGGAGGGCAAAGGCAGTCAATGCTGGTGGGAAGGAGGAGGGATACGCTGCTCGGGCGGCCCTATCGGATTCGAGTGAGGACGAGTTCAGCCGGCGGGTGACGGACGCGGGGGCGGGCATGGCACAGCAGCGGCAGAGGGTAACGGAGGCCATGTCGCACACTCTACGCAGCCTTGGGGGCGCCCCTCCAGTCCGTGTGCCTGTAGTGGTGGTGGAGGACAGCGATGAGGACCAGGACCAGCGGGAGCACGTGACTGCCCGCGCTTCCTCACGCAGCAAGGCGTTACGGCTGTCACGCTCTGCGGCCACCACGCCCCGCTCCCCCGGGCGGCAGGCAAACAGGAGCACGGGCGGGTCTGCCGTGGGCACGGGCAGCAGCGGGTGGTTCCTGACGCGGGAGCTCAAGGGCGGGTCGGATGGCAGTAGCGAGGAGGACGTGAGGCGGGCGGCGGGCGGGCGGGACGCGGCCCCCCGGGGGCAGCAGGAGGCCCTGGCGGACGCGTGGGAGCAGCGGGCGCGGCGGGCCCTGTCGCTGGGAGGCGTGCTGGTGCGGCCTGCCTCCGCCTCGCCCCGCATGCAGAAGACAGCTGGGGTCGCTGGCGCGGCAGCTGCAGCCCAAACGCCGCTGCAACAGCAGCAAATGAGGAGTATGGCTGGCGGCAAGGGCAGCAGGGGCGGGGCCGCACGGCAGCTGACCTTTGCAGGAGATGCCTCGTCCAGCAGCGCCGCCAGTACGGCAGTGTACGGCAGTGACGTGACGTCGGCAGCTGATGCAGCCCGGCTGCGATCTGAGGTGGCGGCCGCGCGTACAAGGGCCCTCAGCCTGGGCCCGGAGGCGCTGTCGTATGATGAGGTGCGACTGCTATCGGGTGCGGGTGCCGTACACCCGACCCCTGGGTCGCCTGGCGCGGCGGCGCGTGCGGCCATGCGTGCCACCTGGGCGCCGGTTTCGGAGGAGGATTATGCGAGGATGGCTCTGGCCTTGGGCCACATGGGCTCCCTGACATCGCGCATCTCGGCCCCGCCGGACCGGCCGCCTTCGGCACGTGGCGGGCAGGGCACGGGTGGCGGCAGGGGTGTGGGGGCGGCTTCCCCCCAGGGTGATGGCGGCAAGGGGCAGTGGGCCCAGCGGGCGTTCGGGCACGTGTCGGGTGGTGGTGCGGACTAGATCCATAGTCTCAGTAGAAGGCACACAGGGGTAAGGGGCAAAGGTGCTGAGGTGCTGACCTGACAGTAAACGCTGGGCCCTCTGCTGGGTCCCATGCCTTGCGCATGCGTGTGGGGCGTGGCGGTGTGTAAGAATGCTTCTGTTTTAGCATGGTGCTCGTGCAACGGGCGGAGATGCCCAAGTAGCCGCACCTGGGCCTGGGGATCCCTGTCATCCTGGATTGCTCGCAGAGAGATTCTAGATAACGGCTGCATCGGCATCGTTACATCCAGTTACATCTGTGACCATCTGTGACGCATCTGTTGTGAATACCTGAAATGGGCAGGCCTAGTGCGCAGCATAGGTCTCACTTACGACATAACGACCAGCCTGAGTCGAACAGTGTGACCAGTGTGAGCGGGTGACCTGCACACGTGCACAGCGTACCTAGTTGTCTTTGTCCTTTACGTGCTTTCTTATTCTTCCTTGCTGCGATTTGCTGTCATCATTGTACCATTGATACAGCTTGCTTTTATACTATATTATGGACTGCCCTTTCCTTCTAACACCGCACCAAGCAAGGGCACGTGTATCACTATGGTCGTGGCTATCGCTCTGCCACGTGACTGTTATGGAGGCTGAGATGCGGTCGCACGCTCACACCTCTCCCTAACCAGCCCTCCAGTGCACAAGAACGACTGGTGTTCGGTGTAGTACCGTATTTTATACCCACGCCAGATACCGATGGCAGCTAGCAGGTCTGGAAACGGCAAACGCTCTTGGCACGTGAGATGGTGCTCATGCCGTACTCTCTTTGGGTGGCGGGGCCTTGGGCCCTTGGCATGGAACGTGCCGAGCTGAGGCCATGACAGCACAGCTGTTACAGCGGTCGGCAGCGGCCATTTCTTGGCCATCCAGTCCCTCAGGGCAGTCCGCAAAGATGCCTGCCCACAGTCCCAGGCTCTAGGTGTCTGGCACCGCAGCTGGACGGAGTAGCCGCCCTCCTCCTCCTCCCCACAACCCGCCTCTACCACAGACCTCTAGACCAGCCTCCCCCGCCTCACACCGGCCCGTCGCCGTCCCGGATAATCTTGAACAGTGCCGCCATGTTGTTGTTCTTGATGGCAGCGCGGCACTGCGTCACCACGCGCGCCTTGGGCCCGCCCACACGCAGCCGCGCGGCGCGCTGTATCATCTGGTTGACCTCCTTGAGCGCCTCCAGCAGCGCACGGTGGTTGGTGGCGCGTTTCCCGTGCTCCGCGATCAGGTCCCTGGTGGGGGAGGGAAGGTCGGCGGTAGGGAGGCATGGGAACAGCCGAAGTCTGTAGATCGACGTGGTTGGTGATAAGACTGGGTTGGGATAGAGAGACGTGCAGAACAAACGTGGGTAGGAAGTGGCCGAGGGGGAACGATGGATGAGGCAGCCGTATGGGCGAGGTGGGGGTACCCGCAGAGCGGCAAAGGGGCGAAAGCGAAACGGAAACAGTCGACCTGCGGAGGGCGAAGCTAATGCGCGGGGTGGGGGGTGGCAGCCGTGTGCCGCGCTGGCCGTGCTCCGCGCTCAGGTCCCCGGAGACATTGCAACACGCAGGGCATCCCGGGGAGCGGCGTGACGACGCCAAGGCAGGGCGGACTGTTGCCGTCAGCAGTCGTTAGTGGCGGTTAGTCCCAGGCTTGGATGACTAGGAAGGTGAGTTCAAGAGGGGCGCAGTGGTGGCGGAGCTGTTTGGGGCTGAGGGGCCTGGCGGTGTGGGGCACGGGCGCGAAGCGGCCGGGATGCCGCGCGTGCCCACGCACCTGTTCATGTCCGCCAGCTGCCTGTAGTAGCGCTTCATGGCCTGCATGTCGCCCAGGATGCGCGCGTCCTCGGCGCGGATGATGAGCGTCTTGACCAGGTTGGAGCTGTCCGCCATGTCGGCGTTCATGCGCAGCCGCGTGATGTTGTGCTCGTCCACCTGGCGGCAGGGGGGTGGGTGGTTGCGTGGAGGGGAGGGAGGCAGGGAGGACGGGAGAGGGGGCAGAGCGGCTGAGAGCAAAGGCGCCACACAGCTGCAAGCGGCTGGAGGTGAGGACAGCGCTGCACGGAGTCGTCCAGGTGTGTGTCGTGGCTGAGCTTCGGCCGCCCACAACCGCCACGCCCTGAGGCGAAAGGCGGGCATGGCTGCATGTTCGGAGCACGCATACTCTCAAACCTAGGGCCGGCCGTACGCTCGACCCTACTGCCCAAGTCTCCAGCCCCACCGCTGCGCCTGCTGCCGCCACCCGCCCAGCTCCCTCGCCCCTCCCTGCACCCGGCCCTCCCCCCTCACCGCGTTGAGCACCTCCTTGAAGGCCGCCATGGCCAGCGGGAAGTCCGCCGTGGAGGGCAGCTCCACGGCGCCCAGGTAGGCCGCCAGGTCCTGCACCACCTCCCCCGCCATGTCCAGGCTGTCGCTGCACACCGTCACCTGAGGGGCCGGCCGGGCAGGCGCCAGAGTGCGGCGGGCCGACAGGCGTTGAAGCGTGACGAGCAAGCGCAGCCCTTGAGTTCTGGACAAGGATAGGCTCCTGCGTTTCGGGGGGCCCCTTGGACAGGCGGCCAGGCGAACCCGTTGCTGCTGCCACTGTGCCAGAGCCCCGCGAGCAACTTCACCGCTGGTATCCGGACGTCCTTGCGCTGCAGCGGAGGGCGCGCTTGGGCCGCACAATGGCACAGCCATTGCTCCCGGTGTTGCCACCCCTCCCGACACCGCCTCTCCCCCCGCACATCCGCGGCACCTCCGCCACTCACCTGCACGCTGCCGCCCGCGGGCGCGGCCTTGATGACCAGCGGCGTCTTGTCCCTCAGACACAGGAAAGCGGCCTCCAGGCTGTCGGTGCGCGAGGCGGGGCCGGACTTGAGGTTGAAGCGCGACTCGAGCCACGCCGCCAGCCGCGGGACGCGCTCTGACACGCTGAGAGGGGAAGGGAAGGGAGAGGGGCACCCACGGTGGGAACGTGAGGGAGGACAAGGCCGACTGGGTGCCCCAGATAACAGGAAACGCCGTGTGCAGCTCAACAGGGCGAGCTTTGTGGACATGAGGAAGCTTCCTGACTCTGGCATGGGCATGGCCCGCTCCTTCCTGTTCCCACCTGCGATGTGGCCACCACCCGACTAGCGACCCCACGTACGACACCTCGCTACCGTGCCCAGCCTCGAAGACCCTCCCCCGGCGCTTACTCCCAGCTGCGCATTGTCGCTCCCACGCCCTCCTGCCCTGACCACCACCACCACCACCACCACCACCACCACCACCACCACCACCACCACCACCACTACCACCTCGGCAACATCCTGGCAACAGTGCGATGCACCCGCACCTGAACGTGACGCTGCCCTGCGGCTCCGGCAGGCTGCCGCGCTCCACGGCGGCGTACAGCGCGAGCTTGGGCAGCTCGATCTCCAGCTCGAACACGTGGAACACGGTGGCGGTGCGCCCGCCCACAAGCACCTGGCAGGGAGCGGTGGGAGATGGGGACAACCAGGAGACGGGTAGGGTGGGCCGGTGGGTGCTCATGTACACGCCGCACGGTGGGTGTGCGGCCGCCCATGAGGAGGGGCTGGGGGCAAGAGGAGGCACCGAAGCAGGTTTGTGGGGTGCGGACACTAGCCAGGGAAGGAGAGCGCGCTGCAACAGGCCGCACCGCAAGCATGTACGGTATCTTGAAGCGCCGCCAAGGCCCTCCCTCAGCCCATCTCCCCCGCCACGAGGCGCTTCTCAAGGCAGCCCCCCACACGCCCACCTTGATCATGAGCACCACCGCCACGTCCTTGAGCGGCTGCAGGGGCACCGACAGCTGGGGCGGCGGGGGAGGGGGCACGGGGCAGCCTTGAGCTCGCGTGCGCGCAGTGTAACGGTGAGGCAAAGTACACATGTAACGTAAGCTGCCGTTCCCGTACCGCGGGAAGGAAGGGGGGAAGGTGCCCTACACACAGAGCCGACAGGCCCCGCACAGTGCACTGCTGCACCGTCAGCTGCCTCCCCCATCGCGACTTCATCCCAGCGCGGACTCCTATACACTGTGCGCACAGGCCACCCAGCGGCGGCTCTACGGCTCGCCAGCAGCTAACCTGCGTGTCGGGGTTCTTGGGGAACACGAAGAGGGACTCCTCCGCGAAGATCTGCTCTCCGAACACCACCACCCCGCGGATCACGGCCTGCTCGTTGTTAGTCTTGAGCACCTGGGGGCGGGGGAGGGAAGGAAGGGCAGGGACAGTGCAGGGGAGGTGAGGGCAGGGGCAGGGACAGTGACGTAACGGGGAGGGTGCGGACGGAGGTAGCCCACAGTGCTAGGCCAGGGGGCGTGGCCGCTACGCCACGGATGGCTGGCATGCGGCGTATCAAACAAACAAACCGGTGAGTTCCCACCGCACTCGTTCCAAGGCAGTCCCCCGGATCGGATCTCTGCGCCTATGGCTTGGGTTGTGGATCAGTAAGCAGTCCTGCAACCTCCAGCTTCCCATCCCGGTCCCCGCCTTGTCTGGGGCCCCTCCGCCTACCAGGTCGCACGAGGCGGTGTCCTTGTTGACGGCTATGAACGAGTCCACGCGCGTGTCGGGCGGGATGATGGAGGCGCGCTCCTGGGGCGGACGCCGGGTGCAGGTGTGGGGACTGGGGTTGGGACTGGCGTGAGGACACAGGTGGTCTCGCGGGCCTGACTCAAGCCCTTGGTGCACACAACCGCGCCTCCCACTACGCGCCTTGCCTGTCCTCCTGCCGCGGCAGTCCACCACCTCGCTCGACCCCCAATCCTTCTCCCGCTGCCCCATTACTCCTCCAGAAGCCTGCTGTCGCCGCCGCATTCCCACCCCACCCTAGGCCCCCACCCCCGACACCGCTGCCTGCATCCAGCCATTCACCGCCCCACCGCCAAGGGAGGTGGGTCAACCCTCGCCACCTTCAAACCCGCCGCTTTCTCCGTCTCTGCTTTTGGCAGCCAGTGATCCCCGCCATCAAGCCCCCTCCCGCTGCACCCCGCCCCGCCTCCCCCCTCACCGGCACCGCCGCCTGCGTCCTGCTGTTCTGGTAGCTGGCCAGCTCGTACATGAGCTCCTGCTTGCGCTGCGCCAGCTCCGCCACCGCCGCCTGCTGCTCGCTGAAGTCCACCTCGGCCGCCACGCCGGGCGCCACGTCCAGGTCCAGGGGCAGGTAGCCGCGGACCTGGGCGCAGCAGGGAAGCACCGGTAAGACACCAACGCGCAGGGCGCACACCTTGCCGCTTGTGGTACAGGTAGTAGCTGTTGGACACACGGCGACAAATGGTCAAGGGCAGACGGCAAAACCGAATGGCACGCTGCCGCTACTGTGATGTTGCCGTATGCTGCCTGCCATGTGCTGGTACCCCTCCCCATGCCAGCTCCGACGCACCGCTCCCTCCGCGCCGCCCGCCACCAGTTGCTTACCTTCCCGCGCCAACTACCCCTCTTTCCGCCCGCCGCCCGCCCCCGCCCCCGCGGCCCCCGCACCTCCCCCTCCGCGCCGCACGCCACCACTTGCTCCATGCCGTCGTTGCGGTAGTCGGCCCGCAGGATGGCGGCCACGGCGCACGACAGGTGGTCGCGGTACACCACCTCGCCGGTGTCGGCGCGCCGGACCTCCATCTGGACGGTGGGGAGGGGGCAGTGCACAGCGAGGGAGGCGCGCGTCAGCCAGGGTTGCAGGCCTGCGCGTGGATTTAACGGCGTTGCAAAACACCCCCACCCTACCAAGCGTGGTATGCACCCAGCGGGTACGCCTCAGGGGTTTATTCGACGCAGAACTTTCGCCTTTGGGCACTGGGCCGTCAGCGGGCACTGCTGCTTCCTCCGCCCCTCGCCCCCAAAAAGCCTCTTAGCCACTGCAGCCCGACTCGCCGGCGCCTACGTAAGCATCCTGTTGTCATCCTGTTGTTTGCTGTGCTTTATCGCCCGCCGCTGACCTCGATCTGCACAGGCCTACTGGTTCCCGTTCCCGTAACTGTGCCGATCTGCGGTATCCGCACCCTTCCCCCCAACGTGCCCAGCCGCCCAGCCCCCACCCGGCCGTTGCTCCAGCCGCTGATGAGCTCCGGCACCCCGTCGCCATCCAGGTCGTAGGAGGCGATGGCGCACACGCTGTGCTTGGACTTGACGCGCCACACGCGGTCCAGCTTATCGTACAGGCCTATGCCGTGCAGGAGGCGGAAGGGGGGCGTGGGCGTGCGGATCGGTGGAGGTACCAGGCACGGTGCGTGTGCTGCTGCAGGCGGCAGCCCGGATGCGGATGCGTGTGGATGGAAGTGAGTGTGTGCTGTTGCACGAGGCGTGCTGGCCCTGGAGCTGACGGGTCCACATGTCTATCGATTTCTGTGTCACGCAGCTCGGTGTAGCGTTGGGCCCAGCACCCGACGCCCTGCTTCGCTGCAGCTGCGCCGCAGGTCACCTTCCCGGCCGTCTCCAATGGTCCTTCGGCACTGGTCCGCCGTGCCTTACTCGCACGCTAGGACCCCTCACCCCTGTCCCCCAGGTGCCAGCACTACCATTTTTGAACACCTCTTCCACGGCCACCCCCACGACCCCTTACCACCCAGCTAACGTTCCGCCCCACCTCCCGGCCGCCACGGCGCCCACCCGGCCTCACCCCCCTCCCCCAGCCCCGCCCCCGCCCCCGCCACCCACCTATGGTTCCGTTGACCAGCGCGTACCCGAAGCGCGGCCCGAACACGGCGCACAGCGCCACGAACTGGTCCGCCTCCGCCACCTCCGCCACCACGTCCTCCCCGGAGAAGATGCGCACGTCGAAGTCGTCGGACCCAACCTGCGCTCGGGGCAGGAGCCGCAGCGCGAGGGCACAGGGCTCAGCGCCGCACAGGCCGTGCAGGGCGCGGGCGCACGCGTGTCAACAGCGCGCACAGCTTCGCCGCAGGCAGGCGCACTGCCCCACACGTTCAAGACGCAGCTGCGCTGCTTGCGCCGCACGACGCTGCCCCGGCCGCACCGCAGCACGTCGGCGGCCCTTCCGTTTCCCCCACCACCCCATCCTTCGATCCTGCCCGTCCTCCCAGCCCCCAACGCCTGCCCGCCTGCTCATCGCACTCCTGTGTGCCTGCACGCCCCCCCCCCCACACACACACACATCCGCCCCCACCAGCAGCTCCTCCCGACCGTCCTGGTCCACGTCGCAAAAGGCCATGGCGCTGACGTTGTCGCCCGTGACGGTCCACAGCTTCTCGCTGCCGTCGGCGGCAAAGCCCTGCGGCCGGGGCATGGGACAGCGGGACAGGCGGGGAGGAGGTTGGGGAGCTTGCTACGTGCACAGCGAGGACGACTGTGCTGAGGCTCATTCGCCAAGCGCCGGATGGCGTCCACCGATAAGAACACATGCACCGGGGCAGGACACACCCGCCGAAAGACGGGTCACTAGCCTGCCCTGGACAGACATGGCATGCGGCGCCTGGTCGGAACCGAGCACGACCGTGGTGTAGCTCATGGGCCCGACACCCTGACATGATCCAGACAGCACAAACAGTGCCCCCTGCTTGTGGCTAACCACTTGGAAACGGCCGGCAAGCGGCCAGCGCAGCACTGACTTCCTGCAGCCCTCCCCTTTGGGACCCTGGTGTGGAACCCCACCTGGATAGAGCAGTTGCCCCCCACGATGGCCAGGGGGATGTCCATGGAGGCGAAGGGCCCCACCACACAGACGTTGACCCCATCCTGGACGTCCTTGTAGAACAGGTCCCTGTTCAGCTCCACGTCGTAGCACTGCAGGTTGCTGGGGGTCCCGACCAACAGGAAGTCCTTGTTGCCCTGTAACCTTCCCGCAACCACCGCTGATATCTGCTTGTTGATGTTCAGGTAAGATACTTGGTTGTCTCCACCGCCCTGCTGGTGAGGCTGGTGCAGGAAGACCTTGCCTCCCACGGTCGCGCATGCCAGAGCCGGGACCTTGCCATCAAAGCGACCGATGGCAGCTTGTGCGCGTTGTATTTTCTCTGCATAATACCATATCAGGCATACGACAGGCGTTTTGAAAGTGGCGGTCTGCTACTGGGTAGAAGCATGCCACGAAGGCGACAGGACTGGTCAAATCGGACTTGCCATTTAAGTGTAGTTGAAACGCCGGCACAAGCATTGCGTTTCAATGTGCTACTGTATTAGCTGCATAGGCATGGCTTTACAGCTTTCTCCGCCTGCGCCTCACTGCCGCGGTCCAGTGTTGTTTCATAGTCTACTTCTACGGCTACAGCTAGTAAGGACCTAAGCATGGCAAAGTATATAGGGGAAAGGTGCACACGGCTACTGTATGTAGCTGTAGTCGGTTGGCGACAACGGTTGACGCTTGCCCCACGCGCCATGACGGTGGCGGAGGCGGCCCTATTTGCCTCCTGCTGTCAGGCGTTCGACGCAGTCCCCGCTGATCAAGGCTAATCCGCGGGTGCCACCTGTTGCCACTGGGCGGCCACTGGTTGGCCTGCGATGGCCTGACTGACTGCCCCTGGCTTGCCACATGCTCTGTGTGCACAGGCGTGCACCACTGCTTAGGCTACTTAGGCTTAGAGGAAAGTCAGCATTAAGGACTTTGATCTCGTTACATGGCGCACGTTTGCAGGCACACTTGGCGGCGTTTCGGCCTGTTCTTCGTGCGGGTCCTCCCACATTTGAGCGAATGGGTTGGAGAGGGCGTGGGAGGGAGCGAGGGGGCTGTTGCCGGTACGCCAGCCACCATGACGCCGATGATGGCCCCGGAAGCCCTGGAGCTCAAGCAAGCAGTCGCCAATACACACGCCATTGATCTCATATCCGGCTGTGTGATACAGTACGACAGGCGTTGCGGTATGCATTCATTGCCTAGTCCGGCCCTGGGGTGCAGCGCAAAGGGTCTGCGCGAATGGGTTTGGGAGGGCGGGGTGGGGGGGAGGCTGTTACCGGTACGCCAGCCACCACGATACTGCTGAAGGCCTGAAACCTCGAAGCTCACGGAAGCAATCGCCATCACACACATACCATCTCGTAACCGGCTGTGTATTACAGCTGGATGCGTGCGCTGACACGTGAGTGTACACCGGTAAGCAGGGGGTAGTCAAGTAGCGAACCCTTTGTGCAGCCAGGCTAGGCAGTGAGTCCATCCCGCGACGTCTATCGTACAGCATGTGCTGCAAGAAGGGAGCCGAGGCGTTTTCAGTACCTCCTGTGTTGCGTTACAGGTACCAGGTAGTGCCACTTGGACCAAAAGCACCCCCAGTTTCCTCCTGGCCCCACCGGCTCCAGGCAGCTTAAACAAACACCTCGCACTTTCATACCATTGATGCTCCAGAGCAACAATCACGTCGAACTTCCAAGGCTTGCATAAGGTCCGCACATCACGTATACGTAAGAACAGATGCTTGGCACGAATGTGGCGCCAACACACGCACGTCGGAATGTGTTGCCTACTCAGCTGCAGTGAAGGCGACATACACAAGACTTGTAGAAGGACGCGTGGAGAAAAATGCATGTAGATCAGGACGTAGTGTGCAGCACGGAGAAAAGCGCGTCCATAGGGTGCAGCCCACCGGGCACCACAGTGCTTGTGCGGTCACAGCTTTCATGCTCAACTAACGCAAGCCAAGTAAGGGCGGCCGCAACCCTGACAGCCAACAGCCACACAACGCTTCAATACCGGCAAGTGCTGCACGAGGCAGATGCCCCCAGGGCTTGTCCGCGTTCCGCTCCACATGCTTCACAAGCTGGCCCCCGCCATGTTGCAATCTTGCATACACTTACCACACCCAGACCATTCTCCCAAGCCCTCAGGAAGCCACCGCTGCAGCATACGTTACTATCGATCAACACGACGGTTGCTTAGTATAGTACGGTACCCCTCAACACCCCAAGGTCATGCGGTATCACATCAACAAAGGCACCAGACAGGAATCGGCGAGTGAGATGCACCTCTGCACCGCACCCTGCTTGTGTCCCGTCAGCTTGGCCGCAGCGGCAGGCAGTGGCAGATACACCAGCAGCTACCATCCTGCCCTGTCACAGTGCGTTGGTTGCCCCCGTACCAATACCACCCCCACACCCAACACCAGCAGGTACCATCCTGCCCTGTCACAGCGCGTTGGTTGCCCCCGTACCAATACCACCCCCACACCCATCATCAGCAGGTACCATCCTGTCCTATCGCGGTGTGTTCGATGCCCCATTAGCACCCAAACCCCCACCAACGCCACCCCCACCCCTACCACCATCACTACCAGCACATTTTAGTTCCCCCGTGCAACCGCCAGGTCAGGGGCTTCCCTGCGTTGCGTCAGCCTCATCACCATCACCACCAACAGCAGCAGCATGTCGCTCTCCCCTCAGCCCTCCCCGGCACCCTGGTAAGTGCTGCAGCTCGCGCTCTCCACCGCGTCGTTGAATCGGCCAGTCTGAACGAAAGCCGTCGTACCAGTTGTAGACGTTGCTCGGGCCGCACGCCTCCGGGCTTGACGGAGCCAGTGGCCAGCCGGCGGGTCGGCCGTGGCCGCCTTGGCGTCGGCGTTGGGCGCGGGCGCAGCAATGGGCTTGGCACCCTGGGGTTAGGGAGAGGGGCAACAGGGGGCAGGGCACACGCGCGTCAGTATGATCCCGTGCGGTGAGCATTCACTAGAGCACGTGTGCAGGCCTCCCAACCGCGCAAGGGAGTCACAGAAGTAGGCATCACATACCGCATGCAGGCCTCTGGAACCGTGGACGCTAGCTACGGTACATAGGCGATGCCAGGCAGTGAGGGGCAGCAGCCCCGCCTGGGCACACCCAGTCCGTCGTGGGGCTTTAGGGCACGCCACCGCAATGCACACAGACTGCTCACCCGTTGGGCCTACGACTTGGAGCCGGCCGGCGGCTCAGTGCCCGGCGCGGTGCCGTCGGCGGGCGTGTCGCGCTGGCGGCCCTGCAGGCACGTGGTGGGGGCGGGAGGGGAGGGGCAGGCGCGTCAAATGCACGGTACCGATTATATGGGCACGTGCATGTGTGGCGTCAGCTTCCTTGGCCGCAGCGGCACGCTCCGCCAGGCGGCGATACTGCCCTAGCTATCACAGTGCAGTGCAGTTGTCGCACTACCACCAACAACAACATCAAACGCCACCGCTGGGTCAGGGGCTTTCCGGCGGCTACTGGACATGATCATCAGCATCAGGGCGCTCTCCATCAGCCCTCACCGACACGTAGATGTTGCTGCCCTTGGCCGCCAGGTTGCCGTTGAAGGTGACGGCGCTCATGCGCTCCTGAGGGCACGCGGCGGCACGTGTTCGAGGGAGGGGAAAGCGGGAGGAGGCAGGCTCAGCAATGCACGTCAACGACAGACAGCATGGGCAGGTGCAGTGTGCAGTGCGCAGCGGGTGCTCCAACAGTGTCCTTGGCGGCAGCGGCACGCTGCGCCAGGCATACGTTTGTCATTATCGCTACAGTACAATGGCCACACCACCACCACCACCACCACCACCACCACCACCACCATCACCACTACCACCACCATACGGTATAGTGCATACGCCACCGCCATGCCAGGGGCTTCTCGGCGTGGCGTCGTCCTGATCATGATCACCATTAGCAGCAGGGTGCCCTCCCCCCAGCCCTCACCATGCAGACGGTGCTGCCGTTGATGTCCGTGTCCCCGTTCACGGTGAAGGTGCTGCCCCGGCCCGGCGCCTCCTCGGAGCGCCCAGCGGAGCCGGTGGCCGCCGACGGGTCGGCGTCAGCGTTGGCCTTGGCGGCGCCGGCCGCCTTGGAGGCCTGGGGGCAGGAGGAGGGGGCGGGCGTGGGCAGGGCGGAAGCACGTCAGCAACCATGGGCAGCTTCAGGTAAACGAACAGTACACTTGCGCGCTGTGAGCCTGTACTGATCAAATAACAGCCTTGTCCGGTCATATTCAGTGCCCTTTGATCCGCTTCCTGTACCAGGCGCTGCGCTGCGCGGCACTGCACGCCACAGCGGCTTTGCCCACCTTCTTGGCCTTCACGCGGCGCGGCTTGTGCGCCGCCCTGCAGCAGGCGGGGGTCTTGCCGATGAGGAACGGCGCCAGCTCGTCGCGCGCCTCCTGGTCCAGCGCCCCCTGCGGGATGACCAGCACCTGCAGCGCCGTGTCGCAGCCCTGGCGGCCGTCCGTGGACATCAGCACCAGGTCGTCCTGGCCGGCCCCCATCGCGCGCAGGTACGTGTGCAGGCCGTACACCTGGTACTCCTTGTAGCCGTTGCGGCGGACCACGGCCCTGACCTTCAGGCCCACCAGCCGGCGGGTGACGGCCCCGTCGGCGGCGAGGAAGGTGGCGTGGACGTTCATCGTCTTGGCCTTGCGGCAGACGTGCACGGGGGGGCCGTCTGTGACCGAGAAACCGCTGTCGGTGGCCTCGAACTCGACGATGTGACGGACGAACTCCTCAGGGATGTTCTTGCGGCCGACCTTGATGGCGGTGGGCGTGGCTTTGAGGAGGGTAAAGCGCTTGCCCTCCCGGACCCCCTTGCGGACGTCCTCCAACAAGTTGGCGCGGAAGCCAGGCGAACGGACGTCGCCGAGAACGGCCATGCACGACAGGTCAGCCCGGCGCGATGAAGGAGAGGAGTTGAACATCTGCCTGGAGATGGCGACACGGTTGCCAGGAAGGCGCAGAAGGGCCGGCTTGGAGCGGGCCATGCTCCGCTGCGCAGAAGCAGAAGGGCGAACGACGCGGGTTGTCGACATCATTGTCGCTGACTTGTTGGTACGCGTGGGTGCCTTTCTTTTGAGGTGAGAATAGCTACGACGTGCCCTGCGCCGCGGTATAAGAGCGCCAAGCAGCAAACCGTGTCGTGCGACGACGCGACCCCGGACGCGACGGCGACTGAGTGCGACAGGCATTGTGCAGTGTCTTGCTACTGCTGATGGAAGCTGGCGAGATGTTGACAGCGCAGGTCAACCGTTGGCGCTCTGCAGCAGCATTCCTGTCTACTGGGCTCCGCGGGCTCGCTAACAAGGTGCTCGCACTCCTCCAGCGCTTGGCCGGGCCGGCCACGGTGCGAAACCATGGTGGGAAACTCCTACTTCATACACAAATACAACACTGTCAACGTAGGCCCACTACAAGGTAACGGCATCCTGATTCACAACACTGCGAAGTCGGAGGGACGCGTAGGGTCACGTCCAAACGTGGGTGCAGCGGGAACAGCGCTAACGGCCTTAGCGAGAGGCGGGATCTCATGCAAAACATGTATCTGGAACAATGCTTGTTCCATGGCATGCCGTCCGTACTTTCTGCGCACCCACAGGTGCCTCGACCTTTTCACACTGGTCTTTCAGGCCTCGGCCCTGCTTTACCCTGTCAGCCTGCTTTGGGTATACTGGTATAACGGCACCTAGACCCCTTCCCAGCTGTCCCAGCGGATTTGCCTCGGGTATTATAACTGTTGATGCGAACTACTAACTCTCGTCCCATACGCACGGACGCGGTTTCCCGCCACGTGAACCCCGTACTTGATACAAAGGCAGTGGCCAAGAAGCGAGCCACCATTCCGCAAGAGGTGGATACGGTCACTCGCCATTCCCCGCCCCATTCAAGGCCACACCCTGAGTCAGACGCCCCTGCTGCCAACCCCCGTGCCCCGCCCCCATGCCTGCACCAGAAGGAAGCATTAACTTTGGTTGGGATGGGTAGAGCAGGGCAGGCAGGAGGGCTGGAAGCACTGTCGCACAAAGTGCTGCTGGTGCTTCCGGCCGATTTGAGTGCACCAGCGCTTACAGCGATAACGTGTACGCCACCGTACTCCCAGCGCTCGCCCCTGCTCTACTTGCACGCCTGCCTGCCCGCCCGCCCGCCCCCCCCCCCCCTGCCCTCCCGCGGTGAGTGGCCTGGGCAGCAGCTGCAGCCGTGCGCCGTGTGTGCGATGTGTGTGGCGGCAGTGCCCCTCGCGTACAGCAGCAGGTGAGCAGGGCTGGTCCGGAACGGGTCTGGCGTTGTGCTTGCTCTGGGTTGTGGCTGGGTGGTGCCCGGGCCGCATGCTCGTCACTCTGAGCCTGCAGCCCCTGCCGTTACCCTGTCCATTCGGACAGCTTTGCCGGCAAGGCGCTGCTCCACACAGCTTCACGTCTCCTGTGTGGCTTACGGTATGCAGCCAAGCGTGGGTATCCCTTTGCCCCGTCCCGGGTGCGTTTCTGTTGCTTCGCGGCTGTGCAATGACCCCAGGTGACCGTACCTCCGCATACCGAAGGTGCACAGCACCATGCCATTGGCCATGCACTCTTCAGGCTTACGGTGGGTGGTGGCCCGGGCCCCGCCAGGCACTGTAAGCACATGAGACGCCGTTGCATGCGCCTAGTGCGACGTCCTCAGCAGGGAGCCGTCAGTGAACGCCAGTGTTTCACGCTTGCTTTTCACTACCGGTACTCAACTGCGGACGTACTCGGATGTTTTCGGTGGCATAACGGATTCCTCCCCCAAGAAGTCAACCTTCACCTATTTCCAGCTATTCTGTTGATACTTGGTTTGGGGGTCGCATCTGTGTGCTCACTCAGGACTTGGCCTCCTGTAAACCGTCAGTGGCCGGCTTGTAGGCTTTTATGGCCGTGATTGTGCCCTACCGCCACTCTGCAGCTTTTCCACTGGGACTGCTGTGCACCGTGCAACGGCACCTTGCGCATGCCCACGGCACATGGCCTGCGGTACGCCTGACCAAGCCAGCCTGCCGCCCAGCTGCACACCTTACTGGGCGGGTTGTCGTGCCCAAAGTCTCTGCCCCGTTCAGTGCCGTAACTCCTACTGCCGGGGCTCCGCCTTGCCGCCAACCCCGCTGGCGTCCGGGCCCTCCCGCACAGCCAGGACGAGGTTGAGCCATCCCTGCAACCCCAGGGCTGCAACCCCCGGCCCCTGCCCCGCAACGATCAGCACTCACCCTGAATCCGCCCATGCCGACCTGGCGTGGCCGGAGGCATCAGTCCCAGCGTGTCTAGTTGGGCGGCGGGTCCCGCCGCAACCACGACCACGGCGCCACTGCGCCAACAGGCACCTGCATCACCAGCCCAGGGCAAGCACTGTGGTCAGGGCCCCCTAGCGCTGATGCCAAGAATATTTTTGTACTGGCGGATCCTGCTATCTAGAGCAAGACGATGCCCCCAACCTCAAACGGGGCTGGTGTCGCAAGGCACGGTTCCACGAGCAGTGTGGAGACGCCTCCGTTTAGCCCAGCGGAAGCCACAAAACTCGTCTATAGTATTCGTGACTCATAATCTCTCACATCTCGAACAGCTGTTAGGTCACTCTGCGCAAAGCAGTAGCGACGCACCATGCTGGCCCGAAGGCTCCGCGCTGGTTCGCGTCTGGACTGACAGCACCACTATCCTACACCTTCTCCATATGTCAGTATCGAAGTAAGCGGTGCTATGCACGAAAGAGCATGAGTCAGTCTTCCACAGCATCGTCGTTGGTCGACAACCTTGAGCGAAGAGCCCAAGCAAGGCTACAAACAGCAACTGCATCCAAACAACCCTAACATCGATATGGAAGGATATGGCCCGTCTTGCCGGGCAGTTGCCAGTCCAAACCGTTGGTGCTACCTGGGTTCTGGAGCCTGTTGGAGCACTGCTGCAACACCCCGCTATGGGACTGACCCGCCTCCAGCGCACGTTGGACACCTCTAGTGTGCTTGACCTCGGTGCAGGCATCAGTTACTCCCGTGCTGTTCCATTCTCAGAATGGCTTGACCGTGGGCGCCAGGCAGATCTGCTGGCTTCCGACCGACCAGCAGCGGTCAGCCAAAAGGAAAGCAGGAGCAGCACCATCCGAAGGAGCAGCAGCTCCCCCTGGCATGTCGCACGTGGCCCTCATTGCCATGCTGACGCCGAGACGGCCCACAGTGGGGGATGCAGGAGCCGGGCCAGGGACAGGGGAGGTGCCCACACCGGAGAATGCAGGTGCCGGGCCGGGGGAAGGGGAGGCGTCCGCTGCAGCTAAGAGGTCTGGGGCTGGGGTGGAGGCGGAGGCAGAGGAGACTGGGGGTGCCGGGCAGTTGTGCGTGCCTCTGAGTGGCGCGCACGGCGCTGCAGCAGCCGACACGGCTGCTGGAGGTGTGGATGGTGGCGTCGGAGGTGTCGTTGGCGGAGGTGGGTTGACGCTGCTGGGACCAGGGACGCGCACACACGCACGGGCGGGCTGAGCAGTACAAGCGGGCGCTGTGCGGCATTGGACTGTGCCCACGGCCGAGCGCACCTGCCTTCTACAGCAATGCGGTGCGGGAGATCTTAGGTCAATGATCAGGGAAGGCACCCCTTGCGAATCCCTCCAGCGCTTGGCAAGTGTAACCCGTGTGCGCTAACCCACGCATTCCCATCCACTCCGCAGTTGCACCCGATTGTTGTACCAGTTGTACCAAAGAAGTGCTCCAACTCCCATCTCGCTTCCGGCCCCCCTGACCCACGCCGCCTTGGCAGTACGAACCTTCCACAATAACCCCTCGACCCGATAACCCACACGCGCTCACCCTACAATAACCCACGCCCCTCACCCCGTTGCGGTCCACGCTGTTGGAGATGGCGGGGTACCCCGAGGTTCGCTCAGCCTGGAGGCGGAGATGGAGGGCAGGGCGGGGTCTCGGGGTTGCGAGAGGGAGAAGGGAACGGAGGGGGAGAGTGACCGGCATGCGAGGGAGCGGGAGAGGGGGCAGGCGCATGGCGCTGACGGTGGCGCCGGCGATGAGCCGCACATCCGCAGCGGTGGAGGCAGCGGCATGGTGCATGCCCCACAGCACGCGGATGGCCAAAGCGACGAGGGGCGCCAGCAGCAGCAGCAGCAGTAGCAGCAGCAGCAGCAGCAGCAGGAAGGAGGAGGAGCAGGACGGGTTGCGCGCCGGGCTTCAGAACGGTGCGAAATCCGTGCGCGCAGGACCAGTGGGGCCCAGTGCGGCAGCTGGCGGTGGAATAATTGGAAAAGTGCTTCCAGTAGCTGCTGCACTCGAGCCGCTATCGCATGCAGCAGCAGTAGCGGGGCCAGCAGAAGGCATCGCAAGGGAGCCCACGTGGCCGTCGTGCGTGGGATGACAGGGGTGGGAGGCTCGGGCGAAGGCGGCAGCAGCAGACACGGCAGCAACAGGTGCAGCAACCCCAACGGCATCCACACCAAGGCCTCACGCTGCCTGGGTCGGGGAGCGCACCCCGAGACCAGCAGCCACAGAAGCAAGGACTGCACCACCGGCACCACCGGCAGCAGCGGCCCCGCCGCCTCCCAGCCGGGCCAGGGCCCGCGGCCCGACCCCCTGCTGCAGCGCCTGCTGCGCCACCGGCTGCACCCCACCTTCAACGCGCGCACGCCCCGGGGCCGCGTCATGGCCGAGCTGCACGACATGCTCGTACGGCACGTGGAGCCGGCGGCGGACAGGTGGGTGAGGACGCGTCTGGGTGGTGGGGCTGGCACACGTGCACGCCATGTGCAGTAACTCCCATCCCCGCGAGTTTGGCATATGCTCTCTTGCGCTAGGCTGGTAGTGGCTTGGATAGCGACGACACGTGATAATTGCCATGCTCTGATGCAACTGCAAGGGCTCTGGCGGCTGTTGAGGCGGCGGACGGTACGGCGGCAGCAGCGGCGGCGGCGGGCAGCACACCCCTGTCCCGGCTCATCCGCTTGGCGTGCACATACAGACCGGCTGCTGCCCACCGATTGGGTCAACCAGGTAGGGATGGGGTGCGCAAGCCAGCGTGTCAACTAGGATGCCTTAGTTTGGGACAGGCCCATAATGCTCCACAGCGCCCGTGTCTACCACGTGCACCTACAGGGTGTAGGGGCTTGCTGGTCAGGGGGCTAGTCATCGTTCGCCCGGGGTCGCCAGCCCGCGCTTGTTGTTGTGCGTCCTTCTGCGATATATCATGCAAGCACATGCCAATGGCCGTCGTACCTACTTCACTTGAGCAGCACAGAGCAGCATGTGGCGTGGACGGGCGGCAGTGCAGGCTGTGAATGATGCGCCTTGCTTTGCTGCAGTACCGGCTGTGTGCACCAGATGCCTGTCACTACGGTTGCCCAACATGAGTTGCGTGCGGCTCTGCCACCCCGCCCCTCGTCTGTCTCCTCGCCGTCCGCTGCAGTGGTACGACGACACGCGTACGGCGGACGAGGGGCGCTTCCCCGAGCTCTACCGCCTTCAGGTCGGTCTGTCGCACCCGCAACCGCTTGTGCAAAGGCCCTTGGGCCTTAACACCAGGCACTGTGCTATTACGCTTGCTGCTTACCCCTCACGCTGCCTACTAGCTGTCATGTACACCGCTGCTTCTGTACCGTTCCAATGGACCACACCTCCGCACCGCCAATCCAGCAAAGGTCTGCGCAGCCCACCGCTTGCGCGCCGTGAAGTGTCACCCGCAAACCACCTGCCGCTTGCTGCGGACGCAGGTGGCGTCGACCGAGGCCCGCTCCCGCGCCACCACCCTGCGGCCCGCCGCCCCAAGCCGCGGCCCGCTGCTGCTGCCGCCGGGGCCGGCCACCCCCACCGCCTCGCCGCCCGCCCCTCGCGGCCGTACATAGCATAATGAGCCCGGCGTGTGTTGGGCCTTGGCTGCACAAGCGGCGTGTCCCCTGCATGGCACCTACCGTCGCTGCGTGGTGTACGGGTAGGTTGTGGGCCCAGAGTGTCGGGCGGTTGGGAGACTCGCTTCAGGGGCATCGCCTATCGGTGGTGGCGCATGGCGCATCGGTGGTGGCGGATGGTGGCTGTTGGCTCCTACCATACAGCGAGAGGGGTGGGACACGCGGAAACCCCGTGTCCCTGATCGCCGGGAACAGCCCTGCCTCCCGATTGGGACGGTGCTGGGCTCTGGAAAGGGACCAAAGCTGTTGTACCATACAATACAATGAATGCGCTGTTTGTAAGTGACAACCGGCGTTGTAAGGTGGTGCCATGTCAGCATGACAGCCCACGAAGGGAGCTCCTCTGGCACTCCCTCGCCCTCTCAGGCACACCGAAGGGCACTCGTGAACATTACGCTGTATCAGGCTCAAATACCTCAACGTTGGCGCCTTACGTTTCACAGGCGTGGCCAGCGAGAGGAAGGCGGACGGGCCGTATCCCACCCACGCTGGTTGCGGGGCCGCATGTGTGTACGCAAGCGTGGTGTGCAGACTATGCAGGAACCAGGGAGGTGGGAGATGTGCAACAAAAGGCGAGATTACCGTATGGCACGCAGGGAAGGGCCCCACGAGGGGTGTGGCGTTTGTACGGCGGCTCGCACAGTCGTTCGTGCAATCGGTGGGTACTGCCTGGAGAGGCCGCAGAACCGCTGCCCCCGTCCATTCCCAGGCGGCTCTCCAACCAACCACTCATCCGCCCATCGGTCCTGCCGCAGCGCACAGCACAGTCCCCAACCGTACGTACACCCCACACCAAAGGTGCGTACTCTCCAGGTGAGCAGTAGGCGCAGTCGCACGAGCTCTGCCTTGCTCTGCTGCTGAGTCGGCGTTGACATGCCAACACCTCCATCAAGACCATGTTTCGCTCCAACAACGGCACGGCTTCGTGTTTTAGCCTAACGAATATACACCCCACACAGACTGGTCACATACACCCCAGAGCTCGGACAAACACTTACCACGCCGCACGTTTAGTGTGGTTCTTACACACACGTATAAGCTGTGCGTGATTAGATGAATGATACGCCCCCGTACCAAATTCTTTCGGTCGCAAGGCAGCTGCCATCACGACGCCCCTCGCTGCTACGATGAAAGCTGCACAACGCCAGGCTCGCCAGCACGCCCGGATTTGCGGGTATGCACAAGGTAATAAGGGCATCCAACACTGATGACTTATCACCACTGGCAAGCGACACTACTTCACCAGTAGGATGGTACACAGCTAGGTCAGAGCCCTTTGGACCCCTGCCTGCCAACACGGCACGTGCACCTGCACGCAGAGAGACGGTGTGCTAAGCAGGTGTGGAATGGCTCGCAGTTGACCGGCATGCCCAATGCTCTCCTACGTCTCTGCTGCGCACCACCGCCAGATCCTACTACCACAGCGTCGGGATGTGACAAAGCCTCCCTTCCGCAGCAAGCCGCTTTCTGGCCAACACCGCAACTGCCACTCAGCAGTTGCCAGCATCTGTCAAACGTACTTCCTTCTTCGTTCAAGCGATAGCAACACATATTGAACTCCTGCCCGCCTGCAATCCACTATAGTAGTAGAGTATACTTAAAGCCTCCCGCTCTTGAAGTGGTGAGGATAGGCCCGTCCTGGCCATAAAAGGCCTGAAAGCAGCGCCAACCAGGCCATATTGGCCCAACACGCGCTTGCTGAGGTTACCAATGACAAGACCAACCCTGTGCAAAACATGCTGCTAGTCCCTGATACGGCACCCGCATGCACACAAGATTAGAACGTCTTCTTGCACAAGACGCGCACACCACCAAGCAAGCATAGCAACTGCGATGGCGCGCCGAACGAGTGGTATGCCCACCGCTTCAAGCCCCAGGCAACAATCACAACACTCTTCCGCCCGGTCCTCTCATGCCCCAGCAGCCACTATCCAGGGCTGCAGCACCACACAACCACGCTGCTGGCGGGCGCGCCGCCCTCCCAAGCATGCTGCAATGGCACAGGATGCATGGCTTAGGTCAATCAGTATCTGCACTCCCGCGTACGCGCTTGTGACCTCAGACAACCAACATAAGGTCAAGCGTGCCCGCCCAGTGCGTGCTACGCACTTTGCCAGCTGCACACTAGAACTTGCACCTTGACGCACACGATGGGCACACGAGCATGAGACCTGGGCCGCTTGTCCCGCTATGGCTGCTGCCGCGGCGATGCCCGGGTCGCCGCTGCACCCCAGGAATGCCACGCACTCAACCTCCACAAGTACGGGACACGCACTCTCACCAACATGGTGAGGGGCAACAGTGAGCGCCCCACGCAGTGCGAGGAGGACGGCTACTGGGAGTACGACAGCATCTCACCACCCAAGCGCCATGCTCAAAACAACAACCGATGCCGGAGTGATGCAATGCACCAAGCACTGGCTTTGATGGTGCACATGCAAATTGCTGCAGGTCATGCTACCATTCCCGTGCGTGTTGCGCGGGGTGCCAGCCCGACAGCTCGCGCCATACTGCCAACTGCGTCCAACAGCTAACCGCACCAAACTGTCACGCCAGCTAGCCATGGCGGCCCGTGCAGCCCTGGGCTACGTACACCCGCATAAGTCCCAGGCCCCTTTGCATCAGGGTGTACGAAACATACTTGCTACTTTATCGCATGCACTGTCATGTATAGCCCGTTAAGCGTTCCTCCCCAACCACGCGGGCCGCAGCCACATAAGCACGGAACATCTGCCCACAAAGAGCTACAGCGCTCTGACACAGTCTACTGTGAGGTCCCCCATGTACAGGCCTGTGTTGCGCGCAGACAGGCCAGCCCACAACCCGCCACTCAAGCGCTCCTCTTCCACCGGTCTCGCCTCCTGCACCCCCGTTTTGCCTGACCCCGGCACCACCGCCGCCATGAGCTCTCCAGCCCCTGACGACAACAATGCGTCGCAAACCCCAAACACGGGCGATAACACGCCTACACGCCCCAGCCCCTTGAGCCGTCCGTCTACTACCACAGGCCCCTGCCAACTACCCTCGGGAGGGCACGGTCCTGACGCTCACGAGCGGCTGCGCTTCCTGCCCGCAGGCTGCGCCACAGTGCTCTCCGCAGCGCCGCCCGTTCCAGCGGCGGCAGCGGGCGACGGCGCGGCGGCGGTGGCGGCGGTCGGCGCTGCCGCCGCCTGCAGCCCCCGCAGCGCGGTGTGCACGGCGCACTGGATGGTGCCCACCTGCATGCCCCGTGGCACGCCACTGTCCTCCGCCGACACCTCCAGCTGGATGGCCATGGGGCCTGCCCCGGCGGCGGCGCCGGCGGCGGCGGGGCCGTTGCGCACGTTGACGGACAGCAGCTGCAGGTTGGCATGCGCCAGCGCGCTGCAGGCCGCCAGCGCCATGTCCGTGCGCGAGGGGCACATGATGCGCACAGACCACGTGTCACGGGCCTGGCCCGGGCACACGCACACCTCCGTGGCGGCTTCGACCAGGCCGGTGGCAGGGGCGGGGGCAGCGGCAGGGGCGGGAGCGGGGGCTGAGGCGGCAGCAGGGCCGGCGGCCTGAGGCAGGGGTGCGGCGTCCACAGCGGCTGGCGCGGAGGGGGTGGGGGCGGGCGGGGGCGCCACCGCTGTGATAGCGGTTGGCGAGGGAATGGGGACGAAGCCTGGTAGCGGCATGGCGGCAGCAGCAGCAGCAGCAGCAGCAGCAGCGGCCTTGAACAATGGGCTGTTGACCAGCAGCGGGTTGACGGCGGTGGCGGCGGCGTGCGCCGCCTGCGCGTTGGCAAGGTGCTGCTGCTGCTGCAGGGCGGCCGTGGCGGCGGCGAGCTGCGCCTGCGCCTGCGCTTGGGCGATGGCAGCGGCGTCGGGCGAGGCGGCCGCGGCCTGCCGGGCGGCAACGGCGGCCGCGGCAGCTGCGGCCGCGGCGGCGACCTTGCCGCCGACCTTAGCCTGCTGGTAAGCGGCGGTGGCGGCGGTGACGGCGGCGCTGTCGGGCGCCCCGAGGCCGGCCTGCTGCAGCTGGCGGCGCAGCAGCGCATTCTCTTGCTGCAGGCGGCGGAAGGTGGCCACCACGTCTGCCAGGATGGCGTGCTTGGGCCGCTTCTGGCTGGAGCCTGCGGCGTAAGGTCAAGGGCGGGGCGGGGGGGGAGGCGGGGTGGAGCTTGTGATGGGGTTTCCGTACGGGGCAAGGGCGAGGCCGCGGTCCGAGGGTGGCGCAAGCACATGCCTGCCTGCCTGCCTGCCTGCCTGCCTGCACTGTGTAGCCTGTCTGTCATCCATGTGCCATCATGGACTTGAGGAGGCAGTTGCACACGCAAGTCCTGGGACCGGTGCCGCAAGCAGGACAGGGCTGGTCAGCACCCAGCCCTGCCGCCCCCGCTCACCTGCGCCGGCCTCGCTGCCGTCCCCCTTGCCGCGCGGCTCCACGGGGGGCACCATGTCGCCCAGCTCCTCGATCAGGTGGTTGATGCGGTCGCGGCGGTGCTTCTCGATGGTGGAGTGCGACATGGGAGACTTCTTGCTGGGGCCCCTGCCGTGCTGCCGGCCCTTTGCCGTGCCCGGTGCACAGTCGTACGGCATGTCCGACGACTCCGACGACTGCGGCTGCTCCAGCTGCAGGCTCTCGACACGGACTAGCTGCTGCATGGCAGCTGCGGCCTCGGAGCCGCAGCTGGTGAGCAGGTGGGGTAAGCCAAGCTGCGGGTCAAACGTGGGCAGGCAGGCTGGTGGCTGCTGCTGCTGCTGGTACTCCAGCGCCAGCTGGCACTGCGCCTGCGGGGCGGCAGGAAGGCTGCTGCAGCTTCCGGCGCGGTTGTCGTCGCTGAACGGTGAGCTCCCACAGGCAACCATGTGGGCGTAGGGGCTGCCCTGGGAGGAGCTCGCCGACTGAGGGCCCTGCAGGGAGGCTGAATTCGCTTGCTCAACTGGCTCCTGCTGCAGCTGCAGGGCGGCGGTGCCAACGGGCTGCGGACACGCTGGTGCCTGGTTGCTGTTGTCCTCCTGCTTGATCTTGATGGGCGGTAGGCTGCTTGGAATTGGGACCATTCCAGGGATGGTGCAGGGCAGGGACAGGGTTGCGTGTTGCAGCGGCACGGTCGGCTCTGCCCACGCGTCACCGGTTGACCCAACTGCCAATCCCATCCCCCCGACGTCTTCTGTGTTATTTTCCAGCAGAAAGAATAGATCGTGCATGTTATCGTCCGCATCGTCGTGCGCCACGGCGACGGGGAAGTCCAGGTGCGTCAAGTCCATCCGGAAAGCTGACGGTCCACCTTTCCAGCCTCCTGAATTACAGTTCGAGACACAGAACTTTACAAAAGGAAATATCTATCATTATTCCAGTGTTTGGCCCCGCCCGAGGCGCGCCCAACTGGCGTGCTGTGCCGATGAGGACTGTAACACTGTCGAAGGAAACAACGACTTTCCATTATCACTGATGATGGAAAGGTGATCATAGGGAATGATCGTATGGAGTTGTCACATGCACATTGCCGTTGGGCTTGGGCGTCCCTAGCTTGGTGCATGCCTCTAGCGACAGGGCCTCAACGAATAAGAGCCACTCTCCGACAGCACCAACGCACCTGCGTCCTCACTTGGAAGTTCGTCCGGACCAAGTGAATCCACTTGTTGCTGCGCCGCTGATAGCTATAACGAGAGCGTCCCAAGCGGCGCCGTCTATTGTCAGGCGAAATAAGAGCACCCGCCGAAATAAGGCAATGGACCACTATCACGAATATGCTGGAGAATGCGGTATACGGTAATACAACGGTTACACCGAGGAGGTCACATGGTTCACGCGGACGACGTACGGAACGCCAGGCACGACTGGGGTTTCTCACGGTCCGCGTCATGCTGGTTTCTGACTGCGTGCATCTCACACATGCAATATTCTTTTACATGTAGTTCTCAAGTGTATGAGGGTAAGATGAGCCGTTGGCAAGCGGAAAAGCCCTTGTTGCTCCATGTCACGACGAGACAAGACCGCCGCCACAGGCGGTGGCAATGAGAAGTTCCTGTCCTTTACAGGCTCATGTTTACACCGGTGCTGCTGTTCCATTGCAAGAAGGCGTCAAGAGTCAACCGACAACGCCCGCTGTTCAAGCCAGTGTAGGGAAACCCAAGCCTAACCCCCAGATTGGCGTTGGATTCGCCCCGACTACAGGGATTGGCTCGTTTTCGCCTATGTTGGCCAAGTCCCAACCTCGAGGGGAAGCACCCAGTGCTGCAACATACCGCGAAGGTGCCATAAGCCTGCAGGCACCTCAGCCACGCAGAATGCATGGACCTGCTGCTGGAGCTGGTGGGTCAACTCCCCCATCAGCACCTGTTCAACAACATCCTGGCCTCTCCTTGGCCTTGGCCTTGGCCTCTCTTACAACTTACGCAACCGTTTGCGACTTCGCATGATGGTGTACCTGCGTAGCCCGCAAAAAAGGTCTGATCTGGTCCCATACGCGCAGCCTGAAGGTTGTGTCAAAGTGGGCAATAAGCCTCTGCACGGCAGTGGACCTACGCTTCCCATCTGCTTCAGCCGTGCTCACACACGCACCCCGCTTCCATTCTGGGAAGTCATGCAGCAGTTATGATGTTTCATCAACACTGAGCCTCAACTGATGCCTCGCCTTTCCGGTACAAGGCATTGTAGCTGGATGACGCTTATGTATGGCCACAGGGAACAACGGCTTGATGAGAGGGGCGGGGCCTGAGTTGGAGGGCGAGGCAAACACAGAGGACCATTTGGTGAGGCAGCACAACCTGAACAGCCGTGTGATGGAATTGGGGCCTAAAGGCGGTGGGGCTCCACATAGTGGATGGGACGATGTGCAATAGGACTCGTGTAGCCGTCAGTCAGCAGGAGCACGCAGGCGCCACTGGTACAACAGCCAAACACAGCATCAAAGGACCTTGCCTGGTTACCTCCACGTGCGTGCTTGCATGCTACGCTGCGGATTGCTCCTATTCCTCAACCACACAACCCGCCTCCCGCCTCCCAAGCCTGGTGGCGTTCTTTGCGTGTCTGGGTCTGGGTTTGGGGTTGTGGTTCGTCCGTGCCCAGCCTCCCTGTGTCCTGTGCCTGCTTCCTGTTTTCTAGGTTTTCCCTGGTTCCTGGGTCTCTTTTTGGCCTTTCCCCTTTCTCCTGTTCTGTGGTGTTTGGTTTCAGGTCCTCTTCGTCCCCTAGGTGTGCCCTTTTGCGGTTGGGTTTCACTGGGTTTGGGTTTTAGGTGGTGCGTGTGCTTGTCTGTGCTGGTTGGGCTTTGGACTCCCGCTGGCCTGTCCCTTCCCGTGCCCTTACCTGTAAACCTTTCCACAGAAAAAAAATGTGCGTGCTGGTACTCGCCAAGGCTGCCTGGTGAGGCTAGCAGCATTGGATGGGCCAGCATGGGCGCATCCTGGCCGCATCACATCCGAGCAGTACGTGCGGGGGCCTGAAAGGTACAAGAAGACGTGCAGAAGTTCGCACTGCTGTCTTGGGAGCACACGGGGGATGAGGTGGGTTGTGGTGGGGGACAGGGGGAGTGCGGCGGTGAAGGTACCAGATGCGGTTGCTTGGTGGGCTCAGCCGGCACCTGTCATGTCTGGCCGTGTGGCTCACACCCTGCCGCATCCCACCAGTTCAGAAGCTAGATCTGAGAGGCAATGCGCGGTGGACGGTGGGCGCAGGCTGATGCGGGGCCACGCCTCCCCACACACGCACGCGCCCCGTCGTGGCTTGGGTGCACCAGGGCACCTGACGGCATCAACAGCGTGCCAATGAAGTAACATTTGCAGGCCCAAGGGGGGGTGCGTTCCGGAGAGTCCAGGGGCCATAAGTACGAATGAGTCACAACATACCGGCGAGTGTGGGAGGACGGTGATTGATTTGTGCAGCTGCTTGACTGCGTCCGCTCTGGGTGCTTTGGTTGGCATGAGGTGGGGCTGTTGGGCCCCCACAGGGGAGGAGATGCGTCTGCCCCTTCGGTCTTATGATGTATGCACATGAACTCTTCCGGTACCCTGGCCCCTCTGTAACACTCGCGGATGTTGTACGTCGAGGCACGTGTGACGTCCCGTGAGGGGTAAGAACATACCATGCAGCTGATGACTCGGCACAGTGCTCATCCTACATGCCGCGGTCAAACGGAGGGACACTCTGCACCTGTACTTCTAGATCTACATTTGCAGTGACTTTCTCGTGGATGAGTGCGCCCTATGCCGCAACGTTTTTTGATAGCGGTTGCACCTTGACGTTTGAGCCGCTCTGCACTAGGAAGCGACAAGCACTCACACATCCAAGGGTGGCACATTAATTTTGAACGCGTCTAAATCGGTGGCGATGGCTCTGGTACTTTAACCTGGCCAGCATCGTTACCCTGAAACAGCCGCGGCTTTGCTTGCGCTTCCCGCGGAGCATCGTTCTTCGTACTCACATGATTGCCCCATCTCTACCAGCGCTGCGACGGCTAGCCTGCTTGCTTGGCCACGCGGCCTGGCTGCAGCTGGAGCCTGGTGGGGCAGTGGGCCTGCCAACAGGACAACTGGTGAGCCTAACTCAGGTCCATTGCTGCTTCGGCAGCAGCTCACGAACCCGCCATACAGTCACCCGTGGTCTGCTTCAGGGTGTAGGGTGCAGCCCTACCTTGGCAGGCATCAATGCGCAAGTGATAGACTTCCAGTCATGATCCTTCCAGCAGGTGCGGCTGCGACACCTCACCACGGCCTCGTGTGTCACCAGGAACAGCACACCGCTCGGAGGGTGAGGCAAACGCTATGCACAGTCTCAGACGCCTGCCTTTTCCTGAGCGGCTTCTGGTAACGAGCGTCAACGCACCCGAGGGTACACGTGCCTCCACGTCGCCCCGCAACCGTCTTGCTCCTCGCCCGCGCACAGTTACACAGCCGTTACGCCGGGCGTGCGCACGCTACACCCTGCACCTCAATACCGGTGATGCTGCAACACCCTGTTGTCGACCCCACCCCACACCGCCGCACCACCAGTCGTCACGGCAGCAGCTCTCTTCTCGGCGCACGGGCCCCATGGCGCCACCGGTTCCCGCCCCGCCCACCCGCCCACGCGCACCCGCACCCACACCGGCGGTCCTTCTCCCGCTCCCACTCCCACTGGTCCGCACTGCGGGGCAAGCTGTTCCCGCTGCTGCGCTTGGCGAAGCCGGCAGCCGTCACGGGAGGGGCGGCCGGGCTGCTGGCCTTCGCAGGGTGGGAGGGGCGGGTGTTGTCCGGGTGGGCGGGTGAAGGGGGCGCAGGGTGTCGGAGACTCGGCATGTCCGTCAGAATGCCAATCTCCAATCGTCAACTAGAACGATGTGCCGCTTGCCGCAGTTGCGTACAGTAGCTGCGTATGCTTGCCGTGTCGCTCGTCGAACAGCAGTGCCCCTACGTGTCCTGTCCTGGCGCACCGGGCTGCAGGTCTGGGCCGGGCGACGGCGCAACGACGGCTGGCTCCAGCATCAGCCTCAGGCGGCTGTGGAGCGGCCCCTCGCTCGACCCGGGCCTTGCCCGCGACGGCAGGGCTCTGCCCCCTGCAGGGAGCTGCGGGGACAACCCAGCAGCAGCAACAGCAGCAGTCCCCTCCGCTTCTCTCTCGTCGCCTTTGCCGGCTGCGCCCCTGGACCTGCGCACGTGCCGGGGTCTGCTGGCGGATCACGGCTTCGGCCACCCGGGGCTGCAGCCGGGCGCGCAGTGGGGCGCCATGCGGGTGGGCGCCAGCCCCAGCAGGTGCGGGTGTGTGTGCGGTGGGAGCAACAGTCTGGAACAACAGTAGTTGGCCCTGCTCGGACCGCATCCTGGCAGCATGCAAGTTTGGGCAGCAGGGTCAGTGCGGTTGGCAAGCGCAAACACGGATGCTTGTCCGGATATGCCGCACAGCAGGAAGGCACGGCTAGCTGGGGCGCTGGGGCGAGGTGCCTGCTGCGTGGGTGTGCAGCTACAGGCAGCTGGGGTGCCGCCACTAGTGCCGTGTTGGTGGTGTTGGTGGCAGTGGTATGGCCCGATGGCAGGGAGGCTGAGCACGACCTGCACCAGATGCCATTGCCATGCCGCCGGCCGGCCTGCTGTTGCGGTTTCAGCTGTCCATGCTGGCGCTAACGCTTGATCGCAGCGTTGCTGGCGGTTGCGCCTGCTGTACCACCTGTGCACACGTGCCGTCAAACCGCCATCGCTGTCCACCGCTGTGCCAGCAGGTCGCTGGCGCGCCTGGCCGACCCCGCAAGTCTTGGGGCGGCGCCCGCATCGCCCTACGGGCAGCCGCAACAGTCTCTGCCATCGCCACCGCCGCCGCCGCAGCAGCAGGAGCTCCACGCCATGTTTGAATACTTGCTGCTGTTCCCGGCGTAACACGCTGTCGCGCGGTTAGGGGTGGGCCACGGCACTTGGCCGTGTCCCGTGGGCTTGCGATGAGGTCTGGTGGAGGATCCACACGGCTGTTCTCCGCGTGAGGCGCAGTGACGAGGGCAACGGGTACCTGTGTGCCGCGTGGTGTGGCTCCAGGCGGCTCTGGCTGGCGGGCTTACGGACCGGTGAGGGCTTGCGGCTGACGCGGCGTCACCAAATGGGGCGGCGCCGGCAGGAATGATGATGTGTGAGGCAGTGTATGCCTCTCCCCGAGCTTGTCCGCATCAGCGGGCTTTAGTTGTGTTTCTCTCCGCGCGACGTCGCATGAACGACTCGTTCTTCTGCTACCTTACATTGGCTTGCTGCTGTGCATGCGCACGTGGGCCGTGCTTCCAGCCTTTCCTGGAATGGCATCGGTCTAACGGGCTATCTACTCTCGATGCCGAGATATGTTGTTATTTATTTTGTTGTGGGTAGCAGGGATGCTGCAGGGGCGAGCTGGGTAGGGGCTCAGTTGCAGGGAGCATGGCACTCACACGTGCGCATGCCTGTGCTGTGCGCGCCTGTGCTGCCCGTGAAAAGGGTGCCATAACGAGCGACATAAGGTCCCGAGTTGCGGGTCTACGTGTGCTGGTAAAAGTCAGAGGCACATGGCGGAGACCTGGTGCAGGTGTTGGGGTAGGCTGTTCTTAGGAGACCCCTTGGAGCAACTGCCTTTCGTGCTCGTCAGCTGGTCAGTGCTTTATACACCTTCCTGTTTACGCTGTTGTTGCTTAACGAGGGTTGTGCGCTTGCGTTTTGCTGAACGTCGTGCTGACGAGCACCTAAACTGACTTGGCTGGCACCTGGCTGTACCGCGGCGGTACGGTCCCAGGCGGGCGTTCTCACTGTGAAACCTAACGGCTGTGCGATGCAGTGGCCTGCGTCGCATGACATGGATTGGAGCATACCGTCATGCACTGTTTTTACAGACCTACATCTCTTCTCCTTCAGTGTCGGGTGCCAGGCTGCAAGGCCACCGCTGGCCGCTGGCGCCGGTGGGACATCAGAGGACGTGATCATGCCGCAACAAGCTTCGCATGCTATTTTGATAAAAGTTGACACTAGTTTGCTAGGGGCTTTACAGCCCTAGGCGGTTCCTCTCTGCGCTGCGCCAGGCCCCTAGCGCCTAGCAAATAGCAAACTCAGGCTGACTATGTCAACAGCAAGCTCAACAGGAATTATACTGCAGTAAAGCAATCAATTGCTGCACTCTGCGTGGCGTCGTCAATGCAGGCCTTGCCCGCACGCTGAGGGAGCTCTGCGGATCCTGCTAATTTGTGCCGCATATGAGCAATGGGAAGCAAGGATGTGCGGCCCGCTTCGCTTACCGCGCGGCTGAGAACGGTAAGTTGGTCCGATGCCCGATGGTCCGTGTAGTAGATACCTGGTCCATGTAGCTGCGCTACCGTACCTGGCAACCAAATTTCATACATCTGTCACTCTATGGCACATGATGCAGGAGACCCCTGCAGTCCTAATGACAGAAACGACAGCGGCTGTGACCACCGTCCTGTGCCGCTGACACGGGGACGACGCCCAGAGCAAGGGGACCCATGTAGCTGCCAAGGGGCATGGGGCACGGATGTTACCCAGCAACTGATGGTGACTCCAGGTTTGGTAATGGCAGTGGATGTCGCGGCATACCTGCTGGAGGTAAAAGGAGCCACAGGCGTGAGGGACGGCAACAGCACGACAGGCCTGCTGCCGCCGCTGCGTGGCATCCAGCTGCTCAGCGGGGCGTCCGCGGGGCTCACGTGGGCCCTGGTGGTGGCCTGTGGCGCCATGTTGCAGCCCGCTGCTGCCAATCCAACTTCACTCCTTGCAGAGCAGACCCTCTGCTTGGAGACGGGAAGCGGGGTTTCGGGGCAAGGCAGCGCCGGCGGGCTGGTGCAGCAGCGGGCACTCTTACAGGACAGCGGCGGTGGCGGCGGCGGGAGCAATGCGGTACAACTCAGCGGAGGAGCTCTTGCGGGGGTGGTAATCGGTGCCGTGGCGTTTGGGTTCGTGGCGTCATGGCTGGCAGCGCTGCTGCTCCGTACTGCGTGCTTTGAGGCTACAGAGCGGCTTCTTGCGTGCCTCCCGTCGGGGCTGGCAAAACGCTTGCGGAAGCACGTGAGTGGCAGCGGTTGCGGCGGCGGCAGCAGCCACCGGCGCGGAAGCGACGGGTCGGGAGGATCTGGCGGCAGCAGCAGCCGCGGCGGGGAAGGCAGCGCCGCCCGTGACTGTGGCAGCCGAGGTGGGGCGGCGGCGGTGGAGGTGGGCGCTGGCAGCGGCGGGGTGGAGATGGTTGGCGCGGCCCGTGCGCTGGCTGCGGGGCTGGGCCTGGGGCTGCGGCGCGGCAGTCCGTCGGTGCGCAAGCGCGCGGTGGCGCCGGGGTGCTGCCAGGAGCTGTTCGGGAGGGAGGTCACGCTGGTGGCCACGGACGGTGGGTCGGGGCCTGGGGGGCCTAGGGGAGGGGTTTGGGGGTTGACGGCCGGGAACTGGACATTTGGAGGTGGCGTGTGGGGCCTGCGGCCTGGTGTGTGATGCCACAGGCTCAAGACCTTGCTTGGTGATGTATACTACTGTCAATTCTTTCCACGGCCTGGGACTCTGGGATGCTGATGGCGATCTTATCCGCTGCCTTATGGGATTGACGTGTCGATGTCTGCACCCCGACCACTTCCTTGGCATGCCTGGGGCCGGCCGGAGTGCTGGTGGGCGGTGGGCCGCTGTCAGTACCTGTGGGATCGCTCACCCCTGCCAGCTGACCAGGAAGCCGAGCCCTAGGTTGAACCGCCACCCTGAAGACCATTGGTTCTCTGGTCTTGGCCTGGGCATGGGGATGGGCGGCGGCATGCTGTGGAGGGCGTCACGGAGTTGTGTGGAGCCGTGTGGGGTGGGGACCTGCATGCGCACTGAGCAGGACCTTGAACCTGGGGACCTGGGTGGGCAGGAACTGAACCTGGCTGCCTTTCCACGGTGGCCACACCGTTTTCCCTAAGCTGCCATGTCTCCAGCACCCAGAGCATCCACCAGCGGTTGCGTACCCGCGCTGACCGCCTTTCCCTCACCCCGTTACCCTGTTGTGCAGTGGAGGGCAGCACAGAGCTGTGGGAGTGGTGAGCAGAGGGCGGGCGGGCGGGGCGGGGCTGCGGGGAAGGCAGGGGCAGGGCAGGGCAGGGCTGGACGCCAGCTGGCGGGCCAACGTCAACAGGGCGGACGCGGGGTGCAGCCACGTGTCTGCTGTCGCACTTGCATACAAGCGGGATGGGGCTATTCCGCATGGCAGGTACACCCTCATTGTGGGGATGCCCCACGGACGTACGACGCACAGCTACTCGTCATGTTGAGTCACGGCGCTTGCCAATCGCAGTGCGCCGTCAGCGCACGTGTCACAGGGCCCAAGCCCTACATGCGTCCGACCTTGCACCTCCAGTACTTACTTCCGCACTCGAACATCATGTTCCTCTTTGCGTTGCCCCGCAGGAACGCCTCGGTCATGAACGCGGCGCTGGCGCAGCACGACCGCCTGGTGCGGGCCACCATGGCGGCCTGCTGCGGGTACGAGGTGAGCCGCCGCAGGGCCGTACCTGCCGTGCCCGTTGCACCAGTGCCGTACTTGACAGTGCCGTAGCCGCGGAGGACTGCGCGCTGAGCACGGGGCCGCTGACGCTGGGCGCAGGCGACGTCTGCGGCGTGACGATATGGTCAGGCGCGATACGGGGCCCAGCAGCGCCGGCCAAGCATGCAGCTGTTTTGTACGCACACATCCAAGTCAGACTTGCAATTTCATGCACCTCCCTTCAGGTTGCAACAGAGGGCGACGCCTTCCTGGTGGCCTTCCACGAGGCGGCGGATGCAGCGCGGTGGTGCATCATGCTGCAGGCGGGTGCATGACTGGCGTGTGGCAGGGCTGTGCCCACCAGCGTGTGCGTAGGTAGTAGCGGTGGAGGCAAGTGGGGCATGTGCCGTGGAATGGCTTCCAGTACCTACCTTGCACCCAAAGTCTGCAAGCTCCAGCATGCTGCCCCTCACACGTCTATTCTCCGCCCCGCCACTCCGGCCCCCATCCCCTTCTCGCCGCAGTCCGCTCTGCTGCAGGTGCCGTGGCCCCCGGAGCTGCTGGAGCACCCCCGCTGCCGCCCACGCCCCCTGGTGCCCGTGGGCCTGCCGGCCGGCCCCAGCCCCGCGCCCAGCCCCCGGCACGCCGCGCGCCCCTCCGCCGCATCCTCCACCCCGCGCCACGGCATCACCGCCGCAGCTGCAACCACCGCAACCACGCCACCACAGCCGCACCTACCGCCAACGTCGGTTGCGGCGGCTGACCAGCTGCTGGTGCTCTTCCGGGGGCTGTCGGTGCGGTGCGGCGTGGCCACGGGCGTGCCCGCCACCATCCGCGAGCACCCGCTCACGCGGCGCATGCAGTACACGGGCACGCTGCTGCGGCTGGCCACCAGCATCGCGGACTCCGGGTCGGGCGGGCAGGTGAGGGCCGGGCCGGGGCGGTCCGAATGGCATCATGGCATCCTGGTGTGGCGTCACAGGCGCTGGAGAGGGATGGGGGCGAGTTGGTGTGAGTTGGGCGGAACCTCCTACGGCATGCCCCCTCCTCTCCTCGCGACGCACATGCGCCCTACCGCCCGTACTGCTCACCCGCCCTCCCGCTCCGTCCGGCCAGGTGCTGGTGGAGCCGCTGACGTTCAAGGCGCTGCACCGCTGCCTGGACTCGCTGGCGGTGGCGGAGGCGGAGCTGGCGGCGCTGCTGTCAGGTGAGGGCAGGAAGACCTATGGTGGTGGGGAGGGGCTTGCCGGCGCAAAGTACTGATGGTGTACAGATTGAAACCAACATTGTCCACCCCACCTGTGTGGTCGTGGCGAGGGGAAGGGCTTGTTCAGCAGTGGGTTGACGCGCAGTTTGTCGAGGACGCCAAGGCATGCATCGCCATTACCCGATAACGGCAACACCTCCCTGGTCCGATGTTGCAAGGCTCCTCTCATATTGCGCTATTGCACAGAGCGCTACGGCATTTGTAAGTGGATGCGGATTGTGGACGGTACCTGACTCTGCCTGCCTAACACCGCGCCTGCTCCCTCCCCCGCCCCTGCAGCGGCCCTGTCGCCCGCGCCCGGCACCCCCAACGGCACCTCCTCGCTCAACGGCTCCCCCGACACGCGCAGCCTGCCCCTGCCGCTGCGCCGCGCTCACGCAGCCCAGGCCCAGGCGCTGCACCCCGCCGCGCACTCGCAGCCGCTGTCCACGCTGCGCCGCCCGGCGGCATCCCCGCGCCACAGCCGGGGCCCGCACCCTGCTCCTGCCCGGCCCTCTACCGTCCCGGAGCTGACCGACGCAGCGGCGGGCGACACGCGGCTGGAGGGGGCTGCCGCTGCTGCCCGGGCCTCAGCCCCCGGCCGCAGCGCCTCCACCCACCCAGCAACCGCAGGCAGTGCAGCAGGCGGAGCAACAGGAGCGGGGTTAGTGGGGGACGCGCCAGGAGCGGCAGCGGTGGGGGAGCCGACCAGTTCCAGGCCATCTGCGACGCCCTCGTTGACAGGCGGTGGCGGGGGCTTGGGGCGGGCGGAGGACGCACCAGGGGCCGGAGAGGCACGCCAGCGCACGTCCAAGCCAACAGGGGCTGCCGCGCAGGCCAGGCCTGCCTCGGGCAGGTTGGGTGGCGCGTCTGCGGCGGCGGCGGCGGCGGCTGTAACCTCAGCGGGCGATGGAAGAGCGGTTCCGGAGCCGGGGGCCAGCAGCGGCGCTACCGGCGCGCATGCACCCTCCTTGCAGTCTCCCGGGTCCTCCTCCGCGCAGACCCACCCGCCGCTGTACTCTTTCACAGGTGAGGCGGCCGATGACCAACGCTGACCATGCCGGATGCCGCCATGGCTCCGGCTGGAGCCGTGCTAGAGGCCAGTGCACGAAGGGTGTGCTTTGCCCTGGGACTCATCTATTCATTTGTATTACATTGAACAGCAAACGCTATAGCGCCCACAGCGGCAACGTGCTGCATGTTGCCATGTACCTGCAGGCACGGCCGTAGCGGGCTTTTCGCAGGACTCCGGCGGCGGCGGTCCCTCCGGGTCAAACTCCCAGCAGCACCTATACCAAGCCGCGTACCACATACACAGCCACAGCTTTGCACAACAACAGCAGCTGCAACATCACCACCAACAGCAGCAGCAGCAGCAACTTTCACAGCCTCCGACCGGCTATCCGCAGGTTCCGCCAAGCTTCCAGCAGCTGGCCGCGCTACAGGTCCAGGCGCAGACGCAGCTGCAGATTGCGCAGGTGCAGGCGATGCTAGCGTACGGCGGGGCGTACGCCTCGCAGCTTGCAGGACAGGCGCCGTACAGGCACATGGGTTCGAGCGGCCCGGCTGCAGGTATGTAGCACCCTGGTTCCATCCATGCGTAGCCTGTCGCGGTGTTGGCACAGAGCTACTTTCCCAGCAGGAACGCAAGTTAGACCAACACGTTGAACCCGCATGCCTGGTCCATGCGGCTGGCATCCCGTCCGCCACGCTCCGCGCCCGCCCACCTGGGCCTGTGCCCCACACCCAGGGGAGCCCCTCTGCTCACACCTGGCTTCCTGCCCTAGCTTCATCCGAGTATCCCCTTTTTACGCACGCTCCGTCAAATGACACTGCCACACGTGACTCTCCATCGTCCCCACCCAGCCAGTGGGAAACGCCCCGTGCCTCTGCAACCGCCGCCCGGCACCCTCCCTTGCAGGCTCGTCGGCGCCCATTGGCGGCCCGCACCCGCCCCTGCTGGCGTCCCCGGCCTCCGCTCCTGGGGGCCCCTACCCCTCCGGCGGCGGCGGCGGCCCCTTCCTGCTGCCCCCGCCCCCGCCCCCGCCCCCGCCCAGCGCGCTGCTGGGGCTGTACGCCAAGGCCACGGCCATGGAGGCGCCCAACGCGGAGGCCGGAGGCCCCACGGGATCTCCCCACAAACAAGGTGCGACCAGTTTGGAGCTGTCTTGAAAGCATGCTGGGGGACATCTGGCTTTGGCCCTTTGCCGACGAGGTCCGTGGGGTCCGCTTCCAGGCAACCCTGTCACCTGGACATGCCCGCTGTTATGCCTCCAGGGGACGACGGGGCGGTTGGCCATCATCACAGCCCGCACCAGTTGCTGCACTCCCAAGGCCTGTCGGCGCCCGCCGGCGGCGGAGGCCCGCCACCCCCGGCCGCCACGCCCAGCCTGTCCCGCCTGCCCACCCTGCCCGAGGTGGCCGAGCTCAACTCCATGCTGACGTCCGACCCCCCGGCCAGCCCCAGCAGCCTACTATCCCAGGCACGCCGCTCCATGGACGCGGCCCGAGCGCTTCAACTGCAACAGCACCAGCAGCAGCAGCAGTTACTTAGCTCCACGCACTCCCAGGACCCACTGCATTCCTCCCTTTTGCTCAGCTCTGGTAGTATGGTCGTCCGTGGCGGTGTTGCCGTTGCGAGCGACTCCGGTGCAGTACACCCCGCCTCCTCCGCCGCCTCCGCCGCCGCCAGCAGCAGCGGCGGCGGTGGCAGCCACACTGCGCGTGGCCTGCTGCTGGGCCAGCGGGGCTCTGGTCCCTCCTCGCACCCTCAGGACAGGCAGGCCGCCGGCGCCGCAGCAGGGTCGGCGGCAGACGGAAGGCGCAGCCCCACTGCTGCTAGCAGCATCGGCAACGCCAGTGGTCGCCGGGCGTGGCAGCAGCAGGAGCAACATGGCAGCAGCAGTGAGGGGCTGGCGGCCATGCTGCTAGACGCACCAGAGGCCAGCCCCCAGGCGGACCACCGCCCGCAAGGACACCAAAGTCAGCACGAGGCGGGCTCAGCTGGAGGGCAGCAGGGGCACCTTGTCACGAGCCCTCGGGTGGACGGGACCTCGGGGCCGCTGGCCCGGGGCCGCATGAAGCGCGCATCCACGGGCTCCCTGGCGGGCGACTCGGCGCACACCAGCGCCCCCGGATCAGCCTCGGCCTCGGCGTGGGTGGCGGAGCGGCAGAGCGCCAGCAGCGGCGGTGGGGCCGGCGGCGGCGGCGGCCGCCGCCGCAGCGGCAGCGGCAGCACAGGTGCACAGCGCGCAGCGCTTGCGGAGGACGCGCGGGCAGCGGTGCCGGCGGCGGCAGCGGCAGTGGCAGCGGCAGCGGCGCCGCTTGGGACGGTGTTGGAGGTGGAGGGGTTGGCCAGTGGGGAGGCTACCGGTACGGCGGATACCGCGGCGGTTTCAAATCTGCCTGCTTCGAACGCTAATCCATTTCCAGGACAGGAGCAGCAGCAGCAGCATAAGGGTCAGGCCGCCGCAGCTGCCGTGTCAGGGACCCAGTCGGCCGCATCCTTATCCGGCACAGCGCATACGCCGCACAGCCCACAGCCCTCCCAGCAGCCCTCTCCCCCGCCCCCGACCGCCGCTGCCGCCCTTGCCCCACGCGCTCCCGCTCACCTGACTGCCTCCTCCACCGCCACCACGCTGTCGTCGCTGGCAACCGCCGAGGCGCTCCCCTTGACCGACCCGCCTTCGCGAATGCCCTCACGACAGCAGTCCTTGCGGCATTCCGAAGCACAGCCAAAGCGCCAGTACGCCGCGCAGCTGCCCCACCAGCAGGAGCGAGAGCCCGTACCACACAGCCACAGCCACAGCAGTCCGGGGCTTGTGACCGCCGCCTCAAACTCTGGTGCAACCCCAGGATCCGCAGTGGGCAACAGCGGGTCCGGATCCACCACCTCCCTGCCCTCGTTCGCCTTGGGCACACAAGCAGCCCTGGCAGCGGCGGCCAGCTCTCCAGCCGCCGCGGCCGCATCGCCCAAGGGCCATGGCAAGAACGATGACCCCTCGGGGGAAGCCTCTGGAGACGTCGTCGCAGGTACAGCAGGTGCCACGGGGCCGTCCCGGGAGCTGCTGGCCCGCCGTGGCGTTGGGCCCTCCGCCACGAGGCCTGACCAGCGGACGCCTCGGGCTTTCCAGACGCAGCCGGTGCAGGAGGAGCGGCAGCTGCAGCAGAGGCAGCAGCCGGAACCGGGAGAGGAGCCTGGGGACGAGGGGGACGAGCTGGTGCAGAGCCTGCCACCTCCTGCAACCTTGCACCGCCGGCCATTCGCCCCGCCGTCGTCGGGCAAAGGCGTTGCTGCCTCAGATGTAACGGTGCCCCCGCCGGCGCATGCGCAACCACCCGGCCAGCAACCGCCAACCGCCCCGGCATCCGGGCCCCCGACCGACCCACGGACTGCCCTCCCGCACCCTTCTAGCAGCACCGCCGCCGCCGCCCTCGCCGCCGCCTCTCAGGCACCGTTCGCCCTACCGCCTGACCCCCACAGCGCCACACTCCACACCGCCATCGCCGCCGCTGCCGCCCAGGCCATGTTCGCCGCCGCTGCAGCCGCCCGGGCCTCCGTCGGCTCCAGCGGCGGCTCCACTGCCGAGGCCTTCACTTCCGGCGCCGCCGCCGCATCGGGAACCTGTATTGTCGTGTCAGTGACGGGGGGTTTTGGGACCTTGGACTCCTCGTCCAGCACCTTGGGGCGAACGGGAGAGCGGCAGCGGCTGATGGCCGGCGGAGAGGCCAGCGGCGGCACCAGCGGCGTGCAGAGGCCCGGGTCGCTGCGTGCGCTGGCGCCGCTGCTGCTGGCCACCGCTGACGACTTGGTGGCCTCGGCAAGCGAGGCCTCCAGCCCCGCCTCCCCGTCCGTCGCGCTGCACAGCCCCGGCAACAGCAGCAGGTGCGCGCGTGTCAGGGCTTGGAAGCGTGTCCGTGTACCACACTTGCAGGCGGCTTGCCGTACGACTGCAGCGCAGAAACTCCAACAATTTGCAACGTATGTCAACTGCTACTGTGCAACGTATGTCAACTGCTACTGTGCCCAGACTGCCTCAAAGCTGCCTCCTCGGAGTGCTGTCCTGTCTTGGCCCCGCCGCTCAGCAGCCGTCACCTGCTACGCCAGAATGCAATGGGGCTCCTCACCCTCCCCGCCGCCCGCACCGTCCCACCCTTGCCGCACCTCCCCAGGCGCAACGTGCAGCCCTCGGCGCTGACGGCTGCCCTGCGTGCCTCCAGCACCGGCGTGGCGCCCGCGGCCGCCCCCACCAGCGGCACAGCCGCCACCGCCAGCAGCACCACAGGCAGCGCCCTGGTAGCCGCAAGGGCCCTCCTGGGGGGCCTGGCAGCGCAGCTCCCACACCACCACCACCACCACCCACTGTCGCCGCCGGTGGCGGCAGCCGGCGATGCCGACACCGCGCCTGCCGGCACGTCCAGCAGCTCGACCATCGCGCCCGTGCCTGCGCAGCCGGCTGTGCCTGGGGGCTCTCCCCTGTCGAGGAGCTCCGCCTCCCACGCCGCACCTGCTCCAGCAGGAGCTGCCGTTGATGGTGCCCCCGCTCGCGTAGGTCGCGGCACGTTGGCTGCGGCAGATCCTGCGTTGCAACCAGAACAGCAGCAGCAGCAGCAGCAAGTGAGGCCCCGAGGCCCTGGGCCTGTGGCTGAGGGCACGGGCGACCCAGGGGGCCCTGACGACCGCAGGGCGTACGACCCGGCGGCGTTGGATGCAGCTGGGTCGGCAGCAGCGGGAGCGGTAGCAGCGGCGGGCGCAGCTGTCGCTGCTGGTTTCGTGCGCGAGGCCGACGTTGGCCTATGGCACGGTGACACAGCAATTCTGCCGGCGGCGGCCGTTGTGGACGTTGCTGCCAGCCGCCAAACGGAGGATGCACCGGAGCCCCATCAGCTGCTGCACGGGCACAATGACACCTTGAGTGCGGGGGTTCCCGCCACCTTCGCCATCCACACGCCTCCGGCCTTGACCGGCATCCCGGACTCCCTGCTGCTCAGCCGTCCCTCCAGCGTGGCGTCCACGCAACACGGCAGGTTGCGGGCCGGGGGTATCCTGGGGCTGGTCGCCGACGTGGTGGGAGGCGCGACAACTGCATTCTCGGAGCAAACCGCGCAGCAGCAGCACGATCCAACGCAGCCTCCATATGATGGCAGCCACGAACAGGAGCCCCACCACCAACAGCAGCAGCAGCGGCGGTGGCAAGAGGAGGGGGTCCCGCAGCCAGATGGAAGGGGGCCTCCTGGCGTCGCAGTGGGCCCGGACGCAGCCGGTAACGATGGCGCCAGCGACTCCGTACCAGGCAGCAGCAGCAACGGCGGCGGCGGCGGCGGCATCACCACCTCACGTAGCCCGCAGTCTGTCTCCGTTCCGGTCTCCGCCATTGCCGCTACTGGTCTTTCTCCGACGTTCGGCCAACAGTCCCCATTGCAGGCTGCGGGCGAGGACGGCACGTCGGCTCCTGCGTACGCAGCGTATGCCCAACTGCAACCTCCACACTCCTTTGCGCTGCCGAGGCCGCACCTCCCAGTGCATGACTCGCTCGCGACCCTTGCCACGCCCCAAGGCGGCTTCGGGCACGCCGCTCAGCCACACCCACGGGACGCAGCGCCGCTCCTGCTTCGCGCCCCTGCAGCCCAAGCCGCGCCCGCCCCGGCGGCATGGGCGGGCCCCTCTGTACCTCCCCCGGTGCTGCGCAGCCGGTCCCGCATCGGCATGGCCGCTATGGCCATGGCATCAGGGCCGGCACACGCGGGGGGCCCAGGCGCGGGAGCGCCGGCGCCGCAGCAGCCGGGCGATGCACCCGGCCCGCTGCAGCCGGGGCACGTGTCTGCGGGGCACGGGCATCTGGACAACGTGGCAGCTGCCGGTGGCGTCCCATGGGTCGCTGGGCACGTGCCCAGCCAGGCAATGCTGCAGCAGCAGCTGGCTGCGGCAGCGGCGCTCGGGCGTGGGCCTTACGCGGCGCACGCTGAGGAGTCCACCTTCGGGCGTCGGAGCTTGTCAGGTGGGCAGGCGGGCGGCTTAGGCAGTGCCTCGCGCACCGGTGGATGTGGGTTTGCTGTACGACAATGCCCTGCTGGTGCTCTGCGTTCTGCGTTCTTGAAATGACAATATTTTGGCCTCCGCATATATGGTCCTGGTCTGCTTTTGCCATTATGCGGTACCCTGCATGCAACCTGACACACATTGCGTCCCGTTTGTCTCCCGTGCCTGCAGTGGAAGACAACCTAACGTATGGCAATGCACCCGAGGCTGGCCTCATGATGCCCGGCAGCTGCCACCCGCCACCGCTACACGCGCTTGTGGCAGCAGGAGCGGCAGCGCCCACTCCCGCGCCGCTCCTGCGCCGCCCTCGATCGCAGCAGCAGGTTCAGTTCCAACTGCCTGCGCAGCCGCACCCCCACCCCCATCAACGACAGCAGGAGCAGCTCATGCAGGCTCGCTCCACACACCTCACGTCCCTGCGCAGCGGCAGCGCTAGCAGTGGCACTGGCGGCGTCGGCGCCGGCTCTCCACTGGCGGCGTCACCGCCAGCGGCTGTTTTGCACATGGCGGCGGCCCGCCGCCGCCGGTCGCTGCGTCGTTCTGCTACGTTCAGTCCGATGGACATGCAGTACAAGCTGCGTGCCAAGTCTGACGCAATTTACAGCGCCGCAACCAGCCCGACTCACATTCGGGCGTTGCTGGGGGCAGCGGCGGCCACCTGGAGCATGTCCGGGGGGGAGGCGGAGGGGTGGCCGGCGGCAGGCGGTGGCGGCAGCGGCAGCGGCACGGATGGGGGTGTAACCCAAATGAGTGTGCTGGGGCCTGGCCCGGCAGGCTTCGCGGGCCCCGCCCCCCACAGGCGGGCCATGCGGCGGCTGCGGACTGCCCTGCCCACCGTCCACTCCAACACCACGCTGGTAAGGAGGTGCCTGGGGCGCGCAATGCCACCGCAGAAACAATAGAGCGATGCATGGTGAGCCTGGTGTCTGCAACGTGCACCGCTGCATGGAACAGTGCACTGGATTGCCAACAGGGAGGCACACCATTACCTGCGCTTGTCGTTTTGCAACCTCGATCGCAGCAAATGGCGGACGACAGCCGGCGCCACCGGTCTGGCCAGGGCCAGGGCGCCAGCGAGGGCAGCGGCCCGCGCCGGTCTGCTGACAGCGGCAGCGGCAGCGAGGGCACAGGCGACAGCGGAGGCGGGAGTCGAGGCTCTGGGGAGCAGGCTGGCGGTGTGCCCGTTCCGCCTGGCGCGGTGGCTTTCAGCCTCAGCCACCACAACTCCTCAGACGGCAACGGTAGGGCCATTCAGTCCATACACGTGAACTATGGACACGGCCACGGTGGTGCCGTATGCGGCGTGCAAATACTGCCGTGGGCCTTGGCAGTTATGCCTCTCATGGGTTGGAGACATACACGCGTATACCCATCATCATTGCAGCGTCGTGATTGGCCCAGCCATTGGCCTCTTTCCGTTCCCGACTCGTTCCTGACGCGTTACGCCTGACCTCCTTGCACCCTGTCCCGCGTGCTCCCACACCACACCACGCAGCGAGCCCTGCCTCGCCAAGCGGCCTAGACTCGTGGCTGCCCGTCACGTCCGGCAGCAGCAACGTGGGCAGTGCCGCTGTGAACGCGCTGGGGCAAGGGGGCGCCGGGTCAGGAGAGGCCGCTGCCGGTGCGGCAACAGCGCAGCCCATACCGACGCAGGTAAGGTGGAGACAGGGACCGCAACAAGCCCCAAGCCAAGACTCGAACGACAAACACGCTAGCGGTCTTGCATTTGAGGTCATACAAGTGGCTTCCAACTGCACCATTCACGTACTTGGTTGACTGTGTGGCGACATCGGTGCGAGATTAAGCTGTCGTAAGCACCGCTATGGCGTTCACGAGCATCGCGATGTGGAAAGCACAACAGCACAGGTCGGAAGAAGCAAAATGCACGCTAGCGCTTTTGCATGCACACCGCTCCCGTACGGCTGGTTCATTTAGTACGTAAGCTACACACACGACACTAACACATGCACCAGGCTGCCATGGGCTCTGCGGTTGCCCATCCGGCAACTCCTTCCCTTGCCTGCACCAACCCGCCCCGCTGGTCCTCCCCCTCCTCCCAGCCGCCTGACTCGTTGGGCGCCGTGCTGACCGCCAGCTTCGGCTCCAGCGGCGGCGGCGTGCCGCTGCTCGCCTCCGCCCCCACCAGCACCTACGCGGCCGCGGGCGTGGCGGTGGGTTCGGCAGGGCACCACAGCCAGGGCCAGGGGCAGGGGCAGGCGTACGGCGGGGGCGTGAGGCTCAGCCGGGCCCGGCACCGGCTGGCCGCCAACAGCAGGGGCCGCAAGCAGCTGGGTCCTGCGGTCATTGGAGTGCATTCGGGGGAGGGACGTGCTGGACGTGAGGGTTCTGTATCTACGGAGGATGGGGAGGAGAGTGCGGAGGACGAGGAGAGCGGGGAGGAGCAGGCGGAGGAGGCTGGGTCTCAGCCGCAGGGCCATGCCATCCGCGGGCCGATGGCTGCTACTGTGGGGCACGGCGCGCTGGGCCCCCTGGCATGGGCGTCCAGGGTCCGCATGGGGTCGGGGGTAGCGCTGCCCATGCCGGGTGGTGCTGGTAGTGGTGCAGGTACGGACACGTACACGGGCAGCTCCTCCAACGCCCTGCACTCCGCCGGGGTGACAAGCGGGACCGTGCATCAGAGCAGCGGCAGCAACGCCGCAGCGCCGGGGCACGGGGCCGGCGGCAGTGAGCACATAGGGACGCTGAGCGGCCCAGCGCCGGGGGCGGCGGCGGGGGTGGCGGTGGGCGCAGCAGCGCAGCGCAGCAGCTACTACGGGCCTGCGCGCCCACCGTCAGCCGCCGGAAGCACTGCCGCTGCATCAGGTCAGCGGCCGTCTGCCCATTTCCCACCGCAGCCGCTCCCCGGCCACTACCAGCAGCACCACCACCACCACCAGGCCGACTGGCGCAGGAGCAGCGGCAGCGGCAGGAGCAGCGGTGGGCCCACCCCGCTAGCTGCCCCCGCCGCCCTCCCTGCAGCAGCAGCAGCAGCAGCGGCAGCAGTAGCACCTCCAGGTGGAGCATGGCAGCGGCGGTCCGCGAGCGGCAGCGGCAGCGGCACCCGCCACACCGCAGGGCAGCCGCCGCACGGAGCCCCCGCCGCCGATGCACGGACGAGTGACGGCGGCGCGGCGGGCATGCTGCCGCCCTCGCCGCTGCGCCGCTCGAGCGGCTTCTCATCGTCCTTCTACCCGTACGCTGGACAGGGCCCGGTACCGCACCTCTCCCAGTACTACGGCTCTTCCGTACAGGGGCAACAGCCGCCCGTCCTGCAGCAGGCACATGGCGGCAGCTTCATGTACGGGCATAGCTCCACACCTTACGGCAGCATGTACGGCTGGGCAGGACCAGGGTCAGTTGGCCCGGGTGTAGGTTATGCGGGCAGTGCGACAACGAACAGCAGTGGGATGGTGGTCATGATGGGCCCGCAGGGTCCAGCTGCTTCTGCTTCGGCTGCTGCTGGTGGTGGTGGGAGCACTGGTGCGGGTCTCATGCTGGGAGGTGGAACGGGCAGTGCGGTCTATCCGTTCGCCTACAACCCTGTGTTCGACGGCCGCAGCTCTGGCGGCACATTCGGCCGCCGGTCCATGTTCTCGACCCCCAGTACGAGCGTCCCTGCGACAGACGGCTGGCCGATGGCGTGGTTGTACGGCAGTGGCATGTGGCCATACGCGGCAGCATACGGCAGCGTTGCAGGAGCCCCGTCGGGCGGGGGGGCGTCTGGTGCGGGCCAGGGCCAGGGCCACGGGCTGATGCTGGGCCCGTCTAGATCTTTCAGGCAAGGCGGGGGCGCGGGGCCAGGGGCAGGGAGCGCAATGTGGAGTGCAGGACCCAGTCCCGGTCTTTCCGCTGGGTCGGGGGGCGTAGGTGCTTACATGCCTGTGGCATATGCCGGGGCTGGCGGCGGTGCTGGCGGAGGTGGCGGGGGCGCCAGCGGAAGCTACTACTCGGCGTCGGTCCCGGGCAGCGGCAGCTTCATGGGCCTTGCAGCGGCGGCACTGGCAGCAGGCCTCGGTGGCCCCGGCGGCGGCACGGGAGGCACGGGCACCGGCAGCGGCGCCACCGGCGGCAGCGCTGGCAGCGGAATACCGCCGGGGCAGCTGGCGTGGCCCCCGGGCGCCGCGCATCCCGCAGCGCTGCCTCCGCCGGGGTTGTACGGCCTCCAGGGGCCGCTGGCGGGCGGCATTGGAGGGCTGCATGGGGTGGTGGGCGCCCCTGTGCTGGATGTGGACGTCGGCGGGCGGCTGGACCCGGAGAGGTGCAACCCGGCGGCCAAGGAGGCGCGGGAGATTGCAGAGGTGGGGACAGTGAAGGTGGTTGCCGTATGAATGTTGTCGATGAATGTTGTCTGCTGTATCTCGCACGTACAAACAAGGTACGCGGCTGTGAGAGCCGTTTCTCGATGTCATTTTACTGGACGGGCCAAACCTGTCCTCCGACTCCTGTGATCGCTCTCCCCTCCTGCATTGCGCAGAGCTACAGCACGCTCATGATCAGGGCCCGCGCACCCCGGGTCAGCATGCCCGGCACGATGCCGCCACCATCCGCTGCCGCCACTGCGCCGCCGCCGCCGCCGCCGGGCTCCGCGACCGCCGGCAGCGCAGCACAGTCCGTCACCGTGTCCCGCTCCGACCTGCTCCCGCGGGAAAGCGGCAACGGCAACGATGCCCATGCTGCGACCCTCAGGCAGCAGCCCGGCTTCCGCGGTAGCGCAAACGGTGCTGGTCCATCGTCCATTGAGTTCCAGGTGTCCCCAGGAGCCGCTGCCATCGCCAGCAGCGGAGGCGGCGGCGGCGGCCTGGCCCTGTTGCAGTCCCTCCGCCAGGCCAGCCAGGCCCTGCTTGACCCCATCCGCCGGGCCATGAGCGCCAAGCACATGCACCTGCTGCCCCCGCCACCGCCCTCCGCCACCACGGGGGAGTCCACCGCCACCGGCATGCTCCCGGCCAGCGGCCACACACCACGCATCCGCGCCGCGGCCACCGACGCCGGCTACGCCAGGCAGTCGGTGGACGGCAGCAGCGGAGCCGTCGGCAGCGTCGTCCCCAGTCGCCTGATGGCTACGCACACCGCCGCGCTCTCCCACTACGCCCGAAGCGCCGCCGGCGGCGGGGCGACGGACTACGGCGGCAGCGGCCCCTTCGACGCGTCGGGCCCGTACGACATCGACACGCCTGATCCGGAAGCCGCCGCTGCTGCTGCCGCTGCTGCCGCTACCGCCGCCGCCACCTCCGGCACGGCGGCGGCGGGCGGCCTGGATGGCTGCGAGGCTGGCCGGTCGCACATCACGGTGGTGGTGGTGGACATGGGGGTGCACCGCCTCAAGATGCTGAGCGCGGAGATCCACGAGCTGTACCACGGCGTGCAGCTGGTGCAGCTGCTGCCGTCGCACCTCCGGTCGCGGGCCGCCTACCTGCCGCCGCTGGGCACGCAGGCGCAGCTCAGCATGGGCTACCTGGACGCGCCAGGGGCCGCCAGGGTACGTGCCATGCGTTCTCCTCTGAGGAAACACCAGCATTGAGCGTTTCAAATGGCTCACATCTGCGCCTTCGCACGACAGCAAGATGCCGGCACAGGAGTTTGGGCTATCTCCGAGATGCCGTTCTTTGCACTACGAGCTTGCGGCTGCCCTTTCGTTGCCCTGCAACGCGGCTCTGGAGTCATTACCCCTGACGTGTGCCATGCCATGCCATGCCTTGGTGTCCCAACCCCACGCCCCTGGTCCCCAGGCGCTGTACCCGGCGCCCTGCCCCGCCGCCCCGCTGCCGCTGCCCAGCGTGGCCCTGGTGTTCATCAAGCCGGAGGGCTACGGCACCCTGTGCAGCGCCAGCCAGGTGTGCCGCACGTTTGCTGCAACACGGAACACAACATTGGTGCACCAAGGTCATGCACCGATTGCGCACCGTACCGTATTCCGTCAATTCTCTGTTGTGCTGCGTCTCGCGGCATTCTCCTGCTGCACCTGCCGTGGCTTGTGCCGTGGCGGCGCGTGTGTCCCTCGTCCACACCCCCTCCAGGCGTTGGCTGCTCATCCCTGGCGCACTCTTTTCTTGGCCACACCATGGGATACAGTTTGCCACCCCCTCCGCAGCAAGACTCCTGCTGGCTCAACCGCGGCGGTGCACCCTACATGCTGACAGATGGACATGGTGCAGTGCAGCACACCAACCCCATCTCATGCCCTTCTGTGTGCCCCGCGCTCCCTCGTCACCCACCCACCCGCCCACCGCCCAGATGGTGGCCGAGGCCTCGCTTGCGGTGTTCAACGCGGTGGTGCGGGACGTGCTGGCGGCGTGCGGCGTGTACGAGTGCCAGGAGTACGAGGGCACCTTCATGCTGGCGGCGCCCAGCACGCGGGCGGCGGTGGAGGCGGCGCTGGCGCTGCAGGTGGGCGGTTGGGGGGCGGTTGAGGGCGGCGTCCGGAGATGACCTGCCCCGTTATGGGATGGTGAAGGAAGATGCCGTCTAGCGAAGGAACGTGACGCTATCTGGAGGCCTGAAGCGTGCTACGCAAGCCGCAGTTGACACTGGAGCAGTGTGGGTGCCGCATAATGCCAAGCATGGGAAGACGGGAGATGCTGCCGGGGTCTGCGGACCAGCACCGACGCCCCGCCGTTGTTCCTCCGCCCCTGCCCCAGGACTGGCTCATGGCAGCAGATTGGCCCACCGATCTGCTGGACTTCGACGCCTGCCGCGAGGAGCACTCCCCTGGCGGAACGCTGCTGTTCCGGTACGTGCTGGTCGTGAAGTCCCTTACGACACGCGACTCTGTATGACACACCGTGTGCTGCAATTGCTGTGCGGCCAACGTCACATCACCACCTGTATCGGTGCACCTGAACGCGGACCACACTTGCCGCTAACCATACTTGCCCCTGCAACCCGGCAATCCCTTGCCCCCCGTCTGGTGCCCCCCACACCTGTCGTCCTACCGCCTAACCCCCACACCTGCACCCATATCCCGGCACGAAGCTCCTCCCGCCACAGCCCTCACCCTCTCGCTGCCCCGTCCTTGCCCTGCCCCCAGCGGCATGCGCCCCAAGATCGGCATCTACGACGGCGTGCCGCTCAGCGTGGTGCCGCACGCGACTACGGGCCGGGCGGACTACTTCGGGGCGGTGGTCAACAGGGCGGCGCGCCTCATGGCGGTGGCGCAAGGCGGCCAGGTGGGCGGGGCCGGGGCCGGCGGGCGGGGGCTTGGGCGGCGGGTGAGGGTGTGGCGGGTTGAGGGATGGGCGAGTGTCTGCTGGTGGTGGACACAGTCAACCTGTGCGTGCAGGTGGGGGCACGTGGGCTAAGGTTGGGAGGGCGCGTGCCGAAACGACGCGGCACGCGGGAGCAAGGACACCAGTCTGCGGTGCTTAGGAGGGGGCGCTTACCTGTAGCTCTTAGGCGAAGCACTTGTTGCTTGGCAGAAGCAAGTACTTGCACAGTTCCATGACTTTGGACTGGTTGGGGTGTGCAGGTGCTGCTGCCGCGCAATAACGCCGCCCAGCTGGCGGAGGAGTGGCGGGCGGAGGCGGCGGAGCAGCAGCACTGGTACGAGCGCGCCGGCTCGCTGAACGACCTGGCCTCGGGCGTGTCGTCCAACATCACCACGCTGCGCCTCAGCCGCAACCCCTCCTCCATCCACAGCAACGTGGCGCTCATGATGGCGGCCGCGCCCTCCTCCACGCTGGGGACGCACTCGGCGCACCTGCCCTCAGGACACACCAGCGGCCATATCCCCGCAGTACCCACGGGGGCCGCCGCCGCCACCGCCCCATCCGGCGGTCAGGTGTACGGCAGCGTGCACGGCGGGCACAGCCACGTGGCGGGCGGCGTCGGAGGGTCAGGGACGTACCCTGCAACGGTAGGGCCCGGCGGCGCGCGCAGCGGCGCCGTGGTGCCCAGCGGCATCAGCGGCGACCCGGGCACAAACTGCAGTACTGTGGGATCCTCGGCAGGCGCGACCGTGTACGGTGGGCATGTGGGGGGTGAAGGAAGCAACGCGGAGGTTGCAGGGCTGCCGCTGGGTACGATGGCGGTGGGGAACCGGTCAAGGGAGTTCTCTTCGCATGCAGAGTACCTGCAGCAGCAGCAGCAGTTGTTCCACCAGCAGCACCTGCAGCAACAACAGCAGCTGCTGGCGCAGCAGCATGGGCAGCAGCAGCTGCTGCTGCAGGGTGGCAGCGGCACCGGCACCGGCAGCAGCGCGCCAGGCAGCCACGTGCCGCATTCGGGCATGTCCAGCAGGCCGCCGACCGGCTCGGGCTCCACTGCGGTGTTGGGGCCTGCCCACGAGGGAGCCACGGCGGCGGCTGGCTCCGGCCGGCCGCCACACAGGCGCAGCGGCCAGAACATGAGCGCTGCGCTCCCGCTGCCGCCGCAGCAGCAGCCGGCGGTACAGCAGCCCCAGCGAGATGCGAGCCCCTTCGCCGCCGCAGCTGCCGACGCAGCCGCCGCTGGCGCCCAAGCTCCCAGCAATCCACCGCCGCATTCGCCACCGCCGCACCCGCCGGCTCAGCTCTTGACTACCGGCGGCGGCGCCAGCGCGTCCAGCGTCGTCCTCCGGCCCATCGGCGCCGCCACAAACCTCATCATGGCGGCGGCGCGGCAGGCAATGGTGGAGGTGGTGGAGGAGGTGGACGTGATTGACCTGGGCGACTTTCGGCTCAAGGGGCTGCCCATGGTGCAGGGGGTGGCGGCGGTGCAGCTGCGGCGGCTGGCGGCGCGGCTGTTCCGGCCCATGGCCGCACTGGGGGACAAGGCGGCGCTGGTGCGCGTGGGGGCGGGCAAGACGGACACCGCGCCCGTGCGGCTGCTGCTGCCGCACCACACACAGCAGCAGCTGGGAGGGGCGTCCACACGGCCTCCGGGCGGCGCGCGGGCGGGGTCGTGACGCGCTGGGCGAGGGTAGCAGCTTGGGCCCATGGTGTTGGGTCCTCGTTACATGACTGCATGGTGGATGTTGAAGAGGCGCTGAGGAAGTCGACCGCCAGGATGGTAGCGGGGCTTCGGCGGCGGAGGAACGCACGAAGGACAGCACCTACAGCAGGGTAGAATTCATCGCGTTTCGCAGTGCCGTACCACGTGCCGCCCGCTGGACAGGCGAGCCCTTCGACGCAACGCGTGGCAGGCAACGGCACGCCAACGCGGCGTGAGAACGCAGCGCAGGCTAAAGAACACACAATGGAATGGGAAGTGATGAGTTGTGGCGCTAGAATGACTGAAGCCTCGGGAAGCAACGTGACGCTTGGATCATGGCATGTCTACGGAAGGGGCAAGGCGCCGCCGGATACGAGCCATTCGCATGGAGGCTCCCAGCGCCCTTCATCATTGCCAACATGGCACAGCATGGCAGGTAGACCATTGGCGCGCGCTAGACACTATAAGGCAAGCCTCCGGAAGCCGGAGCCGTAGTACTCTATTTGATGACCAGTTCCATTTTGTTCCGCGTACGTAACCTGATTGACAATACGCGTCTCGGTTTGGCGCCCATACCAGTATGTCAGGCCCTGCGGCCTGGTGCTGCAGCCTCTGTCGTACGGGCGGCGCGTCCCTGGGTTGTCCATGCCAAAGCGCACTGCAAGCTGGTGTTTTGGCGTGATGGACATATAGACTACAGTCTGTATGCTAAAATTAGCGCATGGGGTGTAAAGACGTGGTGGAAGGCCGCGATAGGAATCTGCAAATGTGGTTGTGTTGGCTCGGCACCAAGACCATGGCATGTGCTACGGCAGGCGACGTTGCGCAGGAGGGTATCACATTTTAGGCTGAGTTGCGTGGGCGCATTGTGTTTGTGGTATCCGCCGGTGATGTGAAAACCGTTTAACTGAGGTGTGCTGACCGGAGCGCACGTATTGTGCGGGCTCTCAGACGTTTTTGAGCTATGAAGTGGAGCCGTGCGAGCGTGGGCCGGGAGTGACAGGCCTGCGGGAACACAAGGCCCCACCAGCGCAGGCAAGCACCAGCACCAGGTGCACCTGCACCAGCACCACCTAACGCCCAAACCTGGTGAAGCCCAACCGCAAAAGGGTGCTAGTGGTACGCGGTCAAGAGGCTGGGTCACTATTGTTACTGCACCAGGTGCCTGGGCCCAGCTGGGCCTCCCCTGCCTTCGTCGTCCAACAGACGCAAGGTAGCAACATGCAGTCAGTGTTTTGGTGTGCCAATGAACAACAGACCACCTCCTGTGACGGTGGCCTGATGCGGTTGCATGTTCATCAGCTAGGGGGGACCCCGTGTTCTACAGTACGGCAGGCAAGGCGCGTCACAGCGTCCAGCAGCGTCCTTTTGGTACCGGTGCGGGCGATTGCTAGCTGCACCGTGAGGCTTCATTCGGCTGGAAATTTGGCAGGGGAAGCCCCTGGTTGGCACGGACAACCCCTGTGAGGACTCGCCTTTCCTTCTCACAGTCTCCCATGTTGTTAGCCCAGGCACGCATGCACACTGAGCACCGCACCTGCATACCCCTTGTCTGTAACGCGGAGTGGAGCCAGGCAACTATGCGGGCGTGCACGGCGGCCCAAGGTGCCAGCAGCGGTCCCTACTCCCTAGTGTCTGCTCGTGTTCATGTGGGCGCTGTAGGCTCACGCACTATGGACCCGTGCACGATCGCATAGGTCACTACTGTTGTCGAAAACCAATCGAAAGCTATTGGAGGCTGCACAATCTGTTGACAAGTCCGGACAATTTGGCGAGCCTTTACCGGCCAAAGACCCTGAGCACGAAACCATCTGGGGTGCAGAATGCAAGCAAAAGGCATCCTACAGCAAGACATGACAATTAACCGTAGCACTGTACGCAGTGGACTCCACTGTACCGAAGCCTGCTTCCGACGCAGCGGACGATGGGACAGCCTCGTGGGGCTATGCGGCCTCCCTGTGCTCTGCGCGATAACGGTACGCTCTTGAGGATACGCGCTGTACCCTACAGTAGAACTGTGGGCCAATCTAGCCTGGCATGAAGGCCTGCCAAACTGCGCCACCTCCCCGCCTCGAAGCCGAAGCCCCGAACACCCGCTCTTTAATGCAGTCCCTGCTTCCAGTACCATCGCCCATCCTGTGCTCCCCGTGCAGGCGGCTTTGTGCACATGCACACAAGGCCTACAAGGATGCGCCGTACTGTGGGGCTTGCTCGGTGGAAGTGTCCTTGGGGTCTGCTCATGGCTGCTCCAAGTGCAAAGCGGTAAGCGCGCCATGGCGTGCCTAAGCCTCAGCAAGGCCAGGCTGGTAACCGTTCTGTTAAGGTTTCATAGATCATACGTGGGTAATGCATAAGGATGCTGTGACAACGCTCACATGAACACCCAGCTTTCACGATAACGTGTCCCCAGCCCACACGTGGCTCTTGTGCGGGAGCGTCGCACTTAGAATCGCAACATTGCGCCATGACTCCACAGCCTGCTGTATGTGATGAGGTTTCTTATGCAGAGGCGCGGCATGTCCACATTTGCCTTGTGCAGAAACGCTCCGTGTCCTCCACGGCGTGGGGTACGTCCTTGAGGCCAGGCTGAGGTGTGGCATGAGGCGGCGGGTGTTGATCGACGCGAAGGACGTGGAGTGCCTGGTCATAAACGAGGTCAGCCCTGAGCAGCTACTGCCTTGTTGACATGAGGCCTGGTCACCGGTACCCAGTGCGACCGCGCCATCGTTCAGCGGGGGGCTGGGCGCAGGGCCATGGGTTGGGTTGGCTTGATTCATGCTGTGTACCATCGCCTTGCAGGCCGTCACAAGTACAGACATCCGCTTCAACATGGCACTGGTCATCAGAGGCTCTGGCCGCATGGCGGTTGTGTTCCAGGTGCGTCCAGGGTGCGTCTGTACCCCCTGTGAGCGCGCCGAAAGGCGTAACAGCTTCCATCAGCGTCGGGACATACGAACCGTCCTGCGACGTACGCGCGCGCTGTTGGTGGTCCTGCCGGTGCTATCTATCTAATAGGCACCTTTCATTTAAATTCAGGAATCGCTTCCGCGCCTCGATCAGCTGTTACTGGCGTACCGGATGCTGAGTGGAAGCCGTTAGGTCCGCTGCGCCACGGCCTGAAAGCCAGCCTGAAGCCCTGGTATGCCCCACGCATCAAGGTGGGACCTAACTGCAATCGACTTCTTATTGGTGTTGCATAGTTATGCCTGTGGTTCTGTAGCGAGTCTCGTCTTCTTACCGAACGTTTTCACATTAGCGGCGGTTAATGCATCTGTCGTTCGTCCCCACTAACGCCGAGCCCAAATGGCAGGTGGTATAATACAAATTATACAGGCACTATCACCCTGTTACTGACGAGTCGCATTCTTTCCACCGGTTCATGAGTTGGTCCAGACTCCCTACCAGCGGACTTCCACGCCGCAACAAAATCCGAACTCTTCGCCCGTATGAGCTTAACCTCATTTGTTTTGGGTTAAATGTTTCGGGATAGCTTCATACGGCGAAGCCTTCAAAGCCAAAGTCCTACCCCTACCTACCTTCTCTGATTTCTGAGGCTTCAATGCTCTCCTGTATCTGTCTGGGACCCAGGCATGCATCGCTGTATGCCTTGCAAGTCAAAGATGTGAGTGCTGGCCTGCGGGCGCTGTTTGTATTCCGGTTAGCATGACTTAAGCAGCCGAGCCGAGGCGCGCTTACGACAGTCCAATAATGACAGCACATGTTAAAATCATGCATAAACACTTGTGTCGCGGGTCCTGTGGCGAGAGGGACCTTCCTGTCACCCTCGTCGTCTGGAGATGGAGCGCGTGGCATCTCGTCAACAACCTGCTCGCCGCGCGTGGTGAATGCATTGCAGGATGCTGGAGATTATGAGTCCATATCTACGGGGGGTCGCTTTTCCAGGGGAAGCGAGGAAGCTGGAGCGAGGGAGGTTACACGCGGAGACCCCGGCGAGCGCAAAACAGGTTCGACGATGGTAGACATACCGCCCTCTGGATTGGGCCCCGTGAGAAATTCAATGACGCCACGCGCTGGCATGGTAAGCACCAGCAGCTCGAAGAGCCACGGCGACCTGCCACTGCCTTCCGAAGTGCAGCACGCTGGACGCGACTCGTTTGGGGCCAACACTGGGCGATCCTGGTTTTCAAAAAGCTTAAAAAGTTTCAGCCGCCTCAAGACGGCGCTGAAGAAGCGCACAGTCAGCGGTACACGGGGCGCGCACAACGCCGGCTCCCCCCGCGGCCCGACCGCGGACGACGCCGGGTCTCCGCGCGGCCCCTGCCCAGTGTCCTCGTCCACTACAACACCCAAGGCCGCGAGTGCCGCTGCAGCCGCCTCCCCCACCGCCCGGGACGCCCCACTGCAGCCAGACCCGTCGCGCGGCAGCCCCCGCTTACGTGCCAGCCCGGTCACGTGGGCTCCGAGCGTTGCCATACCCGCCTCTGCCTTGGACGACCATGCCGTGACAGCCGACCGACCCAGCAGGCCCGAAGGACAACCCCACCCTACCCCTCCGTCTCCCACGTCAGCAGCGCCCGCCTCCCCATCCCGTGCACCCTCCGCACAGTGGGGCAGCCGCTGCTCCCCCTCGCGCCTGTCTCCCAGCAGCCTGCGCCCCTCGAGCCCCACCCACCCGAGCCCCACGCATGCCACCCCTGCGCCCCAGCTCCCATACCTCCCCCACTCCAGCGCCGCCCTGGCAGACCGAGACGCAGAGCGCTGCCAGCCAGACGGCGTACGCACGAGCCCCATATACGGTCAGTACCCGCTGTACGGGTGCCCGACAGACGCGCTGATGCACCTGGCGTCCATCCAGGAGGAGACCGCGCTGCAGGCCTCACCGCCCGACAGCGGCCGAGACGCCGCCAACGCAGGTCACACGGACGCTACAGGGTGCGCCGCCGCTGCAGGTGCTGCTCCGGCCTCGCTCGCTGCAGCCGCCGCCAGCACCGCTGCAGCCCCTCCGGCCCTCAAAAAAGCCAACTCGGGCGAAGTAGTGCTGCCGGGCGACCTCGCCGCAGCGCGGCTCTCCCTGCCGGGCGGCTCCATGGGCATGGGGGTGGTCAGCGGCTTCGGCTTCAACGTCAGCGCCCGGCGGCTGCTGGGCCGCCAGCCTGCCGTCTCCTCACCGCTGGGCGCACGAAGCAGCAGCGGCAACGGCAGCGCCGCCGCCGCCGCTCCAGAGGCGCCACACCAGCGTGCCGTCCGCATCGCGCGCGGCGTGCACAGCCCGCACACCTCGAGCCGCGCACTGCTCACGCGCCAGCGCACGCCCTTTGCGCTGCGCCGCACGCCGCCCAACCTGCCCAGCAGCGCCAGCGCCCTGCGCTTGCAAGACACCATCAGCCCGCCGATGGTACCCCGCAGCACCGCAGCCGCCGGCTCCACCCTCCACACGGCCCACAGCGGAACGCTGCCCCCGGGGCTGCAGCTGTGCACCGGCAGCGTGGAGGGCTTCATGTCGGAGCGCGACAGCGTCCCCGGCACCGGCCGCCCCGCCTGTCCGGAGTCGGCCGACGGCCTGGTGGACCCGTGGCAGTGGACGCGGCAGGCCCTGCGCGGCAGCAGCAGCGGAGCTGTGACCCTAGGGGACGACGGCCTGCCACTGACCCTCCCGCCACCTGTCCGTACGTACGGCGGCGGGACCTCCCCTGCTGTGTCGTACAGGCACAGGGCGGCGCAGCGACCCGGCGGGGGATCCCAGGCTAGGTTTGTGGGCGGACTGAACAGCCCCAGCACACGGGCGCCTGCCATTCTGGCGAGGCAGCAGACGCCCTGCCCGCTGCGGCATGGCGGGTGGCTTGACTCGTGGGACGTCGCAAGCGGCAACAGCGCGTTTGTGGTGCTGGGAGGGGAGCCGGACCGAGAGCGCGACCGGGAGGTGTACGACGGGATTGCACGGCAGAGCTTGGACGGCGTGTACGGCAGGCCGCGGCTGGGCACGCAGGACGGCGGCGCCACGACGGACGCGGGCAGCGAGGCGTCGGGGACGCTGGGCGTCATGCCGGCGCAAGTGCGCGCATGGGGACGAGGTGAGGACGCCATGGCGCGTTGCACGTTGCACCTTGAGCCGTGCTGTCGTGGGGCAAGGACAACCCGCCCAACCGTGGCGCATGCCAACCAACTGGTGCTATTCATGCGTACCCGTGGCGCATGCCAACTAACTGGTGCTATTCATGCATACCCGTCAATCACTCGGCCGTGTTGCTGCCTGCCCATCCTCGCAGTCATGGGCCTGCGCAGCGGCCGCAGCCGTGCGATGTCGCGGCAGTCGTCGCTGCAGCGCGCCCTGCACGTGCAGCTGCAGGTGGGTGCGCGCGTGGTGTCTGTGTGGGGAGGGCAGGGGAGGGGAGGGGAGGCCTGCCTCAGCCGCCATGTTCACAGCAAGCAGACTCCTTTGCTAGGTGCACTAGGTTGCCTGCCTTGCAAGGAGGCAGCTGCGCGCATGACGACCGCCTCGTCGGGCTCCTGGGCCGGGGTGGCACTGCCTCTGTCTCCCTGCCTTCATGCCTGCCGGACTGGCAGCCAAGGAAGGCTGCCTTGGCGCAGCCTGCCTGCACTGACATGCCTACCGACTTGCCCCACTGCAGCACTCGGATACTTGTTATCTCGTCACCCCATCGTGGCTGTGCTGCCCCGCCCCGGCGCAGGTGACCAAGTCCCGGCGCCCCTCGCTGGCGTCCTCGGTACTGGGCTTCGGCACGGGGGCGGACACCGACTCGCTACCGCCCGCCAGCCACGCCAACACGCCCACGCGCCGCGGCCACCGGCGCAACATCATCCTGCCCAACGAGCCGGTCGCGTGGGAGCAGCTGCTGCCGGCCAGGTGGGCGGCTTCCGCACACTCCCGTGCGTACATTCCACATCACAGCCCGCAGCCTTCGCGCAGACTGGCCTGCGGTTAAGAGATTTGCGTTCTCAACTATGTGAAATGTTTGTGAAGCGCACAATGGCGACCATGAGCTTGACGCCCGTATCCCGCCTTGCACCGACCGCCCCACCCCGCTAGGTCCTCCAACCCCGCGCTCAGCGCGACCGCCACCGCCGCGTCCGCCTACCCCTACACCTATTACTACGGGGGCCGGACCAACGCTGCGGGCGGCGTCAACCTGCCGCCCTCGCCCGCCCTGGGCGCCGCCGCCAGCCTGCCCCCGGCCCCCGGCCGCCTGGGCGCCGGGCCCGCAGCGCCCCTGGCGCACGCCTCCAGCGACACCCTGCCCAGCTTTGTGGGCCCGCAGGCCGCGCCTCACTTCATGATGCCCGGCGTGGCGGCAGGTGGGACCGCCGGCCGCGGGCCGCCTGCTGCACGCACGCACACGCCACCCCGGGGCCGAGGGCAAGGACACGCAGAAGCCCTGGGTGCCTGGGCACGCAGTAGCCCGTGCGCCGCATGCCCACACCCCTTTGGAACGCTTCCTCCACACTTGTTGCGTGGGGCTGTTGGCTCGTGCCTTGCTGCTTCCACTCAGCGCCACGTCCAACCTGCCGCTCCTCCCTCGTACCCAACCGCTTCACCCCAAACCCAAGTTCAACCGCCCGGCCCCCTCCACGCGCCCCCCGCAACCTTGTCCCCCCGCAGAGCCCCGCATGATAGCATCACAGGCGCTGGCCCCCAGCGCCCTGGCGGCCGCCTGGTCTCGCGATTCCTCGCTCAGCGGCCTGCCCCCCTACTTGCACCACCCTGGTGGCCCCGGGCCCGCAACCCTCAGCATGCAGCAGCCGCACAGCCACCTGTGCTCCGCGCCGCACGTGGTGACCATGCCGCTGCGCTTCTGGCCGCCCTCGCCCGCCATTATGTCGGACAACGCGCTGCTGCAGAGCGGCAACGGCATGCCGCCGCCGCCCCTGGACGCCTCGGAGCGGCCTGTGGGCATGTGCCACGCGTACATCAACCCCTACCTCAGGGCCGGCTCCACCTACCCGGACATGGAGGCAGAGGCAGCGGCGGCGGCCGCGGCTGCTGCCGCTGCTTCTGCCGCCACAGCTTCAGTCAGGACGTCCGTTGGCGGCAGCGCTGCGGTGACGGCGGCGGAGCTGGCGGCGGAGATGGCCGCCTCGCTGCGCTCCGAGGACCTGGTGCCCGGCAGGCCGCCCGTCATACCCAAGCGCGAGCACGGCCAGCAGCAGCAGCAGCAGTCCGTCCAGCCGGCTGGTGGCGACAAGGGCGGCCGAGGGGTTGGCCCGCTGCGGCCGCCGCACGCGCTGCTGCAGCTGTCCATCAACCCCGACCCCAGCGCCCCAGCGTCGGGGGCAGAGGGCCGTGGTGGCAGCGCCTGCACCAGCCCCCTGGGCAGGAGCCCGCTCAGCCCATCCAGCAGGTGCGGCCGGCAACCGTGGCATTCGTGACGCCATGCCCCTTTGCCCTTTGCGTCCACGGCTTGGTCTGTACTGCGCCTGTACTGCCTTCGAGTTCAGGTTAGTTAGTTAGGGTATTTTGCGCTTAACGCAACCTCACCGCCGCTTGCTTACCCGCTGTGTCTGCTGTTGTGCTTCCCTGCCTTGCCCTCGTGCAGCGTCAAGGGCGCGCTGCTGGCGGCTCCCCGGCCCGGCGTGGGCCGCGCCTCTTCCGGCCGCGCCATGCGTGGGTCCGCCGACGGCCGCTCGCCCCTCGGCCTGCCCTCCGCCGCCGCCTCGGGCGCCAAGACCCCCACCGGCCAGGCCGCCGTCCTGCGCCGCAGCCACCTCAGCATGGGCCGCGCTGCCAGCACCACCGGCATGCGTAGCATGGCCGCCGACGGCGCCGCCTCGCCCGTCCTCGACCACCACGCGCTGTCCAACGCGCAACCGGTCAGCCTGCGCCCGCGGGAGTATTTGGCCAGCACTGGCGTCACGGTTGTCGCGGCTGGCGCCGCCGGCTCGACGCGGTCGCAGCGGCGGCTGCTGCAGCACGGCGGCTCGGTGCGCTCCCATGCGCCCACCGAGGACGACTCGGCAGAATCGCTTGCCAAGCTGGTCAGCGAGGCGTGCTCTGAGAAGGGCACCATTGACGTGGAGAACTGGAGCGAGGGCCTCGCGCCGGGAGGCTTTGAGACGGAGGCGGAGGGCGGACAGGGCGCGTTCGACCTGGGGCGGCAGCAGCAGCAGGAGATGCAGGATGTTGGGCTGGTGGTGGTGGGCGAATATTCCGACATGGTTGACCCCCTGGAGCGGCAAGTTGATGTGCGCAGGGTTTCGGAGGAGGTGAACCGTGGGACGGCGGGGGCCGTGGAGGCGTCCGGGGGCGGCCAGGCTTCTGGAGCGGCGCTCCGGGGCACGGTGTGTCTGAAGCACGTGCTGGTGAGTGAGCTGCTCAAGGCGTCGTTCACGAGCGCAACCAGCCGGCTGAGCCGCTGCACCTCGGCTGCCCGGCGGCGGGGCCTGGGCGACAGCGTGGACCACCCGGTGTACGACGAGGGGGCGGAGGGGGCGTCCGTGGCCAGCGACGGATGCACGCCGCAGCTGAGCGAGGGCGGGTTCGCGTAGGACAGGCAAAGCGTGCGGATGTGGCCTGATAGGTGAGCAACCAGATGTGCGAGCGGGGTCGGTGAACGGGTGACACGGGCGTGCGCGGGCAAGCAGGCGGCAGGGGGTTCCCCGCTGGTGACGTGTAGCCTGGGGTGCGCGCGGTGGTGTGTGTGCTGTTGAGCTGGGATGAGCTTGTGGCGTGTGAGCCACACCGGACGCCCCGCACTGCTGGTGTAGACCGGGTTGTAGCCGCTAATTTGGTTCGTGCGTCGGCACTGTGATACTTGTTGGTTTGTTGTCCTATTCTTGTAAGCGTGTGTTGTTGCGCTTTAGGGTGGCTGTGATCGATGGCAGTATGGGTTGCAGCGCAGGCAGCTTGGGCCGTGATGGCAGCAACTGCCGGTCTTCGCAGTAGGCACATGCAGTGGAACAGTCTGCACCAGTAAGGCATGAGTAAGGCATGGGTAAACGTGTTTGCAGTGAGGCACCGGGACGGGGTGCTGGGGTGACGCGCAACCAAGCGTGTGGCTTGCCACGAGGGCCGTACATCACTGGCATGGCGTGATATTGCTTGAGAGCAACGTGAAACGGGCAGCCCGTACGGGGAAGGGTTGTCGGCGGAGCAGCTGACCGCCGGTTCCAAGTTGATAGACTATGCGGTGTACATGTCGTACATGCATGCATGAGTAAAACGGATTGGTACATGTGGTTGCCGCCCACACGCGCCTGTGTTGATGGACGTATGTCACAAGCAGCTGGCGCGATGCCTGTGCCAATGCTTTGTCTGTGGGGACTTCCTATCAGGGGAGACCTCCCCTGCTGTCCACGCAGCGCAAGGTGGTGCACCGTGTGGCCATGGCGCAGTGTGGGGCGCTTGCCTGGTGGTTCAGCTATGCTGTGGTTCCTCGAGGGCCGCGGCTGCACATGGGCCGGAGCGCTCGATGCGGGGTGGCTGTGGGGCAGTGCGGGTCGCGGGGTATTCGGCTGCACGTGGCCGGGTGGGTCGTGTCCAGTTGCCATGATGGCAAAGCCTTGGCTTGGCACAATGCGGAAGTGCCTTGAGTGGTGGAATGCGGTATTTTTTTCTTTCTTGAAATGCAGATGTAATTCATGGTGGCCAATATTCTCGCCATGCAGATCGCTCTATACAGCCATGTCAGCAGGGTGTCGTCTTGTGGCTGTGAACAGCCAGGTTACCGGCACGGGGCCCCTGTATGCAGGACACCAGGACACTCAGCAGCGGCCAGCAGGCAGCTGCCGTGTAGCGAGCGCCCTGCGCGTCTTGCGCCAAGCTCTATAATCCTTTGCGGGTTTCCAGGACTGAACGATGTCTGCACATTCCGTGTGGATAGCAACGTTGGGATAATGCGCCCAACGACGGTGTTGCCAGCCCGACCCATGGGCCCAGCAGTGCATATACGGTCGCATAACGCAGCTCCCACGCCCCACACAAGCCACGCCACCGTCGCCACGTGAATCATGTAGCTTAGATCGCATATGGCACAACGAAAGGGGCTTCCCATGCTCTTCAGCCCCCTGGGCTCCCCTACACCCGGTCCCCTTCCGTGCACAGCGGTGTGAGCCCCTGCCAGTAAGGGGGGTAACGGCAGAGCCGCAAAGTAACGGAACCGGAAACAGACAGCCTGTGGA